>Ga0194131_10006037_pt1 | contig 17062 bp, 13 predicted proteins | sample TA2KigO120mmetaG_FD_148631 | JGI IMG/M metagenome (GOLD analysis project Ga0194131, IMG submission 148631) | Freshwater microbial communities from Lake Tanganyika, Tanzania - TA2015053 Kigoma Offshore 120m | ecosystem: Environmental > Aquatic > Freshwater > Lake | place: Tanzania: Lake... | reverse complement strand
ACCACTTCCACTGCCGTGGCTGCGACCGCGTCTACGACCTAGAAGGCTGTCCCGGGGGCCTTCGAGGGCTGCTGCCGCGGGGCTTCATACTCGAGGAGCACACAATCGTGCTCTCGGGGAAGTGCAGCACCTGCGCGGCGTGAGCGTCCTGCCCCAACGTGCAGCACATCGCCCACATCCCCGACGAGGCGAAGGAACGGGCGATCGTCGAACTGCTCGCGACGCCCGACCACCGCCTCGACGCCGTGGTCCAGTGCGGCACCAACATGAGCATGGCCGCCGTGAGCGAACGGCTCGAGTCGAAGCTCGGCATCCCGATCCTCGGCATCAACGCCACGCTCCTCTGATACGCGCTTCGCGAGACCGGCATCCGGACGCCCGTGCATCACGCGGGTCGACTGCTTCGAGAGTTCTGAGCGTGCACGCGGCATCCCCCGCCTGGATCGACTCGCCCACCGTCACTCAGGTGCCGAGCTTCAGCCACGAAGCGACTCGCTCCGCGAAGCGCCGGAACCGCTCGTTGTGGAGCGAGTTCATCTCGCGGGTGGCCTGGGAGCTCTCGGTCGACAAGCGTGCCTTCATCGTCAGCACCTACTGGATCGCCACGATGCTCGGCGCGCCGGCGGAGGCGTTCATTGCCCGGCGGGGTAGTCCGTTCCTGCTCCTCCGTGTGATGACGGCGCTGGCTTGCCTCGGCGTCTCGGCTTGGGTGCTTGGACCGCGCGTGATGGGAGCAGCCTCGGCGACGCCGATCGTGATCTTTCTGGGACTCGTCATCTCCGCGCTTCCCCTGGCGATGGCGTGCGCGGTGCGCAGCGGCCCGAAGCCGCGAGCCGGCACCTGCGTCGGCTTGGTGCAGTCGAGCAGCCTGATCGGATCGTTCGCGTCGATGTTGCTGCCCTCCCTGCTCGTCCTGATCCCCGGCACCACGGCGACCGGGCGTGCCTTCATCGGCGGCGGGTCGTTGGCGCTCCTCCTCGCGATCGCCCACCTCCTCACCTGGCGCCTGCCGAGGAAGTGACCCACGGCAGGTCCGATGGAACCGCGGTGATCCTCCTCGCTCGCCAGTCGAGCCCAAGGTCGAGCTGGCTCGCCAGCCGCGCCGCCGCCTCCCTCGCGAGACCGGCGACCTTGCGTCGCGATCCGCCCGCCTCGGCGAACGCGCGATCGACCCGCAGCACGCCGGCGGGCCGGTCGCTCGCGAGGTCGAGCCGTCCCACGATCCGCTCCCCGACGACGACCGGCATCGCGTAGTAGCCGAAGAGGCGACGAGGCGCCGGGACGTACGCCTCGAATCGATGATCGAAGCCGAAGAGCTCGCGCGTCCGAAGTCGATCGCGGATCAGCGGATCGAAGGGGGCAAGCAGCCGCGGCGTGTCGTCGAGCGTCTCCGATCGGTCGACCTCGCCCCAGCCGCGCCGCGCGAAGCCGGGACGAGGCGGGCGTCCGAGCCTCTCGAGCAGGACCGGCTCGACCAGACCCTCTCCCGCGGCAGCGTTGCACCACTCCAGCGCCTCGGCGGGCGAGACCGCACCGAGGAACCCCGCGATCTCCCGCGCCGTCGCGGCGCCGAGCCGCTCGAGCGCCTGCGTGCACGCCCATCCGCGGCATGCCTCGGCGGCGGGCGGCGACGGGCGGGCACCATGCACTCGCGACGCGAGGTCGTAGAGCTTCTCGAACCCGCGGCGCGAGTGGATGGCGACCTCGCCGGTCCGCCACAGCAGCTCAAGCGCCCTCTTCCGCGGCGACCACTCCCACCACCCCGTCGATCGCGGACGCGACCCGTCGAGCCGCTCGTGGACCTCCCGCACTCCGAGCGGACCCGACTCCTCGAGCAGCGCCAGCACCTCGCGGGTCGAGCGAGCCCAGTTGCTCCCGAGGCGTTGCCGCATCCAGCCGCTCGCGAGGATCCGCCGTCGGTCCCGCTCGAGCCGGTGCGACCACCACGGGAGCCAGTCCGACCTGATGAGGCTCGCGTCGTGGGTCCAGTGCTCGAAGAGCTCGCGGGTCTTCTCGGCGTGATGGGCAAGATGGCGCGGCGCATAGCCGTCGAGCCGCGCGTGCATGATCAGATGGTGCGCTCGCTCGACCGAGGAGATGCTGTCGATCTGCACGAAGCCGAGCCGGCGCACGAGCGAGATCACCGACCGGCTCGTCGCCTTCAGCGGCGGCGACCCAAGCGCGCAGCCCTCGAGGAGGAGCCGCCTCGCGGTCCTCACCGGAACGGATGGCAATCGCTCGTCGCCGCGTCTCACGCCCGGACGGTACCGCGATCGCCTCGGCTGGTGGCGTGGCAGCGCCGGGTCTGCCGCTCGCCAGGACCTGCTCGATCGCGTCGCACGGCATTGCCGAGAGATCGGCGTCGCCCCTTGGGCGTGCTCTTCCGGGCGAGCTCCTCAGGACGTGCTGGCTCGACCCGCTTCTCTGGACGTCGTTCTTCGGACAAGGCGTGTGGAGGATCGACGATCGTGGATCGAAGCCAGAGGATCGATCGCGCCGGCGCGCTGCGCAGCGCGCGTGCCGGCGTCGCCCGAGAGAACTCCCGCCTCGCGAGCCACGGGGTACCACCTGTGATCGCGTCTCCCGCTCGTGCGCCAAGGCGGTCGCTCCACACACGGTGCGAGGGCGCAATCTCGCGCCGACCACGATTGCTCGCGACGAAGGTGGCGAGCCCGACCGGATCCGAGTCCCGCGTGCGGTCGGGGTCGTGGCGCGGAGCGCGGATCGGACCAATCACTCCCCGGATCGACTCCAGCACGCCCTTGATCATCTCGACCACGCGACCTCCACGGCGACCGATGCCGACCACGGATCAGTTCGAGGATTGATCGCTTGTTCGTGCACTATCGCCGCTCCTGCCACCGCTCGCTTGGTCCCTGCTTCTCCATCCAGCGGTCCGCCGGCACCGGGCGATAGCCATGCTTCGCATAGAGCCCGTGCGCATCCCGTGTCGCGAGGCACCAGCGCCGAAGCGTCTGAAGCGATGGGTGCTGCTCCAGCACTTCGAGCAGCCGACGGGCGATCCCCTGCCCACGGCGCGACTCCTCGACGACGACGTCGCAGAGCCACGCGAAGGTCGCCCGGTCGGTCACGACCCGCGCGATTCCCACCGTCGCACCGGTCGCGTCGTCGATCGCGACCGCGGTGATGCTGTGGCGAAGCGCCTCGGCGACCACGTCGCGGCGGATTCCCGGCGACCAGTAGGTGCCGGCGAGCAGGCGGTGGATCGCGTCGAGATCCTGATGAGTCGGGTCACAGGTGATGCGGATCGGCATGGCGTTCCCTCGTGCGGGCGTCACTTCCAGCGTCACTTTCTGGCCTGCAGCGCCTCGTCGACCGCGGCGAGCGCTTCGACCGCACTCGGCGACGCCTGCGCCCGGCAGGGCGCCGCGAGCGCCTCCCCGGACTCGTCGATCGGCACCTCTCCCACCCGCACCACGCGAGCGAGCTGCTCGGACGCCTCGAGTCCCCATCGCTCGCGCAGCGCCGCGAGCCGCGACCATGCCTCGAGGTCGATCAGATCCTCCGCGCCCCACAGCGGCTGATCGGCGCTCGCGGGCAGGTCCTCGGGTCCATCGGAGGCGATCGCGACGGCAAGGAGCGCCGCGTCGCTCGTGACGGAACGCTCCCCCGACGCGACTCGACTCGCGACCGCCTCGAGGCGCCGACGTGCCGCCTCGGATCCCAGCGGACCAACCGCGTCGCCCCGCGGCAACGAGGCGATCGCCGATCGGAGCGGATCGAGCGCCTCGTCCCCCACGAGACCCTCCATCCGCAGCGCCGCGACGCTCGCGGAGAGCTCGCGGAGGACCGAGGCGGAGACGAGCGTTCCGCCGAGGGTCGCGTCGCCCGCGAGGTGCCGCGCCAGGTCGGCGACCGCCACGAGATCGCCGAGTGCCCCGGCTCGAAGCGTCGCCGCCTCGAGACGAGCCTCCTCGTCCGTCTCCGGAATCGCCGCGGCCTGCTCGCAGCGTCGTCGCGCCTCGACGAGGAGCAGCCGTGCCCCGCCGCGAAGCGAGGCGAATGCACCGCGGAGCAGCACGTCGCCCGGCGTGATCTCGCCGCCGCGCCCGAAGTCGAAGTCGCAGCGTCCGGCACGCCCCGCGCGACGGAGCCGCGCCAGGACCGCCTCGTCGACGCGATCGAGCCAGGCGAAGACCTCGCGGCGCATCGACTCGTCGGCGGCGGGGGGCGCTTGGCGGAGCAGCTCGATCGCCACCTGCAGCCGCGGGGGCGTCTGCTCGATGAACGCGATGGTCCGCAGATAGTCGATCGCGCCGTTGACGAACCTCGCCGGATCCTCGCCTGCCGCGATCGCGTGGAGCGTGGTCCGCGTCGCGAGGACTCGATCCTCGATCCGGGTGATCGCCCGCCCGAGCGATGCGTGCGACGGCATGAACGCCAGCAGGGCGCCGGCGACCTCCGGATCGGATGCCCGTAGAGCCTCGACGTCGGCATCGATCGCCGCAAGCGCCGCCGACCGCGCGGCTCGATCCGGATCCGCCATCGCGGCGATCGCCCGCTCGCCGAAGCCGCGGACCTTCGCCATCGCCGCGTCGAGGACCTCCGCATCCGCCTGCTGGAGCGTCGCGGAGGCGCCGGGGATCTCCTGATCGACGAAGTCGTCGGCGAGCGTCTCGTCGCCCGCGCGGATCCGGGCGATCTCCTCGGCGAAGACCTCGCCTTCGGTGTGCAGCGCCGCGTCGACGCCGATCGCATCGACGACGTCCTTCGGCAGCGCCTGCTCGAGCCGTGCCGCCGACGCCGCATCGATTGCCCCGAGTTCGATCGCCGACTCGATCGCGGAGCTCGACAGCCCCAAGATCGCGCCGCCCACGAGCGAGTCGACGAGCACGGGATCCGCGGAGAGGTGCCGCGTGCTCCGGGAGACCGCCTCCAACGACGCGATCGCCGCGTCGGACCGCCCTCCGGCAAGGTCGCGGACCGCCGAGAGCGCCGCCGCGCGGGAGAGTTCACGCATCGGCGCGAGATGGGGAAGCAGGAGCGCGAAGCCCTTGCTTCGGTCGAGACCCCAGTCGCACCCTTCGACCTGGCTTGCCTGCAGGAAGAGGTCGATCGCCCGCCCGGCACGGTCGAGCGCCACGGTCGTCTCGGGAGCGGCGGCGACGATCGTCCGCGGATCGCCGAGGGCATTCGAGATCGTCTCGCGGTCCTCCGCGGCGAGCGCCTCCCACGCCGCGAACGCCTGCCGGTAGATCTCGGCGGCATTGGTCGGCGGCGCGTCCTGCGGGAGCAGTGCCGTGATCGAGAGGATCGTCGCGGCCGCAGCGGTCGTCATCGGCGACCTCTCCAAGGGGTTTGGGGGAGGTGGGCGCGATCCCCTGCGGTCGGTGACGCTCCGACGCGTTGGGAGGGATCGACGGATTCGCCTCACGGTATCCGTCACGGTGGCGCTCCGCGTCGATGTCGCGTCAATCCCGGCTGATCCCGTGGGTCCCGCGGTGGGTCCCGGACAGGCAGCGATCGGGTGGGTCCCGCGGTGGGTCCCGGACAGGCAGCGATCGGGTCCTTGGATCCTGGACCTGGATCCTGGACAGATCCTGCAGATCCTGGACATGCAGATCCTGTGCAGATCCTGGACATGTGCAGATCCTGGACAGGCAGCGACTGCTGGATCCTGGACAGCCAGAACTGGTGCAGATCCTGGACAGGCAGCGATCTCCCGGCAGCGATCTCCCGGCAGCGATCTCCCGGGTGGGTCCCGCGGGTGGGTCCCGGACAGGCAGCGATCGGGTCCTTGGATCCTGGACCTGGATCCTGGACAGATCCTGCAGATCCTGGACATGCAGATCCTGGACAGGCAGCGACTGCTGGATCCTGGACAGCCAGAACTGATGGATCCTGGACAGGCAGGACCGGGGATCGGCAGGACTGTGCGTGCTGGATCCTGGACAGGCGCGGACAGGCTGGATCCCGGACAGGCAGCGACGGATTGGATCCTGGACAGGCGCGGACAGGCTGGATCCCGGACAGGCAGCGATCTCCCGGCAGCGATCTCCCGCCGACCACGCTTGGTCGCGATGAAGGTGGCAAGCCCGACCGGATCCACGCCGGACACGTGTCTGTCTTCGATACGTGCCTGTCCTCGACACGCCTCTTCGATACGTGCCTGTCCTCGACACGCCATACGTGCCTGTCCTCGATACGCCTGATGGTCGTGGACACCCATCAATGTGGTCCGGCGGTGTTGTTCGGGGCGGCATTGGTCGACATCGCGCGCTGCGGGAGCAGTCCGTGAAGGTCGGATGCGGCTCCACCACGGTGGATCGGGAACCGAACCCTGCGGGGATTCGTCGCATCCGGTCGATCGACGGCGCATGCAGCAGTCCGCGAACGCCACCGCCGATCCCGACCGGCTGGATCTCGCGGGCAGCCCGCTCTGGAGCCCGGATCTCGCGCCGGTGCCTGCGTCGGAGCGGACCTGGACCACCTACAACTTCGCGGCGCTCTGGATGGGCATGGCTCACTGCATCCCGACCTACCTGCTTGCGGGCGGGCTGGTCGCGCAGGGCATGAACTGGTGGCAGGCGCTCCTCACGATCGGGCTCGGCAACCTGATCGTGCTGGTCCCAATCCTCCTCAACGCGCATCCGGGCACGAAGTACGGCATTCCCTTTCCGGTGCTCGCGCGAGCAAGCTTCGGCACCATCGGCGCCAACGTGCCGGCGATCGCGCGGGCGATCGTCGCCTGCGGCTGGTTCGGCATCCAGACCTATCTCGGCGGCGAGGCGATGCGGGTCTTCCTCGTCGCGGTGTCGCCAGAGTTCGCGACCCTCGGCGGCGAGGCGACGGTGCTCGGGCTCGCGGTGCCGAGCGCGATCTGCTTCGGCTTCTTCTGGCTCGTCAACATCGGCATCATCCTCGTCGGCATGGACGCCCTGAAGCACTTCGAGAACTGGGCGGCGCCGCTCTTGATGGCGATGGCGCTCTGGCTTCTCGTCTGGCTGGTGATGCGGGCGGGCGACCTCGGACCGACCTTCCGCGACGCGTCGAGGTTCGACTCGCTCGGCGCGTTCTGGAAGGTCTTCGTGCCCTCGCTGACCGGCATGATCGGGTTCTGGGCGACGCTCAGCCTCAACATCCCCGACTTCACCCGCTACGGAAAGGGGCAGCGCGAGCAGGCGTGGGGACAGGCGCTCGGCCTGCCGACCACGATGATCGCCTTCAGCGCGATGGCGGTCGTCATCACGAGCGCGTCGCAGTCGCTTCTCAAGGGCGTGCCGCCCGCGGAGCTCTGGGATCCCATGAAGGTGCTCTCCTTCGTGACCAGTCCGAGCGCGCCGCCCGGCATGGACGCGCCGATCATCGCGAGCGACGCCGCGCGGCTGCTGACGGCGCTGCTCGCCCTCGTGGGCGTCGCCGCCGCGACGATCTCGACCAACATCGCCGCCAACATCGTCAGCCCCGCGAACGACTTCGCCAACATCGCCCCCCGATTCATCTCCTTCCGAATCGGGGCGGTGATCACCGGCGTGATCGGCATCGTCATCATGCCGTGGCGGCTGCTCGCCTCCGCGGACACCTACATCCTCGAGTGGCTCGTCGGCTACTCGGCGCTGCTTGGTCCCATCGCCGGCATCATGATCGCCGACTACTGGATCCTGCGCCGACGCGAACTCGACGTCGCCGACCTCTACCGCCTCGACGGCCGCTACGGCCGCGTCAGCTGGGCGGCGATGGTCGCGCTCCTCGTCGGCGTCGCCCCGAACGTCCCGGGGTTCCTCGCGGCGGTGAAGGTGATGGAGGTGGCGCCCGCGTGGAGCACCCTCTACCCGTATGCGTGGTTCACCGGCTTCGCGATCTCGGCGGTCGCCTACCTCGTCCTGCGGCGTCTCGCCGGCGCCCGGACCTGAGCCTCGCGGTGCTCAGTCCTCGACCACCTCGTCGACGAGGTCGAGCCCGCGGTCGATGATCTCGAACGCCTCCGCCATCTGCGCCTCGTCGATGCACAGCGGCGGATTGCACATGACGAGGTTCCACTGCAGGACCGTGAAGAGGCCGTTCTCCTTGAGGAATGCCCCGAGCTTCGGCATGATCGGATGGCTTCCCGCGTACGGCACCAGCCGCTCGCCGCGGACATTCTTCTGCAGCTCGATCGTGCCGAAGAGCCCGAGGTTGCGGTGCTCCTTGATGCAGCGGTGCCTCGACTTGAGCCGAGCCATGTGGCGGCGCATGACCTCGCCCATGCGGGCGGCGTTCTCGATCATGCCCTCGTCGATCAGCACCTCGATCGCCGCCAGCGCCGCCGCGAGGCACATCGGATGGGCGTTGTAGGTGAGTCCGCCCCAGAAGACGTTCGCGCGGAAGTGCTCGGCGATCGGATCGGAGAGCGCCATCACCCCGAGCGGCAGGTAGCTCGAGGTGAGACCCTTCGCCATGGTCACGATGTCCGGCACGATCCCGCCGTGCTCGAAGGCGAAGAGCCGACCAGTGCGCCCGAAGCCGCACATGACCTCGTCGCAGACGAGGAGGATGCCGTGCTTCGCAAGCAGCGCCTTCAGGCCCTGCAGGTAGCCCTCCGGCGGCGGCAGGATGCCGTTGGTGCCGGTGACGGTCTCGATGAACATCGCCGCGATGTTCTGCGGCCCCTCGTAGGCGATCACCTCCTCGAGATACGTGAGGTTGTTGGCGACGATCTCCGCGTCGGTGGTGCCGAAGGAGAACTCGTAGGGTCGCGGATCGAGGACCCGGACGACGCCGGGCATGCCCGGCTCCGACGGCCAGCGCCGGGGATCTCCGGTGAGCGTGATCGCGCCGTGCGTGCCGCCGTGATAGCTGCGATGCCGGACGAGGATCTTGTGGCGTCCGGTGTAGAGCCGCGCCGCCTTGATCGCGTTCTCGTTCGCCTCGGCGCCGCCCAAGGCGTAGAAGAAGGTGTTGAGGTTGCCCGGGACGATCTCCGCGAGCTTCAGCGAGAGCCTGGCGCGGATCTCCGTCGCCATGCCCGGGTAGGCGTAGGCAAGCGTCGCGGCCTGCTCCTGGATCGCCTTGACGACCCGCGGGTGGCCGTGACCGATGTTCACGCTCATGAGCTGGCTGTTGAAGTCGATCCAGCGCCGGCCCTCGGGGCTGTAGAGATGAATGCCTTCGGCGCGGGCGACCGGGATCGGCGACACCTTGCCCGTCGCGCTCCACGAGAAGAGGCTGTGCTTGAGGCACGCCTCGATCATCTCGTGGGACGACATGCCCGAGGCGGTCGCGGCGGCGGTGGCGGGAGGCGGATTCATGATCGATCTCCGATCGGCGTCGTCGAGTTCAGCTCATCCAGGTCTGATCGCGCTGCAGCGCCCACTTGCTCGTCACCTTCCGCTGCCGGGTCCAGAAGCGATAGCCGTCCCATCCGGTCATGTTGCCGTGACCGAAGGCCGAGTCGTTCCAGCCTCCGAAGCCGAACGGCTCGCGCGGCACCGGCACGCCGATGTTGACCCCGCACATTCCCGCCTCCACCCGCTCCATCGTGCGGCGGGCGACGTCGCCGCTCGAGGTGTAGACGCTGCTGGCGTTCCCGTAGGGGTTCGCGTTCTCGATCGCGATCGCCTCGTCGAGGGTGGGCACGCGAATCACGCTCAGCACCGGCCCGAAGATCTCCTCGCACGCGGCCTTCATCGAGGGGCGACAGCCGTCGAGGATCGTCGGACCGACCCAGTAGCCGCCCGGGTCCGCCGTCGCTCCGCGGCCATCGACGACGACCTTGACGCCCGACGCCTCGGCGTCGTCGATGTAGCCGATGATTCGGTCCCGCGCGGCCGCGGTGGTCACCGGACCAAGATCGACGCCCGGCCGAATCGTCCTGGCACGCCTCGCGACCGCGTCGAGGATGTGGTCGACCTCGCCGACCGCGACGAGCACGCTCGCGGCCATGCACCGCTGTCCGGCGCAGCCGGTGAACGACGCGACCACGTTCTCCGCGGTGAGCTCGACGTCCGCGTCCGGCACGACGATCAGGTGGTTCTTCGCGCCGCCGAAGCACAGCGCCCGCTTGCCGTGGCTCGCGGCGCGGGCGTAGACCTGCCGCGCGACGCGGGTGCTTCCGACGAAGCCGATCGCCGGCACCCGCGGATGATCGCAGAGCGCCTCGACCACCACGCGGTCGCCCTGCACGACGTTGAACACGCCCGCGGGCAGCCCGCACTCGGCGAGCATCTCCGCGAGCCGCAGCGACGAGAGCGGCACCCGCTCGCTCGGCTTCAGCACGAACGCGTTGCCGCCGACGAGCGCCTGCGGGAGCATCCACATCGGCACCATCAGCGGAAAGTTGAACGGCGTCACGCCCGCGACCACGCCGAGCGGCGCATGGGCGACCTCGCAGGCGACGCCGCGGCTCACCTCGAGCTGGTTGCCCGCGGCGAGGTTCGGCAGCGAGCATCCGAACTCGACGCACTCGATCGCCTTCTCGACCTCGGCCTTCGCCTCGGCGAGGACCTTCCCGTTCTCGTGGCTCACGAGCCAGGAGAGCTCGTCGAGGCTCGCGATCATCCGCTCGCGCAGCCGGTACATCACCTGCGCCCGCTCGCGGATCGGCCACTCCGACCACGCGGGGAACGCCGCCGCCGCCGCCGCGACCGCGCGATCGACGTCGTCGGCGCCGCCGAGGCGGACCTGCGCCATCGCGCGGCCGTGACGCGGATCGACCACCTCGTGCGACTCGCGGCGCGAGCGCGGATCGCACCACCGCCCGGCGATCCAGTGGCGGGCGTCGTGCCAGGGCGTGAAGGCTTCGCTGGTGGCGGGGAATCGGCCGACGGCGACCGGCGGCGCGGTCGTGGCGGTGCTCATGGGACGAACTCCTCTCGCTCGACGGCGGTCGGGGCGAAGTGCGTGTTGCGCCTCGTCTGGCTGCGGGCGTAGTCGGTGAAGCAGGGACGCTCGACGCATCGCCCGTGCCCCTCGCAGGCGTCGAGGGCTCCGTCCCGCCAGAGCACCCGCCCGCGACTCATCGTGATCGCGGCGGCGCCCGCGACCCGCATCCCTTCGAAGATGCTGAAGTCGTTGCGCGAGTGGTGCGATCCGCTGCCGAGCGTGCGCGTCGCGGACGGATCCCACACGACCAGATCGGCGTCGCTGCCCGGCGCGATCGTGCCCTTCCGCGGATGGATGTTGAAGATCCGCGCGGCGTTCGCGCTCGTCGCCGCCACGAACTCGCGGGGCGTGAGTCGTCCGGTGCCCACGCCGTGGTGCCACAGCACGCTCATCCGCTCCTCGAGACCGCCGGTGCCGTTGGGAATGCGCCGGAAGTCATGCGTGCCCAGCGCCTTCTGCTCGGTGCGGAAGGTGCAGTGGTCGGTGCCGATCACCTCGATCGTGCCGCCCTGCAGGCCGCCCCAGAGCGCCTGCTGATGGTCGGGCGAACGGAACGGCGGGCTCATCACATGGTGCGCCGCGCGGCGCCAGTCCGGATCGCGGTAGACCGAGTCGTCGATCACGAGGTGCTGCACGAGCGACTCGCCGAAGACCCGGTGACCCGCCAGCTTCGCGCGGGCGATCGCCTCCATCGCCTGCCGGCAGCTCGTGTGCACGACGTAGAGCGGCACCCCGACCATCGCGGCGATCTGGCAGGCCCGGTTCGCGGCCTCGCCCTCGACCTCGGGCGGACGCGAGATCGGATGCCCCTCGGGTCCGTGGATGCCGCGGTCGAAGGTCTCCTGCTGCAGGCGATGCACCAGGTCCCCGTTCTCCGCGTGCACGAGGCAGATCGCGCCGAGGTCGCGGGCCCGCGAGAAGCTCGCGATCAGGGTGGCGTCGTCCACCATGATCGCGTTCCGGTAGGCCATGAAGTGCTTGAAGCTGTTGACGCCGTGGTCGCGGCAGAGGACGCCCATCTCCTCGAAGACCTGCTCGCTCCACCACGTCACCGCGACGTGGAAGGCGTAGTCGGCGGTCGCCTTGCGGGCCCGCTCCCGCCAGAGGCGATGCGCCTCGAGCAGCGACTGCTGCGGCGCTGGAATCACGAAGTCGATGATCGTCGTCGTGCCGCCCGCCGCGGCGCACGCGGTGCCGGAGAGGAAGTCGTCGGCGCTCACCGTGCCCATGAAGGGAAGCTCCATGTGCACGTGCGGATCGATCCCGCCGGGCATGACGTACGCGCCGCCGGCGTCGAGGATCGCCGCGCCCGAGGGCGCCGGGAGATCCACCCCCACCGCCGCGACCGCCTCGCCGACCACGAGCACATCGGCGCGACGCTCCTCGTCCGCGGTGACGACGGTGCCGCCTCGAATCAGGGTTGCCTTGGCCATCGGTGATCCCTCCTCGACGTCACTCGCCGACGATCGGACCGTAGCTCTCGGGACGGCGATCGCGGTAGAACTGCCACGTGCCTCGGACCTGCTCGATCATGGCGAGATCGAGGTCCGCGACCACGAGCTCGTCGCGATCCTCGCTCGCCTCGACCATGATCTCGCCGCGCGGGTTCGTGAAGTAGCTCGTCCCGTAGAACTTCCCGATGTTCCAGGGCGCCTCGGTGCCGACGCGGTTGATGCAGCCCATGAAGTAGCCGTTGGCGATCGCGTGCGCCGGCTGCTCGATCTTCCAGAGGTGCTGCGAGAGCCCCGCCACGGTCGCCGAGGGATTGAAGACGATCTCCGCGCCGGCGAGCCCGAGGCAGCGGGCGCCTTCGGGGAAGTGCCGGTCGTAGCAGATGGAGACCCCGATCGTCGCGTAGCGGGTCTTGAAGACCGGGTAGCCGCCGGTCCCGGGCTTGAAGAAGAACTTCTCCCAGAAGCCGGGATTCACCTGCGGGATGTGGTGCTTGCGGTACTTGCCGAGATAGGTCCCGTCCGCGTCGTAGACCGCGGCGGTGTTGTAGAGGACGCCGCTCATCTCGCGCTCGTAGACCGGGACGACCACCGCCATCCGGTGCTTCCTCGCAAGCAAGGCGACGTGATCGGTGGTCGGTCCCGGGACCGGCTCGGCCGCGTCGTACCAGCGGACGTCCTGGCTCGGGCAGAAGTAGGGACCGTTGAAGATCTCCTGCAGGCAGAGGATCTGCACGCCCTTCCGTCCGGCGGCGTCGATCATCGGCTCATGCTTCGCGAGCATCGCCTGCTGGATCTCGGCGACCGGACGGCGCTCGTCGTTGATCGGGTTCGAGCACTGGACGAGTCCGCAGCGGACGACGCGCGACGAGTGAGGCATGTCGAGGACTCCTTCGGCTTCGTCAAGGGATTGTGGCAGCGCCGCGGGATCGTGCGGCGAAGGATCGCCGGGATTCGCCTCGAACGCGGCCGCGCCGCCTCTCGCCGCCCGGCACGGGTCCGCTCCTCATCCGTGCGACCCCTTCTTCGGCCTGAGCGGATGGGTCGAGGGATCGGCGACGTGCTCGTTCCAGCTTGCCGGCGGCACGGCATGCTCGACCCGCTCCATCGAGATGCACTCCGTGACCGGGCAGACGATCTGGCAGAGGTTGCAGCCAACGCACTCGTCCTCGTCGACCCGCGGCACCCGCGTCCCCTCCTGCGGATGGATGCACTGGTGGGCGCCGTCGTGGCACGCCGCCACGCACCGCTGGCAGCCGATGCACTTCGCCGGGTCGATCTTCGCGATCGTCTCGTGGTTGAGGTCGAGCTCGCCCCACTCGCGGAAGTTCGGCACCGCCTTGCCGATCATCTCCGAGACGCTCGCGAAGCCGTGCGTCGCGAGGTACGCCTCCAGCCCGTCGATCATGTCCTCGACGATCCCGTAGCCACGCAGCATCACCTCGGTGCAGACCTGCACGGAGCTTGCGCCGAGCAGCATGAACTCGACCGCGTCGCGCCAGTTCGTCACGCCGCCGATCCCGCTGATCGGAAGCCCGAAGGACTGCTCGCGGGCGAGCGCCGCGACCATGTGGAGGGCGATCGGCTTCACCGCCGCGCCGCAGTAGCCGCCGTTGGTGCTCGCGCCGCCCACCCGCGGCTCGGGCACGAAGCGATCGATGTCGACGCCGATCAGGCTCTTGATCGTGTTGATGAGGCTCACGCCCCGAGCACCGCCGCGCTTGGCAGCGAGCCCGTGCGGCACGATGTCCGAGACGTTCGGGGTGAGCTTCACGATGACCGGCACCGTGCTGAACTCGACCGCCCACGAGGTGATGCGCTCGTTGACCGCCGGCTCCTGCCCGACGGCGCTCCCCATGCCGCGCTCGCACATGCCGTGCGGACAGCCGAAGTTGAGCTCGAGCCCGTCCGCGCCCGCGTCGATCGAGCGGGCGATGTGCTCGCGCCACTCCTCGCGGGTCTCGAACATGAGCGAGACGATCATCGCGCGATCAGGAAAGAGCCGCGTGGTCTCGGCGATCTCGCGGTAGTTCGCCTCGAGCGGGCGATCGGTGATCAGCTCGATGTTGTTGAAGCCCGCGCCGCGCACGCCGCCGATGGTGTGACCGCCGAACCGGCTCGAGACGTTGCGGATCGGCGTGCCGAGCGTCTTCCACACCGCGCCGCCCCAGCCCGCCTCGAACGCCCGCTGCACCTGCAGCCCGCTGTTGGTCGGCGGAGCGCTCGCGAGCCAGAAGGGGTTCGGCGAGCGGATCCCGCCGGTGTCGGTCGAGAGGTCAGGCATCGGAAGAGCCTCCCTTCGCGCCGCCGCGCAGCATCGCGTCGATCGCCTGCGCGGCGCGATCGCCTTCCGCCACCGCGTTCACGACCTCCCTGCCGCCGTTGACGCAGTCGCCGCCGGCGAACCACTTGCCGCGCCCGGCGAAGCCATGCGGATCGACCGCGATGCGCCCCCCTTCGACGCGGAGCCCATCCATCGCCGCGAGCATCGCCCCGAGCCTCGACTGCCCGATCGCGACGAGCACGAGATCCGCGTCGAGTTCGAAGTCGCTCCCGGGGATCGCGTTCCGCGACGCGTCGAGCCGCACGCAGCGGATCGTCTCGACGCGGCGACACCCTTCGCAGGCGATCGGGACCGCGCCCCACTCCGCGCCCGCGCCCTCGGCAAGCGCCGCCTCCCACTCGTGGCGGTAGCCGCTCATCCTCGACCGATCGCCGCGATAGAGCATCGTGACCGCGGGAACGCCGAGGCCGAGCAGCTCGCGCACGCCGTCGATCGCGGTGTTGCCGCCGCCGACGACGACCGCCCGCGCGATGCCCGACAGCTCGACCGCGCCGAGCTTCATCTGCTCGATCCACGCGGTCGCGCCGTGCACGCCATCGAGGTCCTCTCCCGGCACGCCGAGCCTCGAGTCGGCGCCCAGCCCGACGCCCACGAAGACCGCGTCGAAGTCGCGCTCGAGATCGGCGAGCGAGACGTCCTCGCCGACGCGGACGCCGGTCCGCACCTCGATCCCGCCGATCGCGAGGACCCAGTCGACCTCCTCGATCGATCGATCGACCCGCAGCTTGTAGGGCGCGATGCCGGTCGAGTTGAGTCCGCCAAGGGTCCCCTTCGCTTCGAGGATCGTGCAGGCGTGTCCGCATCGCCGCAGGCGGTGCGCCGCCGCGAGGCTCGCGGGACCTCCGCCGATCAGGGCGACGCGGAAGCCCGAGTCGGGTCCGGGCCTGAAGAAGGACCAGCCAGCGTCGAACGCCGCGTCGGTCGCGTGACGCTGCAGGCGTCCGATCGCGATCGGGGGCTGGTCGAGATGGTTGTAGACGCACGCCCCGACGCAGAGCACCTCGACCGGGCAGACCCTCGCGCAGGTCATGCCGAGGATGTTCGACTCGAGGATCGTCCTCGCGCTGCCACGGAGGTTGCCGGTCGCGATCTTGCGGATGAACTGCGGGATGTCGATCGCCGTCGGGCACGCCGCGATGCATGGGGCGTCGTGGCAGAAGAGGCAGCGGTTCGCCTCGGCGACCGCCTCGCTCGGCGCGAGCGGCAACTTGAAGTCGCCGAAGGCGGTCTCGGATCGGGTCTCTGGAAGCGCTGGAAGCGGTCGGGGCATCGTGGCAGGCGACGGTACGTCCGCCGACCGATCGTCGACGGTCCGAAAGCGGCAGACGAGGCGAAAGCGGCAGGCGCGGCGCGACGGGTAGTCGGGTAGTCGTCGGGTAGTCGTGGACACCCATCGTTCTAGTCGTCGACGCGGCATCGACGATCGACTTCGTGGCGGGTAGTCGTGGACACCCATCGTTCTAGTCGTCGACGCGGCATCGACGATCGACTTCGTGGCGGTCGTGTGGCGGTCGTGGACACCCATCGATCCGGATGGCGATGGTGGACACCCATCGATCTAGTCGTCGTCGCGGCATCGACGATGATGGCGATGGTGGACACCCATCGATCTAGTCGTCGTCGCGGCATCGACGATCGATTTCATCCCTCGCGTCGTGGCACCGCACGCGTCCGATGCAGGCTCCTCGGACCTCGCGACCCCTGCGCGTCGCGCTTCTCGAGTCGCCGCGGCTGCTGCCGAGGACCAGCGAGGTCGAGCGAGCACCAGCCAGGACGAGGACCTCGCGCGGCGGCACGCGGCGACGCCGGCGCGAGCCGACGCATCACCCGTCACGGCACGGCGGCAACCCCGTCGCCCGGCGGGCGTGGTCCGCGACCTGGCGTGCCTTCCGACGACCTGGGACCTCCGACCTCCCGATCCCTCCCATGACCGGCGACCTCGAAGCGATTGCCGATCGACGCTCCGCGAGGATCCGGGCGTGCCTCAGCCACCCTCGCCGGCGGGCGGGTCGCTCGACCCGCCCGACCACAGCCGACCGAGCACGTTCCACGACCAGCGCTTCCCCACGCGCCTCGCGGCGTCGACGATCGACGCCGCCGCGCCGGCGCACCAGCCCGACGCCAGCCCGGCATCATCCCGGAGGAAGCTCCGCCACGCCGACGCCCGCACGCCGATCCGCTCGAGGATCGGCGGCAGCGACGGGTCCGCGGACCGCTTCCCCTTCCTCGGCTCCCGAGACGACGCGTCGAGCAGCTCGAGATACGAATCGTCGTCGAAACCGCCGACGGCGCCGAGCCGACGCCAGGTCGACGCGGTCACGGACCTCGATCCCCTCCCGCCGAGCCGCGCCGCCCGGATCCTCGCCGAGCTGAACAGCGACTCCTCCGGCGTCGATGCCAGCCCCGCCCTCACCTCGTTCAGGTCGACGTAGGCGCACACCGCGAG
>Ga0194131_10006036_pt1 | contig 17069 bp, 15 predicted proteins | sample TA2KigO120mmetaG_FD_148631 | JGI IMG/M metagenome (GOLD analysis project Ga0194131, IMG submission 148631) | Freshwater microbial communities from Lake Tanganyika, Tanzania - TA2015053 Kigoma Offshore 120m | ecosystem: Environmental > Aquatic > Freshwater > Lake | place: Tanzania: Lake... | reverse complement strand
CGGCCTCGATCAAGTGCTCCCTCGCCCTTTCCATCCATCATGGACACCTCCTTAGAGTTTGTGGCATCATGCCCCAATTCCGTGTCCAAGAAAATCCTAGGGCGGGGGAAGATACTTTGACTTCCTGCCGTACGTAGACTTCTAATAGATAGGCCATGCCCAAACGTACAAGACCCTGGCTCGCGTCCATCGTCAGCCTCACGGTCGCGCTTGTCGTCGCCGCCTGCGGAGGCGGTGGCGAAGGCGGAGGCGGCTTTGGGCTGAAGGAGACGCCCAAATCGGGGTCCGTCAGCATCGGGGCTCGGCTCAACAGCCTGGCGCCGAACTTCAACCTGCAAAGGCCCAACGGCGCAGAGGTGGAGCTTGCCGGCCTGCGGGGAAAGCCCGTCCTCCTGAACTTCTGGGCCACCTGGTGCGGGCCGTGCAAGGCGGAGATGCCGGAGCTGCAGCGGCTCCACGAGCGGGCGGGAGACCGCATCCACGTGCTGGGCGTGAACTTGGATGAGACGGCCAAGGAGATCGAGCCCTTTTACAACGACCTGAAGCTGACCTTCCCCACGGTGATAGACAAGGGGAAGAAGGTGGCGAACGGCTATCGCCTGTTGGGCGTGCCGGCCTCCATCGTGATTGACAAGGACGGCGTGGTGCAGGATATCCGCTTCGGGCCCTACGCGGACGATGCCGACCTGGCGAAGAGCGTGGCGAAGGTGGGCGTTACGTAGGGGATAAGCGGTCGAAGTCCGGCTTCAAGCGGGGCGCATATCCAGGATGTTGAGCCGCAGGGTCTGGCGGCCATCGAAGCGGTCAACGGAAAGGGTGAAGACGGCGTCTACCCGCTTGGGCATGGGCTGAACGGCGGCGGGGGCGTTGAAGGCAACGGCGCTCCAGATTACGTTCCCCGACCGCAGCTTCAATCGCGCGTGCTGACCCTCCGCACCCATCTGCCGAGCCTCGATCACGTCAAGGCCCTTGGAGAGGAAGACCGGCTGGGGATTGCCTTCGCCGTGGGGGGCCAGGGCCGCCATGGCGCGGATCGTCTCGCCGTTGAGGCGTTCCAGGGAGATGTGGGCGTCTATGGCGATATGGGGCGCAAGCTGAGCGATGTTCAGCCTGGCTGCGCTTGCAAGCAGGCGCTCGCGAAGGATAGGGAGGCGCGCGGTCGGCAGGGTAAAGCCTGCCGCCTGGGCGTGGCCGCCATAGCGAGTGAAGAGGCCACCGTGCTCACGAAGGGCGGCGGTGATATCGAACTCGGAGATGCTGCGGCAGCTAGCGCGAGTCTCATGCTCCGAGTCCTGGTAGACGATGGCGGGGCGATAGAAGAGGTCGCAGAGCTTGCTCGCGACGAGGCCGATGACGCCCGGCTCGAAGGACGGGTCGCCGACGATGATGACGGGCTGGGTCGAGCCATCGCCGACCATCTCGCGCGCCCGCTCGAGGATTTCCCTGGTCTGCCGCTGTCGCGCGGCGTTGGCGGCGTCCATCCGCTCAGCATAGGGGCGGGCCTCCTCCTCACTGCGCGAGGTGAGCAAAAGGTAGGCGGCATCGGCGTGGTCTATGCGTCCTGGGGCGTTGATGCGGGGGCCGAGGGCGAAACCGATGGCCTCCGTATCCACATGCCCGGGCTGAAGGCCCGCGACGCGCATCAACTCGCGAAGGCCCGGGTGCTGCGTGCGATTCAGGCTCGCCAGGCCGTCACGCACCAGGGCGCGGTTGTGCCCGGTGAGGGGAGCCACATCGGCCACTGTGCCAAGGGCCACCAACTCCAGCAAGGCCGTATCCGGCTCTCTTTCAAAGGCCCGATAGAGGGCCTGCGCGAGGGTGTAGGCGACACCGACGGAGGCGAGGGACGCGAGGGAGGGGTCTGCGCCGGGGAGCTTGGGGTCTATGACGGCGACCGCGGCGGGAAGCGCCGCCGGCGGCGAGTGGTGATCCGTGATGACGACGTCCATCCCCCAATCGGCGGCGGTGGCGACCTCCTGCGGGTTGCTGATGCCGCAATCGGCGGTGACGATGAGCCTGATACCTTGATCGCGAAGGAATTGCAGGCCCTTGAGGTTCAGCCCATGGCCCTCCGTGATGCGGTCCGGGATATAGGGGACGACCTTGCCGCCCAAGCCCCGGATAGCCTGGGTGAGCAGGGCCGCTGAGGTGACGCCATCGGCATCGAAATCGCCGTAGACGGCGATGCGCTCGCCGCGCCGGATGGCCTGCGCCATCCTTCGCACGGCGGCCTCAGCGCCCGGCAGGCCGCCGGTGGAGACGGCTTGCGCTCGCGGCGCAAAGAAGGCTTCGGCGGCTTGGGGCGTGCGCACGCCCCGGTTGTAGAGGAGCTGGGCGACGAGCTTGGGGTAGGCGGAAAAGGCTTCAAAGTGCGCGGGAGGCGCAAGCGGAGCTACTTGCCAGCGCTTGGGAGGGGCAGCGACTTGAGGCACCGGGATCCACCCTCTCCTTTGGGGCTATGCGATCAGTAGCGCATGCTTCCACACGCCATCGCCTCCCGATAGGAATCGCAACGCTGAGGGCGAGGGGCTACTGGATCACGCGCTTGAAGGCGAGGCAGGAGTTGTGCCCGCCAAAGCCGAAGGAGTTGGATAATACCGTACGGACGATGCCTTTGCGAGCCATGTTTGGCACATAGTCCAGGTCGCACTCGGGGTCCGGGTGCTCCAGGTTGATGGTGGGCGGGATGGCGCTCTCCGTGATGGCCAAGACGGAGAAGGCGGCCTCGATGGCGCCCGCCGCGCCGATCATGTGGCCCGTCATGGACTTGGTGGAGCTGATGGGGATCTTGTAGGCGTCCTCACCGAGGACTGCCTTCAGCGCCATCGTCTCGTACTTATCGTTCAAAGGCGTTGAGGTGCCGTGGGCGTTGATGTAGTCCACGTCCTTTGGGGTCAAGTTGGCCTTGCGCATGGCGATCTTCATGGCGCGGGCCGCGCCCTCGCCGCCGGGGGCGGGCTGGGTGATGTGGTTGGCATCGGCCGTGGCGCCGTAGCCCGCCAGCTCGCAGAGGATGCGCGCGCCGCGAGCCTGGGCAAACTCAAGCTCTTCCAGAATCACCACAGCCGCGCCTTCGCCCATCACAAAACCGTCGCGCTGGGCATCGAAGGGCCGGGAGGCGGCCTTGGGGTTATCGTTGCGCTTGGAGAGGGCGCCTGCGGAGGAGAAGCCAGCGACGCTGATGGGGATGATGGCGGCCTCCGCGCCACCGGCGACCATGGCCTTGGCATCGCCCCTGCGGATGATCTCGAAGGACTCGCCGATGGCATCGGCGCCGCTGGAGCAGGCGGAGACGGTGCAGAAGTTGGGGCCCTTGGTACCCAGACGGATGGAGACGTGGCCGGAACCCATATCGGCGATGATCATGGGGATCAGGAAGGGCGTGACGCGGGATGGCCCCTTTTCAAAGAGGACCTTGTGCTGCTCCGAGATGGTGCCGATGCCGCCGATACCGCTGCCGATGATGCAGCCGATGTCCGTGGCGTTCTCCGGCGTAATCTTGAGGTCGGCGTGCTTGACGGCTTCGAAGGCGGCCACGGTGGCGAACTGGACGAAGCGGTCGGCGCGCTTGGCCTCTTTCTTGTCCATGGCGACAAGGGGGTCGAAGGCCTTCACCTCGGCGGCGATCTTCGTCTCAAAGGCCTCAGCATCAAAGGCGGAGATGCGGTCTATGCCGGACTGCCCCGCGAGGAGGGCCTTCCACGTAGAGTCACGGTCGAGGCCAATGGGGCTGACGACGCCGATGCCGGTAATGACGACTTTACGTTCCACGATGCCTTCCTTTGGCTGCCGGAGGGTGAGGGGAGAGGAACTTAGGGGTGGGGGCTGAACGCCCCGCGGGGAAGCCGGCAGCGATTTCAGGAGTCGGTTTTCCGCGCACGATACCTAAGAATTATACCATCCCAGAGGGGGCAAGCGCGGAGAGACAGCGCAAGAATAGCCTACGAGCGAAGGTATTTTCTAAAGGCCCTCGCGGGCGACTCATAGCCGAGGGCCTCGTAGAACTTGTGCGCCTCTTCGGCGCGGCTCCACCGGCTCATCAGCTGGATCTTGTAGCAGCCGGCCTTCTGCGCCAGCCGTTCGGCATAGGCCATGAGCATCCTGCCGTAGCCCCTGCGCTTGGCTTTTGCCTCCACAACGAGGTTTTCCAGCTCGCACCAGGGCCTGCCATAGTGGGAGAGATTGGGAACGATGATGATGACCACCGTCCCAACGACTTCGCCCTTATCCTCCAAGACGACGAGACGCTGGGCCTTGTCACGCTCGATGCGATGGAAGAGACGAGCGTACGTGTTCGAGTCTTTTGGCGATGCAGCATGACCATCCAGGTTGAGCTGTTGATAGAGCACCAGGATCCGCGGGAGGTCTTTCACAGTCGCTTGGCGAATGCGGGGCATGGTGGAGATTGTACCTCAAGCGTGATATTATGTCGCCTCTTTTTCATGAAACCGGGTGCCGAGGAGGATGCGATGGACAGTCCCAAAGTAGTCGGCCTTTTCCTCTTTGAGCAGTTCGAACTCCTTGACGCCTTCGGCCCCATGCAGATGCTTGCAGCAGCTTCTAAGAGCTTCCAGGTGAGACTCTTAGGGCCAAGCCTTGCTCCAGTCACGAGCGCCGTCGGCATGACGGCGGGCCCACGGGTTCTGCCCGATGCCGTATGGGAGACCAGCGAGCAACTGCACGTCATCCTGGTGCCAGGCGGCAGGGGAACGCGCACAGAGGTGAGTAACCAACGCCTCCTCCATGGGTTAAAGGCTCACACCACTAAGGCGGAACTCATGACTTCGGTCTGCACGGGCGCGGCGCTGCTAGCCAAGGCAGGTCTGCTGGATGGGAAGCGCGCCACATCAAACAAGCTGGCCTTCAAATGGGTCACGGAGCAGGGTCCGAAAACGACGTGGGTTCCCCAAGCGCGTTGGGTCCACGATGGAAACGTAATCACGAGCGGTGGTGTCGCCGCAGGCATTGATATGGCGCTGGGCATCATTGCGCAATACCGTGGGCAAGAGGCGGCTCACAAGCTGGCAACAGCGATGGAATACGAATGGCACAACGACCCAGCTTGGGACCCCTTCGCCAAGTCGGCGGGGCTAGTGTAGCGGGTTCTACCCTGCCGCCGGAGCCCGTGTGACTCCCGCCGCCGCATCGCAGGCGCGAACCTCATCGGGCGAAAGACTGATATCGCCCTTACCAAGGCTATCATCGAGCTGCTTGGCCGAGGTAGCGCCAAGGATGACGGAGCTAACCACAGGCTGAGCCAGAAGCCAGCCGATGGCTAGCTGGATGAGTAGATTTCCCGGTCCTGGCGCTCAGGTCGCGAAGGCGGTCAACCGTGGCGAAGTTCTCCTCCGTCATGAAGAGCTTGCTGTAGAGCGGCCGAATGCCAAGGCGTGTGCCCGGAGGAGGCGGCTCGCCGCGCGTGTACTTGCCCGTGAGGAAGCCTCCGGCAAGCGGGTTGAAGACGATCATCCCCACCTTTTCGGCAAGGCAAAGCGACGCGACCTCCGGCTCCACATCGCGGCTCACAAGGTTATAGCGCGATTGGATGCACTCGACCCGGTTGAGATTCCGATAGCGCACTCATACTTCCGGGTTCACGACGCTGGCAGGTAAAGCGATAGGACGGAAGGGTATCTCAAGCTACAAGGTAGACCGAGCTCCAGCCCAGTCCTACCCGCCGCCTATGGCGGGGATGAAGTGCACCTCGTCGCTCTCTTGCACCGGGGTGAGGACGCCGAGGACGGTCAGCTCGTTGCCGATGGCGATGGCAACGCCAGGCTGGAGGCTGCCCTCTTCGTCCACGATGCGCTCTTTGAAGCCTGGGAAGCGGCTTTCAAGCTGCTCCAAGACTTGGCGTATCGTGGTCCCTTCAACGCGCAACTTGTCCACGCCGCCGGTGATATGCCGCATAGCGGACGGGACAAAGACAAGGGGCACGGAGGGCCTATTTCTTGGCGGCCTTCTGAGCCGCCATCGCGGAGACTATTACGCCGGGGTTCATGGGCAGCTGGTACATGCGCGTGCCCGTGGCCCGGTAGACGGCGTTGCGCACGGCGGCCATGGGGGCGCAGATGCCCACCTCGCCGACGCCGCGCAGGCCGAAGGGATGGCCGGGGTTCGGCACTTCCACAATGACCGGGTCAATCATCGGCAGGTCAAGGGTCGTGGGCATCCGGTAATCGAGCCAAGAGGAGTTCGCCATCACGCCATCCTTAGTGTGGTAGTACTCCTCGTTCAGCGCCCAGCCTATGCCCTGGACCCCACCACCCTGGATCTGGCCCTCCACATAGCTGGGGTGGGCGGCCTTGCCCGCATCCTGGAAGGCGGTCACCCGGAGAACGTCCACCTTCCCGGTTTCCGGGTCCACCTTCACGTCCACGATCATCGCGCCGAAAGCCGCGCCGGGCATCTTGGGGTTGGAGGTGGCGGAGGCGGTGATGTAGCCGCCGGTCATCATCATCTTGGCGACGATCTGCTTGATGCTGAGGGTGTCCTTGCCGCTCTTCTTGTTGATGCACAGGCCGTCCTTGAACTCCACGTCTTCCGGCTTGACCTCCCACATCAGCGCCGCGCGGGCGATGAGCTGCCGCTTCACCTCTTCCGCCGCGTTGATGGCGGCGATGCCGGTGGAGAAGGCGGTGCGGCTGCCGCCGGTGACGCCCGTCCAGCCGATGGAATCGGTATCGGCGACGGTGGGGATGACGTCTTCAGCGCGAATGCCCAGGATCTCGGCAGCCTGCATCGCCACTGCGGCGCGGGTGCCGCCGATGTCCACCGAACCGGTGACGAGGGAGATGGTGCCGTCCGGGTTCACGTTGATGACAGCGGAGGACTGCATGCCGATGTTGAACCAATAGCCCATGGCCACGCCGCGCCCGATGTTCTTGCCTGGCGGAAGGGGTGACTTGTAATGCGGATGGTTCTTCACCTGGGTCATGACTTCGGTGTTGCCGATCTTGCCGAGCGGCGCGCCGGTGATCTGGCGCGTCCCCTCCTTGGAGGCGTTCTTGAGGCGGAAGTCCATAGGGTCCATGCCGAGCTTTTCGGCAATCTCATCCAGTACCGATTCGATGGCGTAAGCACCGATGGGCGAGCCAGGGGCTCGGTAGGCGGCCACCTTCGGCTTATTGACGACGATGTCCAGCGCGGAGATATCGAAATTTTCGATGACATACGGCGCGGAGGAGCACATGGCGCCCATGGCGACGGGGGAGCCGGGGTAGGCGCCCGCCTCAAAGGCGAACCAGGCCTGCCAGCCGGTGATCTTGCCGTCCTTGGTGGCGCCGATCTTGATCTTGTTGTGGGAGCCGGAGGTTGGGCCGCTGGCCTCAAAGACCTCCTTGCGCGTCATGACCATCTTGACGGGATGGCCGGTTTTCTTGGAGAGCATCGCCGCGGCGGGCTCAAGGTAGACGTTGATCTTGCCGCCGAAGCCGCCGCCAATCTCCATGGGGACGACCTTCACCATGCCCTCGGGCACCTGGAGAATGGCGGCCGTCTGCTGGCGCACGCCGAAGGTGTGCTGGGTGCTGGTCCATACGGTGATGCGCCCATCCGGGTTCCAGATGACCGTGGTGACGTGCGGCTCGATATAGCCCTGGTGGACAGGCTTGGTGTAGAACTCGCGCTCCACGATGACGGCGGAGTCCCTCCAGGCCTGCTCCAGGTTGCCGCCCACCCAGCGCATCTCGGACGAAACGTTGCTCTTGCCCACCTGCTTGGCCGGGTCCGGCTTGCCGCCCAGGATGGCCTTGGTGACCATGCTCTCATGGAGCAGGGGAGCGCCGGGCTTCATCGCATCGTCAACGCTCAAGACAAAGGGAAGAACCTCGTAGTCAACCTTGATGGCCTCCAGCGCCTCTTCCGCGATGTGGGGGCTGGTGGCGGCCACGGCGGCCACGGCATGGCCTTTATAGAGGACCTTATCACTTGCCAGGCAGTTCTCAGCCACCTGTTTCATGTTGGCATGGGCTTCGCCAAGCTCCACCATCTTGTCCGATTGGATGGGAAGGTCTTTTGAGGTGACCACCGCCATGACGCCGGGGACTTTCAGCGCGCCGCTGGTGTCAATCGCCTTGATGCGCGCATGGGGATGCGGGCTGCGTAAGACCTTGCCGTAGAGCATCCCGGGGAGGATGACATCGGCGCCGTACTTGGCCTTGCCGGTGACTTTCTCCAGGCCATCGTGGCGGACGGGGCGGGTGCCGACGACTTTGAACTGGGGGCGATTTTCAGTTGTGGTCATGAGGTGATGCCTCTCTTGTAGTGCGGCGTCTTGAACTGCGGGATTCTACAGTTTACAGCTCTTTCTCGGCTTTGAGGACTGCGCGGACGATCTTGTCATAGCCGGTGCAGCGGCAGAGGTTGCCGGCCAGCCAGTGGCGGACGCGATGCTCATCGGCCTTGGGCTCCTTATCAAGGAGTCCCTTGGCGGCGACGATGAAGCCTGGAGTACAGATGCCGCACTGCAGGGCCGCCTCCTCCAGAAAGGTCTTTTGGAGGGGGTGGAGCTTCTCCGCAGAGGCCACACCTTCGATGGTGGTGATCTTGCGGCCCTCGGCCTCGGCGGCAAGGACCAGGCAGGCATTGGTGATGCGGCCATCCAGGATGACGGTGCAGGCGCCGCAATTGCCGTCGTTGCAGCCCTCCTTGGTGCCGGTCAGGCCGAGTCCTTCGCGCAGGACCTCAAGGAGGCTCTCGCGAGGCTCGCAGAGGAACTCAGTCGGCATGTCGTTGATGGTCGTCTGGACGACGATTTTCTTGGCCATGGTTACTTTGCCTCTTTGGCGCGGGTGATGGCGGACTGGAGGGAGCGCTTGGTCAACACGCCCACTAGGTGGATGCGCTGTTCGATGGTGCCGCGCATATCCGTGATGGGCTTGGCCGCCTTCTTGGCCGCCTCAGACGCCTGGAGGATGTTGTCATCCGTGGGGGCCTTGCCCGCCAGCCAGCCGCTCGCCTCGGCGGCGTAGATCGGCGTCGGGCCGACGGAGGCGAGGGCGATGCGCGCCGACTTGATGCTGCTGCCGTTGAGCACCACGGAGACGCCCACCCCCGCAACGGCGATGTCCATCTCATTCCGGGGGATGAAGCGGATGTAGGTGGAGCCTGTGTGCTGCTGGGGCGGCGGGATGCTGATGGAAACCAGCAGTTCGCCGTCCTGAAGCACCGTCTTGCCGGGGCCTGCGCAGAACTGCTCCGCAGGGACGGAACGCTTGCCCTTTGGCCCAGCGATGTTGGCCGTGGCGCCCAGGGCGATGAGCGCGGGGATGGCATCGGCGCTGGGAGCGGCGTTGGCCAGGTTGCCGCCGATGCTGCCGCGGCTCTGGATCTGGATGCCGCCGATAAGGAAGGCGGAATCATAGAGCGCGGGATACTTGGCGGAGATCTGGTTGTTTTCGTAGACGCGGCAGCAGGGGACCGCGGCGCCGAGGACCAAGCCCTTGGCGTCAGAGTAGGAGAGCTCGTTGAATTCGGGAACGTGCTTAACGTCAACGACGCGGTCAACGATGTAGCGCTTCACTCGAAGCTGGACCAGGAGGTCGGTGCCGCCTGCGAGGGCGCGCGCCTTAGCTCCCTTTTCAGCCATGAGCTGGATCGCCTCGTTGAGCGTCTTCGGCGCTCGATATTCAAAGTCCTGCAGAGGCCACCCCCTAGAAAGGTTTGAGCGCCGAAACTTTACACTAACTCACTCCTGGGCGCAACCGTTTTATGTTACCCCCTATCAGCCACGCTTTCTCCGCGCCGAAAGCCGTGAGCCTTGGGCCATCAGACATGCGAAATTCGGTGGTACTCGTCTGTGTCACATGCTACGATGGGCGCCGCTTGCCTGAGTTCGTTCAAAGTCCGATCCCCAAGGAGCAGCAGCCGTGCGCTATGCCGTGCGATTTCAAGGTGAGACGCTGGAAGAAGTTACCGCCTGGGCCAAAAAGGTGGACGATGCGAAGTTCGATGTGCTCTGGTCGCAGGAGCTGCATACCTCCCCCTTTGTCTACCCCGCCGCGGTGGCCGGGTCCACCAAGCGCATCCACCTGGGCACGGGCATCGCCCTGGCCTTCGTTCGCAGCCCCATGTCCATGGCGCTGACGACCTTTGACCTGGACCGCCTGACAAACGGCCGCTTCATCCTGGGCCTGGGCACCGGCGTGAAGGGCTTGGTGCAGCGCTGGCACGGCAGCACCTACGGCACCCCCGCGCCGCACCTGAAGGAATGCATCCAGCTCATCCGCCTCATCATGGACAACGCGCCCCACGGCAAGCCCATCCAGTTCAAGAGTGAGTACTACGATGTGGATATCCGAGGCTTCTCCATCGAACACCGCATCGTCCGGCCGCGAGTGCCTATCTACGCCGCCGCCATCGGGCCCGGCATGTGCCGCGTTATAGGGGAGGTTGCCGATGGCGTCCTCGGCCAGATCATGGCCTCCATCAAGTGGGCCAAGGATGTGATGGAGCCGAACATCAGGATCGGCCTGGATCGCGCGGGGCGCAAGCGGGAAGAGGTCACCATCTCGCTGACGATCACGATGGCCTTGGGCAAGGACGTGAAGAAGGCCAGGCGCGACTTAGCCAAGACGGTGGCCTTCTACTGCACCGTGGCGACGTACCAAAAGCTCTTTGAGCACTACGGCTACGCGAAGGAGGCTGCGGCGGTCCGCGAGCAGTTCATCAAGCGCGGCGGACACGGCCCCTGGTGCTGGGACCTCATCTCAGACGAGATGGTGGACGCCTTCCACGTCTCCGGCTCCGCCGACAATGCCAGGAAACGGCTGAAAGAGTATGAGGGCATCGCGGATACCGTCATCTTCACGCCACCCAACTACTTCCTGACGGCGGAAGAGACGGCAGAGTACCAGAAGGAGATTCTGGCTACCTTTGCGAGGTAGGTCGTCGGCGCCCGCGAGCAGGCTGAATCGGCTCCGGGGGCGGGGCCGGACTGCGTGCTACGCCTCCTGCGTCCAGATAGCCCTGCAGCAGCACCATCGCCGCCATGGCGTCTATGTTAGCGCGGCGCTTCCGGGCTGAGAGGCCCGCTTCGCGCATGCGCCGCTCCGCCTCCACGGTGGTCAGCCGCTCATCAAAGGTCTCTATGGGAAGCGGCGTTGCCACGCGCAGCTCTCTGACAAAGGCCTCCACGAGTCTGGTCTGCTCGCTAGGTGCACCGCTCATGGAGATCGGCAAGCCGATCACAATGCGCTCGGCCTCATAGCGCTTCGCCAAGTCAATGACCTGCCGGATGTCCTCCTTCGCCCGGGCGCGGCGGATGACTGTGATGGGAGTGGCGAGGGAGCCTGTGGGATCGCTGGCGGCCACGCCGATGGTCTTGGTGCCGACATCTAGGGCCAGGATGCGCATACGGAGATTATAGCCCTGGTTGCGTTGACGCTTTTTCGCAGGCGTCCCTATACTGGACTGTTGGGCCGGCAGCGGCAAACGCGCCGGACCCGGAGGACGATGCTGTGGCACGCAAACTGATCCACACCCGCACGATCACCGTGAAGGTCTATGACGAGGGCGATGGAACGCTCTCGCTGGAAGGCCGCCTGGACGATGAGCAAGACCCCAACGAATCGGGGTACTTTGCCCAGGTGCGCAAGAAGGGCGGTTACCTGAAGCCCGGCACGATCCACGGGATGTCCGTGGCCTATCGCGTGGACGCTAAGACTTCGGAAATCGTCAAGTCCAACGGCGAGTTCGACGTGCGTCCCCACACCGGCTGCGGCAAGGTGCTGGAATGGCTGCCCAAGATGGAGGGCGTGAAGATCACCACCGGCTACACCCAGGCGCAGCGGGACCGCTTCGGCGGGCCGCTAGGCTGCGCGCACATGAACACGCTGATGCAGGTGATGGCGAACACGAAGAACGCCTCCGGGGCCTACTACATCCCCAAGGACCCGGATTCGGCCAAGGCGATGGTGAAGCGGCGCCTGTCCGAAGGCTACGTGAACCCGGCCATCAACTCATGCCACATGTGGACGCCGGACGGCCCCATCATGAGCGCCCTGAAGCAGGGCCGCACTTCGATGGACCACGATATTTAGGGGCACGGTAAGAGTAAGAGAATGCGACGCCCCTTAATACCATCTCACAGCTTCTCTATGAGAACCCGCTTTGCTCACACATACCGTGATAATTTAGTGTCCCGACTGCTAAGTGTCGTACAACTAAGGAAATAGCGCGTCACACTACCGACGTCACCCTGGGTCATCCGAGAGAAACCACATGATTACTACCTCTGACAAGATAAAAGCGCAAAAGCCACAGCAGCCCACACCAAAACAGCCCTCAGGGCCAAAGCCTTCCGACCCGAGCATTTCGGTCAAAGGCTCGTAAGCAGCCATACCAACATACAGGCCGCTTCTGCAAGAAAAAGCGCCGTAAGCCAGACGGCGGCCTGGCCCTTTTTGTTCACCAGTTGGATGTTTTGAGCAAGGTGGTTGCTTGCATAAAAGACAACCCACTCCTTGAACTTCGCTTTGGGAAGAGCCTGCCAACCACCAGCCTCGTCAGAAAAATGCCTAAGGTCAACGACCTTGAGTTCTCCTCTTACCTGGGAAACAGTACCCAACATTGCACCTAGAAAGCAAACGCAAACGCTGCAAAGAACCAGTTTGCCTGAAAATTGATCTCGGGGATAATCGCTTTTGCCACAATAGGCATCAGTCCAGTAAATGTTGCAACAAAGGCAACCAATCCCTAGATGCGACTTTCAATAGCGACTAAGCGTCTCAGCGCTTAGTCGTATGAGGGGCGGACGTAATCGTAAACCAGGTCAATCGATAGCCAATCAGAATCGGGCTGCAGTGAAGGTTCTTCTCCCGATGCCATCCCCGCTACCCCTTCTTCACCAGCTTCGCCACCAGCGCCAGTGCCTCGGCGAGCTTTTCCTTGTCTTTGCCGCCTGCCTGCGCCATCTCCGGGCGGCCGCCGCCGCCGCCGCCCGCCACCTTGGCCACTTCGCGGATGATGTTGCCTGCGTGGTGGCCCTTAGCCGTCAGGTCCGGCGTGACGAAGGCGACGAAGGCCGGCTTATCGTTCACGAGGGCGCCGAGGGTCACGATGCCGCTGCCGAGCTTGCTCTTGAGCCAATCGCCCATCTCGCGCAGCGATTCGGCGCTGGAGGCTGAGACCTGGGCCGTGAGCAGGGTCACGCCATCGACAGTCTGCGCCTGGGCGATGAGGGATTCCGCCTGGCGGCGGGCTAGCTCGCGTTCCATGGAGACGGCGCGCTTGCGCTCACGGTCGAGCTCTTCCAGCAGACCGCTGACCCGGGATGAGAGCTCGGCGGGGGACGACTTCAAGTGCTGGGCCAAGGCCTCTAAGAGGGCGTGCCGCTCGATGAGCGCGGTATCCGTATTGCGGCCGGTGACAGCTTCCACGCGCCGCGTCCCTGCGGCGATGCTCCCTTCGTTTTCGATGTGCAGAAGGCCGATCTCGCCGGTGGCGCTGACATGGGTGCCGCCGCACAGCTCGAAGCTGAAGACATCGCCATCGCCGCCGATGCGGCAGGTGCGCACCTGGTCGCCGTACTTATCGCCGAAGAAGGCCAGCGCGCCGTTTTCGATGGCCTCTTTGTAGGCCATGGTCTTATGGGCCACGGGCAGGTTGGCCAGTATCTTATCGTTCACCATCCGCTCGATATCCCGCAGGGCTGTGGTGCTGATGGATGAGGTGTGGGAGAAATCGAAGCGCAGGCGCTCGGGTGAGACAAGGGACCCGGCCTGGCGCACATGGGTACCCAGAACTTTGCGCAGGGCGGCATGCAGGAGGTGCGTGCCGGTGTGGTTGCGCATCACGTCGGCGCGGCGATCGGCGGTGACGGCGGCCCAGACGGCATCGCCCACGGCGATCTCGCCATCCTGCACTTCGCCCAGGTGGACGGTGAGCCCCTGCATGGGCGACTGCGTGCTGCTGACGACTATATGACCGGTATCGCTGCGGATATCGCCGGTATCGCCCACCTGGCCGCCGCCTTCGGCGTAGAAGGGCGTCTGGCGGAGGATGACCTCCACCTTTTCACCGCGCTTGGCGCGCTGGGCGGGCGCGCCGCCAACGATGAGCCCAAGGACGACGGTGTGCTCCTTGGTCTGGTCATAGCCGGTGAAGCGCGTCTGGCCTGCGCCGATGGCCTTATAGGTCTCCGGCGACGTCTTATCGCCAAGGCCGAACTTAGCGGCGGCGCGTCCGCGCTGGCGCTGGGCCTCCATCTCCTTCTCAAAGCCTGCGAGGTCAGCAGTGAAGCCCTGCTCGCGGGCGACATCTTGGGTGATGTCCGGCGGGAAGCCGAAGGTGTCATAGAGCTTAAAGACATCGGCGCCGGTGATGACCTTCGCGCCAGCCTTCTTCTGCCGTTCGACGATACCGCCAAGAAGGACAAGCCCCTCATCCAGCGTCTTCCCAAACTGCTCCTCCTCGTCTTCAATGATGGACATGATGAAGTCGCGCTGCTCTTTCAGTTCCGGGTACTGGTGAGCCATCCTGCCGATCACAGCCTCGGCCATCTTGGTAAGGAAGGGGCCCGTCACGCCGGCCTTGCGGGCGTAGCGCACCGCACGGCGGAGGATGCGGCGCAGGACGTAGCCGCGCCCCTCGTTGGAGGGGACGACGCCGTCGCCGATAAGAAAGGTGACGCTCCGCGAGTGCTCGGCCAGGACGCGCATGGCGTAGTCAACGGCCGCGTCCTTGCCATACTGCGTCCCGGTGAGCTCGCTCGCCTTGGCGATGAGGTAGTCGAAGGCGTCCGTCTGGTAGGCGGAGATGATACGCTTGCCCGTCTTGCGCTGCTGGGCGTGGAGGTCTTGGAGCACCATGGTGGTGCGCTCAAGGCCCATGCCGGTGTCTATGTTGGGCTTGGGGAGCGGCGTGCGACGACCATCGCGGTGGTGGTAGAACTGGGTAAAAACCAGGTTCCATATCTCGATAAATCGCTCGCCGCCCTCCGCAGGCGTGGCATCCTTGCCGAACTCTTCGCCGTAGTCGTAGTGCAGTTCGCTGCAGGGGCCGCAGGGGCCTTCTTCGCCCGCCGGGCCCCAGAAGTTCTGCTTATCGCCGTAGCGGAGGATGCGCTCCTTCGGCACGCCGATGGCCTGCCACAGCGCCTCCGCCTCATCGTCATCCTGATAGACGGTGATCCACAGGCGCTCCTTGGGCAGGTGCAGCACCTGGGCGCAGAACTCCCACGCCCAGGCGATGGACTCCTTCTTGAAGTAATCGCCGATGCTGAAATTGCCCAGCATCTCAAAGAGCGTCAGGTGTTTCGTATCGCCCACTTCGTCTATATCCGTGGTGCGGAAGCACTTCTGGACGGAGGCCAGGCGCGGGCTGGGCGGCGTGCGCTTCCCCTCAAAGTAGTCCTTGAACTGCACCATGCCGGCGCTGGTGAGGAGCAGCGTGGGATCGCCTGCGGGGATAAGGGGAGAAGAAGGAACGACGAGGTGCTTCTTGCTCGTGAAAAAGTCGAGGTAGGCCTTGCGGACTTCGTCAATCGTGTGCGGAGGTGTCATACGTTCCTGCGTTGCTTCTAGGGTAAAGCCATTCTAGCAAAAGAGAAGGGGCGACCCGTGGGCCGCCCCTTCTTCGCGGGAGAGCTTGCGCCCGCCCCCTGCGGCTCATTTCTTTGTATTTCTGATCGTCTTGCCCGAAAGGGCGCCGGTATGCTTGCCGCCCTGGAGGGTCACTTCGCCGTTGACCATGACGTATTCGATGCCCTTGGCATACTGCACCAAGCGCGTGAGCCCGCCGGGCAGGTCGTTCGTGAAGACGCGATCGCTGGCGTCCACAGTTTTGGGGTCGAAGATCGTGATATCGGCCCATTCGCCCTCTTTGATGTGGCCGCGGTCTTTGATGCCGGACTCTTCCGGCGTGATGGCCGATAGTTTCCGTACCGCCGTCTCCAGGGAGATGAGCTTTCGCTCACGGACCCAATAGCCTAGAAGGCGCGTGGCGAAGCCGGTGTTCACTTCGGTGATGAGGTGCGCGCCCGCATCGGTGAAGCCCGCGGCGACGTGGTCGTTGGCCAGGATCTCCATCATCGTCTCCGGGTTCGGGGAGCGGGAATCCAACAGGCGGAAGTGGGTGAGGAGGTTCTCATCCAGAGCGATGTCGAAGGCGCAATCCAGCGGGTCCTTGCCCATATCCTTCGCGATCTCCGTGACGAGCTTCATCTCGTACTTCTTGTACTTCCCGGTTGTCGAGCGCACAAGTATGATGCGGCCCCAGTTCGTCGCCAGGCCCTGCATCGTGTCGGTCTTCATCTCCTCGCGCAGCTTGGCGCGGTAGGCCGGATCCTTCATCAGGCGCTTCTTGGTCTCCACCGGCTCCATCGCCAGCCGTTGCCAGGTGTTCCACCGATCGAAGACGTTGGTGAAATCGAACTTGAACTCAAAGTCGTCGGTCTGGGTATGGCCCAGGGCGAAGAACGGGACGCCGTTGGCGTTGTAATCCTTGAGCATCTGCAGGTGCTTCTTATAGCCTTGGGGGTCACTGATGTTCTGGGAGATGGAGCTCCAGCAGACGGGGCGTCCGCTGCGTTTAGTCAGCTCCACGAGCCGGGCCATGCCCTCCGGGTTCGCGCGGCTGAAGTCGTTGCCGCCCGCCATCTCGACGAAGCCGATGGTGGTGCCCTTCATCTCTTCGCAAAGCGTCATGTACTCGTCCAGGGCGGCCACGCGGCTCGGCACGGGGTTGCCGTCGCCGTCCCAGTGCGTCGGCGAGCGCGAGGTGGAGAGGCCGAAGCCGCCTGCGCGGTAGGACTCGTCCAGCACCTTGCGCATCTTGGTGATCTCTTCCGGCTTGGCCGAGCGCTTGGACGAATCTTCGCCCATCACATAGCGTCGCACGGCCGTGTGGCCCACCTGGCCCATGGCGTTGACGGCGATGTGCCCGTCCAGCCGGTCCAGGTATTGCTTGAACGTCCCCCACGGCCAGGGAAGGGTCTTCTTGAGCAATTCAACGGGCATGCCCTCAACCCGAGCGAGGGTCTTGACCATCCACTCCTGGTCTCTTTCCTGGCAGGGCGCGATGCTGAAGCCGCAGTTGCCCATGATGACGGAGGTGACGCCGTGCCAGCT
>Ga0194131_10006035_pt1 | contig 17071 bp, 12 predicted proteins | sample TA2KigO120mmetaG_FD_148631 | JGI IMG/M metagenome (GOLD analysis project Ga0194131, IMG submission 148631) | Freshwater microbial communities from Lake Tanganyika, Tanzania - TA2015053 Kigoma Offshore 120m | ecosystem: Environmental > Aquatic > Freshwater > Lake | place: Tanzania: Lake... | reverse complement strand
CCCACAGCCAACTCGAAAACGCCTACTACAAGGCCGATCGCGCCATCGAGGAGATCGTCAAATTACTCGCAGCCTAACCTCAAAATGTTGAAGTACTCTGATTTAGAATCTTTGATTCAAGAATCTACAATGTAGAGCGGGCCGTCGGCAGGAATGGAGCGAACACACAGGGCGACACGAAGCTCGTCCAATACATGCTCCGCCATATCTATTCGGCCGGGGCAACCGGCCTGAAGATCGACGGGCTCTGCGGCCCAATCACTATCTCCTGGATCGATCGATTCCAAAAAGAGTGCAAGGCCAAAGGCCTCAATATACTCTGCGACGGCCGCATCGACCGCGCTTTCGGCGAAGTCTCGTCTATCTCCAAAACGACCTACGCCATCCTCCTGATGAATCAGGAACTCCAGAAGCGCAATCCGAGCGCATGGGCGGGCATCTCCGGCGCCGTCCCCCTAAGCCCGGAGCCCCGAATCAACCCTCTCCACCCTCGCGCCAAACGCATCGTCGACTACAGCATTAGCCCGTTGCCCAACGGCACTATGGAAGTCACCTACAAATACGCTGACGGGACCCAGGACAAGGTACTGGCCACCCGCGATTCCAAGGTCGCCGGCCGCCCCGCTCACAGTTCACAGATCGTTTCGATGTGGTCATCTCAGGAAAAGCCCTGGGAGCATCGATTCACGCAATACGCCGACGGGAGAGTTGAGCACACAAAGAAAAGGATGGACCGGTACGTTCTAAGGAACGTGCCCCTTGCGCCCCACTTGTGGGACGTGTTTTTTTCTGACGGCACCAGAATGATGTCGCCAACCCCGCTTCCACAAGACGTTCTATACAGGGAAGTCTAGAATAACCGTTCCTGCTTCCGCAGCGTCCCGAAGCTCCCAATATTGGCCACCGAGAACGAGACCAGAAACTGATTCTCGTTCCGGGTCGAGAAACTGAACCGCCGCCACTGGAAGCTCAGCCCACAGCAATCGGCGGTGTAGGTCGCCTCCGTCGTCGCGAACTGCAACACTTTGTCGCGGTAATCGTAGACACCGGTGAACCCCATTCGCCAGCCTCGCTTGGTTTCATTTCCGTAGGCCCCGCGCATGAGTAACTGATTGGCGTTGGGAGAAACGTTCGGCACGCCTCGAACCAGGTTATGCCCGATAGCGCCGATGTAGTTTTCCTTGATTCGAAAATTGGCCGTCAACGACGAGTTCGAAAACCGCCGCACCAGCGGATCGTAGTCGGTCCGCCACTCAAAGCCCGATGCCTCGGTCGGCCGCATCCGCAGCGCGCTTACGATCGGCGAGTACCGCCGGGGACCGTTGAAAAACCCAAATCCGGTCAACCCGATCGTCGAGGCGAAAACGTTTCGCTGGCCCTCCACCACCGCCCCGCCAAAAGTCGGATCGAAGTACCTTCGTTGCCAAACCTGCCACGCCAGAATTTCCCGGGTCCGGCCACCCCGGTTCGAATACAACCGGTTAATTAGCGTCACTTCCGCCTCGGACGTATTGTTTAGGATGTCGAGTTCGTCGAACCGCAGTGTTTCCCGGAACCGGTCGATTCCATCGACCCGCCGGTACGACGCACGCGGTTCAATTACGTGCTTCAATTTCCCGCCGCCGAGCCAAGCGGGCGCTTCGAAGATCTTCTCCAGGACCGGCGTCGTGAAATCCACCTCGAAGTCCGACGCCGAACGGAACAGGTTCGATCCCGACACCTGCAGCGAGTTCCGCTCGCGGCGCGAACCGTATGCGGTACCGTGAAGCGTCATCGACGGTAATATCCGAAACCCCTTGAATTCTAAAGAGGTTGCAACGCGTGGCGCGGCATCCAATCGTTCCGTAAAGGATCGCGTCTCAAACAACAATTGCCGCCGGCGGAAAAACCCCGCACTCGATTCCATCGAGAACCAGATGGGCAACACCTTTCGCGATACCTGCCGGTCCCGGATAAACAATTCAAAGCTTGGCAGCCGGCGTATGACGATCTGATCCGCCTCCTGGCTGCTCTGAAAAAGCTGGTGCCGCGAAAAAACCCCGTGGAACGAGTACACGCTGGTCGACTTCGAAATGCGCGCCACCGAGTTGACCTCCGAGAACACAGCCTCATTAAAGCTTTGAGTGAATGATTGCCTGAAAAGAAATGAAGACAAATAGTTTATGTTAGATTCTCCATTCCAGCCGTGCCCCATTTTCGACTTCCCGGAAACCTGGAACTGATACCCGCCTTCCTGGAATCGCTGCGTTCGGTCTTCCGACAAGCGACCCTTGTCCCGAACCCCATACAGAGTGAATCCCAACTCCGTGCCCTCGCGGGGCTTTCCGCGGAAGTCGATTTCGGTGGACAGACCGCGCTGCGTAAAAATCCTCGACCGGTACATCAAATCCCAACTGCGGTTGATCGCCCAGTAGTACCCCAGCCCGTAAACGAACCCCAACCTAGTACTCCTACCGGCGTTGGGGGTTAGAAATCCGGATTTCCTCGGATTTTCCGAAAGGGCTTTATAGAACGCTGGCGTATACAAAATCGGCAATCGACGAACCTTGAAAAAGGACCGATACGCGATCGCCCGATCCCCCGGAATAATGTCAAACCGGGGCGCGGTCAACCGCCACCAGGGCTTTGGCAACCGGCAATTCGTCACGAATCCGTCGTATAGAAGATACCGATCCTTATACTTCTCTGCCCAACGTCCTTCGAAGACGAACGGGTTCTCCGTCACTAACAGCCCCGGCCTGATGTCAACTTTCGCCTTTGCCGAACCCTTTACTTCATAGAACTTTCCGTTACCATCCTTCAAGTTATACTCAACTCTGTCAGCGTGCAGAATCTCGCCCGTCTCGAAGCGCTCGAAGTACACGTTGCCGCGCGCTTCGGCCGCGCCGGACAGTTCGTTATAGTCGATCTCGTCCGCCTTTAGCAGCGTTTCGGTCGTCTCTAACTTCGCGGCCACACGCAACTTACGCACCGGCCCGTCCATTTCTTGCCGAAGCACGGCCGACGCAACAATTTCATCGGGCGCAGGCGCTCCGGGCCGGCTCAATCCCGTCTTTGGAGGCGGAGTTTGGGCGCTAATGAAAACCGCCCCCAGCATAAGAGGGACGAATAGGCGTGCAATGTTCATATACGGGGTAGTAAGACAAAAACCCGAACCAACCCTACAAAAGTGCTTGAAAAAGAAAGGAATAGTGATAAAGTGGAACGAAGGGTACGGACTAGGCCAATGGTCCTGTACCATTCGAAGTGTTTCTGAGCATTCGGCAGTGCGATTCAACTTTGCAACCCTACCACGGGAAGCAAAAGCGAGGCAACCTGATGATCTGTAACCGTTGTAGCCAGTGGAATAGCGAAGATGACCACCGTTGTGCGCGGTGCGCCACACGCCTGACTGATCGTGTCATCGCCACCAGCCTCCGTTATCACGGTGCGCTGGCGCTCAAACCGTCGCCTGTCGCCGTTGCCGAGTTGGACGAGGATGCCGAGCAAGTTGTTCAACCAGAGACGGCACCCCCTCCCGCAAGGCTGCCGAAGCGCTTTAACTCTTTACAGCAGTCACTGTTTGCGTTGCGCGATGCGGCCAAGGTCGTGTCGATCGATGGGTCGAGCTTCGATGCGCCGGCGCTCCCCCGGCCCGTCCGGAAGCAGACTCCGAAGAAACGGCAGATCAGCGCCTCATACCTGCCGGAGCAAGGCGTGCTTGAGTTTGTTCCGTTGGTTGGGCCGGAGCCGAAGAAGCTGGCGACCTCGGTTGAAGCGCGCATCGCTTGCGAAAATCCGATTGCGTCCCTGACGCATCGCGCCGCGGCGGCCGTTTGGGACTTTGCGATTATCGGCGCTCTGATCGCCACATTCTTTGGCATCATCGCATGGCAGTGCGAAGGTCTGGTAACGGCCCTCACGAATCCGGTTTGCCTTGCTGTTCTTGGCGTTGCCGGGGGCTTACTCGGTTTTATCTACGATGTGGCGTTCCTTCTCTTCCGCGGTGAAACGCCCGGTATGCGCATGGCCGGACTTCGCTTCGTCGATTTCGACGGCCGTCCCGCCACCGATTTCCAGCTGCAAAAGCGGGTCTTCGGCGGCATCGTCAGCGTGCTCCCGGTCGGCATGGGCTTGCTGTGGGCCATGGTCGACGAAGAGTCGCTGAGCTGGCGCGATCACATTTCCGGCACATTCCCCACCGCCGGCCGCGAATAACTGCGGTACCCTTGAAGCTGGGACCATTTCCTACACATGGGCATCCGCTTCGACGATACTAATCTGCGCGCGCGCATGGTCGGCGCCAAACACGGACTCACCGATAGTGAGATTGCGGCCGCCGTGCCGCTGGCAACGAAAGCGTGGGCGGGCTTCCGCACGCTCTATCAAACTGGGGAGGTCGGCTTTCCGGATCTGCCGAATGGCGGCGACGAGGTCGACAAGATCCTCGCCTATGCCGGGAAAGTGAAAGGCAGCTACGACACCGTTTGTGTCGTCGGCATCGGTGGCAGCGCGCTCGGCGCTTGGGCGCTCGATTGCGGCCTCCGCGGCCCGCACCCGGTGCAGAACGCTTCGCCGCGATTAGTCATCCTCGACAACGTGGACCCCGAATTCATTGGGCTCGCACTGCGTTCGATGAACCCCAAGAAAACCATCGTCGTACCGATCGCGAAATCGGGCGCGACCGCCGAAACCGTCGCGACGTTTCTCATCGTGAAGAAGTGGCTCGAAGACGGGATCGGCGCCGCCAGAGCCAAGCAGCGCATCGTCGTCGTCACCAGTGAAGGCCGGGGCGATCTGAAAGTCCTCGCGACGCGCGAAGGCTACGCGACCTTCCATCTCCCCAATAACGTCGGCGGGCGCTTCAGCGTGCTCTCGGCGGTCGGTCTCGTTCCCGCCGCTCTCGCCGGCTTCAACGTAAAGAAGCTCTTGAAGGGCGCCGCCGAAATGACCACAGCGGCCTGGTCGGACGACCTCTCGGTCAACACGCCGCTACGCGCGGCGATGCTGCACTGGCTCTTCATCAAGAAGAAAAAAAAGCCGATGCAGGTGGCGTTTCCCTACTCGAACCGCCTGTGGGGTACGGCCTTCTGGTTCCGCCAGTTATGGGCCGAATCGATCGGCAAAGCGCGCGACCGCAAAGGCAAGCTCGTTAACACCGGACAAACCCCCATCGCCGCGCTCGGCACTACCGATCAGCACTCGCAGGTTCAACTGTACATGGAAGGCCCCAACGACAAGGTATTCACTTTTTGGGCCGTAGCCAAGCCGCGCGAAAACGCCACCGTCCCGCGGGAGAAAATCGGCCTCGAAGGTTTCGATTACCTCTGCGGCAAAACGATGTCGAAACTGCTCGACGCCGAACGCCGTTCCACCGAAGCCGCCCTGGCCGAAAACGAACGCCCCAACTGCACCTTCACCCTCGACCGCGTCGACGAAGAGCACCTGGGCGCATTCTTCCAGTTGATGGAGTTTGAAACGGCCTTCGCCGGCGAGTTCCTCAACATCAACGCGTTCGATCAGGAAGGCGTGGAACTCGGCAAGAAATTCACCTTCGGCCTCATGGGCCGCAAGGGCGAACAACACCAGCAGTTCCGCGACCGCTTCGCGGCTTACGAGGCGCGCCGGAAGGGCTAACGGATGCCGGACGCCAACCCGCCGTTTGCGGGCGTTGAGGAAGCCATCGCCGACTACCGCGCCGGCAAGATGCTGGTCGTTGTCGACGACGAAGATCGCGAGAACGAAGGCGACCTCACCCTTGCAGCCGAAGCGGCGACGCCGGAACTCATCAACTTCATGGCTGTCCACGGGCGAGGCCTCATCTGCCTCGCCCTCGACGCCGCCAGGTGCCGGCAACTCGGACTCGACCTGATGTCACCGAACAACACTTCCAAGTTCGGTACGGCATTTACCGAATCCATCGACGCCGCCAGAGGCGTCACAACCGGCATCTCCGCGGCCGACCGCTCTCTGACGATTCAAGTCGCCATGCGGGCCGATGCAAAACCTTCCGACCTCGCCCGTCCCGGCCACATGTTCCCGCTCAAAGCGCGCGATGGCGGCGTGCTCGTCCGCGCCGGCCAGACCGAAGCCGCCGTCGATTTGGCGCGGCTCGCCGGCCTCTCGCCCGGCGGAGTGATCTGCGAAATCATGAACGAAGACGGCACCATGGCGCGCCTGCCGGAACTCGTTTCGTTCTCGGAAAAACACGGCATCAAGCTAATTTCGGTCGCGCAGCTGATTCGTTACCGCCTGCGCAATGAACGCTTCATGCAGCGCCGCGGCGAAGGCTTAATTCGAACCCGGCACGGCGAGTTCAAGTTGATCGCCTACCGCTCCCCGATTCAGGACATGATGCATTCGGCTCTTGTGCTCGGCGACATTGCGGGCAAGGAAAACGTGCTCGTCCGCATGCACTCGCATTGCGCCTACGGCAACATCTTCGGCTCCATCGATCACGACGGCGCGCAGCTTGTCGACGCCTCCCTGGCCGCCATCGCGCGGGAAGGAGAAGGCGCCCTGGTCTATCTCCATCAAACCGGAGATGGCATGCGGTTTGTGCCCGAGGCCGGAGGTAAGGTGACCATCCTACCCCGCACCCGCGGCCCGCAGACCGTGACCACCGCCGACGGCACACAACTCTTCCACGAAGCCGGTATCGGCGCGCAGATCCTGGCCGATCTCGGCCTCCATCGGATTCGCCTTCTGACCAACAATCCACGTAAGGTCGTCGGCCTTGAAGGCTTCGGTATAACGATCGTGGACCAGGTGCCGATAGCGCACAGGCCGTGACGGCGCGTTCGCGCCGGAACGTGTCCGTTGTGCGCGAGTTCCCAAAAATAACAAATAGTTGGAACACTTCCCTACCCTCAGGCGTTCCTACACATTTAAGGAGTTTACGACACGATGCGAATCACCCGCTTCTTCTTCGCGCCCATTCTGGCCGCCTTCTCCGCGTTGGCCGCCGACACGGCCCTGCTAAACATGATCATGGCCGATGCGCGCTTTGTCGCGGGCATCGATATCGACCGCGCCAAGGCTTCCCCGCTCGGCAAGAAATTCATGGAGGAACTCGACAAGAAGGACTCCGATATCGGCAAGATGGTCGCCGCCACCGGCTTCGACCCGCGACGCGATCTGCGCGAAGTCGTCATGGCATCGAACGACTTGAACTCGAAGAAAGGGCCCGGTCTCGTTCTCATGCGCGGCGCCTTCGACGCATCGAAAATCAAGGCGTTTATCAACGTCACCGGCGCCGGCAAGATCGAAAACTTCAATGGCGTCGAAATGTTCTCCGCGCCGAATCAGGACAACATGAGCGCGGCCATCGTCGATCCGTCGTTGGTCGTCTTCGGCTCCTCGGACACCGTGAAAGCCGCGGTGCAGCGCAAGGGCGCCGCCACCGCCGCCATGTCGGCCGAAACCTTCGCCCAGATTCGCGCCCTCAGCCAGTCGAACGATATCTGGATCGTGTCGACCATGCCGATCGCCGAAATGACCAAGGCGATTCCTTCTTCTGGCGCTCCGAGCACGGGCGGCATGGGCGGCATGATGAATGGCGATGTCTTTAAAGGCATCCAGCAGGCGGCCTTCGGTGTGCGCTTCATGGCAGAGGCAATCGAGCTCACCGCCGAAACCGTTTCGCAGAACGAGAAGGACGCGACCGCCATGGCCGACGTGATCCGCTTCGTTTCGACGATGGTCCAGATGAACCGCGACAAACCGGAGATGAAAGGGATCGCCACCGCGCTCGATCGGATGAAGCTCACGACCGACGCCAGGACGACCCGCCTTCAAATCGCGCTGCCGATGAACGACATGGAGAAGATGTTCAACTCCAAGCAACCGGCCGTGAAGATATAAACCGTATCGAGAATCGCAACACGAAAAGCCGCCGCTTCGGCGGCTTTTCGTTTTTTGAACCCGTGCAGCCTTTGCTATCGTTCCCTTATATGCGCCTTTCGCTCGTTCTCTTTTGCACCGCCGCGTTCGCTCAACTAAAACAGTATCCCAACCTGAACGCCGTGTCCTGGATGCAGACCTCGGCCGAGTACATCGGGATTACCACCGGCGCGTATCAGTCGGCGGCGCGCAGCCTCGACGCCGCCCTCGCCGACCCCAACTGGAGCGCGGCTTACGAACAAGGAACGGATTTTCGCGCATTGCCGCCCGCCGTTATCCTCGACCTCGACGAGACGATTCTCGATAACTCCGCCTTCCAAGCGAGACTCGTCGCCCAGGACGCCGCCTTCAGCGAGCCCGCTTTCCAAGCCTGGGTTGCGGAAGCCCGGGCCGGCGCCATCGACGGCGCCGTTCGATTCCTTGACAATGCCCTGCTGAAAGGCGTCGCGCCGTTCTACATAACCAACCGGCTGTGCGATCCCATCAGCGACGCCGACCCAACCGTTCGCGTGCTCAAGAAGCTCCGGATCCCCTTCGACTCATCGCGCCTTCTCTGCAAGACGTCCACGAGCGACAAAACCGAACGGCGTCGCCACGTCGCCGCCAAACACCGCGTGCTCCTTCTGCTCGGCGACGACTTCAACGATTTCGTCGCGCCGCCCGCCTCCGTCGCCGAACGCGCCGAACTCGCCCGCTTCCACGCCGACAAATGGGGCGTGAAGTGGTTTGTGATTCCCAATCCGACGTATGGCTCCTGGGAACGTGCCGTCGGTTCGACGGTCGCCGACAAACTCAAGGCATTGCGTCAGTAATCAACTCCCGCGCCAACTCTTGCAACCGCTCTCCGTCGTTTTGGCCGCTTACCCCCGGCCCCGGAGATTTCGATATGCTTATGAATTATGAGAGCCTGCCTGCTCCTTGCTGCGTCCGCGCTGGCCGCCCAAGACGCGGTGAGCATTTTGCAGAATCAATGCGGTTCCTGCCACGGCGCCGCCGCGATGGCGGGGCTCGACCTGCGCACACGCGAAGGCCTGCTCACGGGTGGTTCGCGCGGCCCGGCGATGGCGCCCGGGAACGCGGACGCGAGCCTCTTGATCCAGGCGGTTCGCCGAACCGGCTCACTGCAAATGCCGCCGGGAAAGACCGGACTGAAACCGGACGAGGTTGAAACGCTGGCGCGATGGGTGGCGGGCGGCGCGCCATGGTCGAAGGTTGTTTCGCCCGGTGAACCGAACTGGTGGTCGTTTAAGAAGGTGCGGCGGCCGGCGGCGCCGCGCGGGTACGCCAATCCGATCGACGGCTTCATTCAAGCCAAGCTTGACGAACACAAATTGAAACCCGCCGCCGCGGCCGACAAGCGCACGCTGATTCGCCGGGCTACGTTCGATTTGCACGGCCTTCCGCCCACGCCGAAGGAAGTGGATGCCTTCCTCGCCGATACCGGCGCGGACGCATTCGCGAAGGTCCTCGATCGCCTGCTCGCCTCTCCGCGCTACGGCGAGCGCTGGGGCAGGCATTGGCTCGATGTCGTTCGCTACGCCGATACCGGCGGCTTCGAGACCGATGTCTACTTCCCAAACGCCTGGCGCTATCGCGACTACGTGATCAACGCCTTCAACAACGACAAGCCATACAACCGTTTTGTCCAGGAGCAGATCGCCGGCGACGAGTTGTGGCCGGATAATCTCGATCTCAATGGCGGCTTCGACATCCCAAGCGAAAAGCTCGAACACCTGCAAGCGCGCATCGCAACGGGCATGTACACGATCGGCCCGGCCTATCACGAAGCCGCGTTCTTCGGCGGTCAGGTTCGCTACGAGTGGCTGACCGATGTGGTCGACACCACCGGCGAAGCGTTTCTGGGACTGACGCTCGGGTGTTCTCGTTGCCACAATCACAAGTTCGATCCGATCACGCAGAAGGACTATCACGCGATGATGGCCGTTTTTGCAAACAGCGAAGAACGCGAAGCGCCCGTCGTCAGCCAATTCAACATCTTCGGATTCAAGTCGGGCTATCCGAACTGGCTGAAGGTGGAGGAGTTGAAGGGCGCGATTCAACGGATCAATCAAGCCGCGCGCAAACGAGTCGTGGACAAGGTGAGATCCCGGTTCGGCGCCGATGTACTCGCGGCTTACGATACCCCGCAGGCGAAGCGAACACCCGAACAGCGCGCGCTGGCCGCGAAACTCGAAGGCGCGATAACGCAGGCCGGCCTGGAGGAAAACGCGGAAGGCAAAGAGGCGGACATCCCCTTCACGCCGGAAGAGGACGCCGAAAAGAAGCGGCTCATCGTGGAGTTGGGCGAGGCGGCGCTGAAGGCGAACCCCGTCTCGCAAACGGCGACGGTGCTAGGCCGGTCCGCCAGGCGAATGGACACCTATATGACGCATCGAGGCGACTGGCGCTCGCGCGGCGAAAAAGTCGATCCCGCGATGCCGGCGGTCATTGGCGCCGCTGTGAAAGTGGACGATGAACACCGCCGAACGTCGCTCGCGCTGTGGCTCTCCGATCCTTCGCATCCGCTCACCGCGCGCGTGATGGTAAACCGGGCCTGGCACTGGCACTTCGGCCGCGGCATCGTCGCCACACCCGGCGACTTCGGACGGCAGGGCGAACCGCCGACGCATCCCGAATTGCTCGATTGGCTGACGAGCGAGTTCGTCGAAAACGGTTGGAGCATGAAAAAGCTGCATCGGCAGATCATGCTCTCGGCGGCGTATCAGCGGGCAAGTGAAGGTCCCGAGGCCAATCGGCGCATCGACGCGAGCAACCGTTTTCTGTGGCGGATGAATCGGCAGCGGATCGACGGCGAGACGCTGCGCGACTCCATGCTTGCCGCCAGCGGTGCGCTGAATGTGAAAATGGGCGGCCGGCCCGTGATTCCGCCATTGAGCAAGGAAGAGTACACCGTCATGTGGGCGCGCGGTCAATGGCCCGTAGCGCTGGACCCCAAGGAGCACACGCGCCGCAGCGTTTACCTCTACGTGAAGAGAACGTTCCCACTGCCCATGCTCACAACCTTCGATGTCCCCGATACTTCGCAGAGCTGTTCACGGCGCGACAGCACAACGGTCGCTCCGCAGGCGCTCACCCTAATCAACGGCGAGTTCTCACAGAAACAGGCCGCGCTGCTCGCCGAGCGGGCGCGCGCGATCGACGCCGCCGATCCGGTGTCCGCACTGTGGCGGCTGGCGTTTGCCCGTGTGCCGGCGGCGGATGAAAAGGCGCGCGCGCAATCTCTTCCGTTGCAACAGCTAGCTCTGGTGGTCTTCAATATGAATGAGTTCCTCTATGTCGATTAACGGTAACCGTCGAGATTTCTTGTGCAACAGCGCGCTTGGCTTTGGCGGGCTCGCGGCGTCGACCATACTTCCCGCGGCGTCGGTCAATCCGTTCGCCGCCAAGCCGAAGCACTTCGAGTCGAAAGGCAAGAGTGTCATCTTTCTGTTCATGCACGGCGGGCCGAGTCATCTCGACACCTTCGACCCGAAGCCGCTGTTGAGCAAGCTGCATGGCCAACCGGTGCCGCCGAGCTTTGGCAGCGCGGATTTCCAGTTCACGCAGGTCGACAAAGCGCCGCTGATGGCCACGCCGCGCGTGTTCAAGAAGCGCGGGCAATCGGGCATCGAGATCTCCGATCTCTTCGAGAATCTCGCCGCGCATGCCGACGATCTCGCCGTAGTCCGCTCGTGTTATCACGACGGCTTCACCCACGTGACCGGTCAGACTTGGATGAACACCGGTTGGGGTCGCATCGGCCGCCCGAGCGTTGGATCGTGGGTCGTGTATGGGCTCGGCAACGAGAGCGAGAACCTGCCGGCGTTTGTCGTGATGCTCGACGGCGGCATCAAAGCCGGCTCGCCCGCATATGCGTCGGGATTTCTACCGGCGATGTATCAAGGCACCGTGCTGCGCAGCGACGGTCCGCCGATTCTCAACATCAATCGCCCCGCGGAGATCTCCGAAAACCAGCAGCGGCATTTGTTCGAAACGCTTCGGCATCTCAACGAACAACACCGCGAACAGCGCGCCGCCGATACCGAACTCGCGGCGCGCATGGCCAGCTACGAGCTCGCGTTCAAGATGCAGATGTCGGTGCCCGAAGTCGCGGACCTGTCGAAGGAAACCGAAGTGACGCGCAAGCTCTACGGCATAGGCGAGGCGCAAACAAACGAGTTCGGCACGCAATGCCTGATGGCCAGAAGGCTGGTGGAAAAGGGCGTCCGTTTCGTGCAGTTGTATTCGGGCGGAAGGAAGGGCGCCGAGGTCGGCTGGGATGGCCACAACGAATGCGACCAGAACCACGCATTCATGGCGAACAAAGTAGACCGGCCTATCGCGGGGCTGTTGACCGATTTGAAGTCACGTGGATTGCTGGATAGCACGGTCGTGTTGTGGGGCGGCGATTTCGGCCGCACGCCATTCACCGACGGCGCGGCCGGAGGCGGCGGCAGTCGCAACGGGCGCGATCATAATCCGTACGGCTTCACAGTGTGGATGGCGGGCGGCGGCATCAAGGGCGGCAAGGTGATCGGCACGACCGACGACATTGGCATGCGCGCCACGCAGGACAAGGTCTCGATGCACGATCTGCATGCAACGCTGCTGAGCCTGCTCGGCCTCGAACACACCAAGCTCACGTTTCCGTTTCAAGGCCGGGAATTCCGGCTCACCGATGTCGGAGGGCAGAACAACTTTTACCGGCGTTTGATTCAGGGTTAATCGTGATAGGGCCGTTTTGCCAGCTCCTCGAGCGACGGCGTTTCAACGCGCTGCGCGGGCGGAAGTTGCGTCAACGGGAAGCGTTTCCGCCACCCCTTTAGTTCGGTGAGCAGAGCGCCGCGCACAGCGGATTGTTGAGCCGCGACATTTCTCGATTCGCCGATGTCCGCGTCGAGATCGTAGAGTTCCATCTTCTCGAAAGACTCATCGGCAAAGAGCTTCCACCGCCCTTTGCGAACGGCGAGCGGCAGGCTCGATGCAACGCCGCGCTGCTGGGAACGGAACTCGAAGAACAGCGTTCGGTTCTCCAGCTTCGCGCCGCGAGTAGCGGCGGCGATGAGATCGACACCGCCATCGAGATCGAGTTTCGATTTCGGCTTCGCGCCTGTCGCCGCGAGCACCGTGGGAAAAACGTCGAGCATGCTGGCGACGGCGTGCGACACGCGGCCCGCGGGCACTCGCGCGGGGAGGCGCATGAGAAACGGCACACGAATGCCGCCCTCCCAAAGCTGCGTCTTCATGCCGCGCAACGGGTACGCCGCGCCGCGCGAATACGCGAAGCTGTGCGCTTCGGGGCCGTTGTCGCTTGTGAAGATCACCAGCGTGTTCGAAGCGATTCCCTTCTCTTCCAGCTTGGTCAGGATCTGGCCTACGGCGCGATCGATATCGGTCACCGTCTGGAAGTAGGTCTGCTCTTCCTTGCTCCAGTGCGGATAGGTCTTGGCTTGATTGTCGAGTGGCGACAGCGGTTCGTGCGGCGCGTTCAGCCAAAGGTTGAGGAAGAACGGCCCGCGTCCGGCGCGGGCGTCGATGACATCCAGCGCCTCCTTCGCCTGAACCTCGGTCACGTGGCCCTGATGAACCACCGGGCGTTCTTTGCCGCGGACCATCTCGGGGTTCATCGATCGCGCGTATCGGATCCAACCCGAACTCGGACGGCCGCCGAAATGCCCGAAGAAGTGATCAAACCCTTGATCGAACGGGTGCGGCGCTTGGGGCGGTTCGCCGAGATGCCACTTGCCGACATGGGCGGTGTAGTAGCCATTGTCATGGAGCACTTCGGCGAGCGTGATCGCGCTTTCGGGCAGCATGTAGCGGCGCGTCGTCTCCGGGCCGTCGGCGTGGTGGATGCCGAAGCGCTGTTGATATTGGCCCGTGATCAACGCGGTGCGCGAAGGCGTGCAGACGGGCGAGGTGGTGTGAAAGTCGGTGAAGCGCGTGGATTCGGCGGCGAGGCGATCGAGGTTCGGCGTCTGAATCGTACGATTGCCGTAGCAGCCAAGATCGGCGTAGCCAAGGTCGTCACAAAGAATCAACACGACGTTGGCGGGAGGCGCCTGGGCTGCGGCGGCCATTAAGAAAGTTCGGCGGGTCACAGTCTATAGTGATATTCTCGGAGGCCATGGCGCAAGCGGCGCAGCGCGGGTTGGCGGCGATCGGTCCGGCAATATTGCTGACGGCCACCAGCGTCGGCGCGGGCGATATCTTGACGGGAAGCCTTGCCGGCGCCGAAGCGGGATTGGCGGTGCTGTGGGCGGTGCCCGCCGGAATCACGCTGAAGTGGACGCTCACCGAAGGAATCGCGCGGTGGCAGATGGCGACGGGTTCGACCCTCCTGGAAGGCTGGATCGCGCGGCTCGGCGGTTGGATTCAATGGGTCTTCTTTCCGTATCTCTTGCTGTTCACGCTGGTCACGAGTGGCATGCTGGCCTCGGCGTGCGGCGTCGCGGGCGCGGCGTTGATTCCGCTCGGCGACTTGCAGACATCGCGCATGCTGTGGGCGGCCGCGCATTCGTGGACCGCGCTTGCGTTGATCTGGTTTGGCGGCTACGCACTGCTGAAGCGCGTGCTGGCGGTGTGCGTCGGCGCCATGTTTTTCACCGTCGTGCTGACAGCGCTGTTGCTGACACCGGATTGGACCGCCGTCGCGCGCGGCTTCGTACCGTCGTTACCCGCCGCGGGAACCGGTTGGGTCATCAGTCTGATCGGCGCGATCGGCGGAACGATGGCGCTCATCAGCTACGGCTACTGGATTCGCGAGGAGGGCCGCACGGGAACGGAAGGGCTGCGCGCGTGCCGTTCGGATCTGCTGCTGTCGTACGCGGTGATCGGGGTCTTCGGAGTAGCGGTGGTCATCATCGGCTCGCGGGTGCAGGTGCGCGGACAAGGAACGGCGCTTGCGCTGCTGCTTGCCGATCAGTTGGCGCTGAGTCTGGGACCGGTTGGGCGGCGGCTGTTTCTAATCGGTTTCTGGGCGGCCGTGTATTCCGCGATGCTCGGGGTCTGGCAAAGCCTGCCGTATCTGTTCACCGATTTTCTTTCGCTGCGCCGTGGCGCGGGCGCCGCAAGCGACGTCGAACGCTCGCGGCCGTATCGAATGTATCTCGTCGCGATGGCGACGATTCCGCTGCTGCTGGTGCAATGGCCGGTAGCGAAGCTGCAACTCGCGTTTGGATTGACCGGCGCGATGCTGCTGCCGCTGCTGGCGCTCACGCTGCTGATCATGAACAACCGCGAAGCATGGGTGGGCCGCGCCTTCCGCGCAGGGCTGGGATTGAACTGCGTGCTGGCGGCGGCGCTGTTGTTCTTCACGCTGGTGGGCGGACGCGAGATCGCACAGTTGCTGCGATAATTCTCCAATGCCTTCGATTGTGATTCCCGACGATCAGCCCGTTGTGATGGGCAATAGCGCCGCTTACAAACAGTGGCGTTCGGTGACCTACTACGACTCGCTCCCTGGTTCGGAAGACGGACTCATCGAACGCATCCGCGATTTCGAAGTTGTGATCAACATTCGCTCCTCGACCAAGTTCACCGAACGCGTATTCGCCGAGTGCCCGTCGCTGCGCATGCTATCGATCTGGGGGACCGGCACCGACAACGTCGATCTGGCGGCGGCGAAGCGGCACGGCGTCACCGTGACGAACACGCCAGGCGTGGCGGCTGTATCGATCGCCGAACACTCGTTGATGCTGACGCTCGCGGTCGCGCGGCGGATCGTCACGATGCACCAGCAGGTCGTAGCGGGAGCGTGGCCACGCGGGCAGTCGGTGCAGTTACGCGGCAAGACGCTGGGGATTATCGGGCTGGGCGCGATTGGACGGGCATTCGCGCGGCTGGGCGAAGCGATCGGCATGCGCGTCATCGCATGGACGATGAACCCGAATCCGGCGCTGGGATTCGCGCTGGTCGAACTGGAAACACTGCTGCGCGAAAGCGATGTCGTCAGCATGCATCTGCGCCAATCGCCGCAGACCATCGGATTCCTGGGCGCCCGCGAACTGGCGATGATGAAGCCATCGGCGATCTTGATCAACACGGCGCGGGGGCCGATCATCGACGAAGCGGCGCTAATCGGGGCGCTGCGCGAACGCCGAATCGCCGGCGCGGGTCTCGATGTTTTCGATGTCGAACCGCTGCCGCCGGGCCACGCGCTAACGGCGCTCGATAACGTAGTGCTGACGCCGCATTGCGCCGGCGTGACGCCGGAGGTGCTGGAGGCGGGCTTGGCGTTGGCTCTCGAAAACGTCGACGGCTATCTTACCGGCGCACCGCAAAACGTCGTCTAGGCCGAAACGGCCCAGCCTTCAAAACGCGAAATCCGGGTTGTCCCACATGAGGCGGCGCCGCCAGGCTGGATCGAGGCGCGGCAAGAACTCGGTGTAGAGAAACGTGTATCCGTTGTAGCGGCCGCCGCCGGGCTCGCCCACTCGATACCAGCCGGAGTCCTGTGAGATCAGCACGCGCGACAGCAGTTCCCTTCCCGCCATGTGTTTCACAGCTTGCAGGTGCCACGCGGCGCTTCGCAGACTCACGCCATCGAACGACACCCAGCCGCCCGCGCGCGCGACCCGTTCGTGAATTTCCAGGTCCGGCTCATTCTGCGCGTGGACCCAAACCCACTTGCGAACGGGCAGTCCGGAGGCGCGCACTATTTCCAGTTGATCGAGCGCGGCGCGCCCGTCCCCTGTGTGCACGGCAATCGTCAAACCGGTCGCCTTCGACGTCAGGATGGCGGCCTCCACCAGCTTCCTGTCGAGCGGGTGCAGAGGTCCCCGATTTACGCCGATCTTGATGAAGCGCGGTCGCTCGCCATCGACTCCTTTGCGCGCCTCCTCAATCCACCGCCTCGCCAATTGCCCCGCCGTTTCCGTCTTCGCATACTCCGGCAGAAACAGAAAATCGCGCGCGCCGTAGAGTCCGGTGTTGGTCCAGATCTCCATGTTGGCGGCCTTCGCCAGACGGCGCAGCAGACGCGGATCTCGGCCCAGAAAATTAGGCGTGCATTCGAGCAGTCGCCGACAACCCAGCGCCCGGACTTCCCGCAACTTCGGCAGCGCGGCGCGAAAGACCTCTTCGGCATCGTAGTCTCCTGTCTTGGATAATTCTTTACAACGGCGCACCTTGTCGAGGATAACGTCTGCGGAGGCCTTCCATGTGAAGGGGGTCGGGGCTCCGTTCCAAC
>Ga0194131_10006032_pt1 | contig 17074 bp, 17 predicted proteins | sample TA2KigO120mmetaG_FD_148631 | JGI IMG/M metagenome (GOLD analysis project Ga0194131, IMG submission 148631) | Freshwater microbial communities from Lake Tanganyika, Tanzania - TA2015053 Kigoma Offshore 120m | ecosystem: Environmental > Aquatic > Freshwater > Lake | place: Tanzania: Lake... | reverse complement strand
CGCGATGCGGTGATCAAGGAAGTGCCGCGCCTGCGCCGCGAGCTGGGCCTGGATTTCGTGGCGGTGAATGGCGAAAACGCCGCGGCGGGTTTCGGCATAACGGCCAAGATCTGCGCCGAGTTGCATGCCGCCGGCGTCGATTGCATCACGACCGGCAATCACGTTTGGGACCAGCGCGAGATCGTGCCCTACATCGCCCAGGACAAACGCCTGTTGCGGCCGATCAACTTTCCACCCGGCACACCGGGATGGGGGGCCAATCTCTTCCAGACGACGCGCGGCCAGACGGTGCTGGTCATCAATGTCATGTGCCGCTTGTTCATGGATGCACTCGACGATCCGTTTCGTGCCGTCGACGTCGAGCTCGCCAAGTACAGCCTGGGTGGCAGCGCGCATTGTATCCTGATCGACGTTCATGGTGAGGCGACCAGCGAGAAGCAGTCGATCGGCCACTACTGCGATGGCCGTGTCTCGGCGGTGCTGGGCACGCACAGCCACATCCCGACCGCCGATGGCTGGGTGCTGCCCGGCGGCACGGCTTACCAAACCGATGTCGGCATGTGCGGCGACTACGATTCGGTGATCGGCATGAAGAAGGACATCGCCGTGCAGCGCTTCATCAAGAAGATGCCGGGCGAGCGCTTGGCGCCGGCCGAAGGCGAAGCGACTTTGTGCGCGGCGGTGGTGGAAACCGACGATCGGACCGGACTCGCCCGTTCGGTACGGCCGATCCGGCTGGGCGGGCGGTTGCTCCCGACAGCGTGAATTGCTGCATCTTGTGTCCAGGGAGCCTTTGACCTACCTATTAGGGGTAGCTTGAAGACGCTCGTTGACGACCTGGGGAAAAATCGGCATCCTTTTGATGTTAAAAGGTTTTTCGCCAACTCGGCGACTGTCTTCAGGTTAGAGGGGGCGTCGGAATCTAGGTTCCGACGTTTTTTAGCGGGGGCTTCGGCCCCCGCCTTTTTTTGTGTCGACGGCGGCGTGCACAGCCTCTAACGCTCCCAAATCACACGAGAAGTGGTATAGCCGCCCCAACCGCTCACTGAATCTGGTTGTTGGGCCATGGCCGGCCATTCGCAATTCAAGAACATCATGCACCGCAAGGGGCGGCAGGACGCCCAGCGGGCCAAGATCTTCACCAAGCTCATCCGTGAGATCACCACCGCGGCGCGCTTGGGCGCGGCTGATCCCAACGCCAACCCACGCCTTCGTGCCGCCGTAATTGCCGCACGCGAAGCCAACATGACGCGCGACACCATCGATCGCGCCATCAAGCGCGGCTCGGGCACCGATGCCGACACCACCTATGACGAGGTCCGCTACGAAGGCTATGGGCCGGGCGGCGTTGCGCTGATCGTCGAGGCGCTGACCAACAATCGCAACCGCACGGCAGGCGAGGTGCGTTCGACCCTGACCAAGCACGGCGGCAACCTCGGTGAGTCCAACAGCGTGTCCTTCATGTTCGATCGCGTCGGCGAGTTTCGCTTTCCGAGATCGGTCGGCGGCGCCGACGACGTGCTCGAGAAGGCGATCGACGCGGGCGCCGACGACGTCGTGAGCGGTGAAGGCGCCGATGGTGTGCACGAAATCTTCTGCGCTCAGGACAGCTTCAACACCGTGCGCGAGGCGCTTGAAAAGTCGCTCGGCCAGCCGTCGGTCGCCAAGCTGTCCTGGCGGCCGAAGTCCACGACTCTCGTCGAAGGCGAGGCGGTACAGACGCTGCTCGACCTGATTGCCGCCCTGGAAGACAACGACGACGTCCAGAACGTCTACGCCAATTTCGAGGTGTCGGACGACGCTCTGGCCAAGTTCGCGGCCTGACGGTCGGCCGCGATGAGATTGATCGGCCTCGATCCCGGTCTGCGGCTGACCGGTTGGGGCGTGATCGAGGTCGATGGCAATCGATTGCGCCACGTCGCCCACGGTGTGATCAAGGTGCCGACCGAGGGCGGGTTGGCCGCACGTTTGTGCCGTCTGTTCGACGGCGTTGCTGCCATCATCGCGGCGCAGCAGCCGGCTGAAGCGGCTATCGAGGAGACCTTCGTGAATGTGAACCCGGGATCGACCTTGAAGCTCGGCCAGGCGCGCGGGGTCGTCCTGCTGGCGCCGGCGCGGGCCGGCCTACCGGTCTTCGAATATGCCGCCAACCTCGTTAAGAAGTCGGTGAGCGGCGTCGGCCACGCCGACAAGCGGCAGATCGCCATGATGGTGGGCCGCCTGCTGCCCGGCGTCGAGGCGTCGAGCGACGCCGCCGATGCGCTCGCCGTCGCGATCTGCCATGCCCATCATCGGGCTACGGCCAAGCGCGTCGAGGCGGCCCTGTGATCGCCAAGCTCAAGGGTACCGTCGACTCCGTCGACCTCGACAGCGCCGTGATCGATGTCGGCGGCGTGGGCTACCTGGTCGCGGCTTCATCGCGCACCTTGCGCGATCTCGTGCCGGGTGGTGCCGTGACGGTGCTGGTCGAGACCATCGTGCGCGAAGATGCCATCGCGCTCTTCGGCTTCCTGCAGGCGGCCGAACGCGACTGGTTCCGCATCCTGACGACGGTGCAGGGTGTGGGCGCCAAGGTGGCGCTGTCGATCCTGTCGACGCTCGCGCCCGATGAGATCGCCCGCGCCATCGCCGCGCAGGATCGCGCCACGCTGAGCCGCCCGGCCGGCGTGGGGCCCAAGCTCGCGGCGCGGCTTGCCACCGAACTCAAGGACAAGGCGGCGGCGTTCGGTGTCGCGCCGGCCGGCAAGGCGAGCGACGTCCAGGCGACGCCGGCGGCGGGCTCACTCAACGAAGACGCGGTCTCCGCTCTGGTCAATCTCGGCTACAAGCGTGTCGAGGCGTTCGGTGCGGTGGCCCGCGTCACGCAGCGTCTGGGCAGTGACGCCAAGCTCGATGCCGTGATCCGCGCCGGACTGCAGGAGCTGTCGCGATGAACGACGGCGATCGCCTGGTGACGGCCAAACGCGCCGAGGAGGATGTCGCCGAGCTGGCGTTGCGGCCGCAGTCGATCGACGACTTCGTCGGCCAGAAGCAGGTGCGCGAGAACCTGAAGATCTTCGTCGCCGCCGCGCGGGCGCGCAGCGAGGCACTCGATCATGTGCTGTTCCATGGCCCGCCGGGCCTCGGCAAGACGACCTTGGCGCAAATTGTGGCGCGCGAGATGGGCGTCGGTTTTCGCGCCACCTCGGGCCCGGTGATCCAGAAGGCGGGTGACCTCGCCGCCCAACTCACCAACTTGCAGCCGCGCGACGTGCTGTTCATCGACGAGATCCATCGCCTCAATCCGGCGATCGAGGAAATCCTCTATCCCGCCATGGAGGACTTTCAGCTCGACCTGATGATCGGCGAAGGCCCGGCGGCGCGTTCGGTGCGTATCGAGCTGCCGCCCTTCACCTTGGTCGGCGCCACGACGCGCTCGGGCCTGATGACCCGGCCGTTGCGCGAGCGCTTCGGCATTCCGCTACGCATGGTGTTCTACGAGCCGGCGGAACTCGAGTTGATCGTGCAGCGCGCCGCCCGCGTGCTGAAGATGACGCTGGCGACCGACGGCGGCACCGAGATCGCCAAGCGCTCGCGCGGCACGCCGCGCGTGGCCAACCGCCTGCTGCGCCGGGTGCGCGATTTCGCGGCGGTGGGCGGCCATGCCGTGGTCGATGCCGGCGTGGCCGACGAGGCCTTGACCCGCCTCGAGGTCGACCGGCGCGGGCTCGACGCCATGGATCGCCGCTACCTTGCCTGTATTACCGAAAACTACGGCGGCGGTCCGGTCGGTGTCGACACCTTGGCCGCCGCGCTCTCCGAGCAGCGCGACGTGATCGAGGACGTGATCGAGCCCTATCTCATGCAGTTGGGCCTGCTGATGCGCACGCCACGTGGGCGACTGCTGTCGGAGACCGGCTATCGACACCTCGGCCTCGCCATGCCAGGCGAGCAGAAACGCCAACTCGACTTGTTGTCGGCCGACCAAGGGACGGAGGAGACGTGACCGGTCCGACCTCCGGCCGTATCGACGGCGGCGCACATGTGTTGCCGCTGCGGATCTACTACGAAGACACCGATGCGGCCGGCATCGTCTACTACGCCAATTGGCTGCGCTTTCTCGAACGCGGCCGGACCGAGCTGTTGCGGCTGCTCGGCCAGGAGCACAGCGCGCTACGCGACGAGCGGGGGACGAACTGGGTGGTGCGCCGGTGCGCCATCGACTACCTGAAACCTGCCCGCCTGGACGAGACGATCGAGGTGATCACGCGCTGCGGCGAACTGCGCGGGGCGTCGCTCGACATGCTGCAGGAAGCCCGCCGTGGCGCCGAAATCCTGGTTCGTGCCGAGCTGATGGTCGCCTGCATGGGCGTCACCGGTCGCCCGGTCCGCCTGCCGCCGCACCTGCGGGCTGCCCTGGCCGGGCTCGCCGCCGGCCAGGGCAGCCCAAACGGCTCGCCCCGCTCGCGCCATATTCAGGTATAACCCTTTGAAACAACGGAGAATCTAAATGGACGCGTTTGCGCAGGTCGCCGGAGCCCCCCTCGGCGTCGGCACGGGATCGATCGACATGTCGGTCTACGGCCTGTTCATGCAGGCCGACTGGGTGGTCAAGGCGGTGATGATCGCCTTGCTGCTCGCCTCGTTCTGGTCCTGGGCGATCATCTTCGAGAAGATGCTTCGGCTTCGCTCGTTGAAGAAGAGCGCCCAGTCGTTCGAGGACACCTTCTGGTCGGGCGTCTCGCTCGAAGACCTCTACGACCGCGTCGGCGCCAAGCCGGACGACCCGATGTCGAGCATCTTCTCCGCGGCGATGCGCGAATGGCGGCGCTCGGTGTCCAAGGGCCTGGCGACCAGCGCCACGGCGCGCGCCGCGCTTCGCCAGCGCATCGAGCAGGTCATGAGCGTCACCATCCAGCGCGAGATGGAGGCGATCGAGAAACGGCTGGGCTTCCTCGCCACGGTCGGCGCCAACGCCACCTTCGTCGGCCTGTTCGGCACGGTGTGGGGCATCATGAACAGCTTCGGCCACATCGCGCAGTCGAAGAACACCTCGCTCGCGGTGGTGGCGCCCGGCATCTCGGAGGCGCTGTTCGCCACGGCGATCGGCCTGGTGGCCGCCATCCCGGCGGCCGGTGCCTACAACATCCTGTCCGGCCAGGTGACGCGCTACGCCCAGCAGCTCGAGGCCTTCGCCGGCGAATTCATCACCATCCTGTCACGCCAGCTCGAGGAGCAGGTCTGATGGCGGGCATCATCCCGGCGGCCGGCTCGGTCAGTTCCGGCGGCAAGTTCCGGCGGCGGCGCTACACGCCGATCGCCGACATCAACGTCACGCCGCTGGTCGACGTGATGCTGGTGCTGCTGATCATCTTCATGGTCACCGCGCCCTTGCTGCAAGTCGGCGTGCCGGTCGATTTGCCCAAGACCAGCGCCCAACAGGTCGGCGGCAAGGACGAGCCGCTGGTCGTATCGGTCAACGCCCAGGGCGAGGTCTTTCTCGGCGAAACCAAGTACGACCTCGCCGACCTCGGCGCCAAGCTCAAGGCCGTGTACGGCGAGAAGCCCGATCAGCGCGTGTTCATGCGCGGCGACAAGGCGGTCGACTACGGCAAGATGATGGAGGTGATGGGCGTGGTGATCGACAGCGGATTCCGGCAGCTCGGCCTGCTCGGCGAGCAGGCGCAGCAGATCGGGAGAGGCGGCGGAACCGTGACGCCGGCGCCGACACCGGCGCCGCGCGGACCGCAGCAACCGGCGGCACCACGCCGTTAGAGGAATCAGGCGAGGCGACGGATGGTCGACCGCAACCCCGCAAGCATCGAGATGCGCATGCCGGCGATCGTGTCGGCGATGCTGCATGTCGCTGTGCTGGGCGCGGCGGTCGCGAACTTCGACTTCTTCCACCGCCCGCCGCTGCTCGAGCCCGAACCGGTGATGATCGAGTTCGAGGCGATCGACAAGAAGGCCGCGGCGCCCAAGGTCGGCAACCCGCCGCCGCAGCCCAAGGACGCGCCGGTCGCCGAAGAGACGACCAAGGCGCCGCCGCCCAAGACTGCCGATCCACCACCGGCGCCGGAGAAGCCCAAGCCCGAAGTCGCCGAGGCCAAGCCGCCCGCACCGCCGCCGCCGGTCGAAAAGCCCAAACCGGAGGTCGCCAAGCCGCAGGAAGATCTGATCGCGCTCAAGCCCAAAGAACCCGAGCCGCCGAAGGTCGAGAAGCCGCCTGAGCCGCCCAAGCCGGTGCCGGAAGTGAAAAAAGCCGAGCCGCCCAAGCCGCCGCCGCCCAAGCCGGCGCCGCCCAAGCCGACCGTGGATTCGCGCTTCGAGGACGTGCTGAAGAATCTCCAGTCGCCGCAGAAGCAGCAGACGCCCGAGCAGCAGCCCAAGCCGACGCCTCAGGTCACCCGACAGGCGCCGGCCGCACCCAATCTTGCGGCGGTCGTGACGGCGAGCGAGATCGAAGGTGTACGCAGCAAGATTCGGCCGTGCTGGAACACGGTCGGTGGCGCGCGCGACCAGAATCTCGTCGTCACCCTGGTCGTGCAAATGAACCAGGACGGCACGCCGGTGAAGGCCGAGTTGAAGGACACCGGGCGCTACAACAACGATCCGGTCTATCGCGCCGCTGCCGACGCCGCCTATCGCGCGATCATGAATCCGCGCTGCCAGCCGTGGCCCTTGTCGCCGGAGAAATACAACTCCTGGCGCAACATCACCTTCAATTTCGATCCACGCGACTACTGACAGTCGGTCGCGCTATAGAGGCTCCCCCAGCCATGAACAACAAGAGGTCCGACATGATGCTCCCTCGACGGTCGACGATCCTGGGCGGTGTGGCGCTTGCCGCCGGCACGGCGACAACGGCGCGCGCACAACTCACCATCGACATGACGCGGCCGACGGTCGAGCCGGTGCCGATCGCCATCGTCGACTTCAAGGGCGATCGGGTCGGCGCCGATATTGCCGGCGTGATCCGCAGCGACCTGCAGAATTGCGGCCTCTTTCGCGTCATTCCGTCGACTGCCTTTATCCAGCAGAACGTCGATGCCAACACGCCGCCGCGCTTCGCCGATTGGCGCGGCATTGGCGCCGCGGGCGTGGTCGTCGGCCAAGTCCAGCAGGTCGGCGGCAGCATCAAGGTCGACTTCCGCCTGTGGGACGTCGTGGTCGCCCAGCAGGCCGTCGGGCAGAGCTTCACCAGCCAGCCCGCCAACTGGCGGCGGCTTGCCCATATTATCGCCGATGCGATCTACAAGCGCGTGACGGGCGAGGAGGGCTACTTCGACACCCGCGTCGCCTATGTCTCGGAGACCGGGCCGCTGAACGCACGAGTGAAGCGCATCGCCATCATGGATCAGGACGGCGCCAACAATCGCTACATGACCGATGGCCGTACGATCGCCCTGACGCCGCGCTTTGCGCCGACGCTGCAGGAGATCGTCTACATGGCCTATGGCGAAGATCGCGGCCCGCCGCGCGTCTTCCTGCAGAACGTCGACAGCACGCGTCGTGAGCTGCTCGGCAACTTCCCCGGCATGAGCTTCGCGCCGCGCTTCTCGCCCGACGGCACCAAGGTGATCATGAGCATCTCGCAGGACGGTCGGACGAACATCTTCGAGATGGATGTGCGCAGCCGCGCCATGCGGCGGCTGACCAACACCTCGGCAATCGACACCTCGCCGTGCTTCTCCAACGACGGCAGCCAGATCATCTTCAACTCCGATCGCGGCGGCACGCAGCAACTTTACGTCATGAGCGCCTCGGGTGGCGGCGAGCGTCGCGTCAGCTTCGGCGAGGGCCGCTATGCCACGCCGGTGTGGTCGCCGCGCGGCGACTGGATCGCCTTCACCAAGATCACCGGCGGCAGCTTCGGCATCGGTGTGATGCGGCCCGACGGCAGCGGCGAGCGCTTGTTGGCCAGCGGCTTCCTGGTCGAGGGGCCGACCTGGGCGCCCAACGGCCGGGTGTTGATGTTCTTCCGACAGCAGCCCAACTCGGGTGGACGCGCCGGCTCGGTCACTTTGCACCAAATTGACATAACTGGACGCTTCGAACGCCAAGTGCCGACGCCGACCGACGCATCGGATCCGGCTTGGTCACCCTTGATTCCACAGTAGCGAAAGATATGATCTTTTCTGTCGACCCGGGCGTACCCGTCGCTTGGGTCGATGTTGTTAGGGAGCACTGAAAAATGAGCACGATCAAGGCCTTGATGGCCATCGCAGCGATGATCTTCCTGGCGTCTTGCAGCAATCAAGAGCAAGCCGCCGCCGCGACGACGACCGTAACGCCTGGTTCGGTTGCCGACTTCCGGCAGAATGTCGGCGATCGCGTCTTCTTCGACACCGACCAGTCGGTGATTCGCGAAGACGGCCGACAGACCCTGAACCGTCAGGCCGAGTGGCTGAAGAAGTACACCCAGTATCCCATCACCATTGCCGGGCATTGTGACGAGCGCGGTACGCGCGAGTACAACTTGGCGCTCGGCGAGCGGCGCGCCAATGCCGCCCGCCAGTACCTGATCGCCCAGGGTGTTCCGGCCTCGCGGATCAAGACCATCAGCTACGGCAAGGAGCGGCCCGATCCGGTCGGCTCGGATGAAGCGGCGTGGGCGCGCAACCGCCGCGCGATCACCGAGCTGGAGTAAGGGCTCGCTGCCTTTGCCTTGCGAACAACGTCGACGCCGGTCGCATGCGACCGGCGTTTTCGTTTGGCCAATCGGGTGGCCATGCCTGAAAATGGCCGTGTTCGACCGCAAACTATCTTTGCCATGAAAACTCTCCGCTCCTGCTTCCTGCTCGCACTCGCTCTCGCCGCCCCGGTCGGGGCCTCGGCGCAACGCCTGGATCCCGTTCAGGTCGAGGATCGGTTCAACCAGCTCCAGCAGTCGATCACCATGCTGACCGGCCAGATCGAGCAGCTGCAGTACCGCTACCAACAGCTCCAGCAGCAGATGGAGAAGATGCAGGCCGACTACGAGTTCCGGTTGGAGCAGGTGGAGAAGGGCGGCCGGCCCGGCGGTGCGGCGCCGCGTCCCGCCGGGGCGCCGACGCCGCCATCGACAGCCGCCGCGCCGTCGGCGGGTGCCGCATCGGCAGCCGGCGAGCAGCTCTATCACGACGGCATGAAGAAACTGCAGGACGGCGACAACGCCGGCGCCGAGCGCGTATTCAGGGCCTTCCTGCAGGCCAATCCCAAGCATGCACTGGCGGGCAACGCACAGTATTGGCTAGGCGAGAGTTACTACGCCCGCCGCGACTATCAGAACGCGCTGGCCGCCTTCGCCGATGGCTACAAGAATTACAAGGCGAGTCCCAAGGGACCCGACAATCTCCTGAAGCTCGGCATCACGCTGGCGGTGCTGGGGCGCAAGCCCGACGCCTGCGCCGTGTTCGCCAAGTTCAGCCAGGATTATCCGCGCGCCACCGACCTGCAGAAGCGTCGCGTCGATCAGGAGCGCCAGAAGAACGGCTGCGGGTGAACGACGCCGAACGACCGCTCGATACCGTGGCGTTCGCCCGCTTGATGGCGCCGTTCGAGCCGTTCGAGCGGCGCCCGACGATCGCCGCCGCGGTGTCCGGCGGCCGCGACTCGTTGGCCATGGCTCTGCTCGCGCAAGACTGGGCGGAGCGGCGCAACGGCGTCCTCGTAGCGTTGATCGTCGATCACGGCTTGCGTTCCGAGGCGGCGGCCGAGGCCGCCGCGACTCGCCGAACGCTCGCACGATTGGGGTGCGAGAGCGCGATCCTGCGCTGGTCCGGTGTCAAGCCGCGGACCGGCCTGCAAGAAGCCGCGCGTGCCGCACGCTACCGCCTGCTGCGCGACGCTTGCCGGGAACGCGGCATCCTCCATTTGCTGGTGGCGCATCAGGCCGACGATCAGGCCGAGACGGTGACCATGCGGGCTGCGCGGGGCAGTGGCCCCGACGGCCTGGCCGGCATGGCCGCCCTCGTCGAACTGCCTGAGCTGCGCTTGCTGCGCCCTTTGCTCGGCGCGCCCCGGTCGAGGCTCACTGCGACGCTGGCGGCGCGCGGCATGCGCTGGTTCGACGACCCGTCCAACGACGATCCGCGTTTCGAGCGCGCACGGTTGCGCGCGGCGGGTACCGGGCCGGGTCGGGCCCTCGACCCGGAGGGCCGCGCCGACCGCGAGCGTGACCTCGCGGCAGCCGCCGTGGCGGCGCTGGAAGTCGGTCCGGACGGCGGCCTGGCGATCGATCGTGCGATCTTCGGGCAGCTTCGCCGCGACCTCAGATCGCGGCTGCTCGGCCGGGTCGTCCAGTCCGTGGGCCGGAACGACTATCCGCCGCGGCGCGATCGGCTGGAACGGGCGGTCGATCGGCTTTCGGCCGCCGTGGCCCGGGGAAAATCCGGAAAAAGCCAGGATTTCACGCTATCTGAATGCCGGTTGGCACTGCGGCAGGCGCCGGAAGGAGGGCGGCTGCGGTGGATTGTGGCGCCCGAGCATGGCAGGAAAGACGGTAGAAACGGGGCGCAGCCCCTGGTTCCGGCTGCATTTTTTGCTTGCGGCGCGCCGGCTGCTGCCCATTTAAAGTAAGCCCCATCCCATTGGAACGAGCCCGTGAACCCTTTCAATCGTAACGCCGCCCTGTGGATCGTCATCGTGCTGCTCCTGGCGCTGCTCTACAGCGTGTTCCAGGGCGGGGCGACCCGGTCGGCGGGCAATACGATCTCCTATTCGGATTTCGTGCGGGCCGTCGAGCAGCGCCAGGTCCAGGACGTCCGCATCCAGGGCAACACCATCACCGGCACCTTCCGCGAGCCGCGCAACGGGGTGCAGAAATTCGCGACTTATGTGCCGAGCACGCCGGTCGACGAACAGCTGATGCCGATGCTGATCAAGAACGTCGATCGCGTCGACGCCGGGCCGGCCGAGGAGGGCGTCAATCTCGGCAGCATCTTCGTGAGCTGGCTGCCCGTGCTGGTGCTGGTCGGCGTCTACATCTTCTTCCTGCGCCAGATGCAAAGCGGCACCGGCCGCGCCATGGGTTTCGGCAAGTCGCGGGCCCGGCTGCTCACCGAGAAGCACGGCCGCGTGACCTTCGAGGATGTCGCCGGGATCGACGAAGCCAAGGCCGAGCTCGAGGAGATCGTCGATTTCCTGAAGGATCCGCAGAAGTTCCAGCGGCTGGGCGGCAAGATTCCCAAGGGATGCCTGCTGGTCGGCCCGCCGGGCACCGGCAAGACTTTGCTGGCGCGCGCCATCGCCGGCGAGGCCAATGTGCCGTTCTTCACCATCTCAGGCTCCGACTTCGTCGAAATGTTCGTGGGTGTCGGCGCCTCCCGCGTCCGCGACATGTTCGAGCAGGCCAAGAAGAACGCGCCTTGCATCGTGTTCATCGACGAAATCGACGCGGTCGGCCGCCATCGCGGCGCGGGCCTGGGCGGCGGCAACGACGAGCGCGAGCAGACGCTCAACCAGCTGCTCGTCGAGATGGACGGCTTCGAGTCGAACGAAGGCGTCATTTTGATCGCCGCCACCAACCGGCCCGACGTGCTCGACCCGGCGCTGCTGCGGCCGGGCCGCTTCGACCGGCAGGTCATCGTGCCCAACCCCGACGTGGCTGGCCGCGAGAAGATCCTGAAGGTTCATATGAGCAAGGTGCCGCTGGCGCCGGACGTCGATCCGCGCGTGCTGGCGCGCGGCACGCCGGGCTTCTCGGGCGCCGATCTCGCCAACCTCGTCAACGAAGCGGCATTGCGCGCGGCGCGCGTCGGCAAGCGGCTGGTCACCATGGCCGACTTCGAATACGCCAAGGACAAGGTGCTGATGGGCACCGAGCGCCGCTCCATGGCGATGACCGACGACGAGAAGAAGCTCACCGCCTACCATGAGGCCGGTCACGCCCTGGTCGCCCTGCACGTGCCCAAGAGCGATCCGCTGCACAAGGTCACGATCATCCCGCGCGGCCGCGCGCTCGGCGTCACCATGCAGCTGCCGGAGCGCGACCATCTCAGCCACACCAAGCAGTTCCTGGAATCCCGCTTGGCCATCCTGTTCGGCGGGCGCATCGCCGAGGAGATCATCTTCGGGCCCGAGAACGTGACGACCGGCGCGGCGAGCGACATCCAGGTCGCGACGCAGACGGCGCGCGGCATGGTCACCGCCTTCGGCATGTCCGAGAAGCTCGGCCGCGTGCGCTATCAGGCCAACGAGCAGGAGGTTTTCCTGGGCCATGCCGTGACGCAGACCCAGAACGTTTCCGAGGCCACGGCGCAGATCATCGACCAGGAGGTCCGCCGCCTGATCGAGGAGGCCGAAGGCAAGGCCCGCCAGGTCCTGACCGACCGGCTCGACGACCTGCACGCGATCGCCAAGGCGCTGCTGGAGTACGAGACGCTCAGCAACGACGAGATCGGCCAGATCCTGCGCGGCGAGAAGATCGTGCGCGACGACACGGGCGGTGCCGGCCACCATGACCGCCGTCGCCGCGCTTCGGTGCCCACCAGCTCCGGTCAGGGGGCTGGACCCGCGCCGGGCGCCAACCCCGAGCCGCAGCCGGGCGTTTGACAGCAAGCTTCGCCGGCGTCGCGCTCGATCGCCCGCGGATCATGGCGATCGTCAATGTGACGCCGGACTCCTTCTCCGACGGCGGCGAGCGGCTCGATCCAGAGCAGGCCATCGACGATGGCCTGCGCTTCGTTTCGGAGGGGGCCGATATCGTCGATGTCGGCGGCGAGTCGACCCGACCGGGCGCGCAGCCGATCGATGCGGCCGAGGAACTGCGGCGTGTCCTGCCGGTGGTCGAAAGCCTGGCCCGTCGCGGCATCACGGTCTCGATCGATACCCGCCATGCCGCGGTTGCGCGGGCCTGCCTCGACGCCGGTGCGCGCATCGTCAACGATGTGTCCGCCCTGCGCGACGATCCAACCATGATGCCGCTGCTGGTCGAGCGAGGGGCGCCGGTCGTGCTGATGCATCGGGCCGGTCGCGCCGAGGACAAGTACGCCGTGCCGGCCTACGACGATGTCGTGGAGGAGGTGCGTGTATTCCTGCTCGAGCGTGCCTGGGCATGCGAAGCATCGGGGGTGGCCTGCCGGGACATCGCCCTCGATCCCGGGATCGGCTTCGGCAAGACTGTCGAAGAGAATGTCGCCCTGATCGCCGGCGCCAGCCGCCTGGCCGTTGCCGGCTATCCCGTCCTGATTGGCGCGTCGCGCAAGAGCTTCATCGGGAGCCTGACCGGCATCGCCGAGCCGCGCCGGCGCGATCCGGCGTCGGTCTGGCTGGCCGTCGAGGCGATCCGGCGCGGGGCGTCGATCGTGCGGGTCCATGACGTGGCGGCTACCCGGCAAGCCCTCGCCGTCTGGCAAGTGATGCGATAGGTTTGCGGCGATGTCCCGCCATCTCTTCGGCACCGACGGCGTTCGTGGCCGTGCCAACAGTGAACCGATGACCGCCGAGATCGCCATGCGCATCGGCATGGCGGCCGGTCAGGTGTTCAATCGCGGCGACCATCGCCATCGCGCGGTGGTCGGCAAGGACACGCGGCTGTCGGGCTACATGGTCGAGCAGGCGCTGACCGCGGGCTTCCTGTCGGCCGGCATCGATGTCCTGCTGCTGGGGCCGGTTCCCACGCCGGCGGTCGGGTTCCTGACACGGTCGATGCGCGCCGATGTCGGCGTCATGGTCTCGGCCTCGCACAATCCTTACGAGGACAATGGCATCAAGTTGTTCGGTCCCGACGGCTTCAAGCTTTCCGACGCCGTGGAGTCCGAGATCGAGGCGCTGGTCGCCGCCCCCTCGCGCATCCGGCTGGCGGCGCCCAAGATGATCGGCCGCGCCAAGCGGCTGGACGACGCCGACGGTCGTTACATCGAAGCGGTGAAGGCCTCGGTGCGGCGCCGTCTCGATCTGACCGGGCTCAAGATCGTGGTCGATTGCGCCAATGGCGCCGCCTACAAGGTGGCGCCGACCGTGCTGTGGGAGCTGGGCGCCCAGGTGGTGCCGTTCGCTGTCGCGCCCGACGGCTTCAACATCAACGCCAAATGCGGCTCGACCCATCCCGAGCTGTTGCAGGAGCACGTGGTGGCGCACAACGCCGACATCGGCATTGCGTTCGACGGTGACGCCGATCGAGTCGTGCTGGTGAGCGAGAAAGGGCATCTGGTCGATGGCGACCAGTTGATGGCGACCATCGCCAATCGTTGGGCCAAGGACGGGCGGCTGGCGGGCGGCGGCGTCGTTGCCACGGTGATGTCGAACTTGGGCCTCGAGCGCTTCCTGGACGAGCGGCGGCTCACGCTGGTGCGCACGCAGGTCGGCGATCGCTACGTGCTCGAACGCATGCGGGCCGACGGCTACAACCTGGGCGGCGAGCAGTCCGGCCACATCATCATGAGCGACCATGCTACGACCGGCGACGGGCTGATGGCGGCCCTGCAGGCGCTGTCGGCCATGCGCAAGAGCGGGCGGCCGGCAAGCGAAGCTTTCCGTGCCTTCCAACCGGTGCCGCAGTTTCTGAAGAACGTGCGCGTCGGCGATGCCAACGCCGCCCTCGCGGCCGCCTCGGTGACTCGGGCGATCGCCGCCGCCGAGGCGCGGCTAGGCCGCGGTGGCCGCATCCTGGTGCGCAAGTCGGGAACCGAGCCCCTGATCCGGGTCATGGCCGAAGGTGACGATTCGGAATTGGTGCGTGCCGTCGTCGATCAGATCATCGATGCCATCCCGCAGGCTGCGGCGTGAGGCAACCGGCATGAAGGGACGCGTGTTGATCGTCGCCGGCTCCGACTCCGGCGGCGGTGCGGGCATTCAAGCCGACATCAAGGCCGTGACGGCAATGGACGCCTTCGCCGCCACCGCGATTACCGCGTTGACGGCTCAGAACACCGAAGGCGTGCATGGCGTCGTGCCGGTCGCGCCGGCTTTCATCGCCCAGCAGATCGAGGTCGTGCTGAGCGATATCGGCGCCGATGCGATCAAGACCGGCATGTTGCACAGCGCCGAGGTGATCGAGGCGGTCGCGGCGTCGCTGAAGAAGCACGCGCCGGGCGTGCCGCTGGTCGTCGACCCGGTGATGGTGGCGAGCAAGGGGCGGCATCGACTGCTGCTTGCCGAAGCCGAGGCGGCGCTGCGTGACATGCTGCTGCCTATGGCGAGCGTGCTGACCCCGAACCTGCCGGAGGCCGCGGCGCTGACCGGGCGCGAGGTCGAGGACGAAGCCGGCATGCGCCGCGCCGCCGACCGACTGCTGGCGCTGGGCGCCAAGGCGGTGTTGATGAAGGGCGGTCATCTTGCCGGCGCGCGCGTGATCGATCTCTTGTTTCACGACGGCAAGGTCGAGCGCTTCGACGACGCCCGCATCGCAAGCCGCAGCACCCACGGCACGGGCTGCACGCTGGCCTCGGCGATCGCCGCTGGCTTGGCGCAGAAGATGTCGCTTGAGGATGCGGTGGCGCGAGCGCGGCTCTATGTGCGGCGCGCCATCGAGACGGCGCCGGGCTACGGTCGTGGCCTCGGCCCGCTCAATCATGCCGCGACGGTCGGCGGCTAACTGCGCTTGCTTTCCAGCACTTCCAACAGCTCGTCGATCTTGGTCTGCTTGTCGTGCGTCGAGCCGGCATTGAAGGCATCGGTCACGCAGTGCTGTAGGTGATCGCGCAGGACTTCCTGCTCGACGCGGCCGAGCGCGGCGCGGACGGCGCGCAGCTGGGTCAGCACGTCGATGCAGTAGCGGTCCTGGTCGATCATGCGCGCCACGCCGCGCACCTGGCCTTCGATGCGGCCGAGGCGATCGAGCTGCGACTTTTTGAGCTTGGGGTTCATCCTTGAACAGTACCATGGTAGGGTATATAGGGGCAAGCCATGGCACAGCATCGTTGCGGCAGTCACGGCCACGCCCATCACGACCATGCGGTCGATACCGAAGAGACCGCGATCGACCCCGTGTGCGGCATGACGGTGAAGGTGGCGACGGCCAAGCACACGACCGTTCACGACCATCGTTCCTATTATTTCTGCGGCGCCAAATGTCTGCAGAAATTCACGGCTGAGCCGGCGCGCTACCTGACGAAAGCCGAGCCGCCGCCGGCCGCGCCCGGCGCGATCTTCACCTGCCCGATGCATCCCGAGGTTCGCCAGATCGGGCCGGGCAGTTGCCCGATCTGCGGCATGGCACTGGAGCCGGCCGAGATCTCGCTCGACGAGGGGCCGAACGAGGAACTGATCGACATGCGTCGCCGCCTGTGGATCGGGCTGGTGCTCGCCTTGCCGGTGGTGGTGCTGGAAATGGGTGGCCATCTCAGCGGCCTTCACATGCTGGTTGGCCCGAAGCTGTCGAACTGGCTGCAATTCGGGTTCGCCACACCGGTGGTGCTGTGGGCCGGCTGGCCGTTCTTCGTGCGCGGCTGGCAGTCGCTGCGGAACCGCCATCTCAATATGTTCACCCTGATCGCCATGGGGACGGGCGTCGCCTGGCTCTATAGCGTCGTGGCGACGCTCCTGCCCGGCGCCTTCCCCTCGGCCTTCCGCGACGCCCAGGGAGCGGTCGCCGTCTATTTCGAGGCGGCGGCGGTGATCGTCGTGTTGGTGCTGCTGGGCCAAGTGCTCGAGCTCAAGGCGCGCGAACAGACATCGGGAGCCATTCGCGCGCTGCTCGATCTGGCGCCCAAGACGGCACGGCGCGTGACGTCGGACGGCCAGGACGAGGAAGTGCCGCTCGACGCCATCGTCGTCGGCGATCGCCTGCGGGTGCGGCCGGGTGAGAAGGTGCCGGTCGATGGCGCGGTGATCGAGGGCCGCTCGGCGGTCGACGAGTCGATGGTCACTGGCGAATCGATGCCGGTCACCAAGGAGGCCGGTGCCAAGCTGATCGCCGGTACGCTGAACACGACCGGTGGCCTGATCATGCAGGCTGACAAGGTCGGTCGTGACACCATGCTGGCGCGCATCGTGCAGATGGTGGCCGAGGCGCAGCGCAGTCGGGCGCCGATTCAGCGACTGGCCAATCAGGTGGCGGGTTACTTCGTTCCGGCGGTGATCGCCGTGGCACTGATCGCCTTCGCTGCCTGGGCGACCTTCGGGCCCGAGCCGCGCCTTTCGTTCGGGCTGGTGGCAGCCGTCACGGTGCTGA
>Ga0194131_10006026_pt1 | contig 17085 bp, 12 predicted proteins | sample TA2KigO120mmetaG_FD_148631 | JGI IMG/M metagenome (GOLD analysis project Ga0194131, IMG submission 148631) | Freshwater microbial communities from Lake Tanganyika, Tanzania - TA2015053 Kigoma Offshore 120m | ecosystem: Environmental > Aquatic > Freshwater > Lake | place: Tanzania: Lake... | reverse complement strand
CGAGTTTGCAGATCCCCATATGGAGACTCTTATTTCTGACGTCACCGCGCAGCTGCGCAACATTTGAACACTAGCCCGGTTGCGGCGCGAAACTTGTCAGCTGGAAACGGCACTAGTACCTTCGAGTGACTCCGACCTTGATGAAGGCGAGTCCTGCCGTGGATATCTGTCTTGTCCTGACGGTGGCTATCAATTGTCGCACAGCGATGGTCGGATCTGCACCGTTTTTGTGTTTCTACAACCGACGCAAGAGCATCGACCATTTCTGGGTCTACTAACGGAAGGATTATCAGCTTCCTCATCGCGCGCAAATGTGCGTCAACAACTTGGCATGCCCGACCGCAGCGGTGAAGCTCAAACACTTCCACCGCTAGGCCGACAAGGCGCCTGGGATCGATACAACCGTGGTCCGTTGTGCTTCCATTTCCAGTACACTGAACCAGAGGAACGTGTGCGACAAATCACGGTGATGACTGCTGAGGTCGCTCCATAGGCGGATGACATTATGCCCCTCCTGGACCATTTTCATCCGCCGCTCAGCACCTGGCGGCACTGGCACGCCTTTCACAACGCCTGGGCGACCTACATTTCGTCCGACTTGAATCGCCGACTGCCGAGCAATTTCTTTGCCGAGGCGAACGTAAAGTTCGGCATCGAGATTGATGTCGGCACTTTCGAGGAAAAAGGACGACTCGAAGGGGGCGCCAACGGCGCTCCTGTTGCCGCAGCGACGGAAACTCCGGAAGCCTGGTCCCCGCCGGCGCCGACGTTGACCCTGCCGTTCACCATCACATCGGACATCGTTGAGATCCAGGTGTTTGACAAGAGCGCTGGCCCGGTACTCGCCGGCGCCATTGAGCTTGTCAGTCCGGCGAACAAGGATCGGCCGGAACATCGAGATGCGTTCGTCTGCAAGTGCGCGGCCTATCTGCAAGTGGGGGTTGGCCTGGTCATCGTGGATGTCGTCACCGACCGCAAGGCGAACCTGCATGCCCTGCTGCTCGATCATCTAGGCACGCGCAACGACGGTGCCGATGATGGTCTCTTCGCCGTCGCCTATCGGCCGTTGCAACGCAATGGGCATGCCAACCTGGACATCTGGCAAGAAGCTCTCGCCATCGGGCAGCAGCTTCCGACCATGCCCCTCTGGCTCAAGAACGGCCCGTGTCTGCCCGTCGATCTCGAAGGCTCCTATCAGCGAACCTGCGTGGAACAGCGCGTGCCGACCGAGTGATTTCCTTGTCATACAGGCGAGCGTGATCGATGCTCGCTCGGGGTTTCGCGCGCGAAACCGCGAAGCGAGGTTCGCTCACCCGTGTCTTTGTGCTGCGCATCTTGCCGATCCTACCAGCTCATTTTCCGAACGCGTCGGTTTTGCCTTGACAGAACTTTAGCGATTTCTTATCCGCCCCTCTCCCAATTTTCGCGCCGCGCTTTTCAGGGCGAGGGACCGTGTATGGGTCGGACCGGCAACCAGCTTGCGAAGCTGCTGTCAAACAGCAGCACGCCACACAGCACGCTGCCATCCAGGACGCTGCCAGCGGCGGCGAAAGTCCTGACGCTGGCGACGCTGCTGGCGCTGGCGGCGCTGGCGTTGCCGAAGGGCCGCGGCCAGGAATCCGATACACCACAGGTTGCCGACGTCATTCCCGTCGGCTGGCAATTGATCGCCCCGGACCGCATCATGACTTACATCAAGACCCGTCCGGGCAGCGAGTTGTCCCGCTCCCGGTTGCAGGAGGATGTCATCCGCCTGCTCGATACCAAGCTGTTCAAGGATGTCCGGCCGGTGATCAAGGATCTGCCCGATGGCCGGGTCAACATCTATTTCCACGTCCAGGAGTTTCCCAATACCGTTCAGGAAGTCATCTACCGAAACGCTGGCCACATCAGCCAGAAAGACCTGGAAGAGATGTCGCGGGTCCGCAAGGGGGCGCCGCTGGACCCGCGGACCAACCACAATGCCTGCAACGCCATTCAGGACGCGCTGAAGAAACAGGGCCGCTACTTTGCCACCGTGACGCTGGAGGAAGGCAGCAAGCCCACCGACAAGCGCGTGATCTTCAACGTCACCGAGGGCCCCAAGGTGCGCGTGCGCCACGTCAGTTTTACCGGCCAGGACGAGCTGGCCACCTCCAGTCGGCTGCGGACCCAGACCGACACCAAGCGCTCGCTCTTCGGGCTCATCGGCGGGACTTACAACGCCGCCATCCCCGACAACGACGTGCTCAAGCTGGAGGATTACTACAAGGCCAACGGCTACATGGATGTGAAGGTCACGCGCGAGCTGAAATTCAGCGAGGACTTCCAAGAGGTGGACATCATCTACCACATTCACGAAGGGCAGAAGTACCAGGTCGAGGATGTGGTCGTGGTCGGCATGGCGCAGATGAACCAGGAGCAGATCCTGACGCTGCCGCGACTGCACAAGGGCGACTATTACAACGAGGGCGTGGTCACGGCCGACCTCCGCAGCATCACCGATTTCTACGGCTGGCGCGGCTACGAGGTAGCGGCCAAGAAGGAGGTCTTCTTCGAGCAGCCAGGCATGGTGAAGGTCGTCTACGAGGTCAAGGAAAAGCCGCAGGCCCAGGTAGGTCAGGTCATCATCGTGGGCAACGACGTGACCCAGGACCGCGTCATTCGCCGTGTCGTCGGCCTGTATCCCGGCCAGATCCTGCGCTATCCCGAGCTGCGCATTGCCGAGAACGATCTGGCGCGCCTGGGCATCTTCAACACCGACCCGGAGAAAGGCATCCGGCCGACGTTGACCGTGCTGGAGAACGACAGCGGCTTCCACGATGTGCTGGTCACTGTGCAGGAAGCGCCGACCGGCAGCCTGATGTTTGGCGCCGGCGTGAACTCCAACGCCGGCCTGGTGGGCAGCATCGTCTTGAATGAGAAGAACTTCGACCTGTTCCGGCCGCCGACCAGCATCGCCGACATCATGGAAGGGCGGGCATTCCGCGGTGCCGGGCAGGAGTTCCGCGTCGAGGCTGTCCCCGGCACGCAGTTGCAGCGCTACAGCGTCACCTTCCGCGAGCCGTTCCTGTTCGATCGGCCCTACAGCCTGACGACCAGCGGCTATTACTACAACCGCCTGTTCAACGAGTACACGGAAGGCCGGTTCGGCGGCCGCTTCAGCGTCGGCAACCAGGTGAACCGCGAGTGGGGCGTCAACATCGGCGCCCGTGTCGAGAATATCAACGTTTCCGGCGTGCCCGCCGGCGCTCCGGTCGATTACACGTCGGTGCTCGGCAACAACTTCTTCGTCGGGCCGCGCCTCGGGGCCGTCTGGGACACGCGCGATTCGTACCTGCGGCCCACCGAAGGTGGCATCGTCGATTTCTCCTACGAGCAGGGTTTCGGCTCGTTCACCTTTCCGATCTTCAACGTCGAGGGCAGCCGCTACTTCACGCTCTGGCAGCGTCCCGACGGCAGCGGCCGGCACGTGCTCGCCTATCGCGGGCACTTCGGCTGGGCCGGCGACCAGACGCCCGTTTACGAGCGTTTCTTTGCCGGCGGCTTCATGAGCATGCGTGGCTTCGCCTTTCGCGGCGTCGGCCCGCGCGTCAACGGCTTCAACGTTGGCGGCGATTTCCTCATGCTCAACAGCCTGGAATACCAGATCCCCATCCTGGCCAATGATCAGCTGTATGCCGTCGCGTTCGTCGATTCCGGCACGGTCGAAAGCAGCATGGCCATCCGCGACTACCGCGTCGCCGCCGGTTTCGGCCTGCGCGTGACCGTCCCCATGATGGGCCCCGTCCCGATCGCGCTCGACTTCGGCTTCCCCATCAACCGCGCTCCCGGCGATCAGACGCAAGTCTTCGCCTTCTGGGTCGGCCTGTTCCGCTAACGATGCGATACTTGTCGATTTGCAGTCAATCCGCGCACGGGTGACCTACGTGATGGATGCTTCCAGGCGTGGCGAGCGTTCCAGCGTCTGGTAGATGACGCAGTAGCGCTTCGTCAATTTGATGAGCGTCTCCTTTTGCTCGGCCGTCGCGTCGGTGTCCAGGTCGAACGACAGGCGGATGGCCTGGAAGCCGACGGGCGTCTCCTTGCTGACGCCGAGCGTGCCGCGGAAATCGAGATCACCCTCGGCCCGGACGGTGCCGCCGCGCACCGGGATGTCGAGAGCCGTCGCCACGGCCCGCAGGGTGACGCCGGCGCAGGCGACCAGCGCTTGCAGCAGGATGTCGCCGGAGCAAGCCGCCGAGCCATCGCCGCCGGTGGCCGGATGCAGCCCCGCCTCCACCAGCGCCTTGCCGGTCTCGACCCGGCAAGTGACGGCGTCGCCGAGTTCGCCTGCCGCCTTCAGCGTCAAGAGGGCGGCGGCCGGATCGTCGCGGTAACGCTCCTTCAGCGGAGCTTGCATGGTGCGGAGGTCGGTGGCGTTCATGGGGATGACCGTGGCTTGATTGCGTCCCACCTCAACTCAGGTGCAGGTTGTTCCGAAACGAAGAAAACGAGCGCGGCCCCGCCTATCAACATCGCGGAGACGGTCCCGAGGAGTAGAGCGATCCATGGGTGATGTCGCATGGCGATCAATCGAGCGTGCAAGGAAAAAACGCAGCTGGCAGCCTCTAACAACTGCGGTTCGCGCGAGCGCGAAACGCAAGCGCATGGTCACCAGTTGCCGTCCCAGATCATGTATTCACTTGAAACTTGCCATCCAAAAAAGAGATACAGCAGCGCCCCACCGATCAACAGCCCAGCGAGAGTCCCAAGCACGACCGCGACCCACGAGAGCTTTCGCACCATGGCTAGAGTCCTCCACCTGGACCTGATTTAGCCTAGCATGCCCCATGAACGGGTCAAGCTACGTCCTTCTTGCCCGCCATCCCTAAAATAGAAAACGGCGCCGGCCAGCGACGGCGCATGTTACCACGGACGCTTCAAGCATGACTACCGACCTCACGAAAATCCGTAACCTCGGCGTCATTGCCCACATCGACGCGGGCAAGACGACGACGACCGAGCACCTGCTCTACTACGCCGGCGCCAAGCACAAACTCGGCGGCGTCGACGAGGGGACCACGGACACCGACTACGATCCCGAGGAGCAGGACCGCGGCATCACCATCTACTCCGCCTGCGTCCCCTTCGCCTGGCGTGATTGCACGATCAACCTGATCGACACGCCTGGGCACGTCGATTTCACGGCCGAGGTCGAGCGCAGCCTGCGCGTCCTCGACGGCGCCGTCGTCGTTTTCGATGCCCAGAAGGGAGTCGAGGCGCAGTCGGAAACCGTGTGGCGTCAGGCGGACAAGTACAACGTGCCGCGCATGGTGTTCGTCAACAAGATGGATGTGGTCGGCGCCGACTTTGCCAACGTCGTGGCCGAGGTCAAGGAACGGCTCGAAGGCCAGCCGGCGGTCGTCGCCATCCCCATCGGCAGCGGCTCGCCCAAGGACAGCGCCACACCCTTCGCCGCCATCATCGACCTCATCGAGATGAAGGCGATTTACTTCGATGCCAAGTCGCAGGGCAAGTCGTTCCGCAAGGACGCGATCCCGGAGGCGCTCAAGGCCGAGGCGTCGCGCTGGCGCGAAACGCTGTTCGAAGTCCTCACCCAGCACGACGACAAGGACCGGCTGACGACGGCGTACCTGGAAGGCAAGGACATCGCCCCGGACGCGATCCGCACCGTCATCCGCGAGCAAACGCTTGCGGGACAGATTCAACCCGTGCTGTGCGGTTCCGGGCGTGAGCACATCGGCATCCAGCCGCTCATGGACGCCGTGTGCTGGTATCTGCCCAGCCCGCTCGACCGTCCGCCGGTGGCCGGCACGCATCCGCAGAAGAACAAGGAAGAGAAGCGCAAGCCGGACCCGAAGGAGCCGTTCTGCGGTCTGGTCTTCAAGATCAACGCCGACGCGCACGGCGATCTCTACTACGTCCGCGTCTACTCGGGGACCTTGAAGCTGAACAGCCGCGTGTGGAACCCAGGCCGGCAGATCAAGGAGTTTGCCAGCAAGCTGTACCACATTCACGCCGACCCACGGCATCGCGATGAGCTGCCGGCGGCGGTGGCCGGCGACATCGTCGCCATCATCGGCCCGCGCGAGTCCATCACCGGCGACACGCTGTGCGACATGCAGCATCCCATCGTCCTGGAGTCGATTCGCTTCGCGGAGGCCGTGGTGAGCCGGTCGATCGAGCCGGAATCGTCAGCCGACAAGGACCGGCTGGTCGAGACGCTGGAACGGTTGCGGCGCGAGGACCCAACCTTCACCTGGCGCGTCGATCCGGACACGGGGCAGACGCTCATGAACGGCATGGGGTTGTTGCATCTGGATGTCAAGCAGCACCGCATGGAGCGCGATTTTCGGCTGAAGGTGCGCGTCGGCCAGCCGCGCGTCAGCTTCCGCGAGACGCTGCGCAAGCCTGTCAAGATCGAGGGTGAATGCATCAAGCAGGCGGGCGCGTCCAGCCTGTTCGGCAAGATCACGGTGCAGTTCACGCCGAAGAAGGACATCCTTGGGGTCGAGGTGGTCAACCGCATCGCGGAAGGCACGTTGCCGGCCGAGTTCATCGCGGCGGCCGAGCAGGGCATCCGCGGCGCCCTTTCCTCGGGCGAGCTTGGCTATCCGGTGATTCGCGTGGAGGCGGCCATTGTCGGCGGCCAGATGCAGGAGGAAGTATCCAGCGATGTGGCCTTCCAGGTCGCCGGCGCCGATGCCGTGCACCGCGCCCTGCGCGACAACATGCTGTTGCTTGAGCCGGTCATGCGCTGCGAGGTCACGGTCCCGGAAGAGTATCTCGGTCCGGTGACGGCGGACATGAACGCCCGCGGCGCCGAGATCACGCAGATGCTGTCGCGCGGCAAGCTGCGCCTCATCGAGTCGCTGGCCCCACTCCGCAAGATGTTCGACTACTCCGACAAGGTCCGCAGCCTTTCCCAGGGGCGCGCCAGCTGGACGATGGAACCGAGCGGCTATGCGGCGGTGCCGGATGACGTGGTGCGGCAGATGTTGAATCCGGATGAGGGTTGACTGTTTAGTGGGGAGCCGAATCGCGGAGGTCGACGTGGTGCGGTTGAGTCATGAGATGATGCCGATTCTCGAGTTCGAACTCAGCCGAGGAAATCAGGTTGTGCGTGTAGACTGTCCGGCTGGCACGACTTGTCCCTTGGTAGTCGTTCTTCGAGATCCTCTACACTTTGACGAAATCAACAAGAATCTGATACTGCCAAAGTCTGTTACCCATTGGATTAACAAGGATTCCCACTACCCGATTGAGGCCGGCTTCCAGTCAAGTACAAGCTTGCATGCGATAGCTGGGCCTTAGTCAAGAGCTTGAATGCACGTTCGCGCTCAACGGCTCCGATCATGACGTTTGGGCTTCACCAGCTGCTTCAGTATCCGGCGATCTTCCTGGCTGATCTTCTCATCGCGAAACACGCGGTCGAGGGCGGCCTGCTCGGCCGGATCGGTGATCGGCGTTAGTTCAATGTCGAGAAGCTGATCGCGACGAGGAGTCTTGCGCGGTCTTTTCATTGAAATGGTTCCCTAGCTCTGAACAAGTTGAATTGCTGTCTCACCCTTTACTATATCAGTGCCCACTTCTTGAAAGAAGCACACCTGGACGGTGTACCGTCCTGGAGTTGCAAATGAACAGCGGATGCGAAGTCGAATCGCTAGAAGTTCTACCTCGCCTTGAAATCGGGGCGTCGGCTTCAGGTGACTATAGAAAACCGCTTTTTCGGACTGGTCATTGATTACCCGAAGATAACCTGGGTACATTCCCAGGCGTGGACTTGAAAGAAGCAGGAAGAGCGCTAATCGCCTGGGAGCGAACGGAAACACATCCGCTTGAATCTGCTGCCGAACTCCCCGGAGGTCAAATACACCCGGCTCCCCTCCGCGTTCGCGCACGCTGTCGCACACAGCCATGATTCGGACTCGCGGTGCTAGCGCGGCAGCGGCCATGAGCATGCCTCAACCTTGCTTGACCGATTCAGCCAAAGCCCGCTGCGCCGCCGCCACGCCCTTGCCTGGCTCGACGGGATGACCCATCTCCTTCAGCACCAGTTCGACGCCGGCGATGCCGGCCAGGACGTCGAACTGATCAATATAACCCATGTGAGCGAGGCGGATGATCTTGCCCTTGAGGTTGTCCTGGCCGTTGGCCAGCTTCAGGCCGTATTGCTTCTCCAGCTTGCCGAGCAAGGTGGTGCTGTCGATGCTGGCCGGCATCTTGACGGTGGTGAGGCCGTCGGCCGGACGGGCGGCGAAGAGTTCGAGGCCCAGTGCCTGGAAGCCGGCGCGGGCGGCCCTGGCGATGCGTGCCTGACGGGCCCACAGGTTTTCGATGCCCTCGGCCCGTATCTTCTTGAGGCTTACGCGCAACGCGCGAATCAGCGTGTGTGCCGGCGTGTACGGCGTGTCCGAGGTCTTCAGCTTTTCGCGCGCTTTCTTGAGGTCGAAGTAAAACGCTCGTGGCTTGGAATTCGCGTCGATGGCCGTCCAGGCCTTGTCGCTCACCGACAGGAACGCCAAGCCCGGCGGCAGCATCAGCGCCTTCTGCGAACCGGTCACGCACATGTCGATGTGCCAGCCGTCGACCCGGCATTCCATCGCTCCCAGGGCACTGATGGCATCGACCAGCAGCAGCGCGGACGAGGCGGCGACGAGTTTGCCGAACCCGGCCACATCATGGGCCACGCCGGTGGAGGTCTCGCTCAGCGTGGTACATACGGCCCTGGCGTCTGGATGGTCGGCGAGGGCGCGGGCAAGTTGCTCCGGCGGCACGGGCTGGCCGTACGGCGCCGTCACGTTCACGGTCTCGATGTCGAACGCCTTGCACAGGTTTCGCCAACGCTCGCCGAAGCGGCCGGCGCTGACGCAGATGGCCTTGCTGCCCGCCGGCAACGCATTGGCCACCGCCGCCTCCATCGCGCCCGTGCCGGAACTGGTCAAGGGGACGACGGCGTTCTTGGTGCAGAACAGATACTGCAGGTCGGCCAGCACCTCTGCCAGCATCTCGCGGAACTCCGGCGAGCGGTGAAAGAACACCGGCCGAGCCATCTCCAGCAGCGTCTCTTCGGGCACCGGCGTTGGCCCAGGCGTCAGCAAGCGTTGCTTCATGTGCATCCGTTCCTTTCCTTGTCATTCCAGCATTCGGGCGCAGCGCAATGAGGTAATTGTAAGCAATTCGCAAAAACCGGTCTGCGCGAAGTGGCACGGCGTGGCGGCTCGTCACGCCGTGAATCTTCTCGGCAGACCGTCAGTGCGGTATCATATCCGGCATGAGCCCCGATCAATCCGCGACGATGCCGAGCTGGCGGCAGCGCTTGCAGCTGCTCGATGTTTTCGAGCAAGCCTGGGAGCGCGGCGAACGCCCCAGTGTCGAGAGTGCCTTGCCGGCGAGCAGTTCAAGCCGGTCCGCGCTGCTTGTCAATCTGATACTGGTCGAGCAGGAGTACCGTTTGCGGTCCGGAGAAGCCGTTCGCGCGGAGGAATACTTCGCACGCTTTCCGGAGCTGGCGCACGACGCCGACGATGCGCTGGAAATCATCCTTGCCGAACGCCTGGCCCGGCAGCAGCGGGGCGAGGAACTGTCATCGGCAGAGTTTCTCAAGCGATTTCCGCAGTATCAGGCGGAACTGGCCATACGGCTGGACGATGCGGCGACATCACTTGGATCGGACGCCACGGAGCGACCTGACGCTTCGGCAAGGTGTGGCGACCTGCCGGAGCGCGTTGGCCGGTACCGCGTAGACAGCGAGATTGCCCGCGGCGGCATGGGCAAGGTAGTGCGCGTTCATGACGAGACCTTTCAGCGCCCTCTGGCGCTGAAGGTCCTGATCGGCCTGGACCCGGCGGAACCCAGTCTGGTCGAGCGGTTTCTCCGCGAGGCCCGTTTGACGGCACAGTTGCAACATCCCGGCATTCCGCCGGTGCAGGAAATGGGCCGCCTGCCCGATGGACGGCCATATTTCATCATGAAGCTCATCAAGGGCCACAGCCTGGCGGCGCTGCTGCGCGAACGCCCGTCACCGAGCCACGACCTGCCACGCTTCCTCAGCATCTTCGAGCAGATCTGCCAGACGCTTGCGTATGCCCACGATCGCCGGGTTTTGCATCGCGACCTGAAGCCTGGAAACATCATGGTCGGCGCTTTCGGCGAAGTGCAGGTCATGGACTGGGGCCTGGCCAAGGTGATGGGCGACGACAAGCAGCCGTCGGCATCGCAAATGGAGGCGGAGGCGCTAAGCGTAGCCGGCTCGGTGTCGCCGTCAAGCTCGGACGACGGAAAGACGGCCGCGGGAGCAGTGCTGGGCACGCCGGCGTACATGGCGCCAGAGCAGGCGCGCGGCGAGATCGAGAATCTCGATCCGCGCTGCGATGTCTTCGGGCTGGGCGGCATCCTGTGCGACATTCTGACCGGCAAGGCCCCATTCGCCGCTCCCAGCGCCGGCGAAGCGCATCGCCTGGCCATGAAGGGAGACCTCAGCGCCGCGCATGCCCGTCTCGATGCCTGCGGCGCCGATCACGAACTCCTGGACATCGGCCGGCGCTGTCTGGCGCCGGAAACCGCGGACCGCTTTGCCAGCGCCGCCGACGTGGCCAAGGCCGTCGGCAAGTATCAAGTCGATCTGCAAGACCGGCTCAGGCAAGCGGAAATCGACCGGGCAGCAGCAGAGGTACAGGCACGCGAAGAGAAGAAGCGCCGGCATGTGTGGATGGCACTGGCAGCAGCCGTGCTGATCCTGGTCTCAGGAGCCGGCAGTGCCTGGATCTGGTATCAGCAGGACCAGGCCGCGCGGCTGGCCGAGGAGTTGCAGCGTCAGGCCGAGGCCGATCGCAGCCAGGCGCTGGCCGACAAGGGCATTGGCGAGGCGCTGGGCCAGGCGAGCAAGGCCCGGACGGAATTGCAAGTCGAGCTGGAGCGGCCCGGCGGAGTCGTGCAGCTGCTCAACGAGCCGGCGCGCTGGCTGGGACATATCAACGCTGCCCGGGCCGCACTCGATCGCGCCACCGCACTGCAGCCGGAGACCTCTTCCCAAGAACGGTGGATCGAGCGGATCCAGGAACTTGCCAGGCAAACACGGCAGGACGACGCTGATCGCCGTCTGGCGCAGCGTCTCGAGCAGATCCGGCTGGAGCGTTCCATGCTTTTTGAGGGGAAGATGAACCTGGCCCTGGCCGAGCGCGAATACCCGCTTGCCTTCGCCAGTTTCGGATTCCATCCGGAACCCGGCAACGAAAAAGACATGGCGCGCCTGATTCGTGAATCGCCCATCAAGGAGCAATTGCTGGCCGCGCTCGACGACTGGACCTTCGCCATCGGCCTGTCGCGCGAAGAGAAGCGGGAACTGCTGGAGAGGTTGTCGCACATCGCCCGTCAGGCTGATCCCGACGCCTGGGCGGCAACGCTGCGCGATCCGTCGTTGTGGCGCAAGCCACGAGCCCTGAAGTCGCTCGCCGACAAGGCCCTGAAGGATCCAGCGGTTTTCGCCAGGTTATCGCCGCAAACACTATACCTGATGGCGCGGCGGCTCGATGGGCAAAAGGGTCTGGACGAGACCTGGCTTCGCCGCGGCCAGTCCCTGCATCCCGCCGACTTCTGGTTGAACTTTCAGCTGGGGGTACTGCTCATCAAGCGCAAGCCTGCCGCCGCCGAGGGCTTCTTCCGCGCCGCCATCGCCGTGCGCAAGGAAAGCGCCGCCGCGTGGTACAACCTCGGCAATGCCTTGCGCGGCCAGGAACAGGTCACTGCCGCCATTGCCGCCTATCGCCGGTCCCTGGACATCGCCCCCAACACGCCGCTGGCCTGGACGGCGCTGGTCGCCTTGCTGAACCGTCAGAAAGACGCGGCCGGCGCTCTGGCAGCCTACCAGAAGGCCCTGGCTCTCGATCCCAGGCTAATCGTCGCCTGGTACAACCTCGCCGTGCTCAGATCGAATCAGAAGGACCAGGCTGGAGCCATCCAGGCGTACGAGATAATCATCCGTGAGTTGAATCCGAAACACGCCATGGCATGGAACGGTCTCGCCGGCGCGCTACGGCAGCAGGGAGACTGGCCGGCTGCCACCCAGGCCTACGAGAAAGCGGTCGAGTGCGATGCCACGTTCGCCAATGCCTGGCTAGGTGTGGGTTCGGGGCGGTATCACGCCCGGGACTATGCGGCGGCCCTCGCCGCCTTCGAGAAGGCGGTCGCACTTGACCCGGCCAGCGCCATTGGCTGGTACAATCTGGGCGTCATCCGAGGCTTTCGGAAGGACTTGCCCGCGGCGATCACGGCATACCGGAACGCCGTTGCCGCCCAGCCGGATCACGCCGACGCTCAGCGCGAACTGGTACTGACCTGCCGGAAGCTGGGCCGCTTCGCGGAGGCCGTTCAGTGTGGCAAGGCGGCGCTGGCCGTACTGCCGGCGAGCGCGCCGCAGCGCACCGCGATTGCACGTCAGGTCACGGAGTGTCAGAAACTGCTAGATCTGGACAAGCGCATGGCCGAAGTGCTGCGCGGAAGCAAGGCGAGCACGCGCGAACAGATCGCGCTGGCCGAGTATTGCTTGCGGGACAAGCGCGATTACAGTCAGGCGGTACATTTTTACGGCGTCGTGTTCGGCGCCGATCCGAAACTGGCCGACGCGATTCTCGGGCATCGCTACCATGCTGCCCGCGCCGCGCTCCTTGCCGCCGGTCGAGAGGGCAAGTCGGACGCCGCCGAAAAAGCACGCCTGCGCCGGCAAGCGCTTGACTGGCTTCGCGCCGATGTCGGGCAATGGCAGGAGCTAATCGCCGCCCGCAAGCCGATCGACACGTTGCAGGCGACATTCTGGATGCGTTCCTGGCTTGAAAGCGCGGACCTGGCCGACGTGCGCGACTCAAGCAAGCTGCCCGAGGCCGAACAACCACCCTGGCGAAACCTGTGGTCGGACGTGGCGGCTCTCGTCAAGCAAGCCCGTGCACGGTTCGTGCAGACGCAGTTCAAGGGCACGCTCACCAAGAGCGAACCCGAGCGGGCTCATGAGGCGAATCTCGTCGCCGGACGCACCTATGTGTTCGAGATGCAAAGCCAGCAAGTCGATGCCTGGCTGCGCCTGGAAGACTCGCACGGCAAGAAATTGCTCGAGAACGACGACATCAGCCCCGACAACAAAAATGCTCGAATCCTGTTCATCCCGCAGAAGTCGGGGACCTACCGGCTGGTGGCGACGGCGCACCCCGTCAACGACAGCGGCGCTTATACGCTGTTCATTTTTACGTTCGCAGCGGGAGAAGCGGGCCGCTGAGCTGCAGCGGTTGGCCCGGCCGGCTGCAGACCCGCCGGCTATGGAAACATCGGGCTGCGGTCGAAGACGTTGCGCGGCTTGAGATCAAAACTGGACCACATGATGGGGGTGACACCGGTGAAGTTGTTGCCCTTCATCTCGCCGTCCTCGGAGCGCGGCTCGTGGTGGCACGGAGCGCTGTACCACAGCACAACGTCCGTGTCCATGACGGGCTCGGCATTGGCGACGTATTCGGGAAGGCGCGTGTAGTAGATCTCCTTTGGTCTGGCGCGGGTAACCCAGAAGTCGTGCTGAGTGCAGGCCTCGTTCTTGCCGCCGAAGTGGCGCGAATTGCCCATGCGGGCCGGCATCAGGTCGTAGGCGAACGGCATGTTGCGGACGTTCTTGCGCGTCTCGCTGCGGACCTGGAGCATGGTGAACTTCTTGGGATCCCAGTCGTGCCAGCCTTCCTTGCCGCCGTTGAAGGGCACATGAGTCGTCTTGGCTCGACCGGGGTTGCCGTCCGGCTCGTGATGCTCCATGACGTAGACGGAGTTGTTGTCCGGGCCGTCGAGGTTGACGTCGATACGCCAGAGGGTGTTGTGCATGTGCGACTCCCACTCGCGGCTGCCGTAGTTATGGCCGGTAGAGCCGACGCGGAAGTTGACGGTCCCGTCATCCTGGAAGCCGTACTCGATGGCGTAGCGATAGTTGGCAGCGCTGATGATGCCGCGCAGAACGAGCGCTTGCCCGCGGCGCGAGCCGCTGGTGTGCACCCACATCAGGCCACGGTCGCGGACTTCCTGGGTGACGGTCGGCGGCTTGCCGAGCAGCTTGCCGAACGGACCGGCCTCGATCCTGGTCGCCGGACAAAGTGGGAAGTTGTAGGAAACGTCCCAGAAACGCGGACTACCGCTGTGATACGGCACGAACAGCTCCGACACGCGGCAATCCCCCAGCACCTGCATCCACGGCTCCATGGGGCTCTTCTTGAAGTACGCGTCCTGGATGATCAGGCCGAAGCCAGACTGGGTGGCGTAGTGGACCTTCCACGCCGTCCTGGCCACGTCGTTGCTGGGGAATTCCTGGATGATCTCGTTGGGCAACACCTTGGGGGCGGGCTGCACTTTCGGCTTGAAGGGATTGGGCACCGGCACCGGCTGGGCCAGCACGGGCAAGGTCGCCGCCAGGCAAAGCAGCGCCATCGTGGACAATCGCTTGCGAAACATGCGTCACACTCCGGGGTTCGACTCAACGATGAAAGCTCAATCGATGACTTCGTTCACGAGGACCGCATCCGTGGACAGGTCGACAAGGACGCGCGGGCTCGACAGATAGCTCGAGCCATCGCGGAGCAACAGGTGGACGACGCGGCGGCCGTGCAGCGGCTGGTTCGCCGCAAAATCGATTGGCCGGGCCTCCACGCGAAGCCTGTCCCCGGCGAAGACGGTCCGCAGGCGGTCGTCGGCCCGGGCCAGCCGTTCGGCCCGTTCCACTTCTTCGGCCGCCAAACCGGTTGGAAAGTGGGACAGCGTCTCGACGCCCAGCACCTCGAGTCGGTTGAGGTCCACATGCGTGAGCACGGTCCGGTCGCCGCGATAGCGATAGTGGTGCACCATGACCTGTCGCTGGCCGGCGCCGGCGCGTGCATCCGGCAACATGTCCACCTTGACGAAGACGATGCGGTCCGAAGGGCTGGCCGGCTGGCGTGGCATGCCGAGATCGCGTTCCGCCAGCTCGCGTGCCAGGCGCATGTCATCCGCTGTCAGCTCATAGGGACCGGGGACATCCTGATCGCTGTTGCCTTCCAGCCGAGCACAAGCGATGGGGAGCAGCGCGAACAGGACGAGAACGTTTCGGCGGCACATGATGGAAGCTCCGGACCGGCACGTGATGGAACAAGTAAAATCTTAAATGCCGGCTTGCGGAAAGGCAATCGTAATCATGAGGGAGTTGCTCGAGGATCGCGCAACCGGACGTGGAGGCCAGACCCTTTGCGACCGCGTCGGCTGCTATGAGGGATGGTTACGCAGGAAAACGACCGCCGGGCCTGCCTGATGGCTGCGCCGCCAGCGCGGGGAACTCTCGACATGCGGCAAGAGGCCGGATCGAGCGTGATACTCGACATCCAGGACCAGCGCGTCCACCTGGTACCTGTCAAGGATCTCTTGCCAGTCCGGCTGTCCGAGCGTGATGGCGCTATACTCATCCCAGACACGGTCAGGGAAGACATCGCTCCGGCCATCCATGAAGACCAGGGCGCGCGGAGCAAGCGACCACGCCAGATACTCTCCCCAATCGAAGCGGCAAAAAATGCGGTGGCCCGTGTTGCGATCCGCCAGGAAGCGGTGGATTTCTTCGAGCTGTTCCTCCAGGCGCGGCGCGTCGCGCCGGCCGGCGAGCAGAGGGTTGTGGCCTTGCAGACCGGGCAAGCTCAACAGAGACATGAGCGCCAGCGCCGCCAGTGCCAGTCCCGCGCCGAGCGATGGCCGGCGACTCGCCTCGACATCGTCACGCGCTCGCGGCAACAGTTTCCGCCAGCCAGGCCGTCGCCAGCGGAGCGCACACGATCAGCCACCACGGCACCATCCGTGTCGACCGGATCGACAGCGGCAGGAAGCAGGCGAACAGCGCCAGGTCGCGGGCCCGCGGCAGCTGTCGAGTCTGGAGCCAGCGTGCCGCCATCAGCCCTGCCATGAGCACGATCGATAGGATCCAGACTTGACCGATCCACAGATCCAATCTTGGGGGCAGCCATTCATCCACACCCCGCGTGGCCGAGCGATAAGAGTTCAGTCCGACAAACTGGTAGATGCCCCAGCCATAAGGGTTCAGCAGCGTGGCCAGCAGACTGGCTGCGAGGCAGGCCAGCAGCTGCCAGGTCTGCGTGCTCGTGAACAACCGGCCCGCGCGCCATCCCTGCCACGCCGCGCCCAGCAGATAGCAACCGATGAGCATGAGTCCCGCCGGAAAGGCTCCGTGCAGGTTGCCCCACAAGCCCAGGAGCGGCGGTATGGCCAGCAGCCAGGCGGGCCTTTGCTCGGCCCGATCCAGGAAATCGTAAACCGCGACGAACAGCAGGAACGAGAGCGACTGCGGCCGGATGGTGAGCACCTGCCACATGCCCAGAAAGACCGCGACGGCCGCCGCCGCCGCCAGCCCGGTGGAGGCGCTCGACCGGCGGCAGATCACGACGAGCCAGAAGAGAGTGGCCGCCAAAAGCAAGGCGTTGACCACGCGCACCAGCGCCAGCCCGCCCCAATCGAAAAGCAGGAAATAGCCTACCTGCGTCAGCCAGTTGACATCTTGAAATGCCTGGCCGTGAATGGTGAAGGTGAACAGGTCGTGATCGATCATGGCCCCTTGCTCGACGATGGCCCGGCCGCGCGCCAGATGATGCCAGAAATCGAGCAAGTAAGCATGGTCAGCGGCCAGGGCGATGAATACCAGGGCCGGGGCCAGCGCCATCCGCAGCCACGCATCACATGGCAGCCAGGTTCGACAGGTAGGTGACATGAGCAACTATACGTCATGCGCAAGCGACTTGCCCGGCAATGGCCGGGCCGTGGCCGGGCCAATCGGTCGTTCTGGCCAACGGCTCTTGCTTTGCCGCGCGAGCCAGTTGCGTTGCTGGGCCGGCGGGGGGGCAGGCGCGGGGCCGCGGGGTGACGGGATGACGCGACGCGGGCGCGGAGAGGCCGGGCACGCGATGCGGACGGGGGACGGGACCAGGGGGTGAGCGCGGGTCGGAGGCGTGGACGTTACACGGCGGCGTCTTGCTCGGTCGGCGCCATGGGTGCTTGGATCAGGGCGCGCAGCGATTTAGCGATGGGCGACAACTTCATCTTGCCGTACGT
>Ga0194131_10006022_pt1 | contig 17086 bp, 14 predicted proteins | sample TA2KigO120mmetaG_FD_148631 | JGI IMG/M metagenome (GOLD analysis project Ga0194131, IMG submission 148631) | Freshwater microbial communities from Lake Tanganyika, Tanzania - TA2015053 Kigoma Offshore 120m | ecosystem: Environmental > Aquatic > Freshwater > Lake | place: Tanzania: Lake... | reverse complement strand
GTCGGTGCCGATGCGCAGCCTGCCTACAGCGAAGAGGCGATCGAGGCCGGCAAGGCCATCGTCGGCACGGGCGGCGCGAGCTGCGTGAACTGCCACACGCTCGGTGACCAGAAGTCGCTCGGCGTGCCGGCGGTGAACCTCGCCAGCATGCATGGGCGCGTTCGACCGAGCTGGTTCCGTGCCTATCTGGCCGATCCGCTGCGCTTCCGCCCCGGCACGCGCATGCCGGTGTTCTGGCCACCTGACCAACGGGTCTACCCCGACATCGCCGGGGGTGACCGTGCGAAGCAGATCGATGGCATCTGGACCTACCTCTCGCTCGGTGGCAGCATGCCGCTGCCCAAGGGCCTCGCCATCACACCGGGCGAGTACGACCTCGAGCCGGATGGACGCACGATCGTCTTCGGCACCTTCATGGAAGGGATCGGTGCGCGCTGCCACGCCATCGGCTTCCCTGAGCGCGTCTCGGCGGTCTACGACGCCGGCAGCCTGCGCCTGGCGAAGGTCTGGAAGGGCAAGTTCATGAACGCCGAGGGCACCTGGCGCGGACGGGCGGGCGAACTCAGCCTGCCGGCCGGCAACTCGGTGCTCGATCTTCCCCTTGGCCCCGTCGTGGCCGAGCTGACCTCACCCGATGCACCCTGGCCAGGTACAGCCGGCAGCGGCCTGCGCTTCCTTGGGATGCAGCGCGATGTACGCGGCAATCCGACCTTCTCGATCGGACGCGAGGGATGGCGAGTGGATGAGTCGCTCAACACAGTGCTCTTCACCGGCGGTGCACGCCTCAACCGGACGTTCACCGTCAAGGCACGATCCATCGATGATGCGATCTCGCTCCGGCTCGCCGAGGGTTCTTCGATCGTCGCCGATGGTGAGGGCTGGCGCATCGACGGCGGACCCATGCTCTTCGTGAGCGGTGCACGGCCGTTCGTGCGCACCATCGATGGCCGCGCAGAGCTGGTGGCGGGTGTACCGCTCCAGCCCTCGACCGATTCCTCGTTCCCCTTCAGCGCCGTCGTGCGCACGGAGCTCGCATGGTGATGCCCTTTCGAATCGCGGCCGTGGCACTCCTCGTCACGGCGCCCGCGCTTGCCCAGGGCGACGATGCCTCGCGCGCCGCCCAGACCTCGATCAACGCCTCACAGGCCGAGCGCGAGCTGGCCTACAGCACGATCACGACGATCGACTGGCCGGAGCGGGTGGTGCCTGAGGTCAGCGGCATCCTGCCGATGGGTGGAGGCCGGACGCTTGTCTGCACGCGACGCGGTGAGCTGTGGATGGTGCTTGAGCAGCCGGGATCCAAGCCCACCTGGACGCTCTTCGCGGATGGCTTGCTCGAGCCAATGGGGCTCGCACGCAAGCCCGGTGATGACCAGTGGATCTACATGGCACAGCGCGGCGAACTCACGCGGTTCCGCGATGCCGATGGCGACGGCCGTGGTGAGGAGTTCCAGACCGTGCAGGATGCCTGGGACATCAGCGGCAACTACCACGAGTATGCGTTCGGTCCTGCCTTCACGCCTGATGGCTCGGCGTGGATCACCCTCAACCGAGGCTTCGGCGCCGAGCCATTCGGCAAGCCGGCGTGGCGCGGCTGGGCAGTGCGCATCGCACCTGATGGAGCGATCACCTACGAGTGTGCCGGACTGCGCAGCCCATGCGGCGTGGGCGTGGCGCCGTGGGGCGATGTCTTCTACACCGACAACCAGGGTGAGTGGTGCGCGACCAGCAAGCTCAGCCAGCTTGTGCGGGGCGACTATCACGGCCATCCCTTCGGTGTCGATGACACGGCGCGGCCCGAGTCGCTGGTGAAGTGGCCCGCACCCAACGCCGACGGCAGCAAGGGCGAGCATCCCAATCGCATCACGCAGGCCCAGGCGGCCGAGCGCATGCCCAACTACCGGCTGCCTGCAGTGTGGTTCCCCTTCGACAAGGCAGGCCGAAGCCCCGGCAACCCCATGTGGCTCCCGGAAGGCTCGTTCGGTCCGTTTGCTGGCCAGTGCCTGGTGCCTGATCAGTACGCGGCAACCATCAACCGTGTCGATCTCGAGCAGGTCGATGGGCAGTGGCAAGGTGCTGTCTTCCCCTTCCGTCATGGCTTCGATTGCGGCATCATCCGCATCGCACTCGAATCGCCCAGCACCATCCTGTGCGGCGAGACGAACCGGGGCTGGGCCAGTGCCGGCTCGCGCAGCGAAGGACTGCAGCGACTCTCGTGGAAGGGCGATGTCCCGTTCGAGATCCTTTCGATGCGGGCCACGCCGAAGGGCTTCCGCATCACGACCACGCAGCCGGTCGATCGTGCAAGCGCGCTCGATCCGAAGGCATGGACGATGTCGAGCTACACCTACTGGTACTTCGAGCCCTACGGCAGCCCGGAAATCGAGACCAAGCAACTGAGCGTGTCGCCACTCGGCGTCAGCGCCGATGGAATGGTCATCGACCTGTCCGTCGAGGGACTGCGGCCCACCTTCGTGCATGAACTCCGGGCAGCAGGCCTCAAGCGGGCCAGTGATGGCCAGCCGCTGCTGCATGACCTGGCCATGTACACCCTGAACCGGATCCCGAAGCCCTGACGGCTCGGCTCCATCAGCGCCTTGACCCATCGTGCCTTGCGCACTCCGGCCTAGCATGGCCTGATGCGCATCATCGGCCTGATGGCGTCGATCCTCTTGGTCGCTCCTGCCTTGGGCGACGGCGGGCAAGCACCACCTGCCAACATGATCACCGTTCCCGAGGGGTTCACGATCGAACTGCTCGCGAGCGCCGGCAAGGGACAGGGATCGTGGATCTCGATGTGCTTCGACGACAAGGGCCGTGCGATCGTCGGCTCGCAGTACGAGGGCCTGCACCGCATCGACCTATCCACCACGCCGCCCACGATCACGCCGCTCGATGTCCCGGTGCGTGATGTGCACGGACTCGTCGTCGACGGCAATGTGCTGTGGGCCAACAGCACACGCGAACCCAAGGATGGCGGCGGCCTGTGGAAGCTGACCGATGCCGATGGTGACGGCGCCTACGAGCAGCATGAGCGGCTCTACGCCTGGGGTGGCGGCGGCGAGCATGGCGCGCACGGGATCCGCAAGGGGCCGGATGGACGCATCTGGGCCATCCTGGGCAACCATGTTCCCGTTCCGGGGTTCGTGGCGAAGGACTCACCAGTGCGCCACTGGGCCGAAGACCTCGTGATGGAGCGCGAATGGGATCCGCGCGGGCACGCGCACGGCATCATGGCACCTGGTGGCATGCTCGTGCGATGCGCCACCGATGGATCGCGCTGCGAGATCGTGGCGTGCGGCATGCGCAACGCATGCGACATCGACTTCACCGTCGATGGCGAGGCCATGACCTACGACAGCGACATGGAGTGGGACATTGGTGCACCGTGGTACCGCGCCCCGCGCGTTCTGCACCTGGTCGAAGGCGGCGACTTCGGCTGGCGATCCGGCAGTGCGAAGCTGCATCCGACCGCCATCGACACGCTGCCCGCCGTCGTCGACACGGATCCTGCGAGCCCCGTCGGTGTGACCTTCGCACGCAACAGCGCGTTTCCTGCGCCGTGGCGCGATCGGCTCTTCATCGCGGACTGGTCCTATGGCAGGATTCTGGCGGTGGACCTGGTCCGCGATGGCACGACCTGGCGCGGGCGCTGGGAACCGTTCGCCACGGGCCGACCGATGCCAGTGACCGACATCGAGTTTGGTCCTTATGGCGCCATGTATGTCCTGACGGGTGGCCGCGGCACGCAGAGCGGTCTCTATCGAATCGCTTGGAATCACCGTACGGAAACCGTCGCCCAGACGGATCCCCCTTTGGCGACGCCCGCTCATGTCGTCGAACGACTCGCCCTTGCACCGATGCTCTCGGGGCCAGTGCCCGACGCGACCGTCACGAGTTCGCGGCTCGCCACGCTCCTGCCGCTGCTCGGCTCGCCCGACCGGTTCACGCGTTTCACCGCGCGCGTCGCAATCGAAGCCTTGCCGATCGAGTCATGGCGCGCCCGCGTGAGCGATGCCACGCTTGCCTTCCGCACGCGACTGGAGCTCATGGTGGCCCTTGCGCGCGTCGGGTCCAACGAGGATCGCTGCGGGCTCCTGTCGATGCTGCCGGCGATCATGGCGGACTTCCCGCTGTGCAACCAGGTCGAATGCCGACAGGGTCTTGCACGCATGGCGACGATCGCGATCGCTCGGCTCGGCAGCACGACATGGTGCAGCGAACACACCGGCGCGTGGTCGACCTCGCAACCCGCGCCCGATGCGGCGACTTCGGTCATCGCGGCGCTGGGCAAGCTCTACCCATCAGGTGATGTGGCGCTTGACCGAACGCTCGCCGAACTCCTCGTGAGCCTCGGATCGCCCGAGGCGATCGCCACGACCGTGGAACTGCTTGAATCGACCGAGGGCACCGATGCGATGGCCTTCGCGATGCCACTGCGCCTGTGCGACGACCTGACGGCCGACCAGCGTCGCGCGCTCGTTCTGTGGATCGAAGATGCCCGCGCCTTCCGTGGTGGATTCAGCCTGCAGGGCTTCGTGGATGCCATCGAGAAGCAGGTGCAGGAACGCACGCCTCAGGATGAGCGCGAAGCCTACGACCGCATGCGTGAAGCGATGCGCGAGGAGCGCACTCCGGTGGCCGTCGGTGGCGGCAACCCTCTCACCGAGTGGACGCTCGAGGCGCTCTATGCGCACCTGGCCGAAGCGACGACCCCGCGCAACCTCGACAACGGCCGTCGTGTCCTCGAGGCCGGCATGTGCCTGCAGTGCCATCGATTCGCCGACTCGGGTGAGTCGCTCGGCCCGGACATCACCGCTTCCGGCAGCCGGTTCTCGCGCGCTGACTTCATCACCGCAATCCTTGAGCCAAGCAAGGTCGTGAGCGATCAGTATGCCTTCACCACGCTCACGCTTGATGACGGGTCAACCGTCACGGGCCGGATCGTGGGTGAACGAGACGGAACGGTCACACTGACCATCGATCCCTATGGCAGGGTCCGGCAGGATGTCCCGGCTGCGCGGATCCGCGGCCGGGCGCTCTCGGCCACAAGCCCGATGCCGGCGCACCTGCTCGATTCCTTCTCGAAGAACGACATCATCGACATGATTGCCTATGTCGAGCAGGCTGGTGCCGAGTGGGCCAACCGCAAGCGCGAACAGCCTGGGCAGTGAACGGGATCCCGGACGGACCGTCTAGCGCCGGCCGCCATGCGTGCGGGCAGGACGATGGCTCGGGGCAGTGCATCGATGCACCATCCGCACCGATCACGGATGCGTATGCGCCGTACCGGCTGCATGCTCCTTCGCATGCTCGAGGAATGGATCGCCGAAGTTGCGGCGGAGGTCATGCCAGACCGCATGCACATGGTCCACGCCAGTCGTGCAGTCGAACTCGATCGCAAATCCATCGCCAACGATCCTGAAGTAATGCCGCTGCGCAGGGTCATCGGCACCCATCCATGCAAACACCATCGCATCGACGCTCGCCGTACGCCACCGTGCGACCTCGATCTTCTCCAGCGGCGAGGCCAGCCGCGCAGCGAAAGCACGCACCAGTGACCAGAGCACATCGCGCTGCTCGCGGGTCATGTGCATCGCCTCCAGGCCGGCTCGATCCTTGAGTCGCGCTTCACCACCGGGCACGCCGAGCACATCCGCCGGTGCCTCGGTCCCCAGGCGCGCCTTCGTGCGTTGCTCGGGCGAGAGCATGCCCCAGAGGAGAAACGCCAGTTCACGCTCGCGCCCCAAGGGTGAGAAGCCATCAAGCTCACCACCCTTCACGGTGAACGGTGCCACCCCAATGAACATCGGCGTGACCGTGACCTGGTTGCCGTCGCTCATGACCTGCAGCGACAGGTGATGTCCCTCCAGCCGCATCCCCCACGGCGGCGCCGTCGGGTCACCGAAGACGAGCACGTCGTACCAGAGCGGGTTGTACCGATCGGGCTGTCCGGCACCGAGCATGCCTTCGAGCGCGAAGACGCCGCGCACCACCTTCCAGCCATGGTCGCTGAGCGCACGGCGCGCCATCGACAGTGCACGATCGCGCTGCTCCGGTGTCAGGGCATCGAGCCTGATGCCGGGCCGGTCGCCCGGCAGGAACGACCAGGTGGTGCGTGCCGGACCGTCGATCGCCACGCTCGCCGCAGAGCGCTGCGCCGGGTCGAGTGCATCGAGGAAGGCCTTGGCATCCTGCGCCAAGAGGTCGGCCGGGGTCGGCTCGAGCATGCGAGCGGCTCCCAAGGCCAGAAGGATCGACGCGGCGAGGGTGATGCGCATGGTGGCGTGATACCGCGCGCCCCTACCATCCGTCCATGCCCGTCATCGGAATCACTGCAGACTTGGTCGACGATGGCGGCAGGCTCCGCCACCGCCTCAACGACACCTATGTGCAGGCCGTGCTGCGGGTGGGAGGGACGCCGCTCATCCTGCCCTGTGTCGCCCACGAACGGGCCCGCATGCTCGAGGCCGTCGATGGCGTGATGATCACCGGCGGCGACGACATCGACACGCGGCCCCTGGGCATCGCGCTGCACGCGAAGGCCGAGTGCATGCTCCCCGAGCGCCAGGAGGCCGAGTTCGCCACGCTCCGATGGCTCGACGAGCACCCCGACATGCCGGTCCTGGGCATCTGCCTGGGCATGCAGCTCATGGGCGTGCATCGTGGCTGCCGCCTCATCCAGCACCTGCACGATGAGATCACCGACGGTGAGCGCCACCGCAACGACCGCATCCATGGAGTCACGAGCGAACTCGGCAACGGGCCGGTCGCGAGTTGGCATCACCAGGCCCTCGGTGATGCGGGTCCGTACGAACTCATCGGTCGGAGCGATGACGGCGTGATCGAGGCGATCCGCGATCCACGCCGCGCCTTCTGCGTGGGTGTGCAGTGGCACCCCGAGCGCACGCCTGACCGACTGATGGGTGATGGCATCGTGCAGCGGCTCATCGAGGCGAGTCGATGACGGCCACGCTGGGCTATTGCACGAATGTGCATGCCGGCACCACACTCGCGGAGGCCAAGGAGCAACTCGATCGGCACGCCACGGCCGTGCGCCGCGAACTGAGGGTCGAGTGGCTCGACATCGGACTCTGGCTGAGTGCGCGGGCCGTGTTCGAACTCAAGGAGCAGGATGCCGGCGCACAACGGCTCCGCGCGTGGCTCGACGAGCGCGGTCTGCGGGTCTTCACGATCAATGGCTTCCCCTACGGCGATTTCCATGCCAAGCGCGTGAAGCAATCGGTCTACGAGCCGAACTGGGCCAACGCGCGGCGGCTGCTCTTTTCGATCGACCTCGCGGACCTGATCGTGGAACTCATCCACGATGGGCGCCACGAGGCGGGCATCAGCACGCTGCCCCTGGGCTGGCGCCTCTCGTTCTCGCTCGAGGGCTGCGGCAGCAGCGTCGGGCTGGCCAGCACGCAACTCGAGCAGTTCGCGCGGCACGCGGCACGGCTCGAAGAGCGCACCGGCAGGTGCATCCACCTCGATCTCGAACCGGAGCCGGGCTGCATGCTCGACACCTCATCCGATGTGACGGGGTTCTTCGACCAGGCCCTTCGCCAGCGAGCAGGCGAGCCGGACCTGCGTCGGTACATCCGCGTCTGTCACGACACCTGCCATGCCGCCGTCATGTTCGAGGAGCAGGCAAGCGTGCTGCAGGCCTATCGCGATGCGGGAGTCCGCGTGGGCAAGGTGCAGCTGTCGAGTGCGATCGAGTGCCCGTCGAGCGATCGTGCCTTCCGTGCCTTGCGGCACTTCGACGAGCCGGTCTACCTGCACCAGACCTGCGTGCTCGACGGGGCGGGCGAGCGTCATCTGTTCACCGATCTTGACCGTGCCTTCGACCACGCGCCCGATGGGCTATGGCGGACGCACTTCCATGTGCCGCTCTTTGCCGATCGCATCGGCCAGGGTGGCGTGCTGGGGACCACGCAGGCCGAGGTCGTGTCCTGCCTGGCAGCGATCCGCCCCGAGGATGGCATCACCGATTTCGAAGCCGAGACCTACGCCTGGGGCGCCTTGCCCATGGACCACCGCCTGCCTTCGCTGGCCGATGGGATCGCGCAGGAACTGCGCTGGGCACGCGAGCGCATGGCGGAATGCGGGCTCGTGGGCTGAATCGGCCGGATCGTCGAGCGCAGGTCGAACCGCAGGGAATCCCGGCCTGCGCGGTAGGCTCCCGGCATGGCGAACGGAGATCGCACTCGACGCAAGCAGGATGGTGAGCGGTCCGGCCTCTTCGATCACATCGTTGCGGCCGACCTTGAGGGCATCGACCCGCCCTCGATGGACAGCGTTCCCGAGAGGCAGATGCACGAGTCCATCGCACCACCGCCGGGCGAGACACTCGTCGCGTGGGGTGACGAGGATCCGTCGCTGACCGCGCCACGCTCGGCGGACGCCATCGATGGATGGGAATCGGTCGAGCCGAAGCCGGAGGTGGTCGCGCCAACCGAGGAGACATCGCCAACCGAGGTCGTCGCTGAAGCGCCGACCGAGCACGAGCGCGCGCAGGAATACATCGAGATCGGCACCTTGGCGAGTGGATCGACAGACGCTCCGATCGACGCTGCACAGGTGCATGACGACGCGCAAGGCGCCATCGACACCGAACCCGATGACCCGGTGGACGGTGCAGTGGTCGCTCCTTCGGAACCCGTGGCGGCTTCGAGTGACGAGGTGCCGTTGTTCGACCGTGCCGAAACGGACGATGATGCCCCGGTCCTGGCGGCATGTCCCGTGCCCGCAACCACCGTGGAACCTGCACCCGTGGCCACGCCGCTGCCGTGCCATGGCATCTGGGCATGGCTTGAACTCACGCGCATCTCCAATGTGCTGACCGTGGCGACCAATGCCATGGTCGGGCTGTGGGTCGCGCATCTCCTCGCTGGGCAGGCAACCATCGACCGCTTCATCGACTGGATGCCGCGGCATGTCGGCGTCGTGGCAGGCATCTGCCTGCTCTACCTCTTCGGGATGGTGTTCAACGATCTCACGGATCGTGATGTCGATGCCCAGGAGCGTCCCAATCGCCCGTTGCCGAGCGGCCGCGTGGGCTTGCGCCCTGCGATCCTGCTTGCCGCCACACTCGTGTCGACCGGCGTCTGGCTGGTCGGAGGTGGATCGTTCCCGATTCCCGGCCTCGCTGCGATTGCGGTCGGTCTTGCCTTCGGTCGATTCGCGAGTGGCCAACGCAGCGCGATCCAGTGGGTCGGCGAGGCGTGGGCCGTCGTCGGCGTGGCCGCGATCCTCTGGAACTGGCTGGATCAGTGGCGTCAGACGGATCTTCGAACCCCATGGGGCTTCGAGTCCGTGCTGCTCCTGGTTGCCGCCATCGTGGCGTATTCACTCCTGCATCGGACCTGGCGCGGCAGCGTCGTGCTGCTTGGCCTTTGCCGCGCGCTGGCGTACTGGTGCGCCACGCTGTCGGTCATGAGCGTGTCCGGCATGCAGTACAACGGCTCGTCCGCCAGCGCATGGGGGCTCATGCTCTTCCCGGGACTCATCGCCTTCGCGTCCACGATCGCCGTCTCGCTCCCGGCGCGTCACGAAGCCACCCCGACGGATGAAGCACCAACGGATGCCGCGCCCCAACCAACGCGACTGTGGGTGCGCGTGCTGCTCGTCGCCGCCGTCCTCGTGCCCTGGGCCTTCAGCCCCGTCGTCACGGGTGGTGCACGCGGCATGCTCCAGGTCATGACGATCGTCGCCCTGCCGATGGCACTCTTCTGCGGCGGGATCTTCCTCGTGAAGAGTTTGCATGCCGAGCGCGCCATGCGAAGCCACCGCACGCGCATCGCAGGCGGTGTGGGAGCATGGATCGCCGCATTCTGCCTGCTCGATGCGAGCACGCTCAGCGTCCTGGGCGCACCCGGCCTGTCCGTCCTCGCCCTTGGTTGCTGGTGGATCACGCGCACCGCGCAGCGCCGCGTTGCGGGTTCCTGATGCAGCGCGTCGCCGTCCTCAATGTCGTCGGTCTTTCTCCGTCGCTGCTTGGATCCGGCGCGCCGAAGCTGCGTGACTTCGCCAGGAGCGTGGGCGGCGTGCGCACGATGGTCGCCCCGTTGCCGGCGGTCACATGCTCGGCGCAAGCCACCATGCTCACGGGCGTCGATCCCGCAGCACACGGCATCGTGGGCAACGGCTGGTTCGACAGATCACTGAACGAGGTCCAGTTCTGGAAACAGTCCGCGGCGCTCGTCCGTGCACCGCGCGTCTGGGACGAAGCCCGGGCGCGCGATGGTGGCTTCACGAGTGCGAATTCGTTCTGGTGGCATGCGATGCATGGTTCGACGGATGTCACCGTCACGCCGCGACCGCAGTACCCCGCCGATGGCCGGAAGATCCCCGATGTCTGGACCGATCCGGCCGGATTGCGCGACACGCTGCAGGGCGAACTCGGTCGGTTTCCCCTCTTCAGCTTCTGGGGTCCCAAGGCTGGCATCCAGAGCACCGACTGGATCGCTCGTGCCGCAATGCAGGTCGAGGAACGATTCGCACCCACCCTCCACACGGTGTACCTCCCGCACCTGGACTATGTCCTGCAGAAGCACGGACCCGGCACGCTCGAAGCCCAGCAGGAGCTTCGCGAGATCGACCGCGTCGTCGATGTGCTGCACGGATTCTTCGCAGCGCGAGGCGTGCGTGTCATGGTGGTCAGCGAGTACGGCATTTCGCCGGTCAGCCGGGCGATCTGCCTGAATCGCGAGCTGCGCAAGGCCGACCTCCTGTCCTTGCGTGATGAACGCGGCACAGAGCTCCTCGATGCAGGACAGAGCGATGCCTTCGCGGTGTGTGACCACCAGATCGCGCACATCTATGTCCGGAACGCGCGGGACATCGGCCGGGTGGCACACCTGCTTGAGCGCGTGGCGGGTGTGGAGTCCGTGCTCGACCGCGCAGCCCAGGATGCGCTCGGGATCGGTCACGAGCGCAGCGGCGAACTCGTCTGCGTCGCCGAGGCCGATGCATGGTTCGCGTATCCCTGGTGGCTGGATGATGCGCACGCGCCAGATTTCGCGCGTACCGTCGATATCCACCGCAAACCGGGCTATGACCCGTGTGAGCTCTTCATGGATCCTGCGCGACCGCTGCTGGGCCTGCGCACCGCCGGCAAGCTCGCGCTGCGCAAGCTGGGAATGCGCAACCTGCTCGATGTCGTGCCGCTCGATCCGTCGATCGTGCGTGGATCGCATGGCCGCAGCAGCGTCGCGCGCGGACTGGAGCCGATCCTGCTCTGCGACGATGATCGGCTCGAAGCCCAGATCCCCATGCGCGGGGTCAAGGACGCCATCCTGCGCCAGGTCTTCGGTCCATGAGGATCCTCTGGTCCGTGCTGGCGCTCCTGCTCCTGGCAGGGGCTTGGGCGTTGCGGGATCCTGTCATCACGGACCCGGCGTCATGCGAGGCGCCACCCCGGGAACTGCTCGATCGGGCGCGGCAGGATGATGCCGGCCCGGTGAAGTCCGCGGGGTCCACCACGGATGGCCGAACCACTGCAGATTCCGCGCCGCGAAGCACCGTGGACTCTTCTGCCGAGATTGCTGCAGGTGGTTCCACGGTGCCATCGGGTTCGCCATCATCGGCTCGTCCTGCACCGTCATCCGCATCCCTTGCCGCCATGCCGCCCGGTGCTGGAACTGAGCGGCAGCCCTTCCGCGTGTCGTGGGAACTGCTCGGTCGGGCGTCTGGACATGTGCGCGGTGATGGCTCGCTTGATGCCATGCCACGGACGCTTGAATTGCTCGGCGGCACCTGGATCGAGTTGAGCGGTTACTACTCGCCCGCCGTCATCGCGCCATCGACCGATGAAGTCGTGATCACGCTGAATCGCTGGGATGGCTGCTGCATCGGCCTGCCTCCGACGCCCTACGACTCCGCACTCGTCAAGACGCGCACACCGATCGACTTCTCGCTGCAGCACCAGATCAGGTTCGGCACGCTGCGCGGCCGGTTGGTGCTCGAGCCCTTCGCGCTCGGTGGCCTGGTTCTGGGGCTCTACCGCATCGAGGATGCTGAACTCCTGCGATAGCGCACCTGATCGCCGAACTTCTTCGGCCCGTGGTGGCGGTCGGGCCATCCTCATCACGATGTGGTGGTCCATGCATCGCACACGCAGCACAGACCGCATGGCCCCCGCATGGTGGTCGATCTGCCGTTCTGGAATCCCGACCTGACTGCACCGAACTTCCTTCGGCAATTCGAAGGGTCGCACGGTCGGGTCCTAGGTTGGTGCGCATCGTGCCGCTCTCGTCGCTGCATGCTTCGCACATCGATCTCAGGGGATCAACCATGTCCACTCTGCTTCCGTCGCTTCCCTCTTGCCTCATGCTCATGACCCGCCTGGCCGCCTGCGCACTGGTCTTCATGCCCGCCAGGTGCATGCGAACCGTGAATGGAGCTGAAGTCAACGGCACCATCCACCTCAATGAGATCCGCATCGACCAGCCGGGTGCCGATGCGGACGAGTATGTCGAGCTCAAGGGTCCGCCGGGTGCATCGCTCGATGGCCTCTGGTTCGTCGTCATTGGCGATGGTGCGGCTGCACAGGGCAGCGGTGTCATCGAGGCCATGGTGAACCTCACCGGAAAATCCATCCTCCCGGATGGCTACTTCCTGATCGGCGAATCCAGCATGACCATCACCACACCAGACCTCGTCACGAACCTGAACTTCGAGAATGGCGACAACGTCACGCACATGCTGCTGCGTGGTCTCACTGCCGCCAACGGCGCTGACCTCGATGTCGAGGATGACTGCGTCCTCGATCAAGGGGCATTCATCGAAGTCATCGATGCGATCACGATCGGGACAGGGATCACCCCGCCGGTGGCCGGCGCCGAGTGCGGCTATGCCACGGTGGTCGCGCCAGAGAAGGATGCCCAAGCCATGCATGTCATGCGCTGCCGAAGCGGTGGGTGGGTCCGCGGCAGCGATGCGGTCATCGGTGGGGATGACACGCCCGGTGCCGTGAACGGGTGTGATGCGACCGGCTCGGCCTGTCAGGGTGACCTCAACGGCGATCAAGTCGTCGACAACGCCGACCTGGGCATCCTTCTGGTGAAATGGGACTTCCCCGATCCCACGGCCGATCTCGATGGTTCGGGGTGGGTCGATGGACCCGATCTGGGAATCATGCTGTCGCGTTGGGGAGCCTGTCCGGCGTAACCGTGGGCATCGCTCAGCGGCCGCGCCCGCCGTCCGTGGCTCCCGGGAAGGCCAATGTTCACCGGGGGCTCTCGGAGCCACGGCACATCTCGGCCTGTGATCCGCATGGACCTCGCGGATCAGTCGTCTGGGCACCCTGTTCGTGTTTTTGACTTTATCTATCATCAGGCCCATGCACGGCCGCATCACCGATCGACGGCGATATCCCGTCCCTGCCTGCCGATTCGATCCTGACCTCACCCGGTGGTCGATCCCAACATGGGGTCCATCGGTCCGCGAGTTGGTCGATGCAGCGTGCGCCCTCGGTCGTTGTGGCCGTGCACTGGGTGCTGCGCCAACCGTTGATGTCCTCCGACTTGAGCACGCAACAGTCTGGTCCATGGGGATCGGTCCGGTCGTTCCCGTGGCGGATCCTCTGCGGGAACTCTCAACCCGGTTGGCCCTTTGGCACCCCGCGACGCCGATCCTTGCCGTGGGGCGACCAAGCATGGGCGGACTGGTCCAGGCACACCGGGCAGTCTGGGCCGGGCAGCGGCAGGCCGGCAAACCACGATCCACCGAACTTCCAAGCCCTGCCCTGCCCCGCGACGCCGATGGCACCCCGTGCCTCGCACCTTCACCGCGCGATGTGCTGCGGCTGGGTGCCTCGATCGACCGGGTGGTCAGAGAGCTGCCTTCCTCGCTCGATCAGGTCCTCGTGGGTGCAGCATGGTTCATCTGGGCGATCGAGTCGACGGCCCCACTCCCGAACGGCAACAGTGAGTTGGCCTGCTCGGCGGCTGCTGCGTGGCTCTGTGCAAGCGTCGGCATTGAATCCATGGTGTTGGATCTGCATGCATCGCTGGACGCCGATGTCCACCGGCAGTGTCTCCACGAGCTCGCCGCCAATGGCTCGATTGCCCTCTGGACGGCGCATGTCTGGCGCTCGGTGAGTCGGGCATGTGCTCACGCCACGGACCGACTCCGGGCTCTTGACTGCGCACGAACCAGTTTGCTCGAGCGCGCCGACACCATGCGTGCGCCGCGCCATCCCCGTGAACTGGTGATGCACCTGATGGGCTCCCCAATCACTGATGTCCGTCAAGTCGAGCGAACCCTGGGCATCACGTTCGCCGCAGCCAACGACCTCGTCGAGCGCTGCATCGCGGCGGGCATCCTGCGTGAAGTCACCGGCCGTCGCCGCGGGCGGATCTACTGCTGCGATGCAAGTGCCAATGCACTCGGCCGCGTCACGACATCGCTTGATCCTGTGGTGCCGGCTGCCGGTGCCGCCTGATCAGTGCCCCTCTTGGGCAGGTTGGGGGCAGGGCAACCTTCGGTACCCCGCATCACCACATCGACGCCAAAGCCGATGCGCTTGGCGATTCAGCCGAGGCCGAAGAGCTTTCGCACCATGCCGACCACGCCGGCATCGTCCGACTCGGTGGTTGATTCCTGTGCGCCATCGGCAGCCACTGGCGTCGATGCGCGCGACACGACCGATGCCTCGTCCGCCGCGGCAATCCTCTCGTGATCACCACTCGGCTCGCCGTTGTCCTCCGTGGTCACCGTGCGACGCTCCGCGCGTTCTTCCCACATCCAGGTCGCCATGCACGCCGGAAGCCAATCCCGCATGCCGCGCGTCCAGACCAAGGTGGTCCGCGTGCAGGCGCCCTGACTGATCAGCTCATGCATCTCGGGCGTGCTGAGCGGGCCGATCGCCTGGCCATCCTTCGCATAGAACCACTTGTTCATGAACCGTACCTCGTGTCCTTTCCTTGGCATGGCCGCGTGGCGATCATCGCCCGGTCCTGCGGGGTGTCAAGCCTAGCATCCGACCCTCCCACCGTGACGAGCGCGCTCTTGGGCACCGATACCACTGGTATGTGCTCAATCAACGGGATCGGCCGCAGAACCGGGTCCCGGCTTCGGCAGGTCTCGCACCTGCTTGAACATGAACGCGATCGCCGCGCCGGGCGCGTAGGCCTGGACCCAGGCTTCGTGCCCACCATCCTTGATCTCGTGGTAGTCGACCTCTGCACCGGCCTCCTTCAGTGCCTTGACCATGTCGCGGCTGCGTGCCACCGGCACCGAACTGTCAAGGCCACCGTGCCACACTTGGATGGGCACATCCCTCAGCAGCGCTGCCTTGGTCGGATCACCGCCACCGCTGATGGGCACGACCGCGGCGAACATCTCCGGCCTTCGCATCGCCAGATCCCAGGCGCCGTACCCACCCAGCGAGAGTCCCGTCAGGTACATGCGCTGCCGATCGACCGCCTTGTCCTTGATGACTTGATCCAACGCCGCCATCACGCCACGCATGGTCATGCTCGGCTGCTCGGTCATCGTGGGATTCGTGCTGCGTCTCCCAGGTTCGACCCAGGTCCGATCTCGCGGACATTGCACAGCCAGCACATAGCAAGGATGCTTCGTACGCATCTCGCGTGTGGCCAGCACAGGGCCGATGAACTTGAGCGCGGCATCGCCATCCGTGCCACGCTCTCCCGATCCGTGCAGGAAGACGACCAGCGGGTAGGTCTCGCCGGGAACCACCTCGCTCGGTTCCATCAGCCGGTACGGCATGGTGAGCGATTGGTCCCCTACGCGCACACTCACACTGCCCATGGTCGCACCCGGCACGGGCACCGGATCCTGGACCGGCGCACTCACTCCTCCAATGGTCGTCATGGCAACAGATGCCCACACCAGGAGTGCGTTGCGCATGCAGGCACGATAGCAACGAGTCATGGATCGATCGCGCGGCAAGCAGCCATGCGCCCCGGGGTCCGGGCGGCCGCGGCCTAGCATGACGCAGTGCTCCGCATCGGACCCGTCGAACTCCAGAGCAACCTCCTGCTCGCGCCCATCGCCGGCTACACCGACCTGCCATTTCGCATCCTCTGCCGAGAACTTGGCGGTGTGGGCATCGCCTACACCGATCTCTTGAATGCTCATGCGTTGCTGCGGGGCTCCGAGCGGTCACTCGAACTCGCAGCCACCAATGAACTCGACCGCCCTTGCGGCATGCAGCTCTACGGCAATGGCGACGATCCCTTGCCCGAGGCTGCGATCTGGGCCATGGAGCACGGTGCCCAGGTCATCGACATCAACATGGGCTGCCCCGTCGACAAGGTCGCCAAGAAGAACGGTGGCAGCCTGCTGCTGCGTGATTGTCCGGCGACCGCGGTGCTGGCCGAACGCATCGTGAAGGCTGTCGACCGCGCCAGTGGTGGTCGTGTCCCGGTGACTGCCAAGATGCGACTGGGCTGGGATCCTGAGCATATGGTGGCACCAGACCTGGCACGGCGCCTGGCCGATGTCGGCATTGCCGCCATCACGGTCCACGGCCGATACACCGTGCAGTTCTTCAGCGGGCAGGTTGATTGGGGCGCGATCGGGCGCGTGGTCGAGGCTGTGCCATCGATCCCCGTCATCGGCAACGGCGATGTGGTCGAGCCCGAACACGCCAAGGCGCTCATGGATCGCTCCGGCTGTGCGGGTGTCATGATCGCCCGGGCCGCCCTGCGGACCCCATGGATGTTCCGGCGGGCTGCTGAGCACCTTGCCACGGGGGCTGTCGGGCCGGACCTGTCCTTCAATGCCAAGTGCCGGGCGATCCTTCGCCACATCGACCTGATGGAGCGATTCGCCAAGCCGTGGTACGGCATCAAGCGGCTCAACCAAGGCATTGCTTGGTACGGCCGGACCATGGGCCACATCAAGCCGCTCAAGGAAGCCATCCGGACCTCCACCACGTTCGAAGCCATGCGGGTGGCCATCCAAGACTGGATGACCCCCGACCGGGAGGGCGTTCCTGCTGTCCTGCGGGGCCGCGAAGCTGCCGAAGGCTGATACCGAATCCGCAGCCCGCCACGGGGAGTTATATGGGACGGGGGGTGAACGAGAAAAAATGTGGCTTCGTGCTTCTGGC
>Ga0194131_10006019_pt1 | contig 17088 bp, 16 predicted proteins | sample TA2KigO120mmetaG_FD_148631 | JGI IMG/M metagenome (GOLD analysis project Ga0194131, IMG submission 148631) | Freshwater microbial communities from Lake Tanganyika, Tanzania - TA2015053 Kigoma Offshore 120m | ecosystem: Environmental > Aquatic > Freshwater > Lake | place: Tanzania: Lake... | reverse complement strand
AGGCGCGTCCAGACGCAGAAGCGCCCGGAGGGACTCATCGGCGCGACGCTCGTCGGGATGGCGTTCGCATTCGGCTGGACGCCGTGCCTCGGTCCGATCCTGGCGGGCATCCTCGCCGTTGCCGCCACGCAGGAGACCGTGGGCCAGGGCGTGCGGCTGCTGGCCGCCTATTCGATCGGCCTGGGAGTGCCCTTCTTCGCGACCGCGCTGGCCATCAACCGTTTCTTCGCGGCCTTCGCGAAGATCCGCAGGCACTACCACAAGGTCGAGATGGTGTCGGGCGCGCTGCTCGTCGCGATCGGCGTGCTCATCTTCACCAACCGCTTCACGGTGATCGCCCAGTGGCTGACGCCGTACCTGCCCGTCTATTGATCGTTACACAGACGTAACACCTGTGACATTCGCACGAAACGTGCGCGCCGTACATCTACAGGTATGAAGCACCTGCACTGTGCGGCGCTGGTCCTGCTCCTGCTCCCCGGTGACGCGAGCGCGCAGTCGTCGGACAACCCGCCCTCGGCCTACGACAAGATCTGGCAGCACCTCACCACGTGGTACGACGACAAGACCAATCCGGTCGTCCAGCGGGTGCTGTTCACGGGACGGTTCCAGCACGAGTTCAACACCATCGACGCGGACCAGGGCGACCACGACGAGTGGAACACGCGCCGCTTCCGCGTCGGCCCGCGCATCACGCTCTTCCGCAACTACACGCTCCACGTCGAAGCGGAGCTGAACCCGCAGGAGATCGACCCGCTGTACATGCGGCTCACCGACGCCTACTTCGCGTGGAACAGGAGCGCCGCGTTCACGCTCACGGTCGGCAAGCACGGCATCCCGTACACCATGGACGGCGCGACCTCGTCGAAGGAGCTGCTGACGATCGACCGCGGCAACCTGACGAACAACATCTGGTTCCCGCAGGAATACCTCCCTGGCGTCAGCGCGTCGGGGCGCACGGGCGCGTGGAATTACCGGCTCGGCACCTACTCCGCCGGCGAGCAGACGCGCGAGTTCGGCAAGTTCGACGGCGGCCTCGCCACGCTCGCCGTCGTGGGGTATGACTTCGCGAAGAAGCTCGGCGTCGACCAGGCGGTGCTGAGCGGCAACTACGTCTACCAGAACGAAGATCGCGACAACACGTTCACGCGCCAGCTCGGCCACATCCTGTCGGTGAACTTCCGGCTCGAGGCGCCGAAGTGGGGCTTGCGGACCGACGTGTCCACCGCCGACGGCTACCTGTCGCAGCGCGATCTGTTCGGCGTGACGGCGATGCCGTACTACAACGCCACCGACACGCTGCAGCTCGTTGGCCGCTATACGCTCCTGACGAGCGACGGACCGAACGGCGTGCGCCTCGGCGCCTACGAGAGCTCCGTCGTGCCCGGGCGCGGCAACGAGTACAACGAGCTGTATCTCGGCGCGAACTACTTTTTCTACGGTCACAAGCTGAAGCTGCAGAGCGGCCTGCAGCTCGCGGACCTGAGCGACTCGCTCGCCAACGACGGCGGCGAGTACTCGGGTGTGTCGTGGACGACGGGATTACGAATCGGGTGGTAAGCGCGCGGATCGAGCCGTGCTATCCTGCGGCAGATGCAGAAGCAATCGATCCGCATTGCCCTGCTCACGATCCTGCTTGCCGGTGGACTCGCCGCCGGCCTTTTCCTGAGACACCTCGAGCGACGCGCCGCGGACCTGCGGGCCGCTGACGCCGACCTCAGCGCGCGCGTCGCGCGGCTGACGGATGCGCTCGTGGACATCGCCGCCGCGCAGCACGCCTACATCACGCCGGGCCAGGGCGGCGAGCCGTGGTTCGAGAAGATGGCGATGCTCGTGCGCCAGCTCTACGACGACACCTCCGCGCTGAGCGCGCGCCTGCACGCGCCCGACGCACACGCGAGCGTCGAAGGGCTGACGGGCGGCATCGAGGCGCTCGTGGCCGCCGACGCGCGCGTGCGCGAGAACCTGCGCCTCGGTCAGCCGCTGATGGCCGCGGACGTCATCTTCAGCGACAGCCAGAACACGATCGACACGATGCTCGGGCGGCTGCGCGACCTCCGCGCGGCGGAAGCGCGGGCGCTCGACGCAGCACATTCGGCGCTCGCGAGTCAGCGGTGGCTCACATTCGGGGGCCTCGCTGTCCTCTGGCTCGGCGGGATTGCGCTTCTCTTCAGGGTGCCTGGGGTGCCTACGGTGCCTGAAGTGCCTGGGGTGCCGAGGGTGCCTGAAGTGCCCGCCCCTGCAGTCGAGCTCACCGCGGTCGCCGCTCTCTGCACAGATCTGTCGCGCGTGAGTTCCGCGGCAACGCTTCCCGAGCTGCTGGGGCGCGCGGCGGCCATCGTCGAGGCGCCGGGATTGATCCTCTGGATGGCTGCGGGCGAGGAGCTCTTCGCCGTCACCGCTCACGGGTATTCGCCGCAGATCCTGGCGAAGGTCGGCCCGATTTCTCGCAAGGCCGAGAACGCCACCGCCGCGGCCTGGCGCGAGGGGCGGGCGGTCACCGTCCCTGCCGAGGCCGGCGGCCCGGGTGCCGTCGTGGCGCCACTGTTCGGCGCGGACGGCTGCATCGGCGTGCTTGCGGCCGAACTTCGCGCCGGGCGCGAGACCGATTCATCGGCGCAGGCCGTCATCGCCCTCATCGCCGCCCAGCTCTCCACGGTCGTCTCCGCCTGGCCCGCGGCGAGCTCCGCGGAGCTTCGCGCGCAAGCCTCCGCGTAGCCGGGGCGGCGGCGCCGGGCCCCTACCGGCCGCTCCGGTCCCCGCCGAAATTCAGAGGGCGGAGACCTGAATGCTCTTCACACTCTTGCTCGTGACGGCACTGGCAGGCGAGCCTGGCCGGCAGGCACTGCCCACCTTCGCCGACGCCGTCCAGATGGCCGAGGCCGGCCAGGACGAGGCGGCGCTCGCCGCGTTCCAGCGGCTCGTCGCCGCCAATCCCAACGACCGTGCCGCGCGGATCTGGATCGCGCGGCTGTACGAGCGGACGGGCGCGCCCGAGCGGGCGGAGCCGGTCTATCGGAGCGTCTACCTCGAGGACAAGACGAGCGTTGACGCGCTGCTCGGGCTCGCCTCCGCGCTCATGGCGCAACACGCCGAGCGCGAGGGGATGGAGATGCTGACGCGGGCGGAGGAGCTCGAGCCGCAGAACCCGGCCGTCATCGAGGCGCTGGCGCGCGCGCACCGCCGCGTGGGCAGCCCGGAGCGGGCGGTCGGCTATTTCGAGCGCATGTCCGCGGCGCAGCCGACCGAGCAGCACCTGCTCTCGCTCGAGGACGCGCGGCGCTCCTACCAGCACCGCGTCGAGGTCCGCGGCTTCAGCGAACAGTTCAGCGGAAGCTCGCCCAACAGCAGCAACGGCGACGTCTCGCTCAACTACCGCCTCAGCGATCGCACGCGCGTGTTCGGCCGCGGCGAGGTCCAGCGCAAGCTCGGCGTCCGTGAAGCGCGCGGCGGCGCCGGCGTCGAGTGGCGCTGGAAACAGACGGTGACGCTGCGCGCGCACGCGCTCGTCGCGCCCGACACGGTCGTGATGCCGGAAGGCGACTACCTCGGCGAACTGCAGCACGTCTACGGCCGCTCGGTGTGGACGTACACGTTGCGCAGCTTCGACTTCACCGGCGCGCGCGTGGCCGTGCTCTCGCCAGCCGTGACATGGCCGGTCATGGACCGCCTCGACCTCTCGGTGCGTTACGCGCTGGCGCTGACCGACTCGAACACGGTGTCGAACGAGGCCGGGCAGAGCCTGCAGGTGCTCGGCTCGTATCAGTACCGTCCGCGGCTGGCGATCCTGGGCGGCGTGGCGGCGGGCGTCGAGGACTTCGACCACTTCTCCGTGGACCGCATCGGCAACTTCCGGGCGTTCAGCGGCTCGGTGGGCGCGCGCTACGACCTGCGCACGCTGACCGCCGTGGCGGCGATGTACGAGCATCAAGCGCGACGCGGCGGGGTGAACATGGGCCGCGTCACGCTGTCGGTGCAACAGAGCTTCTAGGCAGGGGCACGGCGGCGCCGTGCCCCTACGCCGGAATCCGATCCCGCGACGGCGCGGGGCGGCGATCGGGGATCGTCGCCTTGACCGTCAGCTCCTTCTTCTCCCGCAGCAGCCGGATCTCCAGCGCCGCACCGGCGGGCGCGTCGCGGATCGCCCTGGTCACATCCGACGGGCTGCGCACGGCGCGCCCGCCCACGGCGGTGACGACGTCGCCCGCACGAACACCCGCCTGCGCCGCCGGCGAGTCCGCTTCAACCGCCGACACCAGCACGCCTTCCGCGGCGCCGAAGTAGGCGGCGAGCTGATCGCTGAGCGGCGTCAACGTGACGCCCAGCCGCCGGCGCGCGCCAGGCCCGGCGGGCAGGTCGAAGTCGAAATCGAAGTCACGCGGCAGCGCGCGCATGCCGCGCTCGATCTCCAGTTCGACGTCGGGCAGCACGATTGACGCCCGCCGCGACTGCTGCGGCGTGATGTCGAGCGCCTGACGCGAACCTCCGCGGACGACCGTCGCCTTCACCGCGCGTCCCGGCGGTGTTTCGCGAACCAGCCGCGTGAACTGCCGCACGCTGCGCACGCGCTCGCCGTCGAACTCGACGACGATGTCTCCCGTCCGCAGGCCGGCGCGCGAGGCGGGACTGTCCGCGCGGACGTCCTCGACGAACACGCCCTCCCGCGATGCCGCGGCTTCCTCGCTGCGCAGCTCCCGCACCGAGACGCCGATCTCGCTGCCCCGCGCCTGCGCCCATACCGCGGGCGCTCCCACGGCCAGCGCGACCGCGGCGGCGACGGCAATCACGACCTTCCTCATCGGGTCACTCCTCCCTTTCGTGATCTCTGACGGCAATCGCCGCGAAAAAGTTGGCATGCGGCATAATCCCCGGGGTGGCGAAAGACGACAGGAAGGACGACCGCAAGGCCCGCATCCTCGATCGCGTCGAGCGGGAGAAGGTCAAGTTCATCCGGCTCCAGTTCACCGACATCCTGGGCGCGACCAAGAACGTCGAGGTGCCCGACCGGCAGTTCGACGAGGTGCTCGACGGCGGGATCATGTTCGACGGGTCGTCGATCGAGGGCTTCGTCCGCATCGAGGAATCCGACATGTCCCTGCGGCCGGACCTCGACACGTTCCAGGTCCTGCCCTGGACCTACGCCGGCTCCGAGCGCGTCGGCCGGATCATCTGCGACATCGCGCACCCTGATGGAACGCCGTTCGACGCCTGCCCGCGCACCACCCTGAAGCGCGCCATCGCGCTCGCCACGCACAAGGGGTTCACGATGCGCGCGGGCCCGGAGGCCGAGTTCTTCCTGTTCCAGCGCCGGCCCGGCGGCGAGCCCACGACCGAGACACACGACTCGGGCGGCTACTTCGATCTCACGCCGGTGGATCTGGGCGAGGACGTGCGCCGCGAGATCATCCTGGCGCTCGAGCAGATGGGCGTTCACGTCGAGGCCGCGCATCACGAGGTCGCGCCCGGGCAGCACGAGATCGATTTCCGCGATGACGACGCGCTGACGACGGCCGACAACGTGAGCACGTTCCGCTTCATCGTGAAGAACGTGGCGAACCGGAACGGCCTGCACGCCACCTTCATGCCGAAGCCGATCTTCGGCATCAACGGCAGCGGCATGCACACGCACCAGTCGCTCTTCGCCGGAGGGAAGAACGCATTCCACGACCCGAAGAGCGACCGCCAGTTGAGCAGGACGTGCCTGCACTACATCGGCGGCCTGCTGCGGCACGCCAAGGGATTCTGCGCGATCACGAACCCGCTGGTGAATTCGTACAAGCGGCTGGTGCCCGGCTATGAGGCCCCGACCGCGATTGCGTGGTCCGAGCACAATCGCAGTCCGCTCATCCGCGTCCCTGCGGCGCGCGGCGCGAACACGCGGATCGAGCTGCGCATGCCGGACCCGTCGTGCAACCCGTACCTGGCGCTCGCGGTCATGCTGCGGGCAGGGCTCGACGGCCTCGAGAAGCAGACCGACCCTGGACCACCGGTGAACAAGAACATCTCCACGATGAGCCACCGGGAGCGCCGGCACCTGCGCATAGACGAGCTGCCGGGAAACCTGGCCGAGGCGCTCGACGAATTCGAGCGCAGCGAGCTCATGCGGGAGACCCTCGGGGACCACCTCGTGGACCACTTCCTCGCCGCCAAGCGGGCCGAGTGGGACAGCTACATCCGCCACGTGTCGCCCTGGGAGATCGAGCGCTACCTCAACACCTACTGACCCCAATCGGGGACGCCCGGTCGTCGAAGCTTCCGTTTCCGCGCAAAACCAGGGATCCCAGCCGGGCACGGGAATTGATCACCCCGGTGTGGTCGCGTTCGGATCACCGGGGTGCGTTTACTTCAGGCAGGCGCTGGCATCGCTCGCATCCCGGCTGCATCATCGTTCACCGATCGGACGCGACCCTGTTTCCCTGAAGGACCAGCCGACCAAGTACGCCACCAAGACGGTGAAGCTGACCGGCGTGGTCACCAGCGGCTGGGGGATCCCCCTGATGCCGTTCCAGCTCTACACCGTGGACGACGGCAGCGGCGAGATCACGGTGCTGTCGCGCAGCGGCCGGACGCCGGCGAGAGGCACGCGCGTCGAAGTGCGGGGCGAGGTGCGCGAGCTGGCGGTGTTCGGCGGGCGATCGCTCGGCCTGCACCTGCAGGAAGCGGATCGCAAGATCAAATCGTAGGGGCCGCGCATGCGCGTCCCGATCTCGGGCGACGCGTGCGTCGCCCCTACCGCGTGATCTTCACGGCCACCGCGGTCATGTCGTCGTTCTGGCGCGCGTGACCGCGGAAGGCCGTCACCGCCTCGAAGATCTCGTCCACGATGCCGCGCGCGCCCTGCGCGCGGTGTTGGCGGATCACGTCGCACAGGCGCCGCGCGCCGAACTCCACGCCGTCCTCGCTCATGGCCTCGAAGATCCCGTCCGTGCAGAACACGAACATGTCGCCGGCCTCGAGCGGCAGCGTGATCTCGTCGTAGGTGATTCCCGGGAACGAGCCGAGCGGCACGCCAGGCAGCTCGATCTGGCCGCACTCGTCGCCTGAGCAGCGGATCGGATACGGCAGGCCCGAGTTCGAGACCGTCACGCCGCGGCGCTTGAAGTCGAAGAACGCGTAGCAGAGCGTGCAGTAGTACTCCTCGAGCTGCCGCTCGTGCAGGATGGTGTTCATCGCCTGCAGCACACCGGACACGCTGAACCGATCGGGCGCATAGCGGCGCCGCATCGTGCGCGAGCGCACGAGCTCCGCCGCAAACGCGCCGTACAACGCCGCGGGCGCGCCCTTGCCCGACACGTCGCCGACGGCCACGACGAGGCTGTTCGGCTCCGGCGCCAGGAAGTCGTGCAGATCGCCCCCGAGCTCGTGCGCCGGCGCGAAGCGGCCGGCGACGTCGGCGTCGCGCAGGCGGGCGGGGAGCTCGGTCGGCAGCAGCGCCATCTGCACGCGCTGCGCGAAGCGCAGCTCCTTCTCGATGCGCTCTTCGTTCCTCGTCACTTCCTCGTACAGCCGCGCGTTCTCGATGGCGACCGCCGCCTGGCTGGCGAGGAGCGTCAGCAGCTCCTTGTGCTCCTTGGTGAAGGCGTTCAGCTCCGGGCTTTCCAGGTCGAAGACGCCGATGCAGCGCTCCTTGATCAGCATCGGGATCACGAGCTCGGAGCGCACGTCCTCGACCAGCTTCAGGTAGCGCGGGTCCTGCGACACGTCGGGGACGAGCAGCGGCTCCTTGTGCAGCGCCGCCCAGCCGACCAGGCCCTCGCCGAGCTTCACCTGCTTGGAGGTGGCCTCGTCGCCGTAGCGCACGGCCAGCTTGATCTCGAGCTGCTGGGTGGCGTCGTTCGTCAGCAGGATGCCGAACGTCCGGTAGTCGATGAGGCGCTTGGTCAGGCTGGCGATGCGCGTGAGCAGCACGTCGAGGTCCAGAATCGACGACATCTCGCGGCCGATCTCGGCGAGCGTCTCCAGGGTCTCGACGTACTGGCGCTCCGACTCGAAGAGACGCGCGTTCTCGATGGCCACCGCGACCGCCGCCGCGAACTGCCGCAGCAGCGCCTCGTCCTGGCTCGTGAACGCGCCGGTCTGCTCGTGCAGCAGGTTCAGCGCGCCGATGACCTTGCCCTTGCGGCGCATCGGCACCGCGAGCTGCGACAGCATGTTGCGCAGCGGGCCGACATAGCGCGGCTCGAGCCGGATGTCGTTGACGAGGATCGGCCGTCCTTCCTGCACGGCGGCGCCGACGACCCCGTGCCCCACCTTCAGGCGCAGCGTCGGCGTGATGTCGTCCGGGTAGCCGATCGCGTAGGCGATGCGGAGCTCCTGCCGCGACTCGTCCAGCAGATAGACGGAGAACGCACTGAACCGGGTGAGCCGGGCGATGAGCTGGGGAATCTTCGCGAGCAGCTCGTCGATGTCGAGCACCGACATCATCTCGCGTCCGAGATCGAACAGCGTGGAGAGCAGCTCGGTGTCGGAGGGCGTTCGCGCGGGCGGTTGCGGGTTCACCGAATCGCCCGGATTATACTGGGGCTCTTCCATGGATGCGCCCGTCCTGCCACTCGACTACAGCGCCATCGAACGCATCCTCCCGCACCGCTACCCGTTTCTCCTCGTGGACCGCATCACGGAGCTCGAGCCCGACAAGCGCATCGTCGGCATCAAGAACGTGTCGCTGAACGAGCGGTACCTCTCGCATCAGCCTGGCGAGCGGCCGGCGTTGCCGCCCACGATCCTGACCGAGGCCGTGGCGCAGGTCGGCGCCATCCTGATCCTCTCGAAGCCGGAAAACCGGGAAAAGCTCATCTTCTTCATGGGTATCGAGCGCGTCAGGTACCGGCAGCCCGTCTGTCCCGGCGATGTGGTCGAGATCGAAGCACGCGTGAAGCGCCTCCGCAGCCGCATGGGGCAGCTCGAGGGGTGCGCGCGCGTGAATGGCCGGATTGCGGTCAGCGGGACCATGACGTTCGCGCTCGGCCCGACCGCCGCGTCTCAGCCGTAGCGGGCGTCGAGTCGTCTGACGGCGAAGATCAGGCAGCTGGACGCGCGCCCGCGGGTGCGCGTCCGGCAGCCGTCCGTGCCCCTGTCCATTTCACGACGGCGACTCCAAGCAGGACCATCGCGGAGGCGACGATGATGCGCGGGCCGAACGGCTCGCCGAGCAGCAGCGAGCCGAGGATCACCGCGATGACCGGGTTGATGTAGGAGTACAGCGATACGGTGGACAGCGGCAGATGCCTGATGGCGTACAGGTATGCCGAGTACGCGAGCAGCGACCCGACCAGCGTCAGGTAGATCTCGGCCGCGAGCGACCGCGGCGTGAACGCCAGCGCCGCCCATTCGCCCCGTATCGTCGCCAGCACCAGCATCGCCATCCCGGCGAATATCATCTGCAGCGCCGATCCGCCGAGCGGGTTGTCCTCGCGCGCGAACCGCCGCGCGTAGGACGTGCCTCCGGTCCACCCGAGACACGCCACCTGCAGGAGGACGACGCCGAGCAGGAACTGGCGTCCGCTCTCCCCGCCGACCGTCAGGTCGGGCCACACCAGCAGGACGATCCCCGAGAATCCGACGAGCAGCCCGATCAGTCCCTGGCGCGTGAGGCGCTCGCCGTCGCGCAGTATGGCCTCGATACCCATCAGCCAGAACGGCGACGAGGCGATGATCACGGCGGCGATGCCGCTCGGCACCCACAGCTCCGCGAAGACGACGGCGCCGTTGCCGAGGCCGATCATGAGCATCCCGGCAAGCGCGAACCCGGCCCAATTGTCGCGTGACGGCAGCGACTGCCCGCGCGCGCGCAGCACCGCCGCGAGAATGAACCCGCCGATGGTCCAGCGGATGCCGCCGACGAGCGCCGGCGGAATCGACTCCAGCGCGACCGCGATGCCGAGGTACGTCGTGCCCCAGACGAGGCAGACGATCAGCCAGGCGAGGTAGGGAAGCGAGCCCAAGGCACCATTGTGCCCCGCGGCCGGTCAGCGTGCGAGATGTGCGTCAGACAATCGCCTGTTCCTCCTGCTCTTCCGCGGAGCGGATGCAGTTGCGGCCGCCGTCTTTCGCGCGGTAGAGCGCGGCGTCGGCGCGGGCGATGATCAGGCGCGCCTCGACTTCACCGGGCGTGATGCCGGTGATGCCGAAGCTGGCGGTGACGCGAACGCGCACGTCGTTCCACATCACCGGGTGCTCCTCGAACTCGCGGCGCAGCGTTTCGGCCACGCGCTGCGCGCCCGACAGCGGCGTGTCGGGCAGGAGGACGAAGAACTCTTCGCCGCCGTAGCGGCACTTCACGTCGCTGCCGCGCAGGACCGCGTTCATCTGGCGGCCGACCGACTGCAGCACCGCGTCCCCGCACAGGTGGCCGAAGCGGTCGTTGATCCCCTTGAAGTGATCGAGGTCGAACATGATCAGCGACATCGGCAGCTTCGACCGCCGCGAGCGCCGCAGCTCGCCGTCCATCACCTCGAGCGAGTGCTTGCGGTTGAAGCAGCCGGTCAGGCTGTCGCGCACGCTCGTCTCGCGGATCTCGTGGAACAGCTCCGCGTTCTTGAGCGACACGGCCAGCAGCGCGGCGGCGGCCGTCATCGCAATCCGCTGATGCTCGGTCAGCGGCGGCTCCGGCGAGACACCGAGCACGCCGATCGGCGCCCCGGCCACGATCATCGGGAAACAGATGTCGCCGAAGGCGCTGCCGACCAGCGTCGCCGACTCGCCGAATGCCCGCTTCGCCGCGCGCTCCCGCTCCGCCACGGTCGCGGGATCCGCCGCCGTCAGCGCCTGCCACTGCCCCTGCACGCGGATCATCGCCCACGCGCCGCGTCCGCCGGCGAGCGTGGGCAGGTGCTCGGTGGCCGCGGCACGAATCGCTTCGAGGTCCAGCGACCGCGCGAGCGCCTCGCCGAACGAGACCAGGCGCTCCATCTCCACGGCGCGCTGGTTCGCGAGCCGCGCGTCGCTCTCCGCGGCCACGGCCGCGGACCGCATCTCGAGACGCTTCCGCTGTTGATGGATGAAGAAGACCACCGCCAGTACGACCAGCGCCGGCAGCAGCCGCAGCCCGAGCTGCTGGTCGATGCGATCGACGTAGTCGAGCGCCTGCGCCAGCGGTCCCGAGAAGGACAGGTGCAGCGCAATCGCCATCCCCAGCAGGAGGATGAGGTCGTTGCGGCTGATCAGACGGATGGTGCGTCTAGGCAAGGCTGTCGGGGCGGCGGTGAATAAGACAGACTAATGACGCTTCTGTCAGGTGTCAAGCAACAGACGGATGCGCGCCCGGCGGTCGATCAGTTACCATAAGCACATGATGCGCAAAGGATTTGTCGCTGCCGTCGCGGTCCTCACCGCGGGCCTGATGCTGTCGGTTGTGCTGGCGGCGGCGCAGCAGGCGCGCCCGGCGGCCCCTGCCGCGCAGACGATGAAGCCTGCGCCGCCGGGGCCGCTGCCGGCGATGCCGCTCGGCGGCTACCTCGCCCGGCCGCGCGAGATCGTCGTCGCCGTGTACGAGTTCGCGGCCCGGCATCCCGACGTTCTGCAGTACATGCCCTGCTACTGTGGCTGCGAGCAACTGGGCCATCGCGGCAACCACGACTGCTTCATCCGGTCGCGCGACGCCAGCGGCCGCGTGCAGTGGAACGACCACGGCACGCATTGCACGGTCTGCATCGACGTCGCCCGCGACGCGATGATGATGTTCAACTCCGGCGCCTCGGTGCCGGCCATCCGCGCCGCGATCGACCAGAAGTGGGGCTCGCGCGCGGTCACGCAGACCCCGACCCCCAACCCCCCGGCCGCGAGAACCCGCTCGTAGCGGGCCGGGGCGTGGCTCGCCGTAGCCGTGGCGGAGGCGGCGACCAGCGCGCGGAGGCCTTCGCGCGCCTGTTCGAGGCCGTCCATGAAGGCGTCTTCATCGGCACGCTTGCGCCGGAGGGCGACGGCGCGACCGTTGCCGCCAACCCCCATCTCAAGCTGATCTTCGGCTACTCCAGCGAGACGCCGGAATCCGACGTGGCGCCGTTTGCCGCGGACCGCTTCGCGGACCCCGCCGCGCGGACCTCGTTCATCGAACGCCTCTCCACCGGGGGCGCCGTCACCGACCATCTCCTGCGGATGCGGCGCCTCGACGGCTCGGCGGTCTGGGTCGAGGTCACCGCCCACCTGGACGGCAGGCGCGTCGAAGCGCTCGTCCGCGACGTCAGCGAGCGCAAGAAGCTCGACGACCGCTCGAAGGATCTCTACCAGCAGCTCCTGCAGGCGGAGAAGATGGCCGCGCTCGGCCAGACGATCTCCGGCGTCGCGCACGAGCTGAACAACCCGCTCGCCACGATCCTGAGCTGGTCGGAGCGGCTGTCGGAGCGTCCGCTCGACGCCGGCGCGCGCCGCGGCGTCGAGGTCATCCTCGGCGAGGCCGAGCGCGCCGCGCGCATCGTCCGCAACCTGCTGACGTTCGCGCGGAAGCGGCAGTCCACCCGCGCGATGATCGATCTCAACGCGGTGGTCGGCGAGACGCTCGCGCTGCGCGCCTACGACCAGCGGATGAACAACATCACGGTCATCACGGCGCTCGCGTCGGGCCTGCCGCCGGTGTTCGCCGACGCGCATCAGATTCAGCAGATCCTGCTGAACCTGATCATCAACGCCGAGCAGGCGATGCTGGCGGCACGCGGCGAGGGATCGCTGGTGATTCGCACCTGGCACGACGGGGAGCAGGACGTCGTCGCGCTCGAGGTCAGCGACGATGGACCCGGGGTGCCGCCGGAGATGACGAGCAAGATCTTCGACCCGTTCTTCACGACCAAGGAGGTTGGCGAGGGCACCGGCCTCGGCCTCACCGTCGCGTATGCGATCGCGCAGGAGCACGGCGGGCGCATCCGCGTGGAGTCGCAGCAGGGGCGCGGCGCGTCGTTCGTGGCCGAGCTGCCGGTCACGGGGTTCGAGACGATGTCGAGGACGCCGCGGCCGTCCGCGGTGCCGGCGATGGAGGCCGTCCGTGGCGCGTCGATTCTGCTGGTGGAAGACGAGAAGGCGCTTGCCGCCGCCGTGAGCGAGGCGCTGACCGATGCGGGGCTGAAAGTGGATCACGCGGGCGACGGCGAGGAGGCCCTCGCCCGCGTGCGGCAGCACACCTACGACCTGGTCGTCTGCGATCTCAAGATGCCGCGCGTCGACGGCATGACCCTTTACCGCGCGATCGCCGCGGGCGCGCCGGCGCTGGCGCGGCGCGTGATCTTCGTCACGGGCGACGTGGCCGGCACCGACGCCGAGCGCTTCCTCGAGGACAGCGGCTGCCGCTGGCTCGCCAAGCCCTTCAGGCTCGCCGACTTGCTGCGGGCCGTGCGCGAAACGCTCGCGTAGTTCACCACGACGCCCGGCTGCGTGACGCCGTTGGTCGCGTGGCCGCCGCCGGCCGTCCAGCCGCGGCTGTCGAGCGTCGCCTTCGCCATCTTCGGCTTCTGCTGGAACGCGAGGATCGCGCTCTTCATCGCCTGCATCGCTTCCGGCGCCGACATCGTGGTGCCGAGCGACTCGCGGAGCCGGCGGATCGCCCGCGCGTGCAGCTGCGAGACGCGCGACTCGTTCACGCCGATCTCGCTGCCGATCTGCTTCATCGTCGCTTCGCCGTAGTAGTAGAGGCCGATCACCTTCTGCTCGCGCGGCGGCAGCGAGGCGATGGCGGCGCGCACGCGCGCCTTGATCTCCTCGCGCTCGTAGGCGGCATCCGGCTGCTCCGGCTCGGAGGGAACCAGCGCCGCGGGAAGCGTGGATTCGTCGAGGTTCTCGTTGTTGGCGAGCGGCGACGTGGACTCGATGGCGTTGATGCGGACGATGGTGCGCCCGAGACGCTTCTCGTCGGAGCCGACCTTCGCGGCCAGGTCGGCCAGCGACGGCTCGCAGCCCAGCTCGCGGCGCAGCTCCTCGCGCGCCGCTTCGAGCTCCCGGCGCTGACGCCGCACGCCGCGCGGCCAGGCGTCCTTGCGCAGCGCGTCGATCATCGCGCCGCGGATGCGCCGCTCGGCAAAGGTCTCGAACTTGATGCCGCGCGCTTCGTCGAAGCGGTGGGCGGCGTCGATGAGGCCGATGACGCCGTCCTGCACCAGGTCCCCGATGTCGATGGAGTGGGGCATGGTGGCGGCCACGCGTCGAGCAAGCTGCTCGACGAAGGGGATGCTGTTGACGACGCGTGGATTCTCTTTGCCGCTCTGGGGGCGCATGTCGTAACCTCCGGGCGCCCTGTGAGGCAACCTCAGTACCAAACGGATGAGGCTACGATTTCAAAAGTGCGATCCTGACAGAGTCAGCTCACCTAACCGCCAGTCCATCAGCGTTTTACAGAACTTCACAGGCGTGAAACGGCCGGAAGAATGGATGAGTTTAACCGCCCAAATCGTCAATGGCTTGGCGGAAATACACGCTTGTGTCGCCAACAATTTGACGTAACAAATTACAGTATTGAGGGATGTTTAGTCGTGAAACAGCCGAGTCCGAGCAACGGCGCACGGTGTGCCGATCCGGCACGCCTAGACGCCAGCGGGTTCCGATCGGCGACGAATCTCCCTCGCCGTGCCCATCGCGTCGAGCACGCTCGCCACGACCTGTTCCGCGCGGGCGCGGTTCACATCGTCGGCGGCCTTGGCCTCGAGCAGCTCGGCGTGCGCCAGGATGATGCCCAATTGGTTGTTCAAGCGGTGGAACAGCGTGCGCAGTTCCGGGTCCATCTCTGGCGCGTCGTGGGAGGTGGAGAGCATCGATACGTTCACGCGTGGCGTCCTGCAGGGGTGGTGACGTTGGCCGGAAGCGACCGGGGGGCAGCCCCGGCGTCGCGCCACAACGTGTCGGCAAATATGCGAATCGAGCCGCCAGCCGTGCGGACGTACTCGACTTTGCCGGCCGCGATCCAGTTGTAGATGGTGCGACGGCTCACGCCCACGACCTCGCACGCCTTCATGATGGAGAGAGTCTGGCGGTCCATATTAGCCTCAGTGACGTTACAAAACCTGTATCGGTCCCTCTTTGTAAACCGTTAGGTCCAGCCGGGTTCCGGATGTGTCAAACTATTGGCGGCGCCTAAATGGCTGGATCTACGCCACATCTCCTCTTTGTTGACGACGAGCCCGCGCTGCGCGCGCTCATGGTGGAGCGTCTGGCCGAGCGCGGGTTCGAGGTCGTCCAGGCCGACAGCGGTGAGAAGGCAGTGGAGCTGCTCGACCAGTTCGCGTTCGACATCGTGATTACGGACCTCCGCATGCCGGGCGTTGACGGCATGCGGGTGATCGAGTCCGCGCGCGAGCGCTACCCCGGCATCGTGGCCATCGTCATCTCGGGGTACGGGACGCTCAAGGACGCGGTGGACGCGACCAAGCGCGGCGCGTCGGACTTCATCGCGAAGCCCTTTCAGTTCGACGAGCTCCTGCAGAAGGTGCAGAAGGCGCTCGAGGAGCGGCGGCTCCAGGCCGAGAATGCGTACCTGCGCTCGCAGCTCGAGGAGCGCTATCAGTTCGGCGGCATCGTCGGGCGCAGCCGCCCGATGCAGGAACTCATGCGGCTGCTCGAGACCGTCGCGCGCTCGAGCACGACGCTTCTGGTCACCGGCGAAACGGGCACGGGCAAGGAGGTCGTGGCCCGCGCGATTCATCACAACAGCCCGCGCCGCGCGCATCGCTTCGTCGCGCTCAACTGCAGCGCCATCCCCGAGACGCTGCTCGAGGCGGAGCTCTTCGGCCACGTGCGCGGCGCCTTCACCGGGGCAGTCGGCACGCGGCAGGGGCGGTTCGAGCAGGCGCACAAAGGGACGCTGTTTCTCGACGAGGTTGGCACCATGAGCGTGGCGCTGCAGATGAAGCTGCTGCGCGCGCTGCAGGAGCGCGAGTTCGAGCGCGTCGGCGACAATCAGACGATCAAGGTGGACGTCCGCGTCATCGCGGCGACCAACTCGGACCTGGCGCGGATGGTGGCGGAGGGCGCGTTCCGTGAGGACCTGTACTATCGCCTCAACGTCGTTCAGGTCGAGCTGCCGCCGCTCCGCGAGCGGCGCGACGACATCCCGCTGCTGGTGCAGCACTTCCTGAAGAAGTTCTCGCCCAACGAGACGCTCGAGGTGTCACAGAGCGCGATGCGCGCGCTCATGGCGTATCACTGGCCCGGCAACGTGCGCCAGCTCGAGAACGCGGTCGAGCGCGTGGTGGCCCTGAGCGCCGGCAGGACGGAAATCTCCAGCGCCGACCTGCCGCCTGAAATCCAGTCCACGCCGCAGGCCGCGGCGCCGCCGTATGTCGAGTTCCCCGAGGACGGTCTCCACCTGCCGCACTACCTCGCGTCGATCGAGAAAGACCTCATCCGGCGCGCGCTCGATCGGACGGGCGGCAACCGCAACAAGGCCGCCGACTTGCTCCGGATCAAGCGGACGACGCTGGTCGAGAAGCTCAGGCGGATCGGAGTCGACTGATGCCCCCACGCTACGTGTACTGGACGATTCTCGCGGGCGGCCTCCCCACCGCCTTCCGGGCCGCCGACCGCGCGGACCTGCTGCCCACGTTCAAGCGCATCCAGGAAAAGCATCCGGACGCGGAGATGAAGTATTTCGCGCGCGGGCGGCTGTGGAACTCGCCGGAAGAGGCACGCCAGGCGCGCGAGGCACACGCGGCGCGGCCGCCGCAGACCGATCGCAACTGGCGGCCCGGCGGCGACCATCGCGACCCGCGGCAGCCGTTCAAGGACGCCAAGAAGGCGCGCAACCAGCGCTGGCGCGAGGAGCGCTTCGAGCGAAGAAAGAAGAACGCCAGATCCGCTGATGACCCTCGAACGGACCCGGCCCACGTACGTAGGGCGGGTCCCGCTCAGAATTCACCGGCGGACCCGCCGAAGCCGGAATGGAAACCCAAGCCGTCGGGCCCGGCGGGGTGGAGACCGAAGCCTTCCGGTCCGGGAGGCAAGCCGCGGTTCGACCGGAAGCCCGCCGGGGACAGAAGGCCGCGCTTCGAGGGCAAGCCACGATTCGAAGGGAAGCCGCGGTTCGAAGGGAAGCCACGGTTTGAGGGCAAGCCACGGTTTGAGGGGAAACCGCGCTTCGACACCCGCGGGCGCCGCCACGTGAGAAGCCGCCCG
>Ga0194131_10006017_pt1 | contig 17090 bp, 12 predicted proteins | sample TA2KigO120mmetaG_FD_148631 | JGI IMG/M metagenome (GOLD analysis project Ga0194131, IMG submission 148631) | Freshwater microbial communities from Lake Tanganyika, Tanzania - TA2015053 Kigoma Offshore 120m | ecosystem: Environmental > Aquatic > Freshwater > Lake | place: Tanzania: Lake... | reverse complement strand
CGGTGTCGATGGTGCCCGCGCCGAAGTCGGCCGACCGAATGATGTCGCGGCAGAGCGCCGCCGTGGTGCATGCGCCGGCGATCTCGAAGTCGCCCAGGGCCAGGGCCATTCTCGCGCGTGCTGCATCGCGGCTTTCGCCGTGGACCACCAGCTTGGCGAGCAGCGAGTCGTAGTGTGGGCTGACGGCATCGCCCTCGGCCACGCCGGCGTCGACCCGCACCCCCGGTCCCGCCGGGGGACGGAACCGGACGAGGGTGCCGGGCGAGGGGACGAAGCCGGCCGAGGGGTCCTCGGCGATGATGCGACACTCGATCGCGTGCCCGCGCGGGGAGGGGACCTCGGGGACCGGATCGCCGATCGCGATCCGGAGCTGCGCCGCCACGATGTCGAGTCCGGTCACCCACTCGGTGACGGGGTGCTCCACCTGCACGCGAGTGTTCATCTCGATGAAGTAGAACTCTCCGCTGGGGAGGAGGAGAAACTCGACCGTCCCCGCGCCCAGGTAGTCGACGGCGCCGGCGAGCCGGAGCGCGGCGTCCTCCATCGCCGCCGGGGCGCCGAGGGCGGGGGCCTCCTCGACGAGCTTCTGGTGACGGCGCTGCACCGAGCAATCGCGCGTGCCGAGCGACACCACCTTGCCGTGCTGGTCGCCCAGCACCTGCACCTCCACGTGGCGCGCGCCCTCCAAGAGCCGCTCCACGTACACCGTGCCGTCGCCGAAGGCGGCGAGGGCTTCCTCCGAGGCGCGGGCCCTCGCCTCCTCCAGTTCCCCGGCCGAGCGCACCACGCGCATGCCGCGCCCGCCGCCCCCGGCCGCCGCTTTCACCAGTGCCGGGAAGCCGGCCTCGTCGCCGCTCGGCACGAGAGGAACCGCCGCCGCCGCCGCGAGGGCCTTGGCGCGCTGCTTGTCACCCATGGCGGCGATGCTCGCGGGCGCGGGCCCCACCCAGAGGAGCCCGGCGTCGATCACCGCCTGCGCGAAGTGGGCGTTCTCGGCAAGGAAGCCGTACCCGGGGTGCACCGCGTCGCAACCGAGGGACTTCGCGGCCGCCACCAGTCGCGACGCCGACAGGTAGCCGTCCGGCGAGCCCAGCGGCGCGCACTCGTCCATCGCCGAGCGATGCAAGGCGCTGGCGTCGACCTCGGTCCACGTCCCGCGGGGCGACCAGCCGATCTCTCGCGCCGCCCGGGCCACGCGCACCGCGATCTCGCCGCGGTTGGCGATGAAGAGGCGCATGCTCAGGCTCGCGGGGGCGTGGGCAATCGCGCGTCGGGGTCGGGTTCCCACCCCTCGTAGAGCGCATCGAGATCGACGCCGATCCCCACCGAGTGCAGCGGCACGCTGCTGCCCGGCCCGTGGCCCCGGCGCACCCACTCGCCACGGTCGTAGGCGGCTGTTCCGGCCGTCGCCACCACCTGCCCGTCAATATACTCGTGCCTTGTCGACGATACGTCCTCGGCGGTGAGGTGCTCGGCAAAGCTGACGAGCTGTCGCGCGGTGGCGGGCATGGCGCCAGTATACCCCGCGAGATCGACCGGCTAAGCTGGGCGCCGTGCTGCTCCTGCTCGCCTGCCCCGTCCCGCCCGACTCGGCCGACACGGCCGAGGAAGTCGCGCCGTGGCAGGACGTGGCCGAGAACCTGCCCGGGGCCATCACCGCCATCTGGGGTGACAGCGCCGACGACGTGTACGTGGTGGGGGCCGACGCCGGCGCCGGGCCCATGGCCTACCACCTCGCCGGGGGCACGTGGATGCCCATCGAGGGGCTCGGCAGCGGCGACCTGTGGTGGGTGTCGGGCGACGCGGCCCGCCTCTGGATGGCCGGCGCCGGGGGGCGCGTGTTTCGCCTCGACCGGGCCACCGCGACGCTCGAGTCGTGGGTGCTCGACGAGGCGCTCACCTTCTACGGCGCCTGGGGCCCCGGCGACGGCACCGCGTGGGTGGTGGGTGGGAACACCGAGGTGCCAAGCGATGCCTCCGCCGCCTACTATTTCGACGGTCGCGACTGGGCGCTCGTCTCGCTCCCCCCGGAGGTGGCGTCGCAGTACGCGTTGTACAAGGCCTGGGGCGCCTCGGCCAGTGACGCCTGGGCGGTGGGTTCGGGCGGCGTGTCGATGCACTGGGACGGCGGCGCGTGGGCGCACGTCGATACCCTGAGCTTCGCCAACCTGTTCACCGTGCACGACGGACTGGCCGCCGGCGGGAGCACCAGCGGAACGATCCTTGCTCTCTCGTCCACCGGCATGACCTGGACCGACGAGACCCCCGACTTCGCGCCCGCCCTGGCCGGCGTGTACGGCGGCGACCAGCCCGTGGCCGTCGGCGCCACCGGTAGCGTGTACTTTCGTGATAACGACGGATGGAGCGCCGACGCTCGCGAGAAGCCGACCTACCAGGACCTGCACGCCGCCTGGGTGGATCCCGAAGGGGGAACGTGGGCGGTCGGTGGCCACACCTCCGCCGCGCCCTTGATCCAGGGGGCGATCGTCTACACTGGCCCGCGCGACCTCCCGGTCCTGGAGTGACGGTGGTTCTCATTGGCCTCTTCGGCTGTCCCCTGGGCGTGGAAGACACGGCGGCGGCCGATCCCTGCGACGAGTCCGCCGCGGGCAACATCTGCACCTACGCCGGGGGCGACCAGGCCGGCTACAACGGCGAGGGGCTCGACCGGCGCGAGAGCTGGTTGTACTGGCCGATCGACATCGAGTTCTCCCCCTACGGTCTCCCGCTGGTCCACGACTGGAACAACCATCGCCTGCGCGTGGTGGGTAGCGACGACACCGTCACCACCGTGATGGGCACCGACTTCGTGGGCGACGGCCCGCCCGACCTGTCCGACCGGCAGCCTCCCGGGGCGCCGGGCACCACCGTCAACCTCAACCACCCCACCGACGGCGTGTACCTGCCCGACGGCACCTTCATCGACGCGTCCTGGCACACCCACAAGCTGCGCGCGTGGAACCCGGCCACCGGCCTGGCGTACGTCCACTGCGGCGACGGTGTCGGCTACGCTGGCGACGACGAGCCCACCGCCGCCGACGCGCTGTTCAACCAGCCCAAGTCGGTGGTGTACGACGAGTCGGACGGCACGCTCTACATTCTCGACATGCGCAACGAGCGCGTCCGCGCGCTCGACGCCGACTTCGCCATCCGGACGGTGGGCGGCAACGGCGTCAAGGGCGCGGGCGGCGACGGCGGCCTCGCCACCGAGGCGAGTTTCGGATTCCCCAACGACACCAACCCGCGGCCGGGCGGTGCGCTCGCCCTCGACGGGCGCCTGCTCTACGTGGCCGATCCGGAAAACCACCGCGTGCGGGCCATCGACCTCGACACGGGGATCATCACCACCGTGGCCGGCACCGGCGTGGCCGGCTTCTCCGGTGACGGGGGGTCGGCGGCGACGGCGCAGCTCAACTACCCAATGGACATCGAGGTGGAGGACGGATTCCTCTGGATCGCCGACACCGACAACGGCCGGGTGCGCGCGGTCGACCTCGCCACTCTCGAGATCGACACCGTGGCCGGCGACGGCGAGGTGGGCAGCGACGGCGACGGCGGGCCCGCGACGGGCGCGCAGCTGTACTCGCCGATGGGCGTGGAACTCGACCTCGACGGCAACCTATACATCGCCGACAGCGGCAATCACCGCATCCGCCGCGTGGCCCGATGATCCTCGCCCTGCTGCTCGGCTGCGCGGGGGAGAGCGGCGACACCGCCGAGGAGGGCTGCGCGCCGCAGGCGGGCACCCTCTGTACCTTCGCGGGCAAGGATGGCCTGGCCGCCCTCGGGCAGGAGGAGGTGTCGGCCACGGAAAGTTACCTTTACTCGCCGCAAGACGTGCTGGCCGCCGCCGACGGGCGCCTGTACTTGCTCGACTGGAACAACCACCGCGTGCGCTGCGTGGAGGCCGACGGCACCATCCGCACCGTGGCCGGCACCGGCCTGCTGGGCGACGGCCCCGAGGGCGACGCGCGGTTGGCGAGCTTCAACCATCCCACCGGTCTGGCCTGGGACCTCGATGGCACCATCCTCGTGGCCGCCTGGCACAACAGCCGGGTGGAACGGCTCGACCCGGAGTCGCAACAGATCAGCTTCGTCGCGGGCGACGGCACGCGCAGCTACGCCGGCGACGAGGGCGACGCGCTGGTGGCCAAGCTCGACCTCCCGAGCAGCGCCGTCGTCGATGCCGACGGCGTGATCTACATCGCCGACACCGCGAACCAGCGCATCCGCACCGTCACGCCCGACGGCATCATCCATGCCTTCGCCGGCACCGGCGAGGCGGGCTACGGGGGCGACGGCGGCCCGGTGAGCGAGGCCTCGTTCGCTAATCCCGAGGGGCAGGCGGCGGCGCCCTCCGGTCGCCTCGAGATCTCGCCAGACGGGCGCTTGTTCGTGGCTGACACCCTCAACCAGCGCATCCGGGTGGTCGACCTCGCTACCGGCCTCGTCGACACCTACGCGGGCAACGGGACGCCAGGCTTCTCGGGCGACGGCGGCCCCGCCGTGGAGGCCAGCCTGTTCTCGCCCACCGACATCGCGCTCGGTCCCGGCGGTGAACTGTACGTGGCCGACACCGAGAACTCCTGCGTGCGCGTCGTCGATCCCGACGGCACGATGCGCACCCACGCGGGCATCTGCACCGAGCCCGACTACACCGGCGACGGGGGCCCGCCCGCCGAGGCGCGCCTCCACAAGCCCTACGGCGTGGCCGTCGACACGATCGGCAACGTGTACATCGCCGACACCTACAACCACGCGATCCGCGTCGCCTGGAAATAGTCCTCGCCCTTCTCGCGTGCGCGGAGCCCGAGCCCTGCGGGCCGGGGGCGATCTGCACCGTGGCGGGCACCGGCGATCGCGGCTTCAACGGCGAGGGGTTCCCGGCGGCGCTGGCCTGGTTGTACCTGCCGAGCGCGGTGTTGCTCGACGCGGACGGCCGGCCGGTCATCGTCGACTACAACAACATGCGCGTGCGGCGCGTCGAGGAGGGGCGAGTGGTGACGCTGGTGGGCCAGGGCGGCCATGCGTACAGCACCCCGGGCATCGACGCGCTGGCTTCCGACCTCGAGAACCCGGTCGACGCCGCATACGGCCCCGACGGCCTGCTCTACGTGTTGCCAGCCCACGAGTCCCGGCTGATACAAGTTGATACATCCGGCTTGATTCAGCTGGTCGTGGGCACCGGAGAGGAGGGCTACACCGGCGACGGCGGCCCGGCGCTGGAGGCCACGTTCTACCAGCCGCAGGGTTTCTGCTTTGACAGCGCGGGCGCCATCTGGATCGCCGACACCCTCAACGGCGCCATCCGCCGGGTGGTCGACGGTGTCGTCGACACCGTGCTCACCGGTCTCGGCGGCCCCCAGCGCGTGCGTTGCGGCCACGGCCGGGTGCTCGCCACTGATACCTTCTCGGGACGTATCATCGAGTTCAGCGAGGAAACCGTGCAGTTCGAAGTCATCGCCGAGGGTCTCGTCTACCCCTGGGCGGCGGTTCCCACCGTCGACGGGTGGCTCGCCGCTTCCTCCGGGAGCCATGAGATCTGGGACCAGGACGGCGTGGTGGCCGGCACCGGCGAGGCCGGCTTCTCCGGCGACGGCGGCCCTGCGCTCGACGCTCAGCTGTCCTGGCCGGCCGACGTGTACCCCGTGGACGGCGGGTTCTACCTGGCGGATATGCAGAACGCGAGGGTGCGGTTTGTCAGGTGGTAGGCGGTACAGAGCCACCGAGGCCACAGAGAAAGCTAAGGATTAACGCTAGAGTACCGCCCCCGCCTGCGCGGGAGGGTGGCCGAAGGCCGCGATGGGGCCCCGTTGGGTAGGTGACTCACCCCCGCCGCCGCCTCGCCAGCGCCAGCCCCGCGATCACCACCGCCACGCCGGCGCTGCCGGTCCCGGCGTCGCAACCGCAGCCACCGCCGCCCTCGACCTCGTCCTTGTCCGCCTGGCCTGCGGCGCTGTCACCGGGGGCGCTGGTGTCCTCGGTCTTGCCGGTGTCGGTGTCCGCTCCCGAGTCGGTGCCGCTGTCAGCAGACTCGCCGGTGTCATTGCCGCCGGTGTCGCCCGAGTCCTCGGCGGTGTCGTCGCCGTCCTCGGCGGTGTCGTCGCCCTCCTCGGCGGTGTCGTCGCCCTCCTCGGCGGTGTCGTCGCCGCTGCTGTCCTCGCCAGTGTCTCCCGCGAGGTCCTCGTCCACCTCGCCGTCGCAGTCGTTGTCGAGACCGTCTTCCCGCTCGGGCGCGCCGCTGTAGGTGGTGGCGTCGGTGTCGTCGCAGTCGCCGTCGTTCTCGCTCAGGCCGTCGCCGTCGTCGTCGTAGGCGTCGGTGCCCTCGTCGGCCTCGCCGTCGCAGTCGTTGTCGACGCCGTCTTCCACTTCCGACGCCGCGAGGTTGGCGTCGGGGTTGGTGTCGTCGCAGTCTTCGCAGGCGGGGTAGCCGTCGGCGTCGTCGTCTGCATAGCCTACTGAGCCATCGCAGTTATAGTCGTTTGGATCTGAGCAATCCAGCTCATCAGCGCCCGGATGATACATCTCGTCTGTATCATCGCAGTCGCCGGTGACCGAGCTGCCGTCGGCCTCGCCGGTGCCGTCGCAGTTGATGTTGGCACTCACCGCGGTGGTGTCGTCGGGCCGGTAGCCATCGTCGTCGGCGTCGGCGTAGCACAGCTCGTAGCCGTCGCAGTCGCTGTCCACGCCGTCGCCCGCCGTCTCGGTGGCGCCGGGGTACACGCCGGCGTCGCCGTCGTCGCATTCCTCGCAGGCGGCCCAGCCGTCGCCGTCGGCATCGGCGTAGGCGACCGAGCCGTCGCAGTTGTAGTCTTTGGGGTCGTCGCAGGTCTCGGTAGCGCCTGGATTGTAGGCGCTGTCCCCGTCGTCGCAGTCGCCGCCGGGCAGGCTAGCGTCGGCCTCGGTGGGGTCGTCGCAGTCGGTGTCGCTCGACGCGAGCGTGGTCGCTTCGTCGGCGTAGCCGTCGCCGTCGGCATCCACGTGGCACTCCTCGGCGCCGTCGCAGTCGTCGTCCACCTCGTTGCCTACCGTCTCCGACACCAGCGGGTTCACCAGCGCGCTGGTGTCGTCGCAGTCGTCGTCGTTGGCGACCATGCCCGCGGAGCCGTCGCAGCTCGACTCGGCCACCGCCGGGTCGCCGAAGCCGTCGCCGTCGGCGTCGTCGTAGTAGGTGTCTTGGCCCGTGGCGCTCGGGTCGGCGTCGTCTGCGAGACCGTCGCAGTCCTCGTCGGTGTCGAGCGTGTCGCACACCTCGGCGGCGCCGGGCTTGATCGCGGCGTCGCCGTCGTCGCAGTCGCCGCCCACCGTCACCTGCCCGGGGCCCACCTCGCAGGCCAACGTGGCGGTGCTGTCGTCGCCGTAGCCGTCGCCGTCCAAGTCGTCGTACACGGCGGTGCTGCCGCCGGACACGTCGGGGTCGAGGTCGTCCACGAGGCCGTCGCAGTCCTCGTCGGTGTCGGCGGCGTCGCAGACCTCGGTGGCGCCGGGGTTGATGCTGGCATCGGTGTCGTCGCAGTCGTCGTCAGGGTCGGTGGAGCGACCCTCGCGCGAGTCGCGGCAGTCGAGGTCGGTCGAGGTCACGACCGTCGACGTCCGGTAACCATCGTTGTCGGTGTCCTCGTAGCAGGTCACCGTGTCGTCGCAGTTCTCGTCGTAGTCGTTGCCCACGCTCTCCGCGCGGCCCGGGTTAATCCAGGAACGGCTGTCGTCGCAGTCACCGTCACGGTCGGTGGCCTGGTTCTCGCCGGCGTCGTCGCAGTCGGTATCGCTCGACGTCACGGTGCCGCTGCCCGAGTAACCGTCGCGATCGGTGTCGGCGTTGCACACCTCGCCGCCGTCGCAGTCGTAGTCGATCTCGTCGCCGACAGTCTCCTCGGCGTCGGGGCTCATGCTCGCGTCGGCGTCGTCGCAATCGTCGCCATTGTCGACGTAGTCCGCTGGGGCGTCGCACTGCGTGCTGTACACGCCGGCGTCGCCGTAGCCGTCGCCGTCGGCGTCGAGATACCAGGTGGGCGCGTCGATCGCGGTGGTGTCGATGTCACCGTCGCAGTCGTCGTCGATGTCGTTGCACAGCTCGTCGGCCCTGGGGCTCACGGCCGCGTCGTCGTCGTCGCAGTCGTCGCCGCCGAAACGCTCGGCGTCGTGGCCGTCGCCGTCGGCGTCGAAGCTGACACTCATCACCGCCACGCCCGCGGGCCCGAGGACGCCGGTGCTCGCGTCGGCGAGCGCGAGGAGGTTGTCACCGTCCACCACGTAGGACACGAGGTCGGTCGTGCTGTCCTCGGCCAGCGTCACCTCGGTGACATAGGCGCCGGTGCTGTCGTAGATGTACAGCGTGACGTCGCCGTCGCTCGACACGGTGAGCTGGGTGTCGCTGAACGCGGTGACCGCCGGTCCTTCCCAGGTCGACGCGGTGTAGCCGGTGGGGCCGGCGGAGAGCGTGGGCACGTCGGCGCCGTCGACCCGGAGCCGCCCCTCGCCGCCGTCGCCCGAGTAGTAGCCGTTGGTCTCGCTGCCGCCGTAGCCGCCGGTCAGGTCGAAGCTGACACCGGACAACCCGGAGAGCTCGTTCGCGGCTAGAAAGACGCCGCCGCCGGAGCCGCCGGCGCCGCCGGTGGAGGAGCCGGGGTTGTAGCCGTCGGTGTTGCCGCCGTTGCCGCCGTAGGCCTCCACCGAGGCGCCGCTGGTGAACACGAGGCTCGAGGCCACGAGCATGAGCGCGCCGCCGCCTCCGCCGCCGCCTGCGCCGTCGGCCCCGGACGAGCCGGCGTCACCGCCGCCGCCACCCGACCCACCGGCGAGGGGCACCAGCATCGCGTAGCCGTTCTCGAGGCCCGCGCCACCGATGTTGTAGCTCGAGGACGAGCCGCCCACGGTGCCGATGCCGTTCTCGCCGCTGGTGCCGAAGCCGCCGCCGCCGGCACCCCAGCCCGAGGCATCGCTGTGCCCGGGGCCACCGCCGCCGCCATAGCCGCCGTCGCCTGCGGTGCCGCAGCACAGGCCGCCGTCGCCTGCCGTGCCCCAGGGGTGGCCGGTGCCGCCGCCGGTGCCGCCGGCGTAGCCGCGGGCGCGGTTGGTGACGGTGGTGAAAATGCCCTCGCCGCCGTCTTCCATGTCGTTGCCCTGCACCGCGCCGTTGCCGCCGTCGGTGTAGTCGATGCAGGTCCCGGTGGAAGTGCCGCCGCCGCCGGTGAAGCCGTTGCCGGGGATGTAGGCGGCCGATCCGTTGCAGTTACTGCCCACGCCGCCGCCGCCGCCGCCGGGGCCGCCGTCGCCGCCGTCGGAGGCGTGGCTGTCCACCGCGTCTTCGCCGTCGATGCCGGCCAGCCAGATGCTGCCCTCGATGTTGGCCTCGCCTTCCACCAGGATCACCGCCGGGAGGAAGGCCTCGTTGCCGAGGGAGGCGCTGTCCGGGTCGCTGGTGTCGAACACCAGCGTGGTGCCGCTGGGCACGTCGAGGCTCTCGAAAACCACCGTCCCGCCGTCGCTGCGAAGGGACGACGACAGGGTGATCACCCCGTCGGCCACGCCGTCCATGTCGTTGGTGCCGCCGTCGACGGGCGCCGCCTCCGGCGTGACGATGCGGAAACGGTTGTCGATGCCACCGGACAGCGAGGTGATCTGCGTGCCGTCGATGTACACGCGGCAGTTGCCGGTGCTGGCGGTCTCGCTGATGTAGAACACCGCCTGGAGCACCGCGCCGGTGATGGGCGCGCTCGGGTCGGCGCTGCTGTCGAGCGCCGCCACCGCGCCCACGGTGATGCCGCCGCAGTTGGTGGTGACGGTCTCGGTGCCGGTGAATCCGCCGACGTCGCGGAGGATCGAGACCAGCACCGCCATGCCCGGGGCGCCTGCGTCGACCTGGAGGAAATCGTCGGCGTAGGCCCGGGTGGCGAGCGCGAGCAGTAGCAGCATCTGTGTACCGAGAGAGGCGCCACTATACCGCAGTTCAGCGCTACATCCGGAACGTCCCGAATGCCGACGCGAAGCCGGGGTCGGGGGCGCGGTCGCAGGCGGCGAGGCACAGGCCGATGACGTCGCGGGTGCGCACGGGCTCGATGATCCCGTCATCCCAGAGGTTGGCGGTGGAGAACCAGGCGCTGCCCTCGCGGGCCTGGTTCTCGAGCACCGGCCCGCGAATCATGGCCTCCTCCTCCACGCTCATCGGTCCCATGCCGAGGCGCTCGCGTTGGCCGTTGGCCACCGAGATGAGCACGCCGGCCGCCTGATCCGCACCCATGACGCCGATTTTGGCGTTGGGCCAGCACCAGAGGAAACGCGGACTGTATGCGCGTCCACACATCGCGTAGTTACCCGCGCCGAAGCTCCCGCCGACGATCACCGTCAGCTTGGGCACCGTGGCGGTGGCCACGGCGTTGACCATCTGGTGACCATGCTTGGTGATGCCCGCGCGCTCGTAGTCGCGACCGATGATGAAGCCGGGCACGTTCTGGAGGAACAAGAGCGGCGTGCGTCGTTTCTCGCAGAGCTGGATGAACTGGGTGGCCTTCTGGGCACACTCGGAGAAGAGCACGCCATGGTTGGCGAGGATGCCCACGCGGTAGCCGTGGACGCGGGCGGTGCCGCACACCAGCGTAGGCCCGTAGCTCGCCTTGAACTCGAGGAAGTCGCTCGCGTCGACCACGCGGGCGATGATCTCCCGCGGATCGAGCGGCTGGGCCAGCGACTCGGGGACGATCCCGTCGATCTCGGCCGGGTCGTAGAGCGGCGCCTCGGCCGGGGCCCGGTCGATCCAGCCGGCCGCGGCGGCGGGGAGGCACGCCACGAGCTCGCGGACGATGCGGATGGCCTCGTCGTCGTTGCTGGCCACGTGGTCGGTCACGCCGCTGTACACGGCATGGACGTCGGCGCCGCCGAGATCCTCCGCGCTCACCTCCTCGCCGGTGGCGGCCTTGACCAGCGGCGGCCCCCCGAGGAAGATCGCGCCGGTGCCCCGCACCTGCACCACCTCGTCGCTCATCGCGGGGATGTAGGCGGCGCCGGCGGTGCAGAGCCCCATCACCGCCGTGATCTGCGCGATGCCCAGCTTCGACATCAGGGCCTGGTTGTAGAAGATGCGCCCGCCGTCGTCGATGTCGGGGAACACCTCGCTCTGCAAGGGCAGGTAGGCGCCGCCGCTGTCGACGAGTGACACGAACGGAAGCCGGTTCTCCATGGCGATGGTCTGCATGCGCAGCGCCTTTTTCACGCCCATCGGGTAGACGGTGCCGCCCTTGACCATCGCGTCGTTGCTGGAAACCGCGCACTCGCGCCCGGCAATCACGCCGATGCCGGCGAGGGTGCCCGCCTTGTGGACCCCGCCCTCGTAGAGGCCGTGCGCGGCGAGCGCGCCCACCTCCAGGAAGGGCGCGCCCGGGTCGAGCAGGCGATCGAGGCGCTCCACCGCGGTCAGCTTGCCTTGCTCGCGGTGGCGGGCGAGCGCCTTGGCGCTGCGGTCGTCGCGGGCGGCGCGGAGGTCGGCGCGCAGCTGCGCCACCAGGGTGGCCATGTGGGCGGCACGGGCCTGCGCGGCGGGGCTCGCGGGGTCGTGCGCCGAGGGGAGGGGAGGCATGCTCCCGGATTATCCGCCCCGGGCAGACTCGCCGGTGCGCAAGGCGGCGATCGTGCGGTCCTGGGCTTCTCTCCCGCTCACCGCCGGGACCCACCCCAGGTCGCGGCGGGCGGGGTCCAGGTCATAGGTGTGCGACGTGGACAGCTGCCTGGCGACGAAGCGCGTCATCGGCGGCTCGCCGCCTAGGCCCAGCAGCGACCACGCGCCCTCCAGGAGCGCCCCGGCCGCGTAGGCCACGCCGGCCGGTACTCGCCGGGTAACGGGCGACAGCCCCAGGCCGGCGAACACCTCGTTGAGCCAGTCCCAAACGCGCACCGGCTCGGCGTCGTTGACGAAGTAGGCCTTCCCGGCGCAGGCGGCGCCGGGTGCGAGCGCTAGCGCGGCGGCCACGTGGGCACTGGCGGCGTTTTCCACGAAGCTCAGCGACACGAGGTTGTCGCCCGCGCCCACGATCCGCAGCCGCCCGGCGCGGGCGCGAGCGAGGAGCCGCGGCAGCAGGTGGGGGTCGCCGGGGCCGTAGATCAGGTGGGGCCGGAGCGCGACGCTGGCGAGGTGGTCGCCGTTCGCCGCGAGCACCAGGCGCTCGGCCTCGGCCTTGGTGCGCGGGTAGTCGGCGAGCCAGCGGGCGGGGTAGGGCAGATCGTTGCTGGCGTTGACGTGGTCGGCGCCGTCGAAGGTGACGCTGGGCGAGCTGGTATAGATGATACGTGTGATACACATGTCGCGACATGCCGCGACGACGTTGCGGGTGCCGTCCACGTTGGTGCGCTCGAAGTCTTGTCGTCGTCCCCACACCCCGGCCAGCGCCGCCACGTGAAACACGGTGTCGTGGCCGACCAGGGCTGCGCGGAGCGAGCCGGGCTCGGTGATGTCGACGCCGGACTGCCGCGACGCCGCCGTCGCCTCGTGGCCGAGAGCCCGGAGTTGCCGCACGATCTCGGCGCCAAGGAAGCCGTGGCCGCCGGTGACCAGCGCTTTCATGGGAGGCTATGGGCCGTAGGCCGCGCGCCGTTGGCATGTGGGTGGGCGGCGAGGCTTGTCGGTGACCCTGTGGTGGGGTTCATCGGAGGGTTCGCTCGGCCCACTTGGCCAGGGTGTGACGGTGGATCTTCGAGTTGTGGCGGGCGTCCACGGGAAAGGCCTTGTGAAACACGACGTGTTTCACCATGGATGTATCAATGATACGCTGCTTGAGCGCGGCGTCTTCTGGGCCCTCGACCACCAGCACGGGCTCGCCGCGCACGCCCACCAGAGCGGTGCGGCCGCACCAGGGGTTGAAGCGGCCCTCCACGTTGTCGGTGTACAGCTCGCCCACGCGCTCGGCCTTGCGGCCGCAGAACCAGAGGTTGCCGTCGCCGTCCTGGTAGCCGAGGTCGCCCATGCGGTGCCAGGTGTCGCTGCCATCGGGGATCTTGCTCTGCTCGGTGGCGTCGGCGTTGTCGACGTAGAGCGCGGTGACGGCGGGGCCTTTCACGCAGATCTCGCCCACCTCGCCGGCCGGGAGCGGCGGCGCCTCGCCGATGTCGAGGATGGGCCCGTCGTTGACGGCGATGATGCGGATCTCGATGCCCTGCGCGGGCCGTCCCACGCAGGTGCCACGGCCGTCGGCGCTCTGCTGCGCGAAGCGCTCCACGATGTCCTTGCCCCAGACCGCTGCCACCGGCAGCGCCTCGGTGGCGCCGTAGGGGGTGCCCACGTCGCCGTTGGGCACCGCCTTGCGCAGCTGGGCGATGAGCCGGGGCGGCACGCTGGCACCGGCGATCATCAGGCGTTGCACGTCAGGGAAGGTGGCGCCCTGCGCCTCGGCCCAGGGCGCGAAGCGGCGCCAGATCACCGGAGATCCGAACACGTTCTGCGCCCGGTAGTGACGCATCGCATGGGCGATGGCCTCGGGACGCGTTCTCGCCATCTTCGAGGGGTCGAGGTCGGGGATGACGCTGGTCATCCCGAGGGCGGGGTCGAAGAGCGAGAAGGGCGGGAAGGCGGCCACGTCGGTCTGTCCCGAGGCGTAGCCGTAGGTTTCCCGAAGGCTCCTCACCTGGGCGTCGAAGTTCCCGTGCGTGTAGAGCACGCCCTTGGCTGGCCCGGTGCTCCCCGAGGTGAAGAGGATCGCGGCCGGGGTGTCGGCCTCCGCCTCCTCCACGACGTAGGGGCCGGGCGTGGCGATGAGCTCGGCGATGGTGTGCCCGTCGAGCCACACGCGGCGACCTGCGTAGATCCGTTGCTTGACCGATGAAAATGTAAAGGGGAAGACCAGCGAGATCAGGTGGGCGATCTCGATCCCGGCCATCGCGGCCGGGCGGATCCGCTCCACGCACCGCAAGAAGTTGAACAGTCCCATCCCCGGGTCGATGAGCACGGGCAGCACGCCGCACTTGAAGCAGGCCCACACGATGCGGATGAGGTCGGGCCCCGGCCGCACCATCACCAGCATCCGGTCGCCCGGCAGCAGGTTGGCGTTCTTGAAACCCTGGGCGATCGACGAGCTGTGCCAGTCGAGCTCGAAAAACGACAATCGGCTGTCGTCGCGGGCGAGGACGATCGCGGGTTCGTCGCCTCGCTCCGCGTGGGCGCGGGCGAGGTGTTCGGCCACGTTCACGTTGCCGCCGCGATCACCGGGCGGCTTCCAGCACGTGCCGGGACAGCTCGTCGGCCGCGTCTTCCGCCACGTAGTGGCCGACGCCCGGGAGGGGGAAGGACTGGGCGGCGGGAAAACGCCGCTCGAACTCCCGGCGGAACCAAGGGGTGAAGCACCAGTCTTGTTCGCCCCACACCAGGCGCATCGGCTTGTCGGCGAGCGACGGTAGCCCCGCCTCGATCTCGGCCAGGGTGTTCCAGCTCGGGTGCCCCTCGGCCATGGGGATGTCTTCCACGAAGCGAAGGGTGGCGATCCGGTTGTGCCAGGAGTCGTAGGGAGCGAGCAGGCCGGCGCGCGCCACCGGCGAGAGGCCCTTCTCGGTGGCCATGTGGACCGCGGCGGCGGCGAAGCCGTTGAGGCCCCGGACCGCGAGCGTACCGAGCCCAGGGATGCGGCAGGCGGCGATGCGCCAGGGGATGCGCGGCGCCCGGAAGGCCGCCGTGTTGGTGATCACGAGGCCGCGGAAACGTCCCGGGTGTCGCGTGGCCACGCCGAGGCCGATGGCGCCCCCCCAGTCGTGGACCACCAGCGTGATGTCGCGCAGGTCGAGCGCCACGACCAGGCGTTCCAGGTTGGCCAGGTGGTCGGCGAGGCGGTAGCTCCAGTCCTGGGGCTTGTCGCTGAGCCCGCAGCCCAGATGATCCACCGCGATCGAACGGAATCCTGCGGCTGAAACACCACTGATACATCGGCGCCAGTAGAACGACCAGGTGGGGTTGCCATGTACGAACAGCACGGGGCGGCCCTGACCCTCATCCACGTAGTGTTGGCGCCCCGATGGCGTGTCGATCCAGCGGGAGGCGAAGGGGTACTCGGCGCGCCAGGACTCCACTTCGCCCAAGACGGCGGCGGCGGTCATCTCGGCTACCAGGTGAGGCTCATCATCGCGACGTTGAGCCCGCTGCCGATGCCCATCAGCGCCACGTGGTCGCCGGGGCGCACACGGCCCGCGTCGGCGGCGAGCGCGAGCGTGAGCGGCACGGCGGCGGGACCCACGTTGCCGAAGCTCGGGTAGGTCAGGTGGCAGCGGGCCTCGTCGATCTCCAGCGCCTTGCAGATGGCCGACATGTGGGCCTTGCCCACCTGGTGACACACGTAGTGCTGGATGCGATCTTGCGACCACCCCGGGATCTCGCCGGCGGCCTTGAGCCAGGTTTGCCGGGCGAGCGACACGCCGGCCTTGAGCAGGCGCGTGGAGTCGGTGACCATGCGCTCGCTCGTGCCCAGGCACAGGCGGTTGTTCGCGGTGTCGGCCATGGCCACCGAGCCGTTGACGCGGTGGCCGCTACGGCTGAGGTCGTCGCGACTGAGCACCATGGCCACGGCGGCCGATCCCAGCGTGAGAGTGGCGAAGTTATCCCAGAAGTCCTGCGAGGTGGACTGGGGCTCATGGAGGCGACGGATGGTGGTGTCGACGATCTCGCCGGCGCTCTCGCCGTCGACCACCAGCGCGTGCTCCACGACGCCGGCCTCGATCATCTGCCCCGCGAACTCGATGCCGTTGATGAAGCCGAGGCAGGCGTTGGCGATGTCGAGGTTGCGGCAGGCGCCCGGCAGGCCGAGGTCGCCATGTACGAGGCTGGCCATCGAAGGTTCGAGGTAGTCCTTGCACACCGAGGTGTTGATAAGCAGTCCAATTCGCGACGGATCGACCCCCGACTGGGCGATGGCCTTGCGCGCGGCGCGGGTGGCCACCTCGTGTACGCGGGTGCCAGGCTCCCAGAAGCCGCGCTCGGCGATGCCGGTGAGCAGCTCGATCGGCCTGGGCGGCAAGCGCATCCGCACGAGCGCGCCGTTGAGGCGCTCCTCGAGCTGTGCGGAAGAAACACGCCTTGGAGCAAGCTCATAGGCGACAGCGTCGATGGCGGTACGACGGAACAGCATCGCGGCGGCTGCCGCTATCCCGGCGTTTGCCTTCGCGCTAAGAGTCCCCGTGACGGATCCGTGACGTGGGGTACGACCTCGACCCCTTCGTCGCGCTCTACCGGGCGGGCACGCTGCACGCGCGGCAGGCGACGTTCACCGAGGCGGCCCCCGAGGTCCGCTGGCGCGCCCACGACTACGACGAGCTTGTCGCCCGCGACAAGTGACGACCTGCGCGGGGCGTTGGAGCAGATCGAGGAGAAGCTGGGGGACTTGGGCGGCTCCGGCTGACCACCCCGCCCGGCCTACCCCTCCCGCACGCCGAGGAACCTCGCCCGCCACGCCGCGTCGGCGCGCTCGATCTCCGCGCCACGTCGCGACATCACCGCCTCGACGATCGCCGCGCCCGGGTGACTGATACACGTCGCTGAAACATCTGGTGTATCGGCCCCCGGCAGCGCGTTGATGGCGTCGGCGATGGCTTGCCGCCGGGCGGCCAGCGGCATCGCGGCGAGGGTGGCCGGGGCGATGGGGGCGCCCACGTGGTGGGCCTGGGGCGCCACGGGGACGTCGGTCTTGGCGCCGTTCACGCCGCCGCGGAAGGCCACCGGGACGATGTGCATGCCCCGCGCGATGGCGTAGTCCACCCAGATGGAGGCGACCTTTTCCACGCGCTGCGCGGGGACGGTCTGCCGCGTGCCCTCCACGTGCACCAGGAGCGAGGTGCCTCCCGGCAAGGCGTCGAGCGTGGGTCGAAGCGTGGCCGGCTCCGCCTGGTCGAACCACAGGATCTGGGGGTCGAGGCGCAGGCCGGGGTAGCCGGTGAGCAGCGCGTGGAGCCGCCCCAGCCAGCGCGTTTGATGCTCCACCTTGGCCAGGGCCCGCATCGGACGCCCGGTGACGGTCGGCATCACCGCCGAGAAGATCACGCTCTCGAGGTAGCTCTCGTGGTTGCCCAGGTAGAGCACCGGCCCGTCGAGTCGCGACAGGGAGCGGTGGTCGTGCAGGACGAGGTCA
>Ga0194131_10006016_pt1 | contig 17090 bp, 19 predicted proteins | sample TA2KigO120mmetaG_FD_148631 | JGI IMG/M metagenome (GOLD analysis project Ga0194131, IMG submission 148631) | Freshwater microbial communities from Lake Tanganyika, Tanzania - TA2015053 Kigoma Offshore 120m | ecosystem: Environmental > Aquatic > Freshwater > Lake | place: Tanzania: Lake... | reverse complement strand
TGACCAGACGGGTAAAGAACTGGAGCACTTCCGCCCAGAGAGCCCGGTGGATGGCCGCTGCACTGCTGGACATCGAACCGCGATTGCGAAAGGTCAAGGGCGTCGCCTACCTGCCCTTGCTTCGACACGCGCTGCAAAAAGAACTGAACCTAACCGCATCAACGAAATTGGCTCATCACGCCTGAGCTATTTCAACTGACAATGGGACTTGACCCTGGAAGGAATGGTCCTATTGCATTCTAACCGCTGTGGACCTCGATCTGGCGCTCGGCCCCAGCCAGGGGCAGGTCCACCCAGGCCGAATTCCTGGCGTGCGAGGCGTGAAAGGCGACGATGATCTCCAGCACGTGCAGGGACTCAGCCGCCGGATAAGAGAACACACCCCCATGCTCCAGCCAGGCGGCGATCTCCCCCACCGCCCGGTCCATGGAGCTGACCTCCTCCACCGCGCTAGGCCAGTGCTCGCGCCGGCCGTCCCAGTACTCGATCCGCACCTCCCGCCCACCGGCCAGGGCCCGGCCCTCGCTGCCGTTGAAGGCGATACTGTACGGCGCCCGGCTGTAGTCCGGGGCATCCACCACCGCCATCAGTCCGCCGGCCAACCGCACCATCCCCCATGCCCCGGGGTCGCGGAAGGCCGCGCCCCGGCAGTCGGGTTTGCCGGCCAGGTCGAGGGTGCCCGAGACCGCCTCGGCCTTGCGGCCCGTCACCATGCAGACGGCGTCGAGGACGTGGGTGCCCACGTTGCCCAGCCGCCCTGTGCCCCATTGGGCGTTGACGGAACTCAGTTCGCCCAGGCCCCCGGCCTCAACTAGCTCGCGCAGCCGGCGGTACTTGGGGTTGAAGCGCCGCTGGTGGTTGAAAAGCAGCAGGGCTCCGGCCTCCTGGCAGGCCCGCAGCATGCGCTCGCCGGCGCCCAGGGTGGGGGCCACTGGCTTTTCGCAGTACACGGCCCGCACCCCGGCCGCAGCGCAGGCCAGGGTGATCTCCTCGTGACTGGGGGTGTAGGTGGCCACGCTGACGATATCCAAGCGCTCCTGGGCCAGCATCTCCCGCCAGTTGGCGTAGGCTTTGGCCCCGGTGCGCTGGGCAAAGCGCTCGCGGCGTCCCGCATCGCGGCTGCTGCCGGCCACCACCTTGACCAGGGGATGGCGCTGGAGCGCCACCAGATGGGTGCCGTCCAGGTCCTCCACCCGCTGGCCCAGCGCGTCCCCTGAGACCTGGTCGGCCGCGCCGATGAAACCCAGGCCGGCGATGCCTGCCCGAAACTCTGCCATCTGCGTGCCTTTCTTCCTCAAGCTATGGCTTTTTCAGGCGCTATTCCTGAAAATACCCCTGCCCAGGGGCGAAGCGCGGCGGGATGGGCTGGATTATGCTGCGCTGCTCCTCCGTGAGCTCAGCCCAAAGCTCGCGGCTGGGCACGTAGTGGAAGCGGCTGCGCAGAAAGCGGGGCGAATAGCGGTAGAGCGTGGTCCGCCGGTACCCCGGATTGGTCCGGGCCGCCGACCCGTGGGTGATGGCGTCGGTGAACATCAGCACGTCCCCCGCCTCCAGGTACAGCTCCTCCATGCCCATCTGGTTGCCGGCCGCATCGTCGCTGCGGTAGTACTGCTCGGTGAGCTTGGGGTGTTTCATCGCCGACTTGTGGCTGCCCGGAATCAGGGATGTGGGCCCGTCCCCCGGCCCGACATCCCCCAGCGCGCCAATGACGTTGATCTGGCCCACCATCCACTCCCCGGTGTGCTCGTTGCGGAAGGTCAGGTAGCAGAGAGGGATGGCCCCACCTCCGTGGATGCCGATGTACCCCCCCGACCCCCGCACGTTGAGCAGATTCTCGTGGATGGAGACCCCGTTGATTGGGTTAATCCAGCGCCGGCAGTGCCCGATCCAGGCCGGGTAGTTGATCAGCCGGCGGAACACCGCCCCTCCCTCGATGATGTTCTGGAAATTGCACCCGTCGGGCCCGCTATAGGTGTGGGTCTCCACCCCGCCGTTCCAGGCTCCCTCCGCCTGGTCTTTGCCGCGGCGCTTGCCCTCCACGTAGTCCCAGTGGTCCTTCACCCACTGATTCATCTCGCGCAGGTCTTGGAGATCAAAGGCGTTCTTAAGGATGAGATAGCCGTTCAGATCGAAAAGGTAGTCGATCAGGTACTCGTCCTTCTCGGCGGCATCGACGCGGTCCACTCGCGGCATGGTCTCCTTTCCCTTCCTCTAAAGGGCGGCTGGGGCCGTCTCTAGATCAGCAATGGCCGGCTCGCTGTCAACTGCCGGCAACGCAGGGTTGTCACTCCGGGGCACCCGGTGGTATCTTCCCCCTGTCCCCCAACGGTGGTGCGGGCCCATGATCACCCAGTTCCCCCTCTTTATCTCCGGCCAGGGCCAGTACCACACCTACCGCATCCCCTCCCTGGTCCGCACCGGCCAGACCCTGCTGGCCTTCTGCGAGGGCCGCCGGGGCGGCCGGGGCGACACCGGTGACATTGACCTTCTGCTGCGGCGCTCCGCCGACGGGGGCCGCACCTGGACCGCCCCGCAGGTGGTATGGGACGACGGCCCCAACACCTGCGGCAACCCCTGCCCGGTGGTGGATGCCCGCACCGGCGCCATCCATCTGCTCCTGACCTGGAACCTGGGCGAGGACCACGAGGCCCAGATCATCTCCGGGGCCAGCCAGGACACTCGCCGCGTCTTCTGCTGCTCCAGCCGCGACCAGGGCCGCACCTGGAGCTTACCGGCGGAGATCACCGGCCGGGTTAAGCGCCCGAACTGGACCTGGTACGCCACTGGCCCGGGAGCCGGCATCCAACTGAAGCGGGGCCCGCACCCAGGCCGGCTGGTGGTGCCCTGCGACCATATCGAGGCCGGCACCAACTTCTACTCCCACGTGATCTACTCCGACGACGGGGGCGCAACCTGGCACTTGGGCGGCCGCGCCCCGCGCCCCGGGGTCAACGAATCCGAGGTGGTGGAGTTGGCGGACGGGCGCCTCTGCCTGAACATGCGCAACTACGACCCGGCCCACCGCGCCCGCCAGGTGGCCTTCAGCGCCGACGGGGGTCGCACCTGGACCGACCAGGATTTTGCACCGGAGCTGGTCGAGCCCATCTGCCAGGCCAGCATCCGCCGCCTGCGCTGGCCTCAGGGAGAGCGGCCGGGGGCCTTGCTCTTCAGCAACCCGGCCAGCCCCGGCGAGCGGGTGGACCTGACCCTGCGCCTCAGCCCCGACGAGGGCCGCACCTGGCCGCACCGCCGGGTGCTCCACCGCGGGCCGGCGGCCTACTCCTGCCTTTGCGCCCTGGACGGGGGCCGGGCAGCCTGCCTGTACGAGGCCGGGCAGCAGCACCCCTACGAGCAACTGGTCTTCGCCACCTTCGCCCCGGATCTGCTCTGGGGCCAGGGGATGGACAGCCGGGGCTGAGATTTCTAAGATTGATGCCGCAAAATCTCTCCCCTCCCTCAACTGGAGCGCACAGATGATAAAGATCGCTGAAGTCCTCCCCCCGCATCCCTCGCCGCTTTGGAAGCTGGCCAAGCAGTGCGGCGTCGATCACGTGGTCGGGACCATGGACCACAGCCGCGGCCTCAACGTCGGCCGCGACGAGTTGCCCTGGGGCTATATCACCCTAATGCGCACCAAGACCTCCTACGAAAGCGGCGGCTTCAATTTCAACGTGCTCGAAAGCCGGCCCCCCCTTAACAAGGCCAAGCTCGGATTGCCCGGCCGCGACGAGGAGATTGAGGTTACCTGCGACCTGATCCGCAACATGGGCGCCCTGGGCATTGGCGTCTGGTGCTACGAGTGGATGCCGGTCTTCAACTGGAGCCGCACCACCACCACCAAGCTGGGCCGGGGCGGTGCCCTTGTGACCGCATACGACCACAACATGATGCGCAACGCCCCCCTCACCGAGGCCGGCCAGGTCAGCGAGGAGCAATTGTGGGACAACCTCAAGTACTTCCTCCAGAAGGTGCTGCCGGTGGCTGAGAAGGCCGGGGTCAAACTGGCCATGCACCCCGACGACCCACCCCTCTCCCCCATCCGCGGCATGGGCCGGATCATGCGCAGCGTCGAGAACTTCCAGCGCCTGATCGACCTGGTCCCCAGCGAGGCCAACGGCGTCTGCCTCTGCCAGGGCAACTTCACCCTGATGACCGAGGACCTGCCCGCGGCCATCCGGCAGTTCGGCAAGCAGGGCAAGATCTACTTCGTCCACTTCCGCGATGTGCGCGGAACGCCGGACCACTTTGAGGAGACCTTCCACGACGATGGCAAGACCGACATGCGCGCCTGCATGGAGGCGTACAAAGAGGTCGGCTTCGAGGGGGTGCTACGGCCCGACCATGTGCCCACCATGGAAGGGGACGACAACAGCAACCCGGCCTACTCCTCCATCGGCCGGCTCTTTGCCATCGGCTACATCAAGGGCCTGCGCGAGGCGGTGTACAAGCAGAAGTACGAGAACTGAGCCACAGGACAGCACAACATAAAAGGGGCACCTCCTCGACGGGGTGCCCCTTTTGTCTGCAATCCAGGACCGGGAGAGTGCCTTGAAGGCATTTCCCAGGGCGTGGCTGGGTGGGAAGACCCCATGGTGCGGGGCCGGTTACCGGAGCCAGAGCGAGCGAGGGGGCAGGGCGCGCCCTGGGAAAAGCCGTAGGGGCACCTCACGGACCTCACCTCCGCTCAGGGCGTGTAGGGCTTCCCCGTCCGCCGCAGTTCCTTGGTAACAGCCAACTGGCAGGTGACGTAGCGATGGCCGGTTCGGCCCCGCATGTTCAGGCCGCCGGCCGAGTACCCGGGGCGAGCGTCGGCGATGGTACCCACGATCAGATTAGCGTACTCGCTGGTGGTCTGGTAGTGGTGGGCGATCAGACTCACCATGTCCGACCAGGCCATCTTCAGCGCCTCCTCCCAATCCTCCCCCTGGCCGCTGGTAAGGAACTCCTCGGCGCTCTCCACTACCCGGGTCTTCTCCACCACCGGGGCGCTGACCGGGAAGCCCGGCGAGCGGCTCACCCGCAGGGTGATGGCCGCGTCGATCTCCACCCCAGTGCCGGTCAGCTCCCCGTCCCCCATGCGCGCATGGACGTCGCACATGAAGAGCAGCCCCCCGTCCTTCTGTGCGCGGATGTGGATGATGCTGCCCGGTTGCACCGCGTTGAAGTCGAGGTTGCCACCGTGGTCGATCTCGAAAGGGGCTACCGAGGCCAGGTTGATGTACCCGATCATCGGGCGGATGGGCACCACAAAATCGGGCGGGAAATGCACCAGCCCCTCCCGCACGGGGGCGATGAGCCGGATGCTCCCCCAGTGCGGCCCGCCGTTGCGGTAGAAGCCGTACGGCCCCACCTCCATGGCGATGATCTCGACGGCTACCCAATCCCCTGCCTTGATCCCCTCGATATAGAAGGGCCCTCCCTGCCGTGCATGGCGTGGCGGGTGTACCTCCATCACCTCCCCGGCCCGCAGCCGGCCGATCTGCTCGTAGTCCTGATCGTGGCCGCCCACGGTCTCGACGATCACCGTCTCTCCCAACTTCAGGGTGCCCCGCAACTCCTTGCGCTCGGGATCATCGGGGCCTTTGTAGTAAGGGGTCCTCGCAAAACGCCTCATGGCTCTCTCCTTTCAGGAAACCTGCGCCCGGTCCCGCTGTCCTCTAAAGAACCTCACCTCCCGGACCACCGCACCCATGAACTCTTCCGGGGCGCAGTGGAACTCGCAGTGTATTGAGAGCGGACCGGCATAGCCGAGCCTCTTGAGCCCGGCGAAAACCTCGGTCCAGTCCACCATGCCCTGGCCGGCCTCAACCCATTCGTTCTTGGCCGCCCCGTGCCCGTTCTTCTCCACCCTCCTCTTCCACACGTCCTTAAGTGCGATGATGCTGAGATAGTCCTTAAGGATGGCCAGGGCCACGGCGAACTCCTCCCCCTCCACTAGCAGGTGCCCAGGGTCGAGGTACGCACCAATATGGCGGGGGTCGAAGCCCGTGAGCAGGTGGGCCATCATCCCGGCATTGAGCCCCATGCAGCGGTGCGAGTGGGTGTGGTAACACACCTTCACCCCGTGTTTAGCCCCTAACTTCTCCCAGCCCGCCAAAGCCCGGCGGATGCGCTCCACCTCCTGCCAGTAGTCCTGTTTGAGCGGGTCGAAGCCAAAGTACCCCAGCTTGAGCAGCCCTAACCCGGCCTGCCCCATCGCGCCCAGCAGAGGTTCCGCCGTGGGATGGTCGGGCAGGAACAGGTCGAAATTCCCGGTGACCATGGGGATGACCAGGCCCTTCTCGCCCAGCAGGCGCACGGCCTTGGGCAGTTCGGCGGCGGCGTTCTCCGGCGACACCGGATACCCGGGCCGCACGCACAAATCGTACCCCTCCAGCCCCAGTTTCTCGGCCAGTTCCGCCAACTCGGAAACGGTCTTCTCCTTGAACATCTTGGAGAACACGATCAGCTTCATCCTCAGAACTCCAGTCCCAGGTGTTGCTTGAAGAATCCCACCGACTTGTTGCCGCCCCAGCCGTGTTCGCCAGGGAAGAGATCCAGTTCGAGCTTTTTGGCAGCGCCGGCGGCCCGATAGATGCGCTCCACCTTGTCGAAGCAGGCCCTGGCCTCGTCGACCACGAAGCAGGTGTCGTACGCCCCGATGTCCACCAGCAAGGGGCGCGGTGCGATCAGACCCTGGGCGTCGGGCAGGTCCACCAGCTTGTACAGGCCGGGGGCCACCTGCATGCCGCAGTAGTTGACGTCGTGGATGCCAAAATGGGCCCACAGCCCACTGTAGCAGATAATCTCAACCGCTTGGAAACGCGCGTCGCACAGGGCCGACCACAAAGTCATGGTGCCGCCTCCGCTCAAACCCATCACCCCCAGCCGCTCCCCGTCCACCCCGGGCAGGCCGCAGACAAAGTCAGTGGCCGCCATGCCGTGCGACACGTTAATGGAGATAGGGGTCAGGCCCAGCATGGTGGCGTGCAGGTAGTAAAGGTTGCACCAGTCCCGCCCGCCGGCCTGGCTGCGGAAGTTGGGCTTGCGGGTCTCGTTGTGCTCGCCCATCGCCAGCCAGTCTACCGAGAAGGTGACAAAGCCGGCCTGGGCCATCTGGTGTCCGTAGTTGTAGTTGTGGGCGGCGATGGCGGCCCGCATCTCGGGCGAGGAATCGTTGCCCATCACCGGCTCCTTGCCAAAGGGGCCGTGGCCGGACCAGCAGAGAATGGCCGGCCTCTTCTCTCCCCGCTTCATCTTGGCCGGATAGTTGACCAGCAGCGAAGAGGAGAGCCCTTCGTGCACGTCGATGAGCCACCGCTGCTTGCGTAGGCCATCGTGCCGCCACTCGGCCATCAACTCGGGGTTGGGCCGCACCCGGCCCGGAAAGGCGCCCAGGGTGTCGATCACCTTGGGCAGGGTCTGCCGCTTCCAGCGGACAAAGGGGGTGCCGCGGCGGAAGGCACACTCGGGCACATGCCCCTCGGCCATCTCCACGAACATCCGCTGCGGGCTCATATTGCGAAAGGGCATGGTCCCTGCTCTGGGTGGGGGTTCACGGTGATGGGAAGACGATGGGATTGCCGCTTCTCACCTGGCCGGCCTATCGCTGACCCGCTGGTGCTCCTGGCTGGCGGGCGAGATTAGGGACACCTTGTCCCCCTTGTTGTTGAGGGAGAAGGCCCCGGCCGGCTGGGTAAGGACCCGCTGCTGGCCCGCCCCGATACTGCCACTCAAGGCCCACTCGTTGCCGGAGCGGCCGCACAGCTTCCAGCCCTTCAGCGCCACCGCCGCCCCAGCGCAGGCGAGGGTGACCTGTTCGTGGCTCTCGTCCCGCCCTTCCGGGTCGGGGAGCGGGGTGGCGATGCGCAACCCCGCCGCCTTTTTGGCCGGCGCCGAGAATGCGGCGAGAACCGGGGCCGCCGCGTCGCCGGGCAGGTCAACATCGGCGTACACCGGCAGGTGGTCCGAGGCCCGGTCCCGGTCGTTGCCCCAGGCCGCCGCCGGGTGGTCGAAGACCCGAACCGAGCCCCGGCGGAAGGCTTTCCCCCGCGCCGGGCTGACGAGGAGCTGGTCGAAAAGCTGGTCGCCGTTGTGCACTTTGGTGCGCAACTGATCAAAGTTGTGCTGGCGGGTTCCCGGCGCCCTGGTCTGCATCCGCTCTCCCTCCACGTTGCCAGAGTTGCGGCCAAAACTGACCTGGTCGTCGGCCCCGAGAGACTCGGTGAGGTTGTCGAGGAAAGGACCGCGCTCGTCCTCCAAACGCGCCGCCGCCGGGTCGCCGCTTTCGAGGATATTGAGGGCCCGGTCGTCGGGATTATCGTTAAAGTCGCCCATCAGGACAAGGGGCTGTCCGGCCAGGCGCTCCTTCAGGAGAGCTGCGATCCGCGCCGCGGCGCCGGCCCGCCGCGCCTCGGTATCGCCCCGGCCTTCGGCCCTGGACTTGGCGTGATGGACCAACACCCAAAAGCGATACCCGCCGGGGGTCTCTAGCTCCACCCCTAACAGGTCGCGGTGGCGAGGAAGTGGGCATCGTCGGCGTCGAAATCGGGCGGGGTGAAGCCCCGCGCCACCAGGGGCTGGCGCAGGGCCAGGTCCTGGCAGTCGTTGCGGTCCTCGTCGATGATCAGGGTCCACTGCTCCGGATCGAAAAGTTGCTCCAGGGCCTGCCGGTCATCGATCTCCTGCAGGCCGATCACCTTGGCGTCGAGCCGGTGGATCACCTCCCGCAGCTTGTCCAGGCGTTTGCCCTGGGTGCGTACGTCCTCCACCGGCAGGCGGCCGCAGGGACCGTTGCGAACGAAGAGGAATTTGATGTTGTAGGTGGCCACCCGCAGCTGTTCGGCGCGGGCCGCCCCGCCCAGTCCCGCCAGCACCAGAAAGCCCAGGAGCAAACCGACGCTTTTCGTTTTGACTTTGCCTGGGCGATCGCCCATCTTCTTGGGGAGCATTCGGGAACCCTTTTCCTGCAAGGAGCGCTGCCATGGCCACCTCTCCCAAAGCCAAAGAGCCGCCGGCCCCCCGCAAAAAGCGCCATACCTTTTCTCTGGATGCTCCCGAAGCCCAGGAGGTGTTCGTCGCCGGCACCTTCAACAACTGGAACCCCGAAGGCCACCCCCTCAAAAAGGATAAGCAGGGGGCGTGGAAGGTAGCCCTCAGCCTGCTGGCCGGTTCCTACGAGTACCGCTTCGTAGTCAACGGCGAGTGGCAGGAGGACCCGGCCTGTCAGGAGCGATGCCTTAATGCCTTTGGCACCTACAACTCCGTCCTCAAACTCTAGTACTGCCTCCAGCCTCAGCTGTGCGGGCCGCGCTCGCGGATTATGCGCAGGGCCAGATCGGGATCGATCTGCACGATCATCTCCGGCTCAATACGGCAGTTGCCCGGAAGGTCAAAACCCGCCACCGCGCTGCGGGCGTGCCACCCCCCCAGCGAAACGTCCACCCCCTCCTTGGCCCACTCCGAAAGCGGCCCGCCCAGCGCGTCGTGGAAGAGCTTGGTGTAGCCATCCACCACCCGGGGCGACTGCACGAAGGCCCCGCCGCCGTGGGAGTTGACCATGCCGATGCACTTAACGCAGTACCAGATGTCGTTGAGGGTGCCATAAGGGTGCAGGGCCCAGTGCAGGATGCGCAGGTGCTTGATGCCCGCCTCGCGGCCGGCGGCATACCCGGCCTCCACGTCGTCGGGGGCGTTGGTGACTGGCCCGGAGCCCCCGCCGGTGCCCGAGGTGAAGACTAGGCCCGAGGGGGTGAAGGTGGCCATGCAGATGCGCCGGCCCTTGGGCGCGGGCAGTACCTCCTCCTTCTTGCCCAGGTCGATGCGCAGCTTGTTAAGGCGGTCATATACGTCGAAGGGGCGTTGGGGAAAATCCATCTGGCTAGCTCCTGGTATTTAGGGACATTGTGCGAAAAGATAGGCCCTCCGCTCCTTCACATCAAGGCGGACCGCCCTTGTGGGCCGGCCCCTCGCGCTTTAGCTTTGGGCAACCTCACCCACCCTACATAGAAAGGAAGGCAGGGCATGCAACTCGGCATGATCGGCCTGGGCAGAATGGGCGGCAACATGACCACCCGCCTGCTCCAGGGGGGCCACCAGTTGGTGGTCTTTGATCCCAATCCCGAAGCAGTAAAAGCCGCCGCCGCTTTCGGCGCCAAACCTGCGACCTCCGCCGAGGATCTGGTGCGCCAGTTGCAGGCCCCCCGGGCGGTGTGGGTGATGGTGCCCTCCGGCGACCCCACCGAAAAAACGGTGCAGACCCTGGCCGGGCTGGTGGCCAAGGGCGACACCATCATCGACGGGGGCAACAGCAACTACAAGGACACCGTGCGCCGCGGCGCCGAACTGGCGGCCGTGGGCCTCAACTTCGTGGACGTGGGCACCAGCGGCGGGATCTGGGGCCTGAAGGAGGGCTACAGCCTGATGATCGGCGGTGAGAAGGCGGCCGTCGAGCACCTGCGCCCCCTCTTCGAGACCCTCGCCCCGGCCAAGGATAGGGGTTGGGGCCATGTGGGCCCCGGCGGGGCGGGCCACTTCACCAAGATGGTCCACAACGGCATCGAGTACGGGATGATGCAGGCTTTCGCCGAGGGCTTCGCCATCATGAAGAAGAAGGAAGCCTTCCACCTTGATCTGCACCAGTTGGCGCGGATCTGGCAGCACGGCTCGGTGGTCCGCTCCTGGCTCCTGGACCTGACCGCCGACGCCCTGGGCCACGACCAGGACCTCAAGGATATCGCCCCCTATGTGTCCGATTCGGGGGAGGGCCGCTGGACCGTGGCCGAGGCCATCGAGTTGGACGTGGCAGCCCCCATCATCACCCACTCCCTCATCACCCGACTCCGCTCCCGCGACAGCGAATCCTACACCGACCGCCTGCTCGCTGCCATGCGCAACCAGTTCGGCGGCCACGCCATCAAGAAAGCCTGATCCCCGGCCCCTGGCCCCCCGCGGGCCAGGGGCTCACCCCCGCCCCACCTTCTCCTTCAGCAGCCCCACAAAAGCCGCCGTTGCCGGGGAGCGCCGCCGCACCCAATGCTCGACCAGGCCCACGGCCCGGCGCGGCAACCCCCGCACCTCCACTGCCCGCAACCTCCCGGCCTCCACCTCCCCGGCCACCGCCACCTGCGGCAACAGCGCCACCCCCATGCCGATCTCGACGAAGCGCTTGAGCCCCTCGATGCTGCCCAGGTCCATAGTGGTGCCCAACTCCACCTCTTCCTTCCGACAGACTTCCTTTAGAAAGCGGCGGCTGGTGCTGCCCTGCTCCAGGGCCAGCAGGGGGTACTTTAGCACCTCTGCCAGCCGCACCTTCTTCTTTGCACCCAGCGGATGCCCCGGCGGGCAGATCGCCACTTCCTTCCGGGCGAACAACTCCTCGGTCACCAGGTCCCGGTGCTTCACCGGCAGGGTGGCCAGGCCCAGGTCCACCTCGTGCTCCAGCACCAGGCGGGCCACCTCGGGGGACATCTTGTTGCGGATCTCGATCTCCACCTGCGGGTAGGCCGCCCGGAAATCCTGTAACACCCCCGGCAGCGCATAGGTGCAGTTGGTGTCGCTGGTGGCCAGCACCAGCCGGCCCCGCAACCGCTCTTGCAGGGCGCTGATCTCCCCCCGCGCCACCTCCAGCCGCGCCAGCACCACCTGGGCGTGGCCGTAGAGCAACTCCCCAGCCACTGTCAGCCTCAGCCGGTTGGGCACCCGCTCGAGGAGCGCCTCCCCCAACTCCGCTTCCAGCGCCCTTACTTGCAGACTCAGCGCCGGCTGGGTCAGGAACAACTTGTCCGCCGCCCTGGTGAAACTGCCCTGCCTGGCGATCTCGCAAAAGCTGCGCAACTGGTAGAAGTCCATCGCCCCTCCATCATTTGTTCTCATGCAAGGAATACTATAGATAACTTTTACTGATGATAAACCCTTCGCATTTTCAACCGCAGACAACACCAAGGAGGTCTCCCATGAGCGCCATCATCGTGGTCGATGCCTTCTGGGGCGATTTGGGCAAGGGCACGGTAGCCGCCCATTTCGCCCTGCTCCACCACGCCGCGTACTGCGTCCGCGCCGGCACCGGCACCAACGCCGGCCACAGCATCTTCTTCGCCAACCGCCCATCCGCACCCGCCAGCGCGAAGCGGGCGACCCCCATTTGCGAGACCAGGTGGGCAGCGTGGGCAGCGGCACCGGCTTGGCGCAGGCCGAGTTCGCCCTGCGCCAAGCCAACTAAGCCGGGGCCGACCCTGCCCTGTCTGGCCTCACCGCCGACATCGTCGTCGAAGGCAGCCAGGGCACCCATCTCTCCCTGGTCCTGGGCCACGCCTGCCCCTGCTGCACCTCGGACAACTGCACCACCGTGGCCCTAGCCGATGACGTGGGGCTCAACTGGCAACACAGCGGCGAGGCGGTGCTGGTGGTCAAGGCCCTGCCCAGCCGGGTGGGCGCCGGCCCCCTGCCCCTGCAACTCGAAACCGCCGAGGAAGACGCGCGCGGCATCGCCCAGTACGGGGTAAACAACGGCGACCGCCGCCGTAAGACTGCGGGCGCCGGCGCCCGGACCAAGGCCGACCTCACCCCCCTGGTGCGCCAGCTAATCGACCAACTGGAGGACCGTCGCCAGATCCCCATCACCCTGTGCGACTGCGGTAAGAATCTCGAGGACCTAAAGCCACTGGGCTGAAGCGGGGGAGAGAGGGCCCTGAAGGGCTTTCTCGGGGAGAGGATGGGTAGGGAAGACCGCGTGGCGGGGAGCCGGGAGGCGGAGCCTCAACGCCCCAACGTACGGGGCGCTGAGGGGGTAGGGCAGCAGGGTCGGGATAGCGAGCGAGGGTGAAGGGCGCGCCTCAGGAAAGCCCGGAATAAGCTACTCGCCGACGCCCCATCTTCAACTAGTCGAAGATGATGGTCCGGTTGCCACTGACGAAGACCCGACCCTCGAAGACCAGCTTGAGTGCCCGGGCCAGCACCACCTTCTCCACGTCGCGGCCCGCTTGGGCCATATCCCCGGCGCTGTGGGTGTGGTCCACCGGGATCACGCTCTGGGCGATGATCGGCCCTTCGTCGAGCTGCTCATCGACAAAATGGGCCGTAGCCCCGATGATCTTCACCCCGCGCGCATACGCCTGGCGGTACGGGCTGGCCCCCACAAAGGCCGGCAGGAAGGAGTGGTGGATGTTGACGATGCGGTAGGGATAGCGCCCCACTAAGGCCGGGGTGAGGATGCGCATGTACTTGGCCAGCACCAAGTACTCGGGGCTGTACCCCTGCACCACCCCCAGCAGCGCCGCTTCGTGTGCCTCCCGGCTCAGCCCCTCGCTGGCGACAAAGTGGAAGGGCAGCTCGAAGCGCCGGACCAGGCTCTCCAGATCCGGGCGGTTGCTGACCACTGCCCGGATCTGGGCCCGCAGCTCCCCGTAGGCGTGGCGCAGCAACAGGTCTCCCAGGCAGTGGGGCTCGCTGGTGGCCAGCACCACCACCGCCCGCCGGCGCGGCCGGTCCAGTTCGATGTGGGCCGCCGGCAGGGCCGCCTTGAGTTGCGCCTGCAATTCCTCCGGCCGGCAGTCCCCGGCGAACTCGGTGCGCATGAAGAAGTGCCGACCCTGGTCATCGACGAACTCGTCGTTGCCCACAATGTTAAGCCGGCCCTCGAAGAGGATCTTGGTGACGCGGTAGATCAGCCCCTTCTCGTCGGGGCTACTGATACGCAGGATGTAGGTCGCCAAATCGCTTCCTCGGTTCAGACCCCTACCTTCTCTCTAGCCTTCTTGAAGGTCGATTTCTCCAGCACGGTCTGGGTCTCGTAGATGGAGCCCTGGCGCACCGCGGGGGGCAGGGGCAGGCGTATCGGCACCGGGGTCACCCGGGGCTGGTAGGTCAAGTGGCCGCAGAGCAGGCTCTGCTCCCATGCCTCCATGCTGCTACCCATTACCGGCCAGGCATCCCCGGCGCAGTACTGGAAAAGCAGCAGCCGGCGGGGCCGGGCCGAAGTGTTGGGCAGGGAGCCGTGCAGCATCCGGGCGTGGTGGATAGAGATGCCGCCGGCCCGCAACTCCACCGGCACCGCGGCCCCGTCGTCGAAACCCTCCTGGGTCACCGCCCCGACGAATCGCCCCCCCTGGTGGTGGTCGAGGATCGGCCCCTGGTGGCTGCCGGGAATCACCAGCAGGCAGCCGTTCTTTAGGGTCATGTCGTCCAGGGCGATGCCAACCGCCAGCAGGTCGTCGTTGGTGTGGGGGTAGAAGGCCCAGTCCTGGTGCCACTCCACCGGGCTGCCGAACTCCGCCGACTTGAGGTTGAGCTTCTGGCCGTTGTAGCGGATGGCCGGGCCGATGAGCTGGGCGACGATGCCGAGAATCTCGGGGTGGCGCAGGGCTCGGTCGTAGGCCGAATGGTGGGCCGCCGGGTTCTTGATGCGGCGCAACCTGGGCCGCTCGGCGCTGTGGCCCGGCTCCAGATCAAAAATATCGTCGTGCTCGCTCACCTGCCTCGACCGCTCCACGAACTCGTCGGTCACCCACCCCAGTTCCTCGGTCTCCGCCCTGTTCAGCACCCCCTCCACCCCGATATAGCCCTCTTTCCGGTAGAAGGCGACCTGCTTCTCGTCCAGCATCGCGTCCTCCTCGCAATAAGTCTCAGGTTATGGTTTCAGACTATGGGCGGATAGAGCAGGTTGGTCCGGTCAGCGGCCCAGTCCACCCCCGGCAGGGTCCGCAGCCGCCCCTCCAGGCCCGAGTCGGTCCAGCGCCGGGCCGCCCGCCGCAGCAGGGGCACCCACCAGGCCGCCTCGAAGGGGCATTCCTGGGGATGGGGCCAGGGGTTTTCCAGGCCCTGGAGCACCAGCCAGGAACAGGCCCGACGCAGGCTGCGCCCGCCTTCCCCCTCCCATTGCCACAGGTCCGCCCCCACGTGCCGACCCAGATCGGCCAGGTCGAAGAGTCCCACCAGGTTGGCCATGCAGGCGCTGAGCGCGTCGGGCTGCTTCAGTTCCAGGGGTTGCCGGCCCACCACATCCAACTGCCCCGCCAGCCGCCGGGGCGCCCGTTCCGCCAGGGCCTGGCGGGCCTGGAACAGCCTGCCACTGAACAACCCAAGCGCCGCCACCTGCAGCTCCGCCCAGGTGCCCAGGTGATCGGCGGCCCGCAGCGCCTCCTGGCCCGGCCCGCTGCCCAGCAGCCAGTCCAGGTACCGGCCCATCCATGCCTCCAGCCCCTGCTGGTCCTCCCTGCTCCAGGCCGGGGAGGCCCCGATCAGGCCCACCGCGTCCACCAGCCAACTGAGAGGCAGGCGCCGGCCCACTTCGGCCACGTCCACCCCTTGCGCCTCAAGGGGGGCACCTTCGCCGAGGAAGGCATCCCGCAGCAACAGCGCCGCCCCTTCGGCAAAGGGTTCGTAGTCATTAAAATAGTAGCCCAGGGCCAGGGTCTGCACGTCCGCACAGAGCGCCGGGAAGGACAGGACCAGGGTCGGCGCGGCGTTTTCGAGGGCCGCGTTGGCCTCCTGCAACAGGAGCTGGTCGGCCGGTTCCAGCGACGCGTCCCCCTCCCCTAACACCCGCCTGACCTGATATAGTTCGGCTGCGTCGGGCAGAAAGACCCGGGGCTCTTCAGCGGCCATCCGCCTGCCCGGCAGCCGCGGGGACCGGCGCGCCCTCCTTGTGGGGGGCGTGGGGCTCCCAGCCCACCGCGTATAGCATGATGAAGAACCCCACCACATAGGCCAGGGTCACATGCCACCCCTCCCGCAGCCAGTCCCTCGCCGACTTGGCCTGCGGGTACATGCTCGACAGAGCCACCCCAGCCGAGGACCCGAACCAGATCATCGAGCCGCCGTAGCCCACCGCATAGGCCAGCACCCCCCAGTCGTAGCCCCCCTGCTCCAAGGCCAGCTTGGTCAGCGGGGTGGCGCCGGATACCGCCGAGAGGAAACCCAGGCCAAAGGCCGTCTGCCACGAGGCAGTGGGCAACTCCTCCACCGGCATCATCGAGGCGCACATCACCAGCGAGAGCAGGAAGAGGCTGCCCCGGAGCGCCTTGGGGATCTCCTGCCACGAGGTCCGGGTGAAGGTGGCGCCCACGAGGATGGCCGCCCACACCCCTGCGGCTGGAAAATCGAGCATGACGTTGCCGAGGATGGCCCCGGCCAGGATCAGCAAGACCACCAGGATCTTGCCCGGGACCACCCGATGTGCCCCTTCCTCCTCGCGCTGGATAGGCTGGAAACGGTGCTGCTGGCGGGCGGCGACCAAGCCTGAAACGAGGAGCGCCGGCACCGCCGCCACGTACGCGTGGATCACGTCCAGGGCCGCCACCCCGTCTATCCACATCATGGTGGTGGTGGTGTCGCCCAACACGCTGCCCGAGCCACCGGCGTTGCTGGCCGCCACGATGGCCGCCAGGTAGCCCACGCACACCCGGCCGTTGAACACGGCCAGGGCCACCGCCCCGCCGATAATCGCGGCGGCAATGTTGTCGAGAAAGGAGGAGAGGACAAAGACCAGCGCCAGTAGCGCGAATCCGCCCTTTAAGCCGTCGGGCAGGAAGCGGGGCAGGATCTGGGGCACCTGCGACTCCTCGAAATGCTTTGCCAGCACCGCAAACCCCAGCAGCAGCCCTAAGAGGTTGAGCAGCACTGCCTTCTCGTGGCCCAGGTGCTCGACCAGGCCGAAGCTGTCGACAAAGGCGAACTTGAAAAGCAGGATGGCCCCCAGCCCAGTCAGCGCCACGGCCAGGGTGTGGTGGTGCAGCAGGGCCACACCGGCCAGGGTGAGGCCAAAGAGCAGGAACTCGCCCCGCACCCCGAGCCCCTCGTGGCCGGCTGCCCCGGTGGCGGCAAAAACCCCGGCCATCAGGGCCAGACCGATCAGTGCGATGAGGCGTTCTTTGGTCATAACTTCCTTTCCGAAAAGGACGTTGTCCCGAAGTTAGTTGAAATATCACAGGCTCCTCACTATAGATTGGGTACGGAAATACGGCCAAGTATTGACGTTCCCATCACCACAAGGAGCCTGCCATGGACAAGGTATCTTCTCGTTCGCCGTCGGTCAAGCAGTCTAAGGAGGTCATTGACGGTCCCGAGGTGGAGAGTCTGAGTGGTCGTCTGGCCTTGATTCAAGCGCTGATTCC
>Ga0194131_10006010_pt1 | contig 17095 bp, 15 predicted proteins | sample TA2KigO120mmetaG_FD_148631 | JGI IMG/M metagenome (GOLD analysis project Ga0194131, IMG submission 148631) | Freshwater microbial communities from Lake Tanganyika, Tanzania - TA2015053 Kigoma Offshore 120m | ecosystem: Environmental > Aquatic > Freshwater > Lake | place: Tanzania: Lake... | reverse complement strand
TGGAATCGATCACGGCGAAACTTGCGCGCTGTCGCCAAACGCTCGAACGCATCAAGCCGGGTTGCACCGCGCCACGTAGCAGAAGAAGCAAACGACCAGTCATTTACCGGACACAACACTAGTAGGAGGTGGGCCAGGTGCGCATCAGGTGCTGCCCCACGCCCTTGCTCGCGCGCAACTGGTGCACTTCGAGCATGCGGATGAGGTAGTCGCGCGTCTCCTCCGGCCGGATCACCGCCTGCGCCGCGTAGACCGAGGCGAGCCCCCATACGTCGTTGTCCTTCTGGATCTGGGCGAACCTCTCCTCGAAGCCCGGCTCGCCGGCGCCGACGCCATGCACGATCTTGGTCGCGAACTCGGGGCTCATGAAGCTCACTTCCGCCGTGGGCCACGCCGCGATGTCGTCGGAATGGCGACCGCCGCCCATGCACACGTAGGCGCGCCCGTAGCTCTTGCGGATGATCACCGAGAGGCGCGGCACGGTAACGAGTGTCATCGCGTTCATGAAGTTCATGATCTTGCCCGGAGCGCCTGCGCGCTCGGCCTCGGTGCCGATCTGGAAGCCCGGGGTGTCCACGAGCAGGATGATCGGTACGTTGAAGGAGTCGCACAGCACGAGGAAATCCACGATCTTGCGGCACGCGTCGCCGTCGAGCGCGCCGCCCCGGTGCAGGGGGTTGTTGGCGACGATGCCCACGCTCTTGCCGCCGAGGCGCGCGAGCGCGGTGATCGCGCTCCTGCCGAAGCGCGGCTTCAACTCGAACAGCGTGTCCTTGTCCACGATCGGGCGCACGATGCGCCGCATGTCGTAGACCTGCGTGCGGCTCTCCGGCAGCACCGAGAACACCTGGTCCATTTCCGCGCCGGATCCGGCGGGAACCGGCGCATCCGGCGGCGCCTCCCTGTGGTGGCCGGGAAGGTAAGACAGGAAACGCTTGATCGCGTCGAGCACCTCCTCCTCGCGGTCCGCGACGTGGTCGACGAGGCCGGTGATCTCGGCGTGCAGGCGCCACCCGCCCAGTTCTTCGGCTTCCACCTTCTCGCCGAGCGCCATCGAGACCAGCCGCGGGCTTGACACGGCCATGGTCGCGCCCTTGTGCATCACCGCGAAGTCCGCCTGGCACATGAGCCACGTCGAGGAGCCGAACGAGGGGCCGAAGGCCGCTGCGCACAGCGGCGTCTCGCGCGTGCGCCGGAACTGCGTGATGTCGTTGCCGAGCAGCTGGCCCATGCCGCGCGAGCCCATCGCGTCGGGCAGGCGCGCGCCGGTGGACTCCCCGAGCACGACGAGTGGCATGCCCCGTTCGGTCGCAGTACGCTTCATGTGCGCGATCTTCTTGCTGTTGGTCGTACTGGTGGACGCGCCCTTCACCGTGAAGTCGTTCACCACCACGCACACGTCGCGGCCGTTGATCTTCGCGTAACCGGCAAGCTTGCCGTCGGTCTGCGTCTCGTCGGCCTGCTCGGGATACACCCCGGAGCTGCCGAACAGGCCCGACTCCAGGTGGCTGCCCGGGTCCACGAGGTAGGCGAGCCGCTCGCGCGCGTTCCACATGCCCGCAGCCTTGCGCTTCGCGTACTTCTGCTCGCCGCCCCCGGCGAGCGCTTTTGCGCGCCGCGCTTCGTATTCCGCCAACAATGCCTCGAATGCCATGTTCAATCCCTCAAGAGTTCAGCCGCAGATACAGAGTACTGTAAGCGGTAAGCCGCAAGCGGTGAGCGGTGAGCGGCAAACCGAGGGAGAGTCTCGGCTTCAGGCTTTCCCCGCTCACTGCTTACCGCTCACTGCTCACCATTTTTCTTGATCGGCGTGTATCTGCGGTTTCATTCGCTTTTCCTTGCGGTGGCGTGGATCTCGCGGATCGCGGCGATCAACGGCGGGATGACCTGCCGGTAGTCGCCGACCAGGCCCCAGCGCGCCTGGCCGTAGATCGCGGCCTCGCGGTCGGTGTTGATCGCGATGATGTTCCCCGCGTTGCCGCAGCCCGCCATGTGATGCCCGGCCCCGGAGATGCCCACTGCGATGTAGACCTCGGGTGCCACGGTTTTTCCGGTGAGCCCGATCTGCATCGAGTGCGGGCACCAGCCAAGATCGCACGGCACGCGGCTCGCTCCCACCGCGCCGCCGAGCGCCTGCGCAAGCTCGGCGAGCAGCACGAATCCGTCTGCGCCCTCGAGCCCGCGCCCGCCCGCCACCACGACGCGCGCCTCCTCGAGCCGCATCCCGTCGCTCACCGTGCGCTCGCGCGCAACCACGTTCATCCGGGGCGCGGGCTCCGCGGTCGAGGCTTCCACCCGCACCACCTCGCCTTTGCGGCGCGGGTCCCGCGCCGCAGCCTCGTGGCAGCCGCCACGCACCGTCGCAACCGCCGGCGCGGTCCTCATCGACAGCGTCTCGCGGAAGCTGCCGCCGTAGCAAGGCCGCGTGAACAGCAGGCGCCCGGAGTCGCGCGCGATCTCCACGCAGCCCGCGGCCACCGCGGTATCCAGCCGGAACGCGAGCCGTGGTGCGAGGTCCGCGCCGAGCGTGGTGTGCGGAAGCAGAATCGCCGCCGGCCCGGACTCGCGCGCGATCCGCACCAGGCGCGCCACCCAGCGCTCGGGCTCGTAGTCCGCGAGCGCGCCTTCATCGGCGAGGTACACGCGCTCCGCGCCGCGTGCGATTAGATCGCTTGCGCATCCCTCGATCCCCCGTCCCAGCAGCGCGGCTTCCACCTTGCCGCTTGTGCCGGCGGCGAGCCTTCCGGCCAGGCCCAGCAACTCGTAGACCGGCGCGACGGGCTTGCCGAGCGCGATCTCGGTTACGACCAGTACGCCTGCCGCCATCGTGCGCTCTCGCCTGCTGCCGCAACCTACAGGAGCTTCGCGTCGCGCATGCACCGGGCAAGCGCCGAGGCTTGTTCCTGAGGCGTGGCGCCCGCGATGAACTCGCAATGGCTCTCGCGCGCCGGCACGAACAGGCGCTCGCGCACCCGTCGCGCGCCGGCAGCGCCCGCCCGCTGCGCGGCGAGGCCGAGCTCGCCCGCGCCCCATGCCGCCACCGGCTTGCGCGCGGCGCGCATGGTCTCGCGCAGGCTCGGCTTGCGCGGCGCGCCGAGCTCGTTCGATACCGTCACGACCAGCGGCAGCGGCGCCTCGACGGTCTCGAGCCCGTCATCGAGTACGCGCGTGACGCGCGCGGTCGCGCCCGCGACCCGCACTTCCTTGGCGAAGGTCACCGCCGTCCAGCCCAGCAGTTCGGCCATTCCGATTCCCACCGCCCCGGCGTCCGTATCGGCTGCCTGGCGTCCGGCAAGCACCAGATCCACCGCGCCGAGCTTGCGCACAGCGGCAGCGAGCGCGAGCGCTGTCGCGTAGCTGTCGCCGCTCAGCAGCGCGGGGTCGGCCAGCAGCACGCCCTCGTCGGCGCCCATCGCGAGCGCGTGCTTGAGGACGCTGCGCGAGGCATCGGGCCCCAGCGTCAGCGCGCTGATGCCCACCGTGCCTCCGAGCTCATCGCGGATCCGGAGCGCCGCCTCCAGTGCCTGCTCGTCAAAGGGGCTCATCGCGAGCGGCTGCCCGGGCGGCAACACGAGCTCGCGCGCAGTCTCGTCCACCCGGAACACCGCGGCGGGCGTGTCCGGGTTCGGCACCTGTTTGACGCAGACGGCGATGCGCACCCGCGCCTCAGGCGATCGTGACGTCGGTTGGCACGATGCCGTCGAAGTGCTTGCGCTGGTAGTTCCAGGGGATCTGCGGCTGGTGCCGCCCCTGCGCATCGGTCGCGCGCGCCATGATGCGGTACCGGCCGGGCCGGTCCGCTTCCCACAGATACGACCAGCGCAGCCACAGCCATTTCTCGCGCGGCGCCTCGAGATGCGCGTCGTGCCACGTACTGCCCCCGTCCACGCTCACCTCCACGCGGGCGATCGCGCCCGCGCCGCTCCACGCGAGCCCGCGGACCTTGTGCGTCCCGCGCTCGAGCGGCGAATCCTCGTCCAGCGGGTCAAGGATGATGCAACGCACCCCCATCGCCGTGATCATCTCCTTGTTCGGGTCCTCCGGCGAATTGCCGTAGACGAAATAGTGCTTCTGGTAATAACACTGCGGGACGTGGTCCATGATCTCGAGCTTGTGCAGCCACTTCACCCACCAGTTGCCCGACCAGCCGGGCACGATCATGCGCACCGGCGCACCGTGGATGTGGGTCAGATATTCCCCGTTCATGGACCATGCAAGCAGCGTGTCCGGATCGAGCGCCTTCGCGAGCGGCAGCCCCTTGTCGTAGTGGATGACGCCGGGGTCCACGAGCTTGAAGTCCGAGCGGCCCACCGAGCGGTATTGCACCGCGAGGTCGGGCCGCCCCCGGTCGAAGCCCTCCGTGCGCACGCTCGCGGCGCGGGTTTTCAGGCCGGCCTTCCGGAGCACTTCCGCGAGCGGCACCCCGGTGAATTCGCCCGCGCTCACGGCGCATGTCGTGGTGGACTCGCTGCTGATCTCCTCGGTGGAAGGAACGGCGCTCTTCTCGCGCATGGCCGCGCGCGCCTGCATGTCCTGCTGGTTGATGCGGGAAGGCTTCTTGCCGCCCTTTTGCATGTAATCGAAGAAGCCCGCGTCGTTGCCCGCGCATTCGGTCACCGCGCGCACCGTGCGCCCCGGAAGCTTCTGCAGCTCCTTGAGCGAGAACTCGGCCGGCCGCTCGACTTCCCCGTACACGGAGAGCGTCCAGTCGTCCGGGTGCACCGGCTCGGGCACCTCGAGCTGGTTGACGACGTAGTACGCGTCGGTCGGCGTGATCAGGCCCTCCAGCTCCACCAGCGGCGCGCGCCCGTTGATGACGCGCCCCTGCGTGTCCTTGCCCGCGATCAGGGTCGCGCGCCTGCGGTCCGGCCACCCCATCACCCAATCGCCTTCGATTTCCCGCTTCGGCATCTGCGCTCTCCCGTTCGGTCCCGCGTGCGCCAATTATCCGCCGACGTTCCTCGACCTTGCCAATGGCGGATCGCTATTCATCCGTCACCGGCTCAAGGCCGGACGCCGGCCTTGAGCTTTGGCCCCACGCGCGTCTTCATTCCCGGCCAGGCCGCCTCGAGAAAACGGCACAGATAGGGCCGCGTCTCGCGCGGGTCGATGAGATCCTCCACCGCGAACGCCTCCGCCGTGCGAAAAGGCGAGGTGCGGCTGCGCAGATCCTCCTCGATTTCCCGCTCCCGCGCGGCCGGATCGGGCGCGGCGGCGATCTCGCGCCGGTACGCCGCCTTCACCCCGCCCTCGAGCGGGAGCGAGCCCCACTCGGCCGACGGCCACGCGATCTTGAGATTGAGCCCGGCGCGGTCCACGGTGCTGCCGCCGGCCATGCCGTAGCACTTGCGCACCACTACCGTGTAGACCGGCACCGTGAGCTGCATGTTCACGAACCTGCCCTGCATGCCGATGCGCATCATGGCCGCCGCCTCCGACTCGATTCCGATCTGGAAGCCGGGCACATCCACGAAGAATACGAGCGGGATGTTGAAGCAGTCGCACAGCTCCGTGAAATGCGTTTGCTTTCGCGCGGCCTTGGCGTCCACGACTCCACCGTGGCGCGGGTTGTAAGCGACCACGCCCACGACCTTGCCGGCGAGGCGCGCGAGACACGTGATTACCGCGCGCCCGAAGGTGGGCTGGATCTCGAACACCGAATTCCTGTCCACGACCATCGCGATCAATTTGCGCATGTCGTAGGGCTGGCGGGCCGAACGCGGGATGATGCCGGCGAGCGCATCCTCGCAACGGTCCACCGGGTCCTCGCAGGCGGTCTCCGGCGGCAGCTCCCACACGTTCGCCGGCATGTAGGAGAGAAAGCGCCGGATCTGGCGCAGGCAATCCTGCTCGTCGTCGGCCGCGTTGTCGATCGTGCCGGCCGTGTCCACCGCCATTCTCGCGCCGCCGAGCTCTTCCTTGGTGACCGGCTTCCCGTGCGCGCGCTCCACTACGGGCGGGCCCGCGGCGAAGATCTGGCTGCTGTTCTTCACCATCACCGTCCAGTGCGCGAGGATCGCGCGCCCGGAGGGTCCGCCGGCCGCGGTGCCCATCACGGCGGAGACCACCGGGACGGCGCCCATGAGCGCAACCGAGCGCTCGAAGCCGTCCGGCCCCGCGCCGGGAAACGTGGTGTAGCCGCGATGCTCGATGGACTCCACGCTGCCGCCGGCTCCATCCACCAGGTTCACCAGTGGAATGCGGTAGAGGAAGGCCAGGTCCTCGATGAAGCCGCCCTGGCCGCCTTTGCGCCTGCTCCCGCCATAGCCCGACCCGCCCCGGATCGTGTAGTCCTCGCCGCCCACGGCCACCGGCCGCCCGTCAATCTTGCCGATGCCCGCGACATAGGGGTGGGGCACGAAGCCCGCGAGCCTGCCCGTTTCATCGTAGGTCGCCCGGCCGGCGAGCTTGCCTACTTCCTGGAACGTTCCACGGTCGAGCAGCTGCGCGATGCGCTCGCGCACAGTGAGCTTGCCCGCGGCGTGATGGCGCGCGACCGCGTCCTGCCCGCCGCACTGCTCGGCCAGGCTGCGGCGCCGATGGAGCTCCTCGATCTCGGCTTTCCAGCTCATGGATTTCCTCCTCGCGCGCGGCCCGGCGGGGACACGCGCCGCATCCTACGCCGGGCCCCTATTGTTGTCAATGAGATTGTTGACATTCATACAATTACGCGCTACGGTGCGGCTACCGAACCGGCTCACGAGACGCGTCATGGCGCGCAATGCCGCTATTCCTCCCGAGTCCCCCGCCGCGAGCGGCGGCGGCTCGCGCGATCCGGAGAGCGGCCCGCTCACGCTGTCGCTGCCCGAGCAGATCGCGGCGCGCCTGTCCGAGCGCATCATCGCGGGCGCCTACCCGCCGGGACAGCGCATCATGGAGCAGGTGGTTTCCGACGAATTCGCAGTGAGCCGCGGCCCCGTGCGCGAGGCCTTGCGCCTGCTCGAAAAGGACGGCCTCGTGACGATCCTGCCCCGGCGCGGCGCGCAGGTAACGAGCCTCTCGATCGACGAGGTGCGCGAGATCTTCAACATCCGCGCGGTGCTGAACGGCCTGCGCGACCGCGGCCTCGCGGAGGACCCCGACCGCGCGCGCGTGCTGCCGCGCCTCGAAGCGGAAGTGGAGGCGCTGGCGCGGCTCGTGCGCGAGCAGGGTGCTTACGTCGAGACGGTGTTTCGGCTCAACCGGTTCTTGAACGGGCACACCCGCAACGGCCGGCTGCGCACGATCCTCTCCGCGCTCGCGCTGCAGACGCTGCGGTACTCGCGCCTGGGGCTCTCCACCGAGAGCCGCCGGCGCCAGTCGATCCGCAACTGGCAGCGCCTGGTCAAAGCCGTCCGGGACGGGGACGGCGAGGAGGCGCAGCGGGCCGCCGAGCGGCGGGTGCGCGACTCACGCGACGCCGCGATCCGCGAACTGGAAAAGCAGGGAAAGACGTGACTGGTGATTCGTGACTCGCGATTCGTGATTGGCGGCGCGTGACGGATAAAACATAGCGGGTCTCGTGAACTCCGGCCTTTCTTCCTCAATCCTCAACCCTCGATCGTCGTCTCATCCCTCGAGAACGGCGACGAGCTGGCCTTCCGCGACCGGGTCCTTCTCCTTCACCAGGATCTCCTGCACGGTGCCCGCGTCCTCCGTGATGACCGGTATTTCCATCTTCATCGATTCGATCACGACCAGGGTGTCCCCGGACTCCACTTTGTCGCCCGGCCTGGACTGCACCTTCCATACCGTGCCGGTGATTTCGGATTTGATTTCGATGCGCGCCATGCTTCAGCCTCAGGGCGGAAAATTCGGTCTGGTTTGACGGGTCGGGCGGGAAACTGCCGGGCGAGTATAGCATGCGCGGCGCCGCGCGCCGTTGTGCGCGGGGCAGCAGCTGCGCAACAATAGCGTTCCCGCGGCGTCGCGTGCCGCACGCGGCACCCGGCATGGAGGAAAACATTGACGGCCCTGCCCCCGCTCAAGGATTCCGCCCTCGCGTGCGAAGGCCGGGTCGCGGTGCTCACGTTCCGGCGCGACGACGTGCGCAATGCGCTCACCGGCACCGAGCTCGTGTCCGACATCGTCGACACCGTGCGCTGGGCGAATGCCTCAAGCGAAGTCTCCGTGCTCATCGTGACGGGTGAGGGCGCCGCGTTTTCCGCGGGCGGCAACATCAAGGTCATGCGCGAACGCGCAGCAGCCTCCGCATACGAGCTGCAGCGGCACTATCAACGCGGTATCCAGCGCATCCCGCTCGCCCTGCAGGACGCGGAGATCCCGACGATCGCCGCAGTGAACGGCCCGGCGATCGGCGCCGGTTTCGATCTGGCGAACATGTGCGACCTCCGCATCGGGTCGGTGAACGCGCAGTTCGGCGAGACGTTCGTCAACCTCGGGCTCATCCCCGGCGACGGGGGCTCCCATTACCTGCGGCGCATGGTCGGGGACCAGCGCGCGGCCGAGCTCACGTTCACTGGCCGCATCGTGAAGGCCGAGGAGGCGCTCGCCCTCGGCATCCTGCTGGAGGTCACCGCCCCCGAGGAGCTCATGCCGCGCGCGCGGGAATTTGCCGGTAGAATCGCGGCGAAGCCTCCGCTCGCGCTGCGCTACGCGAAGCGCCTGCTGCGGATGGCGCAGCGCCAGGGACTCGAGGAGCATCTGGAAGCGTGCGCGGCGTTCCAGGCGATTCTCCAGAAGACCGAGGACCACGCAGAAGCGATGGCGGCTTTCTTCGAGAAGCGCACGGGTGAGTTCAGGGGGAAGTAGCGAACGATGGGGAATTTTCTTTGGTTGAAGTCCGGTCGGTGGGCGGGCCGGTACAGGGCGCAACGCGACCGCGGTAACCGTTGCCTGACGTGCACTCTTGGACCGTGAACATGGGTAAGAATCTCTGGTGCCTTCTCTTCCTGCTCGCCGCGCTGTCTGCGCCGGCCGCGGCGCAGGAGCGAAAATTCGAGCCGGTGGACGAGGGCGCGAAGGACGCGTCCTGGGTCGGCTTCCGCAACCGCCTGCTCACCGCGCTCGACAAGCGCGACCGCAAGTTCGTGCTCGGGGTGCTCGACCGCAACATCCGCAACAGCCTCGATGCGCCGCGCGGCGTCGCCGAGTTCAGGAAGCAGTGGGATTTCGACGCGAACGACGGCGCGCTGTGGCGCGAGCTTCCGGCGGCGCTCTTTCTCGGCAGCGCATGGCTGAAATCCGGCAAGGGGCCCCGGCAGCTGTGCGCACCGCATCTCGCCGCGAAGTGGCCCGACGATCTCGACCCCTTCGATTACGGCGCGATCACCGCGAAAGAGGTGCTGGTGAAGTCCGAGCCGTCCACCGAAGCGAAGACCGTCGCGACGCTCTCCCACAGCATCGTGCGGGTGACCGACTGGGAGGTGGCCGACGCCGTAACCCAGGCGAAGCAGATCTGGGTGAAGGTCCGCCTGAAGAGCGCAGAGGGCTTCGTGCCCGAGGAGCAGATCCGCAGCCCCGTCGAGCACCGCGCCTGCTTCGTGAAGACCGAGCACGGCTGGCGCATGGTCGCCTTCGTCGTGGGGCTCGAACGCTGAGACGCGGGCGAGCACGCGCGTGCGCCCAGTATGCCGCCCGTGGCTGCAGCGGGGTGCGCGGCGCCTCGCAGCAGCGGCCCTCGCCATGACGGCCGCATCGGCGCCTGCGCTCGACCTCCAGGGCCACCGCGGCGCCCGCGGCCTCGCTCCCGAGAACACGCTGCCCGCGTTTGCGCGCGCTCTCGCGATCGGGGTGACGACGCTCGAGCTCGATTGCGCCATCACGCGCGACGGCGTCGTGGTGGTGAGCCACGATCCCTCGCTCAATCCCGACATCACGCGCGGCCCGGACGGCAAGTGGCTGGACGGCGCCGGCCCCGCGATCTGGCAGCTCACTTACGAAGAGCTCGGCCGCTACGATGTCGGACGCATCAATCCCGCCAGCGCGTACGCACGGCGCTTCTCCGCGCAGCAGCCGGTGGACGGCACGCGCGTGCCGCGGCTCGCCGACGTATTCGCGCTCGTGAAACGAAGCGGCAACGACGCGGTGCGTTTCAACATCGAGACCAAGGTTTCTCCGCTCGCCCCGCACGAGACCACCACCCCTGAAGATTTCGCCCGTAAGTTGATATCAGCCGTACGTTCGGCCGGGATGGCCGAACGTACGGCTATTCAGTCGTTCGACTGGCGCACGCTGGCCGTGGTCCAGAAGGAGGCGCCGGAGATCCCGACCGTCTATCTCACGTCGGTGAGCGGGTTCATGGACAACATCCAAGCCAGCCGTCCGTCTTCGCCGTGGACGGCTGGCTTACACGTAAGTCATTTCGATAACTCCGTACCGCGCATGGTCAAGGCGGCGGGCGGCGCGATCTGGTCACCGTACCACGGCGACGTCACGCGCGCGGCGGTCCGGGAAGCCCGGGCGCTCGGGCTGAAAGTGGTGGTGTGGACGGTGAACGACCCCGCCGCCATGCGCCGCATGATCGAGTGGGGCGTGGACGGCGTCATCAGCGACCGCCCCGATCTGCTGCGTGGGGTCGCCGCCAGAGCCGGCCGGCCGCTCCCGGCGCCCACGCCGGTTGCGCCGTGAATCCGTGCCCGCTTCGCGCGGGTGGCACGCAACGCGCGGGCTCAATCGAGCAGCCGCCGCGCGACGAATGAGAGGATGTCCCCGAGCGACTTGCGTTTGGCGACCGGATCGGTGCCGATGCTCGCGCCGCGTGTCATGCAGTTCCTGCTCAGCACATCGAGGTATTGGCGCGCATTCTCGAGGGGAACCCCGGTTGGAGCGAGGGTGAACCGCCCGTCGTCCTCGATATGGACCAGGCAGCTCGAGACATTCTGCGCCCGGCGGAACGCCTGGAGCCCCCTGAATCGCTCGTCGCCGTCGAACCCGTGCGGCGCGCCGGGATAAACGATCAACTCGACGCTCCCGCCCGCATCGCGCAAGCGCGCAGCGTAGCGCCGGCACGGCTCGACCCCCGTGTAATCGTCCGCCCCCGCCAGCAGAAGGAGCAGCGGTACCGCGGGCCGCGGGTTGCGGTACTGCACGGCGCAGCTTGGATAGAGCGCGACGGAAACCGCAAAGGACTTCGAACTCGCGTGCGGGCCGCTTCCGGCGCCGTGCCGGTCCATGGCGAGAAGGGCCACGTTTCCGCCTTTGCCCGCCCCGAGGATGCCGATTCGCCGCCGGTCGATCTCGCGACGGGCCGCCAGAAGCTCCAGCGCCGCGTACGCGTCGGCGAGCACTTGCGCGTCGCTCAGCCGCCCCTGGTCGTCGGGCGTGGCGAGGACGCCGCGCGGAGTGAGGCTGTCGATCACGAACGCCGCGATGCCCGCGCGGACGAAGGCGCGCACGTAATGTCCCTCGCGCGCGTCCGTGACGCCGGGGCTGCCCGGAACCACCACCATGGCCGGCACCGCACCGTGCCTGCCCTCCGGCAGGACGAGCTGCCCGAAGATCCTTTGCGTGCCGCCGCCGACCCCCGGCGCCTCGAACTCGATCTTCTCTCCGGCCCGGAACGGTTCAGCGTGCGTTGCCGGCATCGCCGCGCAGACGGCCAGCACGAGCGCCAGCACCAACGGGGCGCCCGTCACGTCTTTCCGGTCAGAACTCACCCGTCGCGCCGTCCGAGGCAAGGAAATGGGAAATGGGTAATGGGGAATAGTGGCGGCGCACGTGGTGCTTCGCATTCACCATTCCCTATTCCCTATTCACCATTCACCGGGTCAGTAGCTGGTGGGCCAGTTCGCCAGCCGGTGCCCGCCCACGCCGTTCCTCAGGCGCGTGCGGTGCACGGCGAGCGCGCGGATGAGGAAGGCGCGCGTGTCGCGCGGGTCGATCACGTGCTGCGCCTCGTAGAGCGCGGCCAGCGACCAGGCGGACGTGTCGCGCTCGACTTCCGCCACGAGCTGCCTGAAACGTTCCGGGTCGTCCTCCTCCTTCACCCCGTAGAGCACGTTGACCGACACCCTCGGGTCCATGAAGCCCAAGTCCGCGGTCGGCCAGCACGCCACTTCGTCCGCGTTGCGGCCGCCGCCCATGTTGATGTAGGCCTGCCCGTAGCTCTTGCGCATGATGACGGTGATCCTGGGCACGGTCACGAGCGAGAGCGCGTTCATCCAGTTGATGACCTTGCCCGGCATGCCCCGGACCTCTCCTTCGAGCCCGATCAGGAAGCCCGGGACGTCCACCAGGAACACGACCGGGATGTTGAACGAATCGCACAGCACCATGAAGCTCGTCACCTTCTGGCATGCATCCGCGTCGAGCGCGCCGCCCTTGAACATGGGGTTGTTGGCGATGAAGCCGACGCTCTTGCCGTCGAGCCGCGCGAGCACGGTGGCAGCAGCCCTGCCAAAGCGCTCCTTCAATTCGAAGCTGGAGCCGCGGTCGGCGGTCGCCGCGATGATTTTCCGCACGTCGTACACCTGGTTGCGCGACTCGGGCAGGATCTCGAGGATGGCGCGGCACGCCTCGTCCGAGCCGGCGGGAACCGGCTGCTCGGGGGGCGGCTCCTGGTTGTGGGTCGGCAGGTACGAAAGGAACGTTTTCACCGCATCGAGCGCCTGTTCGTCGGTATCCACCGCGAGGTCCGCGAGCCCGGAGACTCCCGTGAGCAGTTTCCAGCCGCCAAGCTCCTCCGGGTCCACCGGCTTGTTGATCGCGATCGAAGTCACCCCGGGGCTCGCAATCGCCATCACCGCGCCCTTGCGCATGACGACGAAATCGGACATCGCGGCGTACCACGTCGAGGAGCCGTAGCACTGTCCGAGCAGCGCGGTGACCCACGGGCTCTCGCGCAGCCGCTGGTACTCGGTCGGGTCCTGCGCGATGATCGCCCGCCCCGGCGCGCCCATGCGGTCGGGCATGCGCGCGCCGGATGATTCCCCGAGGAAAACGAGCGGCAGGCCGCGCTTGCACGCGACGGCTTTCACATGCCGGATCTTCTTCATGTTGATTACGCTGGAGGAGGCGCCCAGCACGGTGAAATCGTTGGAAACGAGCGCCACCTCCCGCGCGTTGATCCGCGCAAAACCCGCGACCTTGCCGTCGGCGGGCGTCTTGTGCCGGACCTCGGCGCGGATGCCGCGCGCGTGGCGGCCGGTTTCGATGAAGCTGCCGGGGTCCACGAGGCGGTCGATGCGCTCGCGCGCGTTCAGCAAGCCCTGCGCTTTTCTCTCGGCGAGCTTCTCCGCGCCGCCCATCGCCAGCGCTTCGGCGTTTTTCTGCTCCAGCTCGTCGAGCAATTTCTGGATTGGCACGGTGCGCTCTTATCCCGGATGCGCGCGCTATAGCGGGCCGCGGCACAGCGCCGCGCGGCCATGGAAATTCTACGCCAACGCGTATGCGGCCGCTCGCGGGCGGGCGGATCCGCCTCGCGCTGCGGGCGATCACGCCTTTTTGATGACGTCGATCCGCTTGCGACGGGTGTCCACGCGCACGATGTCGCCGGTCCGGATCGCGCCGTAGGGCTTGCGCGACCAGCCCTCGGTGATGGTGATGCCGGCGAACACCGCGCCCTGGACCATGACCGGATTGGTGACGCCGAACACGAAGGCCTTCGGCGCGATGCCTTTGTGCTTGATGTCGTAGAACGCCCAGCCGGCGGCAATCCCGCCCTTGGCGCTCGGGGTGATCAGGATCTTGTCGCGGATGTTGTGGCCCTCGAGCGCGTGGCCCGGGCGCGAGATCAGGCCCGACCAGCGGTCGAGGTCGTAGCGCGGACTGAAGCCCTCGACGGACACCAGCGCCTCGCCCTCCACCGTGGGCCCGTACGCGCGCTGGACCCGCAGGGCCGGTGCCCGGCTCCTGCTCACGCTGCCCGCGCTCCCGCGCGCGGGTCCTTCCCGCTCACCGCGATCTCGACACACTCGCGCGTGGGGCGCAGGATGGTGTTGAACTTGTGCGCGCCGATGATATTGGCGAGCTTCGCGGAATTGGTGACGAGGTTGCTCCAGCCGTTCTGCGCCCGGATCCGCGCGATGTTCTGCAGGATGTAGAAACACACGCCCTCGAGCACGACCGCGCCCGAGCCCTCGATCGCGGAAAGATAGCCGAGGTTGCGCGCCGCGCTCTTCACGCCGTTGCTGGTCGTGACGAAGAGGTGGCTGCCCGGCTTGAGTTTTCTGCCCTCGAGCAGCTTGGCGAGCGTCCTCATCTCGAAGAGCGACTGCTGGGGCCCGGAAAAAACCACGAGATCGAGCGGATTGCCGCGCGCGGAGTAGCCGCCGTAGACGCGCTCGACGTCGCGCCTGCTGATTGTCACGACCTCTTTGGGCCGGTTCCCGCCAAACGCCGCCTTCAGCGTCGGCGCCTCGGGGGTGACGCCGACCATGTGGAACATCCCCATCGAGCCGTGGCTCGCGAGCGAAGCGCCGAGGTGCTTAAGCTCGTCCGCGGCCGGGCGGCGCCGGATCCCGGTGAATACCGGCACCGCAAAATAATCCTGGTGACTCTCCCCGACGATTTTCCCGACCGCGCCCCAGTCGGCGAGGTCATCGAGCCCTGCCTTCAGCACGACCTGGAACGTGCCTTTGCGGTGCGCGTCGAGGTGGAAGCCGTACTCCGGGACGCGCCCGGTAAGCGCCGCCGCGAGCGCCGCAGGCCCGGACTCGAAGTTGGAGCGCGCGCCGAACACCGAGTTGGCGTAGATCACCGTGCCGGTGTCGCCCCAGGCCACGTGCTCACCCTTGTGCGGCTGATAAAGCGTCTGGTAGTTGATGCAGGTGTCGGCCGTGACGACGTTCATGCTCCGCAGGCACGCGATGAGCTCGCGTTCCTTCTCCGCCTCGGCCGGGTCCTGCCCGAGCTTCGCCACGTAGTCGAAGTCCACGCAGCGCGCGTTGGTCGTGGTGTTGCGCACGCATTTTGCGCCCAGTCCGGCCGCGCGCTCGAGAAAGCTCTTGCCGGCCTCGCCCATCACCTCGATGTCGCCCATCATGTGCACGTTCGACACCGGCACGAAGCGCTTCGCGCCGAAGAACTTGCCGACCTCGAGCTGCAGTTCGAGCGCCTCCTTTACCGCGCGCCCCCCGTCGCCGCGCAGCATGCGCCGCTCCTCCGCGCTCAGGCGCATCGCTTTCCCCGTCCGCCGATATCGTGTTTGTTCGTCGAAAAAAATTTGCCCCGGGGACGACCCGGGGCAAATCGTGTGCGCTGCAACCGCGCTCAGGCCCCGTGCACCTCGTAGGCCGCTTCCTTCTTCTTGCGCATGGCGGGCGCGATCATGATGATCACGATCAGGAACGTCGCGATCATGAAGGAGAGGCTGATCGGGCGCGTGAAGAACACCGTCGGATCCCCGCGCGAGATCAACAGCGCCCGGCGCAGGTTCTCCTCCATCAGCGGGCCCAGCACGTAGCCCAGGATCAGCGGCGCCGGCTCGCACTCGAGCTTGGAGAGGACGTAGCCGAGGATGCCCAGCAGCCCGCACAGGTAGACGTCCATCGCGCTGTTGTTCAGGCTGTAGTTGCCCACCGCGCAGAACATGATGATCGAGGGGAAGAGCCACCGATACGGGATCTGCAGCAGCTTCACCCACAGCCCCACCAGCGGCAGGTTGAGAATCACGAGCATCGCGTTGCCGACCCACATGCTCGCGATCAGGCCCCAGAAGAGGTCCGGCTTGGAGCTCATCACCTGCGGCCCCGGCGCGATGCCCTGGATCGTGAGCGCGCCCAGCATGAGCGCCATGGTGGCGCTGCCGGGAATGCCGAGCGTGAGCGTCGGGATGAACGCGGTCTGCGCCGCCGCGTTGTTGGCCGACTCCGGACCCGCCACCCCCTCGATCGCCCCGCGCCCGAACCGCGAGGGATCCTTCGAGATCTTCTTCTCCACCATGTAGCTTGAGAACGAGGCGATCGAGGGGCCGGTGCCCGGCAGCGTGCCGAAGAACGCGCCCACCGCCGTGCCGCGCACGATCGCGGGGAAAGAGTCCTTGAGGTCCTTGGCGGTGGGCATGATGTTCTTGATGTCCTTCGTGAACACCTCGCGCTGCTCCTTGGATTCGAGGTTGTTCACGATCTCGGCCACGGCGAAGAGCCCCACCGCGATCACGGTAAAGCCGATGCCGTCGGTGAGTTCCGCGATGCCGAACGAGTAGCGCGCCATGCCCGAATTCACGTCGGTGCCGATGATCCCGATCAGCAGCCCGAGGAACACCATTGCGAGCGACTTCACCATGTCGCCGTGCGCGAGCACCGCCGCGGCGACGAGCCCCATGCACATCAGCGAAAAATACTCCGGCGCGCCGAACTTCAGCGCCCACTCGGCGAGCGGCGGGCCAAGAGTGGCGATCAGCAGCGTGCCCACGCACCCGGCGATGAACGAACCGATGGCGCAGATCGCGAGCGCGGGGCCGGCGCGCCCCTGGCGCGCCATCTGGTAGCCGTCGAGACACGTCACCACCGATGCGGTCTCGCCCGGCAGGTTGACGAGGATCGCGGTGGTGGAGCCGCCGTATTGCGCGCCGTAGTAGATCCCCGCAAGCATGATGAGCGCGGGCACCGGGGGCAGGTTGAAGGTGATCGGCAGCAGCATGGCGATGGTGACCAGCGGGCCGATGCCCGGCAGCACGCCGATCGCCGTGCCGACGAACACGCCGATGAAGCAGTAGAGCAGGTTCTGCGCCGACAGCGCGACGGTGAAGCCGAAAACCAGGTTGTTGAAGATTTCCATGGCATCACCACCAGAAGAGCTGATACGGCAGGCCGAGTCCGTAGACGAATACCGCCCACGCGAATATGCACATGACCACCGTGAGTATGGTGACTTCCTTCACCTTGAACTCGTGGCCGGCGAGCGCGGAGATGTAGAACATCGCCACCAGCGCCGGCACGAACCCGGCGCGGTCCATGAGCCAGCCGTAGACGATGAGCGAGGCGGTGATGAAGGCGAGCGGCCGCCAGCCCCAGATCCCCTTCACGCGCTCCTTCGTCCTGAGGCCGCGCACGAGCACGTAGAGCCCGAACAGCATCAGGACCGCGCTCAGCACCCGCGGGAAATAGCCCGGACCCATGCGCCGCGCGGTTCCCATCGGAAAGTCGAGCGCCATGTAGAACCCGATGGCCCCGATGGCGAGCAGCAACAGGCCCGCCAGAAAATCCTTGTTGTT
>Ga0194131_10006007_pt1 | contig 17102 bp, 16 predicted proteins | sample TA2KigO120mmetaG_FD_148631 | JGI IMG/M metagenome (GOLD analysis project Ga0194131, IMG submission 148631) | Freshwater microbial communities from Lake Tanganyika, Tanzania - TA2015053 Kigoma Offshore 120m | ecosystem: Environmental > Aquatic > Freshwater > Lake | place: Tanzania: Lake... | reverse complement strand
TACGATCGGGACGTTTTCCCGATAGATGTACTGCCAAATATCCAGCTCGGTCCAGTTGGAGAGCGGAAAGACCCGAATCGACTCGCCCGTCTGCTTGCGCGCGTTATAAAGGTTCCACAGCTCGGGTCGCTGATTTTTGGGATCCCAGCGATGCTGCGCGTTGCGGAACGAGAATACGCGTTCTTTGGCGCGTGATTTTTCTTCATCACGTCGTGCCCCGCCGAAAGCCACGTCGAAGCGATGCGCATCGAGCGCCTGTCGCAAGCCCTCGGTGTTCCACAGATCGGCGTGGATCTGCGAGCCATGGGTGAAGGGATTGATACCAAGACGCAGAGCTTCCGGATTGCGATGTACCAGCAGCGTCATGCCGTAGTCGCGCGCGACTTTCTCGCGCATCGCGTACATATCGCGAAATTCCCAGGTCGTATCGATATGCAGCAACGGGAACGGCGGCGGCGCCGGAAAAAAAGCCTCGCGCGCGATGTGCAGCATGGTCGCGCTGTCTTTGCCTGCGGTGTAGAGCATGACCGGGCGCTCGGCCTCGGCGATCACCTCGCGCATGATGTGGATGCTTTCCGCTTCGAGGCGCTGCAAATGGGTCAGGCTCATGGGATCTCGAGGATTTTTTTGAGGTGAGTTTGCGGTAGCGGTCTCGCGGCGCGGACCCGGGGCCGCCGGCGCAGCCAAGAGCACGATCGATGGATGTCGCTCGGCCCAAGCTTGCAGCTCAGGCCGTACGACATCGACGCCGTGCAGCAGCACACCGCGAATCTTTGGCGAGCTGGCGAGCAAACGGTCGAGGAAATCGAGCCAACTCTCGATGCGACAAGGCGCAGCGAGCGGCAGCCATCCCAAGCGACCACGCAGGGTCTGGGCAATCAACAGGCGTGCGTCTTGTACACGCAGCTCGCCGCACCAGACAAATTCGCCGGCTTTACGCTCGCTGGTGCGCAGCGTCTGCAGCGTCGCGTGCTGCCAATCTTTGAGCAGGGGTTCTTGCAGGGCGCGCTCGGCCAGCGTTGGCAACACGAGACCCACGCGACCGAGCAACCGCGCCAGCGCCCGCCCTTCGCTTTTGGCGCCGAAGCGCTGGCGGGCAAGCCCAGCCACGGCCGCCGCGCTCCAGAGCCGCCCCGGTTGCGGCGGCTCGGCACGCAGCAGGCTCTGCGTGAGCGCGGCTTCATCGGCGGCATCGAGCACGCGATTCGCGCCCATCGGTCGACCCGGACTGCGCCTCGCCAGCGCCGACCAGCCTCCCTGCCGAAAGGCCTTGCAGGCGCTGATGATGGTCGGCGCGCTCAGCCCGGTCTGCGCCCGCACGTCGGCGAGACTACTGCCGGCCAAGCGCAGCTCGACGGCGCGCCGCCGGCGGGCCTGCTGGGAATAGTCGGTGGAGTGGACTGATGACAGGGGCACTTAGGGTTCAAGTCCTTGTCCGAATTCGTGAAGTTTAAGTCCATTAATTATTTAATCAAGCCTTGGTAGGCTATACTCCTGGCCGTGGTCATCTCCAGCGCCCTGCTCAGCGACGTCGAAAACATCGCCCTCGAGGCAGGCGCGGTGGTTCGTCCCATCTACGAGATGGATTTTTCGGTGCAGACCAAGGCCGATGAGTCCCCCGTCACCATTGCCGATCAACAGGCCGAGGCCGTCATTCTGGCGGGGCTCGCGAACCTCGATCCCGGGATACCCGTCGTCGCCGAAGAGTCGGTCGCCGCCGGTCGTATCCCGACCGTCGATACCCGCACGCCACGCTTTTGGCTGGTCGATCCGCTCGATGGCACCAAAGAATTCATCCACCGCAATGGCGAGTTCACCGTCAATATCGCTTTGATCGAGGCTGGAGAACCAGTGCTCGGTGTGGTGCTGGCGCCCGCACTTGGCAGCAAGAACGGCACGCTTTACAGCGGCGCTCGCGGACTCGGTGCCTTTCGCCGCGACGCGGCGGGGCGCAGGGCAATTCTTTGTCGGCGCGTACCGCAGTCCGGCCTCGCCGTGGTGGCGAGTCGCTCGCATGGCGATGAACAAGCGCTCGATGCCTTTCTCGCGGGGCGCATAGTGGGTTCGCGCGTCAACGCCGGCTCCTCGCTCAAACTTTGTTTGTTGGCCGAGGGTCGGGCCGATCTCTATCCGCGGCTTGGGCGCACCATGGAGTGGGACATCGCTGCGGGCCATGCCGTACTCGCAGCCGCAGGCGGCAGCGTGACGCGGCTCGCAGACGGGCAAGCGCTCACTTACGGCAAGCCCGGCTTCGAGAACCCGCACTTCGTCGCCCAGGGTTTGCGGGATTAACAGCGGGGAATGGTGGGTCCTGCGCGATTCGAACGCGCGACCAACTGGTTAAAAGCCAGCTGCTCTACCGACTGAGCTAAGGACCCGTGCCAGATGAGAGGGGGCGGATTTTACACATACCGCGTCGGATCGGGCACACCTGCGGCGACAAATCCTTCATGACGCAAGCGGCAACTGTCGCAACGACCGCAGGCCCTGCCCTGGGCGTCGGCCTGATAGCAGGACACCGTCAACGCATAGTCGACGCCGAGCCGCACCCCCTCGCGAATGATCTCGCCTTTGCTCAGGCTGACGAGCGGCGCCTCGATATGCAGGGGCGCACCCTCGACCCCAGCGCGCGTCCCGAGGCGGGCGACCGCGGAAAAGGCCGCGATAAATTCGGGACGACAATCGGGGTAGCCCGAATAATCGACCGCATTAACTCCAATAAAGAGCGCGCGGGCCCCAAGGACCTCCGCCCAGCCGAGCGCGAGACTCAGCATCAGCGTGTTGCGGGCGGGCACGTAGGTCGCAGGGATCCCCGTGGAGGCCGTTGTGGGCACCGCGATCGCGGGATCGGTGAGTGCCGAGCCGCCGATGCCAGCCAAGTCGACCCCCATGACTCGATGCTCAAGCGCGCCCAAAGCCTGCGCGATGCGTGCCGCAGCGCCGAGCTCTGAGGAGTGTCTTTGGCCGTAGTGGACCGAAAGCGCGTAGGTCTCGTAGCCCTGCTCGCGAGCGAGGGCGAGCACCGTCGCCGAATCAAGCCCGCCCGAGAGCAGCACCACGGCTCGCGGCCGGTCCTTGTCCTCGCTCTGCGTGTACCCACTCATTTGCCCGGCACGTCGCCCCAAAGATATTTATGCAGCTGGATCTGAAACCGCACCGGCAAACGATCTTCGAGGATCCAGTCAGCAAGTTGCCGCGCCGACAGTTCCGCATGACTCGACGAAAACAACACCGTGCAACGCGCATCGAGCGCACGTTCGCGCACTTGCGCTCGACTCCATTCGTAGTCGGCGCGATGGGTGATCACGAACTTGATGAGATCGGTGGGCGTAAGTCGCGGCAACTCGTCATAACGATTGCGCGACTCTTCGCCCGAACCGGGAGTTTTGATGTCGACAACCTTGATGACCCGCGGATCGACACGCTCCAGCGACATCGCACCGCTCGTCTCGAGCGACACGCGATATCCGGCATCGCACAAGGCCGGCATGAGCTCAAACACCGCAGGTTGCGCGAGCGGTTCGCCACCCGTGACACACACATGGCTGACCTCGAGCTCACGAACCCGCGCCAGGATGTTGGTCAGACTCCACCAAGCACCACCATGAAAAGCGTAGGCGGTATCGCAGTAGTGGCAGCGCAGCGGGCAGCCCGTTAGCCGAATGAACACCGTGGGGATACCCACCGAGTCCGCCTCGCCCTGCAGCGAACGAAAAATCTCGGTGAGCTTGAGTCGACTCTCGCTCGCCATGGCCTCAACGCATGCGCGCGAGTTGCTCACGCGCGAGGCGTGCTGCATCGTTCTTCGGGAAGCGCCGCACCACCTCATCGAGCGTCGCTCGCGCGTTGGTGCTGCGCCCCAACTCGAATTCACTGATGCCTTTTTTGAGCAGCGCATCGGGCACACGAGTCGAGTCGGGCGAACGCGCGATGAATCCCGCAAAGGCCTCGATGGCCTGGGCGTAATCACGCGTCACGTAGTGTGTCTGCGCCAACCAGTACTGCGCATTGTCGGCGAGCGGATGCGCCGGGTGCTTGAGCAAAAAATCGCGCATGCCGGTGATGGCCTCGGGGAATTTTGATGCTTTGAGCGCATCGAAGGCGCGCCCGTAGAGCACCTCGGGGCGCTCGGCGGCCGTTGCGATCGGCTTGGCGGTTGCCGAAGGCGCGGTGGATGTCGCGGGCGCGGTGGATGTCGCGGGCGCGGTGGATGTCGCAGGCGCGGCAGCAGGCGGCAGCGGCGCGCTCTCACCCACGGCGAGCGACTCGGTGGCCGGTCGCGTTAGCTCGCTCAGCTGCGGCGGTACGGGCGGGGCCGGCTGCAAAGCGGTCATTTTGATCTCAATCTCGGCGATCCGTCGCTCGAAATCTTTGGCCAGATCCTGCTGACGCTTACGCAGATCCTCATTGTTTTTTTGCAGGACTTCGAGATCACCGCGCAGAGCGCGCAAATCCGTCTCGAGGGTGTCGAGCCGCTGCGACATTTCGACCAAGGCCTGTCCGCGCAGCGTCTCTTCGGTCTGTCGCATGCGCAACTCGAGGTCATCGAGTCGGGCTCGGGTCGACTGTGCGAACGCCGGCGATACCGCCGCGGCGGCGAGCAGCACGAAACCGGCGATGAACGCGAGGCGTCGCACTCGCTCAGCCTCCGAGGTAAACGAGTTCGACGCGACGGTTACGGGAGTAGGCGTCTTCGTTGTCGCCGCTTGCCGCAGGCCGCTCTTCGCCATAGCTCACCGTCGCGACTCGCGAGTCGGCAACGCCCTGCAGACCCAAGGCGCGGCGCACAGCCTGCGCGCGTCGCTCGCCAAGACCGATGTTGTACTCCGGAGAACCGCGCTCGTCGGTGTGACCCTCGAGACGCAGGCGCACACCGGCTTTACCGGACATGAAGCGTGCATGTGCCGCGACCAATTCCTGATCTTCGGCGCTGATGCTGTCGCTGTCGAACGCGAAGTAAATCACCGTGCGCCCCTGAAGCTCGGGCGGCAGCACGACCGTGCTTTCGGCATCGTTGCCCACCTCGCCCGCCGATACCGTACCCGCCGAATCATCCGGCTGCGCGATCGCCGAGGCATCCGCTCGCGGCGCAAGTTCACCCGCACTCTCGCTCGCCGGCGGTGGCGCGGATTTGCAGGCAGCAAGCAGGCCGAGAATCAGCAAGATGGCAGCAATATGTCTCATGTCGCGTAGTCTCCCAAAGAAAGGTGGATTATCGCATGACGGCGAGGTCATGGCAGAAACGGTCCCCAAGCCGGCTCGCGAACTTCGCCGCGATCGGCCTTGAGGCGCTGCAGGATCAGGCCGTCAGCGCTGACCGTCCCGAGCACGCGCTGGCCGCGCTCACGCGCTGCGTAGATCAGCGTGCCACCATCGGGCGAGAACGCCGGCGACTCATCCTGCGGACCCTTCGACAGCACTCGCACCACGCCGTTCCCGAGATCCTGCAGCGCAATCCGATACGCCCCGCCCTCGCGTGTAACAAACGCGAGTTGCTTGCCATCCGGACTCACTCGCGGCCGCGCATTATAATTACCGACAAAAGTGATGCGCTGCGGTCGCGCGCCGGCAATCGGCTCGGCCCGATAAACCTGCGGCCCGCCGGCGCGATCGGAGGTGAAATAGATTTGGCTGCCATCGACCGACCACACGGGCTCGGTATCGATGGCCGGGTGATCGGTAATACGCGTGAGCACTCCGGTGTCGAGCTCAAGCACGTGCACATCGAGATTGCCGCTGCCCGAGGACAACGTGAGCGCGAGCTTACGCCCGTCGGGCGACCAAGCCGGCGCGTTGTTGACCCCAGGCCGACCCGAGACCCGACGTCGCTCGGCGGTGCGAACTTTTTGTACGTAGATGGCTGCCGCCCGCGTCTCGAACGAGACATAGGCGATGGATTCACCATCGGGCGACCAGGTGGGCGACATCAACGGCAAGCGCGACTGCAACACCACGCGCGCATTCTCGCCATCGGCGTCTGCCACGATCAGCTGATAGCGCTGACTCGGCGGCTGGCCGTCGACCGACACATAAGCAATACGCGTGGCAAACGCACTGCGCGCGCCAATGATTTTTTGATAGATCCGATCACTGATGCGATGCGCCGCATTACGCCACGCGGTGGGCGGGCTCGTCACCCGCTCGACCAACAATCTCTGACCGTTCAGCAGATTGAGTAACTCGAAATCGATCGTGGTCCGACCATCGACACCGGCGCTCGCCCGACCCGTCACCAGATAATCGGCGGCGGTGCGCAGCCCGACGATAAAGCGCCCGCTGCGCGCGAGATCTTGCCGTATCACTTCGGCGGAGGCCTGCGGATCGGCGGCTAAATCTTCGATCGCGAGCGGAATGGGTACCGAGACGCCCGAGGTAATATCGACCTGCAGTTGCGCCTCGGCGCCACGCGAGCCAAGAACAAAGAACACAAGCAACGCGCAGCGCAGCGGCGATCGCCACCAAGTTCGGATCGAATCAATCATTGGGCCTGAACCTCAAGTCGATATTGCGTTCGAAAAGCGCTGGATCGGGCGGCGGCGGCAGCGGTGAGGCGCGAAATACCGCCGCCTCGATCGACTGCCGAATTGTCTCGTCGCCGTTGCAACTGCGCACCTCGGCGCTCACCACCGTACCGCCCGGCGCCTGGGTCACCAAGATGCGGCAATCGAGCCCCGCGATGGCCGAAGCCGGACGAATCCATGCTCGCTGCACCCGCGCCTTAATCGCCGCTGCCCATTGTGCCGAGAGCGAGGCCTGGCGCGCAGCCGCCGCGCGCGCCGCCGAGGCCGCCTCCGCGGCTTCCACCTCGGCAGCCAAGTCCAGCTGTAGTGCGGCTTCGCGCTCGGCACGCTCTCGCACATCTTCCAGACGACGCTTTTCTTCGGCTGCGACTTCGTCGGCGAAGCGCTTGGCGTCCGCCGCCGCGCGGGCCTCATTGGCTTTGCGCGTGGCCTCGGCCGTAGCGCGCGCCTCGGCCGCAGCGCGCGCCTCGCTCGCTTTGCGCGCAGCTTCGCGATCCGCGGCAAGCTCTGCCGCCGTCAACTTGGGCGGCGCGTCGGGTTTCCGCTCGGCCGGCTTTGGCTTGGCGATGATCTTTGGCGGCTCGATCTGCGGCGCGGGAACTTCCGGTAATTCAGGTTCCGGAATCGGTTCGGGCGCGGGCTTTGCGGGACGCGCCGCGCGCGCGAGGCGCGCGAGCTCTTCGCCGGTGACTGGCACGGCCTCGATCGCCAAGGCCTGTGGTGGCGTGACCTTCTCTTGCCAAAGATTTTTCCAGGCATCGAGGCTGAGCACGACGATGACGAGCAGCAGCGCCACATGCACCGCGATCGACAACAAATAGGGTCGCCAGCGCTCGATCACGCTGGGCATGACGACCTCAACGCGCCCCCCGGATGTTGACCGGGTCAGTCAAAAATCCGACTTTTTGCGCTCCTGCACCCTGCAGCAACACCATCGCCTCGACCACGCGACCATAGGGTACGTCGCGATCACCTTTGACGAATACCGGTAGACCGGGCGCATTGCGTAGCACGGCGGCCACGCGTGCTTCGATTATCGAATCTTCGATCGGCTCTTCGGGTCGCTCACCCTGATTGAGGTAGAGCCGACCCTGACGATCGACCGAGAGCACCAGCGGCGGTCGGTTCTGCAACTCGGCCGGATCAATGGCCGGTGCATCAGCATCGGGTAAATCGACTTTGACACCTTGGGTCAGCAGCGGCGCAGTCACCATGAAGATGATCAGCAGCACGAGCATCACGTCGATGTACGGAACGACGTTGATCTCGCTCATCGGCTTGCGACCGCGCCCTGCAAGTGCCATCGGCCCGGACCTCAGGGACCGCTGCGCGTCGCGTGACGCTGCAAGATGGTCGAGAATTCTTCCATGAACGCGTCGTAGCGCGCCTCGAGACGCCAAACTTGATCAGCGAAGCGGTTGTAGGCGACCACCGCCGGAATCGCCGCAAAGAGGCCAATCGCAGTCGCGATCAGCGCTTCGGCGATGCCGGGCGCCACGGTCGCCAGCGTCGCCTGCTGCACGGAGCCGAGACCCACGAAGGCGTGCATGATGCCCCACACGGTACCAAAGAGACCGACGTAAGGACTCGTCGAGCCCACGGTCGCCAAATTCGAAAGACCTTTCTCGAGGAATTCGATTTCTTTGATTTGCTGCGCTTTCATGGCGCGTCGCGCACCCTCGAGCAGCACCTCGACGGCCTCGACGCCCTGCTGGCTCAGGCGTGCGAATTCACTGAAACCCGCCTGAAAAATGCTGTCGATGCCGATGGCATTGCCGCGAGACTCGATGGTCTTGTAGAGCGTGGCCAGATCGCCACCCGACCAAAAATCGCGGTCGAAACGTTCGAGATCAGCTTTGGCACGCCCGAGCGTTGCACGCTTGCGAAAGACGATGCTCCAGGAATACACCGAGGCGCCGACCAGCATCAGCATCACGAGCTGCACGACAATAGTGGCCTCGATGATCAGGCTCAGAATGGACAAATCGTTCACTGGATGTACTCCCCCATGCGCTGCGGTCGCAGCGTCTTCGCATCCACGCACACCACACGGACCCGCGCCTCGACCAAAAGTTCGCGCTCGTCCGCTGCGCCTGACTCGCCCGCTACGCGCCAGATCTTTTGCTGAAAGATGGCCGTGGTGCGGCCCTCGGGCTCGACTTCGCAGCTCACCTCGAGCAGATCATCGAGGCGCGCCGCGGCTTTGTACTCGATGTTCGCGGCGAGCACCATGAACTGCACCCCGCGCGTCGCTGCCAAAGCCTGCTGCGAGATGCCGTTGCTGCGCAACCAATCGGTGCGACAACGCTCGAGGAAGCGCAAATAGTTGGCGTAATAGACAACACCGCCCGCGTCCGTATCTTCCCAATAGACTCGAACCGGCACCCGAAAAGTGCTCACGCACCCTCCTCGAAAAGCGGCATCGCGCCCCCCGGGCGTTGAGGCGGTGGAAACCCGAAGTGCAGATACGCGGTACGCGTCGCCATGCGGCCACGCGCCGTGCGCATCAAAAATCCTTGCTGGATCAAAAACGGTTCGATGACATCTTCGAGCGTGCCGCGCTCTTCGCCGATCGCCGCCGCGAGGCTGTCGATACCCACCGGCCCGCCATCAAACTTTTCGATGATGGTGGTGAGCAGCTTCCGATCGAGCATGTCGAAGCCCACCGGATCGACTTCGAGCAGATCGAGCGCGGCCACGGCAAGGCGGACCGTGATCGTGCCATCGCCTTTGACCTGCGCGTAGTCTCGGGCGCGGCGGAGCAGCCGATTGGCAATACGCGGCGTACCGCGCGAGCGTTCGGCGATCCTCAGCGCACCTTCGGGCTCGAGCGGCACCCCGAGAATACCGGCGGAGCGTTGCACGATGCTGGTGAGATCGGCAACGTCGTAAAATTCGAGACGCTGCACGATGCCAAAGCGATCGCGCAACGGCGAAGTCAAAAGTCCCGCGCGGGTCGTGGCCCCCACCAAGGTGAACGGCGGCAGCGACAACTTGATCGAACGTGCCGCCGGACCTTCACCGATCATGATGTCGAGCTGGTAGTCCTCCATCGCCGGATAGAGCACTTCTTCGACCACGGGCGACAGACGATGAATTTCATCGACAAAGAGCACATCGCGCGGCTGCAAATTGGTGAGGATTGCCGCGAGATCGCCCGGTCGCTCGAGCACCGGGCCCGAGGTCTGGCGCAAACTGACGCTAAGCTCGGCAGCCAAAATATTGGCCAGCGTAGTCTTGCCGAGACCCGGCGGGCCAAAGATCAAAACGTGATCAAGCGCCTCTTCGCGCGCACGCGCGGCACCCACGAAGATTTCGAGTTGTTCTTTGACGGGACGCTGACCCACGTAGTCGGCGAGCCGTTTCGGGCGGATCGCGCGGTCGATCGCCTCATCCTCGCGCCCACCCTCTGCACTCACCAGCCGTTCGTTCATCGCAAGGCCCCCTGCAGCGCACGGCGAATGAGCTCTTCGGTAGTGTTGAGGCCGCCCTCGCCCGCGGCGGCAGCCTTGATAAGGCGGGTCGCCTCGGCAGGCTTGTAACCCAATGCGACCAACGCCGAGAACGTCTCGCCCTCGACGCCGGCAGTCGATGTCTCGGGCGCATTAATCGCCACCGCCTCGGCATCGACCAAGCGATCGCGCATCTCGATCACGAGCCGCTCGGCGGTCTTGCGGCCGACACCGGGAATCCGGGTGAGCGCGCTGACATCGTTGGTGGTCACGCAGGAGGCGAAGCCTTCGACCGTGGTACCTGACAAAATACCGAGCGCAATCTTTGGACCGACGCCCGATACTTTGAGCAAATTGCGAAAGAGTTGACGCTCGGCCTGCGTCACGAACCCATAAAGGATATGCGCGTCTTCGCGGATCACGAGATGCGTTAGCAGACGCACCTCCTCGCCCACCGCCGGCAGCCCATAAAACGTCGACATCGGCGCTTCGAGTTCGTAGCCCACGCCACTCACGTCGAGCAGCAGTTGCGGCGGCGACTTGACCGCAATACGCCCGCGCAGCGAGCCGATCATCCTGCAGCTCCGGTGCCGCGCGCAGCGTTCGCGACGCGACCCGAAATAAGCCCCGCCAGGCGCCGATGCTGCGCATGACAGAGCGCCACGGCGAGCGCATCGGCGGCGTCGGCGGTCAGTCGCCCCTCCACTTTGAGCACTGCGCGCATCATGTGCGCGATCTGCATTTTCTCGGCGCCACCAAAGCCGACGGTGGCGAGCTTGATGGCCCGAGGCGCGTATTCGGCGATTTCGAGACCGTCAAGCGCCACCAAAGCGGCCCCTCGCGCCTGACCGAGTTTGAGCGCACTGTCGACGTTGCGGCTGACGAATACTTTTTCGATGGCAATCTCCTGCGGCGCATGCTGCTCGACGAGATCTCTGACGCCCGCGTGCAGCCGCGCCAAGCGCGTAACCATAGGCAGACCGTCGACTTCGATGCGCCCGTGGGCGACGCAGCGGGTGTCGGCGCCCACTACATCAATGACCCCGAAGCCGAGACGACGCGAACCGGGATCGATACCGAGGATGCGACAGTTGACGCTGGCGGGCGGCGGCGGCGACTCGACCGCCCCGGGAGCTTCCGGTCGGTAGTTTCGCCAGGACTTGGACCGATAACGCGCCATGCGCTCGCGACCCCGGAAATACGCCGAAAAATGACCTGCGTATGATAGCCGGAAACACCGAGTGCCGGCAGTCGAAGCGACATCCGCAGCATGCAAATCGCCGAGCCCATAACCGACGCAATGCAGCGCGCTCTAGAGCGCGCGACGAGCACCTTGCACGCCACAGACTTCAGCGCCGAGCGTCTCGCCGAAGCCATGCCCGCGGCCCGACTCGTCGGCGCTCTGACTGACGACATCACGCTCGCCGCAGGCGTCTTGTTGCATGAGGCCGCAGCAGGCAAGCCGCCGGATAAAGCCCCCGCAGGCTTTGAACTTGCGGCCTTTGTCGCCGCGCACGAGCTCACCCGCCTTGGCGACTTTGGCGGTCAAGCACACTGGCGCGACGGCGCGCGGCTAGATGACGCGCAGGCCGAAGTCTTGCGCAAGATGCTGCTCGCCATCGTCGCCGACCCGCGACTCGTGGTGACCCGTATCGGCATTCAACTTGCGCGTCTGCGCGCCGCCAAAACCCTGCCCGAAGCGGTGAGTCGGCGACTCGCGGGCGAGGCGCGCGCGGTGTTCGGACCCCTCGCCAATCGGCTCGGCGTCTGGCAGATTAAGTGGGAGCTCGAAGATCTCGCCTTTCGGTATCTCGAACCCGAGCAGTACAAGACCATCGCGAGTGCACTCGCCGAGCGACGGGCCGATCGCGAGCGCTACATCGCGGATCTGCGCGCCGAAATCAATGATCTACTGGCCCGTGAGGGTATCAGCGCCGAGGTCTATGGCCGACCGAAACACATCTTCAGCATCCATCGCAAGATGCAACGCAAAGGTCTCTCGTTCGAGCAGCTTTTTGACGTGCGTGCCGTACGCATCGTCTGCGCGAGCGTGCCCGATTGCTACGCCGCACTTGGCGTCGTACACGGCCGCTGGACGTATATACCGGGCGAGTTCGACGACTATATCGCCACGCCCAAAGATAATTTCTATCGCTCGATTCATACCGCCGTGATCGGCCCTGGCGGAAAGTCGGTAGAGATCCAGATCCGCACGCGCGAGATGCACGAACAGGCGGAACTCGGGGTGGCAGCGCACTGGCGTTACAAGGAAGACAGTCCGCGCAACGCGAGCTACGAGCGCAAGATCGAGTGGGTGCGCCAACTGCTCGAGCCCACCGAGCCCGGCGGCACTGCCAACGACCCAGATTTCATTGATCGCGTTCGTGCCGAGCTTTTTGAGGATCGCGTCTACGTACTCACGCCCCGCGGCGAAGTGATCGACCTGCCACGCGGCGCGACCCCACTCGATTTCGCCTACCAGGTACACACCAGTCTCGGCCATCGCTGTCGCGGCGCCAAAGTGAACGGTCGCATCGTGCAGTTGACGCAACCGCTAGCGAACGGACAGGTCGTCGAAATCATCACCGGCAAACACGAGTCACCGAGTCGCGATTGGTTGATTCAGGAGGGCTTTCTCGCCTCGCCGCGCAGTCGCGCTAAGCTGCGCAGCTGGTTCAGACGAGTCGATGCCAGTGAAAACGAAGCGGCCGGTCGCACCCTCGTCGAACGCGAGTTGTCGCGACTCGGCATCACCCTCGAGTACGTCTCCGCACTCGCCAACGAACTGAAGGCCAATGATTCGGCGCAGCTCTTTCGCTGGCTGGGTGAAGGCGAGATCTCGGTGACCCAGTTGCTGCAAGCGGCAGCGCGGCTCGCGCCGGGCCCCGCGCGTGCGCCGGCCGATGCGCTGCACACGCGGCCGTCAGCGCCCGCCAAAACACGACGACCGCGCAAGGCGTCGAGCGCCGCTCAAGCACCGAGTCCGGTCAAGATCGAGGGCGTCGGCGATCTGCCGATGACCTTTGCCAAATGCTGCGCACCGGTGCCGCCAGAGGCGGTGCTCGGCTATGTGACCTTGGGTCGCGGCGTCACGGTGCATGCCGCACGCTGCGCGAGTTTGCTGCGCATGCGCGCCAACCATCCGGAGCGTTGCCTGCGAGTCGACTGGAGCGAGCATGAGTCGGCGACGATCCCCGTGGAACTGTCGATCGTGGCCTGGGATCGCCGCGGGCTAGTACGCGATCTTTCGGATCTGGTCGCCACCGCCAATCTCAGCCTCGAGAGCCTGCAGACGACCACCGATCGGGCGCGCGGTACGGCAACCACGATACTGCGCACGCGCGTGCGCGATCTCACACAACTGGCTGATCTCTCGCGTCGCCTGGCCGCGGTCGGCAACGTGATCTCGGTCAGGCGCAGCGCCTGAACGACGATCAGCGGTTCGGCATGTCGATCGCGCGTTTGTCCGCAGCGAGCGCGGCTTCGTGCAAGGCCTCGGACAACGTCGGATGTGCGTGGATGGTGCGCTGCAAATCTTCGGCGCTCGCCGAATACTCCATCGCGAGTACAGCCTCCGCGATCAACTCGCCCGCCATCGGTCCGATGATGTGCACACCCAAAATTTGATCGTCGTCTTTGGCGACGATGACCTTGGCAAAGCCCTGTCCTGACTCCATGGCGCGCGCTCGACCGCTCGCCAGAAACGGAAAGCTGCCGACCTTGTATTCGCGGCCACTCGCTTTCACCTGTTCTTCGGTCGCACCGACCCAGGCGATCTCCGGCGCGGTATAGACCACCGATGGAATGACGTAATAGTTCACGTGCGCATAGAGCCCGGCGATACGATCGGCCACCGCGACGCCCTCTTCCTTACCCTTGTGCGCGAGCATCGGGCCACGCACGCAGTCACCGACCGCCCAGATATTTTCGGCGCCGGTACGGCAATGATCATCCACTTGGACGAAACCGCGCTCATCGACGGCGACGCCCGTGTCGGCGCCGAGTAAATTACCGGTGTAGGGACGACGACCAATGCAGACGATCAGCCGATCGACCGTCAAAGATTGCGCTACGCCCGCCGCATCGGTGTAGCTGACTTCGACGGCGTCGCCTTTGACGGCTGCCGCGGTGACTTTGGCGCCGAGTCGCAGATCGAGCCCCTGTTTCTTGAAATGCTTGAGCGCTTCTTTGGCGAGCTGCTGATCCGCCATCGCCAGAAAAGTGGGCATCGCCTCGAGCACCACCACGTCGGCCCCGAGCCGTCGCCAAACGCTACCGAGCTCGAGCCCAATTACCCCCGCACCGATCACGCCCAGCCGCTTCGGCACGCTCGCGAACTCGAGCGCGCCCCAGCTATCGACGATGTGCTTGCCGTCGAATGGCGCCGTCTTGAGCGGCATGGGCTGCGAACCACTCGCCAGCACTACATGCTTGGCGGTAAAAACTTTGACGCTGCCATCGTGCGCCGTGAACTCGACCTGCCGCCCCGCGAGCAACTTGCCATGCCCCTGCAGCGCTGTCACCCCGGGTGCCTTGAGCAACTGGACGATGCCACCGGTCATGGTCTTGACGATACCCGCCTTGCGCTTTTGCATCGCCGCGATATCGATTGCCACCGACCCAGTCTTGATGCCGTGGGTCGCGAACTCGGACTGCGCCCGGTAAAAAAGTTCGGAAGACTCGAGCAACGCCTTCGAGGGAATGCAGCCCGCATTGAGGCAGGTACCGCCGAAAGTCGCGCTGCCGTCGTAGTTCTTCCACTCGTCGATGCAGGCGACCTTCAGGCCGTTTTGCCCGGCGCGGATGGCCGTCGGATATCCAGCAGGACCACCACCAATGACAATGACGTCGAAATCACTCACGGCATTCAAAGTCCGAGCAGCATGCGACTCGGATCCTCGAGGCAATCTTTGATCGCCATCAGGAACTGCACGGCCTCGCGACCGTCGATGATGCGATGGTCATAGCTGACGGCGAGATACATCATCGGCCGCACGACGATCTGTCCGTTCACCACCACCGGGCGATCCTGGATCTTGTGCATGCCGAGGATGGCGCTCTGCGGTGCATTGACGATCGGCGTCGACAGCAAGGAACCGAACACTCCGCCATTGGTGATCGTGAAAGTACCGCCCTGCAAATCTTCGAGCGCAAGCCCGCCCACCCGCGCCCGATTGCCATAGTCGACGATCTGGCGCTCGATCTCAGCAAAGCCCATGTTCTCGGCGTTGCGCAGCACCGGCACCACGAGCCCGCGATCGGTCGACACCGCTACACCGACGTCGTAGTACTCGTGATAAATGATATCGTTGCCATCGACGGCGGCATTCATCACCGGAAACTTGCGCAGCGCCTCGATGCTCGCCTTGACGAAGAACGACATGAAGCCGAGTTTCACCCTGTGCTGCTTTTCGAAACGATCCTTGTGACGCGCCCGCAATTCATTGATGGTCGTCAGATCGATTTCATTGAACGTGGTAAGCAGAGCCGCCGTATGCTGCGCCTGCACCAGGCGCTCGGCAATGCGCTGCCGCAGCCGCGTCATGGGCACGCGCTGTTCTGCACGCGGCCCTGGGGGCGCGGCGCTCACGGCCTTGGGCTGGGCCTTCGCGGCTGTGGCCACGGCCGCAGGCGCTGCCGCGGGTGCTGCCGCCTGCTTGGCCGCATGCGCCACGACATCGCCCTTGGTCACCCGACCATCGCGACCCGTACCACTGATAGCCGCGGGGTCGACACCGGTTTCTTCGACCACGCGCCGCGCGGCAGGGCCGAGTTTGTCCCCTGCGGCCTTGGCGGCCGGTGCAGACACGACGGCTACGCTCGGCGCCGCCTTGGCAGCAGACGCAGCCGCAGCCGCGACGCCGGCCTCGAAAATTGCGAGCAGATCGCCGCTCTTGACCGTCGCGCCCGGCTGAACCTTTATTTCTTTGATGACGCCTGCGGCAGGCGCCGGCACTTCAAGCACGACCTTGTCGGTTTCGAGGTCGGCGAGATTCTCGTCGCGACTGGCGGTTTCACCGGGCTGCTTGCGCCAGGCAACAAGCGTCGCATCGGCAACGGATTCGGGAAGCTGGGGAACGCGGATTTCCATGGTATTGCTCAAAGTTTTCGTGATCAACGCTTGCGACGACCGCCGGCGGCGGCACGTGCAGGCTCGGAGGCCTCTTCGGAGAGACGCTTGGTGATGCGGGTGTCGTCCTCGCGGGCAATCGAGGTCAATGCGGCGTTGACGAGATTCGCCTGCTCGATGTCATGCAGCTTGCCGATGCCGGTCGCCGGCGCTGCGGCGGGCGGGCGTCCTGCGTAGAGCAGCGATCGCTTGCCCGCGAGCGTACGTTCGAGCCGATGACGAATCGGGTACCAGGCACCCTGATTCTGCGGCTCTTCCTGACACCAAACGACTTCACGGGCGTTGGGATAGCGATCGATCACGGCCGCATAATCTTCGACCGGGAAGGGATAAATCTGCTCGAGACGAACCAGCGCAACGTCGGTTTGTCCGGCGGCGCGCCGCACCTTCAGCAGATCAAAATAAACCTTGCCGCTCGAGAACACGATGCGTCGCACCTGAGTCGGCTCGAGCTCGTCGACCTCGTCGATGACATGGCGGAACGAACCCTTCTCGAGATCGGCCAGCGTCGAGACCGACATCTCGTGACGCAGCAGACTCTTCGGCGTCATCACCACCAAGGGCTTGCGGAATTGACGCAGCATCTGCCGGCGCAGCATATGGAACATCTGCGCGGGCGTCGACGGTACGCACACCGACATGTTGGCCTCGGCACAAAGCTGCAAAAAGCGCTCGAGCCGTGCGGATGAATGTTCCGGCCCCTGCCCCTCGTAGCCGTGCGGCAGGAACAAGGTCAGCCCGCAGTAGCGACTCCACTTCGATTCGCCGGAGCTGATGAACTGATCGATGATCACCTGCGCACCGTTCGCGAAATCGCCGAACTGCGCTTCCCAGATCACGAGCACGCCCGGGTCGGTCTGCGAATAGCCGTACTCGAACGCGAGCACGGCCTCCTCCGAGAGCACCGAATCGATCACCGTGAATCGACGCTGGCGCTCGGCGACGTGCTCAAGCGGCACGTAGGTCGCACCCGTCTCTTGATCATGCAGCACGGCGTGA
>Ga0194131_10006003_pt1 | contig 17110 bp, 15 predicted proteins | sample TA2KigO120mmetaG_FD_148631 | JGI IMG/M metagenome (GOLD analysis project Ga0194131, IMG submission 148631) | Freshwater microbial communities from Lake Tanganyika, Tanzania - TA2015053 Kigoma Offshore 120m | ecosystem: Environmental > Aquatic > Freshwater > Lake | place: Tanzania: Lake... | reverse complement strand
ACTCAGAAATGGGCTCCTGCAGCACCATTGGCAACGCCGGTCTTAGCTTGTCGGGGCCGTGCCGCCAAGCATAGCACTGTCTCGTTTCTGCCTCCACGCTCCGCGCCGCGCGCTGTGGAGGACTCAGAATGACACAGCCGAGGTATTGTAGTTATTCTGATAGACATTTGGTGCCTACACTTTCGCTAACACCAAACTGCCGTAACTGTCACGACTGATATTCCATCCCGGAGGGACGACCACGGTCGTGTCAGGTTCCTCAACGATGAGTGGGCCTGCTTGGGTTCCATTAATATCAGCGCGGCGGCAAACGGTGGTCTCGAGGAGGCCATGTTGTGCACCGAAGAACACTTTGCGCGGCTCACTGCGTGATGCTGAAGAGGCCGAGGGGAGGCTCTTTGCTGCTAAGTCCGCGAAACGCAGATTGCTCACCGTAGCCAAAGCCCGTAGTCGGACACTGACGACTTCAATCGCATCATCAGTGTTGTAACCGAAGGCTTGCTCATGTGCTGCACGAAACCGCGTTGCCAGGCTATTCAATAAGTTGTCCGCACGCTCATTGGCAGGGAACGGTATAGTCAATTCTTGCAGTTGATAGCCGTATTTGAGATCGATATAGGGCTCGAACCGTACCTGCTCGCGGGTGATGCTCTCTCGACGCATCGCTTCCAGTGCCCCCTGTTGCATATCTTCATAAAGAGCCGCAATTTTGCCGGGCTCAATCGCTGAGAGTGGTGTGACAACACTGCGGATGTAGTCGTGGCGATAATCTGCCAGCAATAACCCCAATGCACTGAACAGGCCAGGAAAGACCGGTACCAGCACTTTGGTGATTTCTATCTCCTCCGCGAGTGCCGCGGCATGGATAGGACCAGCACCACCGAAAGAGACCAAGGTGTAATCACGCGGATCACGTCCGCGTTCAGTTGATACCGCACGCAGGGCACGCATCATTGTGGCGTTGGCGATTTGGGTGATGCCATACGCAGCCGCATACGTCTCTAATCGAAGTGGTTCAGCAACTTGCTGAGTGATCGCTTGCCAGGCAGCATTACGGTCAATGTGCATGGTCGAACCGGCAATCGTCCGCGGATTCATGTAGCCAAGCACGACGTTAGCATCTGTCACTGTTGGTTTTGTTCCGCCACGAGAATAACAGACTGGCCCAGGATCGGCTCCCGCGCTCTGCGGTCCGACCCGCAAAGCACCGCCACCATCGATCCACGCCGTACTGCCGCCACCCGCACCAACCTCAACAATATCGAGTGATGGCACTCGCAACGCGTGCCCACCTTTGTAGAACTGATGGGTAGAAACGTTGCCGCCACTACCAATCTCGCCAGCCACTTTCTCTGACGGGAGTCCGTTTTCTATCAGACAGGCTTTTGCCGTCGTTCCGCCCATATCGAATGAGAGGACCTTGTCGAAACCGACTTCCTTAGCCAGCCGTGCTGCGGCAAGCACCCCAGCCGCGGGGCCGGACTCGATCATGAATGCCGGTTTCTGCCGCGCCAACTCAGACGACATAATGCCGCCGTTCGATTGCATGACTAACAGTCGGTCACTATAGGATGAGAGTTGGTGTTCAAGGCGATTGAGATAGCGATCGACGACAGGGATCAGGGAAGCGTTAATGACCGTAGTGCTGGCGCGTTCATACTCACGGATTTGTGGATAAATATCCGATGACAAGCACACAACCGTTTTGGCACCTAACTCAGTTTGGATCAGCTTTGCGACTTCCTGCTCATGAACAGGATTGAGATAGGAGTTGATCAAGCAGACGGCGATTGCTTCGACTTTGTGGGCTGCCAAAGCACGGATCACTTGTCGTGCTTCGTCGACGTGCAATGGCCGCTCGACAGTTCCATCACCAAGCACACGTTCGTTTAACTCTAACCGCAACCGACGAGCGACCAGTGGTGGCGTTCTGACCCACTGCGGGTCCTGAGTATTCGGTCGCCGCTCTCCACGCATTTCCAGATCATCGCGAAATCCACGGGTAGTGATGTATCCAGTTGGTGCAGTCGTCCCTTCGATGACCGCGTTGGAGGCAATGGTCGTGCCATGAACAAAATTGTCGACACGTCCTGTCGCACCCGACTGTCGTACCAGCGCGACAATGTCTTCTCCCACACGCTCTAGGAGCGAGAGCACTTTCGTGGTCTCGATTTTTCCATCGTCTCTCAGGACGAGGACATCTGTAAAAGTACCGCCGATATCAAAGCCGACGCGCATTGGGCCTCCTCTTACTCACGAGTCATACTCGCAGCTAAGCCGGGCATCGAAGGATCGACGCCCCGAGTTGTCACCCTGAACGAAGTGAAGGGTCTCTCAGAGAGATTCTTCGCTTCGCTCAGCATGACAGAGCTGGGCTGCCTCATCGTAAAGTACACGCATGTCGTGCACTCCGATCTGAGACAGAAAACTTGACGCTTCTTCAATCCGCCGCCGTCGCCGGGGAACTTTGCTTGCTACGTCGCAACGCCAGCGTGGCGTCGTGGTCGAGCGTCAGCCGTTCGGGATCGATGGCGACGCCGTAGACGGTTCGTGCACGCTCGACAGTGATCTTCCCCTCGACAACATCCAACAAGACCATCTCTGGATCACGCTCGTACGCGCTGCCGTACCCACCAGAACCATGCACTTTGTGATAGACGCGATCACCTGGCTTCACGTGAAGATGCACGTGTGCCTGTGGAGGAAGTACGGTCTGTTGTTCGCCGGATCGGTGAATATTCACCGCATCGCCGCCTCGTCCACCGCCGTCGAGTCCCTCAGAGCCGCGCAAGCCGACGGTTCGTAGCAACACTTCGGCTGGTTGGCGAAAACGCCACTCGCGATACACGGACACTGATCCACGGTGCTGTCCTGCTCCCTCGGTATCAGGCACAAAACCAAATCCTTCAATGATCACCGGGTATTCCCGCTCTAACAACTCTGCTGGCATCGATCCGTAGCCACCACCCATCACTAGAGGTGAAGCGCCATCGACGCCATCAACCTGGGGTCGACCACCCCAGCCGCCAAAGAACACATCCATGAACGACTGATAGCGCTCTCCATTCTGGCTGGTGAAGTGAAGCATATCTGCGCCTTCACCGACTCCGCCCAGTCTGCCAGGGAGCGCTTTGGCAATAGCGCGATAGACCATGTTACTCAGTGTCATCATGAGTGAGGCACGGCCACCGACTGCAGCCGGGTAGCGTGGATTGAGCAGCGTCCCCGGTGGCACGACTACGTCAATGGCACGAGCAAAGCCGATATTGGTGATGGCGTCACTCGGGAGAATCGATTTGAAAGGGGCACGAGTGACGGCTTTAGTCGAGACGAACGGAGCGTTGATCGACGCATTGACCTGCGGCGGTGCGTCTGACAAATCGATAGTGGCATGGTCCCCGTCGATACGGATAGTAACCTTGAGCGGAACCGGACCACCCGTGACTTCATTCTCGTCCTCAAATACAGTCTCTTCGCGATACACGCCTGAAGGGATTTGCCGAATCGCTTCACGGGTCACACGCTCGGAGTAGTCGACCAGGTAGTTACACGTCGCGTCAAACTTCTCCATGCCATACTTATCTAGTACCTTGGTAAATTGCTCTTGACCTTTCCAACAACTCGCGACCTTGGCATCAACATCCCCAACCCATTCTTCGGGAGTACGAACGTTCGCAACGATCTGTTCCAGTAACACGTCGTTACGTTTACCGGCGTCATAGAGTTTCAACATCGGAATGCGGACCCCTTCTTCAAAGCTGGACTGACACAAGCTCGAAATGCCACCAGCAAAGCGTCCACCGACATCGGTGTGGTGAGAGTACGAAATGAGGAATCCGACCAAGTTGTCTTTCCAGAATGCTGGGGCAATCAAGGTGATGTCAGGCATGTGTGACACGCCAAAATATGGATCGTTGCCGATGATGATATCTCCGGGATTGAGAGACTTACCATGCTTGGCCAACACAGCCGCCATGGTGTCGATGAAGACGCACATTTGATAAGGAGAGCCACCTTCTCCAACGAGGCGACCGTGACGGTCACACACTGCGGTGGCAAAGTCGCCAACTTTACACATGCCCGAGCGTCCAGTGCGATAGACCGTGAGGGTCATCTCCTCCGTGATGGCGGCGATTTGGTTGCGAATGACTTCGACGAGAATGGGATCGAATGGTCGGTCCATAGAGCCTCCGTGTTTATAGGAACATTAGTAGGGGTACCCCAATGTGGGTGCCTTTTCTTGGGCGGCCATCCTTCGACAGGCTTAGGACAGGCTTCGGGCCGCCCCTACAAGTGCATATAACGTGCATGAGACTGTACCACTGCCGTTATTTCCCGTGGAGCATTAAAGCCATGACAGTGAACCAGCGCGTTTCATTGAGATCAGCGTTGTAGACGACTTTGTGCGTTTGAAAGAGCGATGCTCGATCGCGCTCGTAATCCATAGATAACTGTGCGGCGAGCTGCGGGAGCCACACCGGATTATTCCACGGGTTAAACTCGGGGTGAAAATACACTTGCAGAAACGTGCGACGGTGTTTGTCTTCGTGATCGTACGCGAACGTATACAAGTTCGTGTAGGTTTGCGTATCAAGATACAGTAGGCGGCGACCATAAAGTGGGTGCGATGATGGTGACTTTGCTTCGACCACGATGGCTTTACGCAGTTCCCATGAATCTACCGGATACCAACCGCCTCTCCCACCGAGTGTTGGGGCGGTGTTCTTGATGGGGCTAGGTGCAAGGACGACTTTCTCACCAAGATACTTCCAATCATAAACATGCACATAGCCATTGAACCCGGAGGTGTCTTCTGACAAGAGCTGCCCATTGCCTGGTGCTTCGTACGGATTGTACACCACTTTGCGCGTGCGTCGGGTGCGAGGGTCATAGACCCACTGGTCATCTAACCGTGTGTCGTCTTCGTGCGTGACACTCACAATTTGTCTCCCTTCGGCGTCAGATGGAGCAACAATGCGCATGTAGCGTTTTCCGTAGGTGCCGCTACGATTCCACGCCTCACGGCGGTCCTGGGCATCGGGCTTATGGGGACGGAACATCATGACGATATAAAAAGCTTCCGACCGCTCCAACGTACCACTACCAGTGCGATGTTCGTTGGTTGGCCAGTATTGGACGCTATCGCCACGGTCACGGTAGCGATAATTCCACGCCGCTTTTTTCCCTGCGTTGGGGTCTTGCAGATCAAGCAGCGGAAACGGCAAACCACCCTCATAGTTTTGCAGCAGGTTGTCGCCTAAGGCGGTTTTGCCGATATTGTTGACCGTCGCCTCGACATACTCCGTGCGCAACGGAGTGTTCGTGGTATCCTGTACGGTAAAAGATAAATCCCCGGCGGCAACACGATCGAGAAGTTCTGGTGGCAGCACGTCTTTTGCTACGTGAGCATTGGATTTGTCGAGCGTCATGCCAGCCGTGATACCAGCGACTTTCGTCGGGCCGTCTCGATACGGAAACAGCAGGTCGCGAACTTTCGCCTGCTCGGCGGTATCTGCGGCTCTGGCATTTACCAGCGCTGCCAAGGTGGAAAATACAAGTAGTGAGGCACAAAAGATGGATCGACCTTGGGTCACTGTCCCCTCCTTATACTAGACATGTTGGTCGATCAGATGTCATGACCGACCTCGTTGCCCATAGCGAACCTGGAGCCATTGATCAAGGGAGTTTCCGGAAGCCCTGGTCCATTGCCACGAGAGGCATTGTAGCGCTAGGATACGGACCATGAGCGTAGATAAAAGTCCGCAAAGTAATGGGGAATAATAAAGGAGGGCTCATGCAATACGATCTTATTATTCGTAACGGGACAGTGATCGACGGGTCAGGGATGCCGCGTTTTCGCGCGGACGTGGGCATTACCCAAGGCAAGATCGCCAAGATCGGTAAAATTCGTGAATCAGCGAAAGAAGTGATTGACGCCGACGGCCATGTGGTGACGCCGGGTTTTGTTGACGGTCACACCCACATGGATGCGCAGGTGTTTTGGGATCCATTGGGCACCTGCTCCTGCTGGCATGGTATTACCAGCGTGGTGATGGGGAACTGTGGCTTCTCGCTGGCGCCATGTAGTGAAAAAGACAAACTGCTAGTGATGCGTAACCTCGAACGGGCGGAAGATATTTCCCCTGAAGCGATGGAAGCCGGCATCAAATGGAGCTGGACGACCTATCCAGAATACCTCGATGCAGTGGACCGCTTACCGAAAGGCATTAACTACTCGGCCTACATTGGACACTCAGCCCTGCGTACCTACGTTATGGGGCAGCGGGCATTTACCGATGCGGCGACACCTGACGACCTCGCAGCGATGAAGCGCGAGGTTGAGAACTCTATTCGCGCTGGAGCGATGGGTTTCACGACCTCGCGTACCCGTAACCATCAGACACCAGATGGACAGCCGGTGGCGAGTCGCTTGGCGACCTGGGATGAAGTACGGCAGTTAGTCGGTGTGATGGGAGATCTCGGCGCTGGGATCTTTGAAATCGCTGGAGAAGATACCGACATTAACCCAGAGCTACGAGAAGATTATCTTGGTCGCTTGAAAGCCCTGGCTGTAGACACTGGTGTACCTATCACCTTTGGTGTCTTTCATCGTCGCATGGCGCCAGACCTGTGGCGGCAATATCTGGCAACGATTGATGATACTGTTGCTTCCGGTGGTCGCATGTTTGCCCAGGTGCATAGCCGCTCGATCAACGTGGTGCTGTCATTCCAGAGCACGACGCCATTCGACAAACTACCGGTGTGGCGTGACATTCGCAAACTGCCATTGGCTGAACAAGAAGCCAAACTGCGTGATCCTGATGTCCGTCGGCAATTGATCGCAGCCGCGTATGAAACTCCACAGGACTCAAAAATGCGGGTGGGGACCGAGCCGCGCAAAGCCAATTTCAAATGGTTGTTCGTGATGGAAAAGGCGACGCCTCCGTTTCGCTCGCTGGCCGAGATTGCTGCCGAGCAGAACAAAGATCCAGTGGAACTGTTTATCGATTTGTCACTGGAAAAAGGGATGAAGCAGTTCTTCATTCAACCACTGGTCAATGAGAATGAAGAGTATGCGTTAGAAATGATGAAGCACCCGCGTGCGGTGGTAACCTTCTCTGACTCTGGCGCGCATGTGTCACAGATCATGGACTCGTCGTTGCAGACGCACTTGCTGAGCTATTGGGTGCGACAGAAACAAGCCCTGACTTTAGAAGAAGCAGTGCGTATGCTCAGCTTCGTTCCGGCGTCGCAGTGGGGATTGAGTGGTCGCGGGTTGTTACGCGAAGGCTGGAATGCTGACGTGATCGTATTCAATCCAGACACCGTGGCACCGATGATGCCAGAGTTGGTTTTTGATCTGCCTGCAGGCGCACGTCGTCTCAAACAGAAGGCGGCGGGTTTCTTGGCGACCGTGGTCAACGGCCAGGTCGTGTTGCGCAACAACGAACACACTGGTGCACTACCAGGGAAGTTACTGCGCGGACCGTTGGCGAGGGGAATGTAAAAGCAGAATCGGAGAGCCGGGAAATCGGAGAATCGGTGCAGAAAATGGGGGAGAGGTCGCCGGTTCTCCCTGTCTCCGATTCTCCGTTTCTTCTTTTTGTTTTGTTTATGCCTGCGCGTGCATCTCAGCGTACCGCGCTTGTTCCTTAGGCAGTTTGAACGCCGGATCATTCTGTAGCACCGGCAGCACCTTTTCAGCAAACAACTTGAAGCTGCGTTCTAATTTCGCATACGGCAGACCCCCGAAAGCAAATGTACCAATGGCGTGTTCGAGTGGCACGGTGTGATGAATGTAGCGGAATTTTTCTAAAACCTGCGCCGGAGTTCCAGCCGCGTGTAAGCTGCGATAAAACTCAATGGCTTTGACTTTCGCTTGCTCATCGACACTGAGCTTGGTGTAGGTCTTGGCGAGCTTGGCGTAGAATTCGTATCCTTTCACGCCAGATAAATGACCATCGGAAAATTTGTAATGTCGGTCGATGGAATCGAACATCGCTCCTAAATGCGTTGCTCCGAGATCCTCAGCTTCGTGCGCATCATCTGCCACAAGCACGTTAAAGAGTCCGATCGGTGGCCGTGGGGTATGCCCATTCGCTTGTGCAGCATCGCAATAGCGGCGATAATCAGTCGCTGTGTCTTCCCAACTGCGCTGGGCAACGATCAACACGCCGAAGCCCATCTTGGCCATGATTTCTGCTGACTCCGGACTGATCGTTGACGCATAGAAGCGCTTCTCAGGATGCGAGATCGCTCGTGGACGAATCTGAATCTCTGGGACCTTGTAGTATTTGCCATCGAACGAGAAACTTTCTTGCGTCAGTCCCTTACGAATAATCATTGCGCTTTCGACAAAGCGTTCACGCGCTTCTTCCATCGGAATACGGAATCCGGCGTATTCAATCGATGCCGCACCACGACCAAAACCGAAAATCGTCCGTCCTCCTGAGACGGTATCTAACAGGGCGATTTTCTCTGCCACCTCAACGGGGTCATGCCACGGCAGCACGATCACCGCAGTGCCAAGCTGGATGCGTTTCGTGCGACCAGCCACATACATGAGCAATGAGCAAGGGTCAGGTGACATCACATACCCAGTAAAGTGATGGTCGAGAGTCCAGACGGAATCGAAGTTCAGCCCTTCCGCCATATCTGCAATTGCCAGTTCATCCCGATAGGTTTCTGAGTCTGGTTTATTGTTAAAGCTGGTAAGTTGTAAGGTCATTCCTACTTTCATACGGCCCTCCTTTGCGTTGTGCGCGCGAGGCTCCTCCTTACTGTGATGCTGATGGTGGCGTCAAGAGGTTGCGAAACAGAGCCCTTATAGAAAACCTCCAGCAGGATGGAGGTCTCACCGCAACTCTCCTTCCTCATAAGGGTAGGTTTTTTATCCAAGCCTCAATTGGCGCGGATTTCCCCTCGTGAGGAGCCGCGTGTTCGTCATGCCCGCGCAGGCGGGCATCCAGGAGCTTCACCCCTGAACGATTGCCTATTCTCCCTGGATTCCCACATTCGCGGGAATGACGTCTCGTCTCTTCTCAGCGTAAAAGCCTACCCCTAAAAGACCTTCCCCCCTGACGGGGGGAAGGAACTCTGAAAGATAATGCCACACGCTACGACGGCTTTTTTTATAGTTTTGTCGCATCTTGTCTGAGCCCCTCGTGACATGGCACAGTAGGGGGCCAGATGCCCCGCTTAGACGAGGTGGCGCGTAGTAGCGCCCAAAGGAGGCTCGCATGTTCAAGATTGGTAAGTTGTTCCACCTGACGCATGTGGTGGACGATCTCGACGCAGTTGATAAGTGGTACGACGATGTGTTTTCGTGCAAGCGTTTCTACAAGGGTTACGAAAAGTTAGCAGGACGCGACGCGTCACTCCTCGTGATCGGTGAGGTCCTCATGGAACCGATGATGCCTGCCAAGCGGGAAAACTTGCGTAACCTCTCAGTCAAAAAATTCCACGACCGTTTTGGTCAGCATTTCCATTCCCTGGCGTGGTACGTCGATGATGTCGAGGCAATCTCCGCACGGCTCGATCAAGCGAACTTGCGGCAGTACAATATCGTCGGTACGCAGGTGAAACCACCGCATAAGATGGATGCGGTCTGGACGCATCCGCGCGAAACACCAGGCCAGTTGGAGTTTGCCCTGAATGGTGATTTTGCTAAAGATCCCCGTTTTGAACCGGACTGGTCAAATAAACCCTGGCGTGAACATCCACTAGGGATTGAGGGCGCCTCACACATTGGTGTAGTCGTCGGCGACTTGAACAAAGCAAAGCGACTGTATTGCGACATCCTAGATGGAACCCTGATACATGAGGAAGAGGTTCGGGGCCGCAAGCACAGCGCCTTCGTTGCCGTCGGTGAAGACACGGTGATTGAACTGATCCATCCTCAGTCGCTGACAAGCCCAGAAGGACGCGACTTGGAGCAAAATGGCGAGGGCTTTCACTCACTGATCTTCAAGACGCTTAATCTTGGCAAGGCGCGTGAGTTTCTGCAAAGTAAACAGATGAAGCCCGAAACCGAGGACGCTGATACAATCGTGCTCGGCCCAGAGCAGGCGTTCGGCATGGTCGTCGGTTTCACCCAACGCCGACTTCCGAACGATCCACGCTAGTATTCGACGAACAACCATAAGGAGACCCTATGAAAGCAATGTACTTTTTCCTGCCAACCCTCCCTGCAACCATCGAAGAGCGCCGCTCGCAGCGTCCAATTGCGATGCAGCCTGAACGTTGGCAGCGGATGATCGATGAAGTGGTTCAAGTCAGCCAGCTGGCTGAGGAGGTCGGTTTTGATGCCGTCTGTTTCCCTGAGCATCATCTACATAGTGAAGGGATTGAGATTGGCAGTTTGCCAGTGCTTACTCAGCACGTCATTCATAACACCAAACGTATCAAGGTCGGCCCCATTGGTTATGTGCTGCCGGGCTGGAATCCGCTGCGACTTGCATTGGAAATTGCCTGGCTTGATCAACTGACCAAAGGCCGAACATTCGTTGGTTTCGCCCGTGGCTATCAAACCCGCTGGCTCAATCAGATGGCGCAGCTCATTCATGTAGGTGCCACTGCCAGTGACAAAAGCGAAGGCGACCGGGTGAATCGCGAGGCATTTGAGGAAGTTTACCGCTTCTTGAAACTCGCGTGGGGTGATGAGCCGTTTCGTTTCAAAGGCAAGTATTACGAATATCCGTATCCCCAAGAAGGTACGCCGTGGGCTGCGCATGAGTGGACTCGCGAGTATGGATTCCCCGGTGAAGTCGATGATCAGGGGCGTATCCAAAAGATCAATGTCGTGCCGAAGCCGTATCAACGGCCCCATCCGCCATTGTTCCAAGCCTTCTCTATTAGTGAGGAAACCGTGCGTTGGTGTGCACGTGAAGGGATTACGCCGACGATCTTGATTTCGCAACCGCCGCAAGTGCGCAAGTTAGTCGAAGCGTATCACGAAGAAGCAACCAAAGCCGGACGTACCGTCAAGCTCGGCGAAAGCGTCGGCGTGTTGCGGGCGATGTATTTTGCTGAGAATAAAGAAAAGGCACGGGCGCTAGCAGAACAAGGTATTTGTGGTGTCGCGTTCCGCAAGTTCTTCTATCATTTTGGCTTCTTTGAAGCATGGCGTGAGCCTGCGGATGAAGCAAAGTGGCCGAGCGGAAAAATGATGTTGCCGCCAGAAGAGTGCAGCATTCAACGCATGGAACGTGCTGACTTCACCTACCTTGGGAGTGTTGACGATGTGCGCCGCAGCATGGATGCGATGGTGGAAAACGTGCACCCTGAGTGGCTCGTCTGGCAAGGTGACCAAGGCTTTCTGCCACTCGACGAAGTGAAGCGACAAGTGGAGACTTTCGGAAAACATGTGTTGCCGCGGTATAGATAAGGGAGTGTGAGAAAGAAGATTCATGCTTCGACACCCTCAGCATGAACGGAAAGTGTTACCGGTATTGAGAGCAAACCCGTTCACCCTGAGCCCTGAGCTTGTCGAAGGATCGAAGGGTGAACGGGAGGTTCCTTAAACGCCCGAAGTAAAAAAAAGGAGGTTGTATGATCGATCTACACTATTGGCCTACACCGAATGGGAAGAAAGTGACGATCTTATTAGAAGAGTGTGGGATGCCGTACAACGTGGTGCAATGCAACATTGGTCGCGGAGATCAGTTCACCGACGAATTCTTGAAGATTTGCCCGAATAATCGCATGCCTGCGCTGGTTGACCATAAACCCCTAGGAGGTGGTGCCCCGATCACCATCTTTGAGTCTGCCGCGATCATGATGTACATCGCCGAAAAAGCGGGCAAGTTTTATCCACAGGATGTCCGCAGTCGCTACGATGTCAATCAATGGGTGATATGGCAGATGGCCAACCAGGGACCAAAAAGCGGTGAATGTGGCCATTTTCGCCGTCTGGGAGAGAGCCAAGGTGACCAATCCTATGCCGTGCGACGGTTTACTGATGAAGTGAACCGCATCTTTGGGGTGCTTAACAATCAGTTATACAGGAATCGCTATCTCATTGGTGACACCTACACCATAGCTGATATGATTTGCTACCCCTGGGCAGTGCTATGGAAAGCACAGGGACAGGATATTGAGGAGTTCAAGTACACCAAGCGCTGGCTTGATGAACTGTCCGAACGTCCTGCGGTACAAAAAGGTATGGCCGTCGGCAACGAATGGCAAATGGACATGACTAAACTTCCTAAGGAAGAGCAGGAGCGCCTGCGCAAGTTGCTGTACAATCAGCGAGCAAGGCCAGTGCCGGCGTAAAGGGAGCTTCACCATTCTTCAACTCTCGACCCTCACCCTATCCCTCTCCCTGGCAGGGAGAGGGTAGTACAAGCGTAGCGAGTACGGGTGAGGGTGATGTTAGAGGAATAGCCAACTGAAAATCGGTTTAGATTTCTTAACTCCTCCCGCTGTGTTCATCACACTGCTGAGAAACACAACGAACAACACCAGAGGAACCTCGCCATGAAATTCGGAGTCTTCTTACCCAACGGCAGTAACGGTTACATCATGAGTAAAGCTATCCCTCCGTACTTGCCGACCTGGGAACTCAATAAAGCCGTTACTATTGAAGCTGAACGTCAAGGTCTTGATTTTGTCTTGTCAATGATGAAGTTTCGCGGCTTCGGTGGTGAGACCGGCTATTGGGACGCATGCATGGAGTCGTTCTCGCTGATGTCAGCTTTGGCGAGTGTCACAAATAGGATTGGTTTGATTCCCACTGTTACAATTCTTGCCCTGCATCCGGCCTATGTGGCGCGCATGATGTCGACGTTAGATGACATTAGTGATGGACGCGCGGCGTTGAACATTGTCTCGGGGTGGAACAAGCCTGAATACGAACAGATGGGATTGTGGCGCGGCGATGAGTATTACCTGCAACGTTATGAGTATGCGCTCGATTATGTGCAGATCCTTCGTGCCTTGTGGAAAGATGGACGAGTGACGCATCAGAGCCGCTTCTTCGATCTCGCTGATTGCAGCTGTCTGCCGACCCCAGCCCATGAGATTCCAATTGTATCAGCAGGCCAATCGAGCGCTGGGCGCAAGTTTGTTGCACAGATTGGTGGTTATAGCTTTGCGATGGCGGCGCCAGAACGAGTACGGGGCCTTGCTGCAGATTTGCACCAACAGGCGACACAATACAAAACGCGCGTTGGGACGTTTGCCCTGTTGCATTTGGTCGCTGACGAAACTGATGATCTTGCGTGGCAGAAGGCCAAGACGATTGCTGCGCAAGGCGATGTGGCAGCGATTCAGAACATGGTGAAGTCAGCAACACTCGACTCAGTGAAAGACGGTACGACTGAACAACTGCGTGAATCTGCATCGGCCGATGCAGGGTTGCTCGCTGGTGATATTGAAGTGGCGAACATGGCGTTTATGGGTTTCCCCGCGCTGGTTGGTTCCTACGAGGCTGTGGCGCGTAAGATTGATGCGATTGCCACTGACCCGAACATCGAAGGTTTACTGTTCAGCTGGCCAGAGTGGGTTTCGGGCATTCGCACTTTTGGTGAACGCATTATTCCATTGCTGGAATGTCGACGTGGATGGGACAGCGAAACGATGGGCGGGCTGCGGGGGACAGGAAAAACAGGGATAAAAGGAGGATAAAAGCAAGCAGCATATTTTTCTCATTTCCCCATTTCCCCTTTTACCCCAGCTTCTTAATTTGGCTTCTGGTGAAACGCATCTCTCCCTGTCACTTCCACCGGTTCTTCAACCACAGGAATATCAAGATTAATCACAACCGGCTCCTGGTCACTGCGCACTAACACGCACGACAGCGGTTGCTCTGGGCTGGCGTTAATCTCTTGATGTGGCACGTAGGGTGGGACATAAATGAAATCTCCAGGCCCAGCTTCGGCATAGAATTCCAATTTCTCGCCCCAGCGCATACGAGCTTTGCCACTGACGACATAAATCATACTCTCTAACTCGCCGTGATGATGTGCTCCGGTCTTCACATTCGGTTCAATTTTGACCGTGCCTGCCCATAGCTTCTTGGTACCAGCAGTTGCATGGGTAATCGCTGCCGCCCGCGTCATGCCTGGGGTTTGCGGGGTGTTAAGATCGAGTTGATCGCTATGGACAATACGAACGCCATGCTCGCGCCAGTTGGGTTTTGTTTCGCTCATTAGATAGCTCCTCACAAGGGTAAGTAAATTACCATATTCGTCCACTCACTTTGTTCGCTACAATCGAGGAGTGTGACGATTTCTTCAATGACTTGCCCAATAGCTAAGGAGTCAGGGACTGCAATGATACCAGGCATTGGCTCCCCTGCTTCAACTCGATTGTAGGCGTAACGGGGAATAGTTTTGAGATCATGGGTGACGAGAATGCGGTGATGTTCGGCGGCCCAAGCCAGTAAGGGAGGATCTTTTACCCCTTGCAAAGGCGTATTCTGAACAATCACGAAGTCGAGGTTTGGATAACGCAATCGAAGTCCGCGTAAAATACGCTGATCGAAATTCTCATCAATCAACAAACGCAGCATAGTGGGGAAAGGTATAGTTCAGTGTGACTGCTTCTGCGTCCTGCGCGCGCGAATTCGCTCACGAAAAGTGGAAACCTCTGGGCGACTTTCCACGTCTTGCCTGAGCGAGTGTGCTGCTTGCTCTTGCACTCTGAGGTATGCATCTATCTTCTCTCGTTGCTCCAAATAGTACGCAATTGCACCATAGACAGCCTGCAAGTTGACAGACGGGAAACTATCCTGAATTTGTTCTGCTGTTGCCCCTTGTTGGAAGGCATGAATGATAGAATCCAACGTGACGCGAGAACCATGTATGCGAATGGTTCCATCCGTTCCGTACTCCAAAGGGGCCGTGTATGTGAAATCTGTATGATCCATGAAGATCGATTATACACGCATAATGAGTAAGTCAACGAGACGAGCGTTTCTTGTTGTTTATGCCGGAAACACCACTGTCCCTGCCTCCCGCGTATCGTACCCACCCAGCGTGGTGGCTTTCTGTTGCAATTCGTCTGAAGTCAATACTTGTAAAAGTGCCTGGATGGGCTTGGTGAAATAGTGATCTTTGAGCACAACCAGGTCAAACCGCTCTTGCACAAGTGGTGAGAATATCAACCCTAACAACCGGGCGACAGCTTCGGTGGCAACTCCAACATCCGCATATCGACGCAGAATCTGGAGTCCGACTTCCCAATGGGTCCACACTTCGGTGTCGTAGCCCTTGAGGTGGTTCACTTTGAGTTTGTTGGTTTCGATGTGTTGATCAATCAGCCAACGTATGCCAGAGCCACGTTGGCGATTGACGAAGTGGACTTTGCGGCGACGAAAGTCAGCAAATGACGTGACCTGTGGTCCATCGGTGCGCGACAATAATCCTACCCGGCGATGCCATAAGGTGATAGCAACGACTGTTCCTTCGGCGAACTGCTGCGTCAGGAACGGTGTGTTATATTCTCCGGTTGTGTGATCACGAAGATGAGCGAGTGCAACGTGCGCTTTGCCGTTCTTTAACGCATCCAATCCACCGAAACTCCCGAGGTTGGTAGTGTAGACGAGATACTCAGGAAAGCGCAGACGAGTGAGTTCCAATAACGCACCAAAAAGAAGATCATCACTGCCGGCAGTCAGGAGGCCACGATCAAGACCAAAGCGTTCGGCGACTGCCATCGGGCGCGTGGTGCCGAGGTTTTTGGTTTGCGCACTGCGCTGTATCCACTTTTCAACGAGAGTTTGTGGGAACAGCCATTTCCCGGTGACGCGTGTACACGGAATTCTTCCCGTGCGGACCAGGCGATAGACCTGCTTTTCGTTGATTTGTAAGTACGCCGCGACCTCGCGAGTGTTGAGTAGTGTCTCTGGCATTTTTGTGCTCTGTGAGAAAAAATTAACAAAAAATAACGAATTCGTACTATAAAAAGGAAAATTATCTGACTTTCATTGACAGTTCTAGAGTCCCATGGTAGCGACTGTCCGCGCACTTGTAATGGTGCGTGGAGGGATTATGAAACGTCGGCTTGGAGGTCCTCTTGTTGTCCTCTTGTTGTTTGCTGCAACCTGTTCTTTTGCTCAGCCTGCGGCTCCTGCTCAACCGGAAGTGATTTTTGCGACGACCACGAGCGTACAAGATGCTGGGCTGCTGGATGTGATCGTCCCGATGTTCGAGAAAGACACCGGTTATCGCGTGAAAGCGATTGCGGTTGGGACAGGGCAAGCGCTGGCTATGGCTGGACGTGGTGAAGCTGATGTCATCCTGGCGCATGCACCGGATGCTGAGAAGAAGTATGTTTCTGAAGGTTCGCTCATCAATCGCCGCTTGCTGATGCACAACACGTTTCTTCTTGCTGGCCCAACAGCCGGTCCAGTGAAAGTAAAAGAAGTGAAAAAAGCAGTTGAGGCACTCAAGAAGATTGCTGAAACGAAGTCGACGTTTATCCCTCGTGGTGATGATTCCGGTACCCATAAACTGGAAATGAAGCTGTGGGGGATTGCTGGCGTCAAACCCGAGGGCGAGTGGTACCTCCAAGCTGGGCAAGGGATGGGCAAGACGCTAGCTATTGCTGGTGAGAAACAAGCCTATGTCATTACTGACCGGGCGACCTATCTCGCCTTTCAGAAGATCATCGGGTTGAGCATTTTGCTCGAAGGTGACCCGGCGTTCCTGAACATCTATCACGTGATGGAAGTAAATGCGGAGAAGTTTCCCAAGATTAACGCGGCTGGCGGGCAAGCTTTCGCTAATTTCTTACTCTCGGCCAAAGTCCAAGAAGTGCTCAAAACCTTTGGTAAGGAGAAATTTGGTGAAGCACTATTCTATTCGGATGTTGGGAATACGGAAGAAGCGCTTCTCTCAGTGAAAAATGCAGAGTGAAGACCGGAATGGAGCGTCTGAAACGTAGGGCATGAAATGGGGAACACAGTGTGATTTGCATTGAGCGTGACAGATGTTGCGTGATGAAGGAAGAGGTACTAAGGCGGTGGCAGGAAACAACTTACCGCAATAGTGATTGACCGGAGTGGAGAGCCTCTGCACAAGAGCAGGGATGAGAGACGAGACCATTGTGTGCTGGCTTCGGTCTAAGTATCGAAGTCTGGTCGAAGAGCTGGATGAACGCGGGCGAC
>Ga0194131_10006001_pt1 | contig 17120 bp, 12 predicted proteins | sample TA2KigO120mmetaG_FD_148631 | JGI IMG/M metagenome (GOLD analysis project Ga0194131, IMG submission 148631) | Freshwater microbial communities from Lake Tanganyika, Tanzania - TA2015053 Kigoma Offshore 120m | ecosystem: Environmental > Aquatic > Freshwater > Lake | place: Tanzania: Lake... | reverse complement strand
CGCGCGAGTTGATTCTCCAACAATACGCGGCCGTTGGAGAGGCCGGCGAGGCCGCGCTTTCAGAGGTGGCGGGTCTGCGGCCCGAATTCGCCCGGCGTCTCCAACGTGTGCGGCAGTATCGCGAAGCGTACCGCCGCTACTGCTGGCCGGTGACATCTCTTGACGACTACAAACTCGCGCCGTTTCATCTGCTGGCGAGCGAGGGTCGTGTGCACGTCGACAAAACGAATCTCTGGCACATGGAAACGTTGCGCCGCTTGGCCGCAAACGATCCCCAGCTTACCGCGACGCGCTACGTCGAGGTCGATGTGGACGCGCCGGAGGCCGCCTGCAAATGGTGGGAAGAACTAACTTCGCAAGGCGGCGAGGGGATGGTGATCAAGCCGCTGGAGTTTATTGCAAAGGGTCCGAAAGGTCTTGTACAGCCGGCGTTGAAATGCCGGGGGCGCGAGTACTTAAGAATTATCTACGGCCCGGAGTGCACGGCCGAGGATCAGCTCGAACGGCTGCGCGCACGCGCTCTTGGCGGCAAGCGGTCCCTGGCGATGCGTGAGTTCGCGCTGGGTGTGGAAGCGCTGGAGAGGTTTGTCTCCAAAGAGCCGCTCCGCCGAGTACACGAGTGCGTGTTCGGCGGGCTCGCTCTGGAAAGTGAAGCGGTCGACCCGAGGCTTTGATCCCAGCCGCGCCTTAATGGCTGCCGGCGGGCACCTTTTGAGGAACCGGTGTCCTGTTCTTCAGCGCATAGGTGTTCATCAACTCGGTCCACTCGACGTGGACTTGCCCGCCGCGTTGCCGGCGGATCTTTTCCCAATCGGACAACGCGTCGACGGCGGCGTGGTCGACGTAGTTCAATTGCTTCAGGTGCACGTAAATCTCGGCGGCGTTGGGGAGTTCGTCGAGCGCGTCGGTGAAGCGCGGAAGATTGACAAAGCTGGCCGAGCCTTCGAAGATGACGTCGACGCGGTCGGAGACCGGATCGTGATCGACGCGCACATCAAGCCGCGAGATCGCCCACATCACTTTGACGAGCGACAGTAGGATGCCAACAACAATGCCGGTCAACAGGCTCGACGAGATGATGGTCCCCATCGTGATCACGGCGATCGCAACGATCGGCCACCCGTAGGTTCTTAGCCGGACGAGTTCTCCGAAATTCAGGAGTTTGATGCCGGTGAATACGAGTATCGCGGCCAGACAGGCGGTGGGCACCGTCTGTAAGACGCCCGGGAAAACCAGAGCCAGGATCATGAGCCAAAGACCGTGGAGGATCGCCGATACACGCGTCTTGGCGCCCGCATTGACGTTAGCCGCCGAACGCACAATGACGCCCGTCATCGGCAGCGCTCCGAGCATTCCGCAGAGCGAATTCCCGATGCCCTGCGAGAGAAGTTCGCGGTCGTAGTTCGTCTTTTGCCGGCCGGCCGCCATCTTATCTACCGCCGCGGCCGAGAGCAGCGTTTCGGCGCTGGCGATGAAGGCGAGCGCGAACGCTTCACCGAGTATTTCACCGTTGAAAAGGCCGGCAAGGCCCGGAAGGTTGGTCCACGTTACGGCTTCCAGCAGATTGCCGGGCAGCTTGACGTAGTGGATATGCATCTGGCCGGCTTGCGCGAGGGTTGTGCCGACAAGGACGGCTACCAACGCCGCGGGAACTGTTCTCAAACGGCCCTTTGCGAGAAAGGCCCAGCCGACCATGACCCCCAGCGTTACGAAGCCGACGATGGCGGCCAGATGATGGTCGTGGTCGGTGTCTTCAAACAACAATGCGATCGCTTCCGGGAATGCGGCGAGATTGGCCAGGCCGCCCGCCTTCGGTACGTGATCGACCATGACGTGGAACTGCGCGGCAAAGATCAGCGCGCCGATGCCTGCGAGCATGCCGTGGATAACGGCCGGTGAGATGGCGCGGAACATCTGGCCCACGCGCAGCAGGCCGGAGGCGACTTGAATCACGCCCGCCAAGAGCACGATCGGACCCAGCATCGCGACACCGTGCTCCTGAATCATCTGAAACACAATGACCGATAGTCCCGCGGCCGGTCCGCTGACTTGCAGCGGACAGCCGGAGAAACTCGCAACGACGATGCCGCCGATGATGCCTGTGATCAGCCCGAGCGCCGGTGGGACTCCGGACGCGATGGCGATACCCATGCAGAGAGGAAGGGCGACAAGGAAAACGACAACGGACGCCAGCGCGTCGGATGCGAGTGTATCGGTCTTCATGGTTAGCGGCTCCCGACGGTCTCGTAGACCTGCTCAAGTGGGGCGAACTGTTCCGAATCCGCCGACCAGGCATCCACCTTGCCGGTGTGCAATTGAAGGACCCAGCTGTGGATGTTCAGAGTCCTTCCAGCCATGGCCGCGGCGACGGACGGGTGCGTGCGGAGATTGTCAAGTTGTGCGAGGACATTCTGGCGGGCCAGTTCCATCACCTTCTCTTCTTCGTCCATGTGGGAACAAACGTGCTCGACCACGGCGCGGGCCCGCTCGCCGTATCCGAGCCACGATGCGACACTCTTCATCGACGCGACCTTTTCCGGATGCAGGAGGCCGCGCATGACGCCGCAGTCGGAATGGCCGCAGACGACGATGTCGGTCACTTTGAGGGCGCGGACGGCGTATTCTACCGTCGCGGAAACGCCGCCGGTGTGATCGCCGTGCGCGGGTACGATATTACCCGCGTTGCGGCAAATAAACAGTTCACCGGGTTCGGCTTGAAACAGCAGCTCCGGAGTGATCCGGCTGTCGGCGCAGGTGATGAACAAAATGCGCGGCGCCTGGCCGCGCTCCAGCTTCGCGAACTGCTGCACGCGCTCCGGATACACTTCTTCACGAAATTTGCGGTAACTCACAATGATTCTTTCCATGGGTTCTCCTCATGAGTCAATGGGTGCGAACGGTACTCGCCGGACCGTTCCGGGGAAAAGACCGAAATTTGATTTAGGCGATCAGTCCGGGAGGAGGCCGGGCGAAAAACGTATCGACTTGGAGCGCCGCGAGCGCGCGAGGTTGAGATGGCGCCGCGATCAATGCGGCGTGAAGCGCCAGCGGCCCCTTAGCCGGGGCTTGTGCGATTTCGGCCGGAGGCGGATCGGCCGCTTTCGACGTCTTGACAAACGCACTTCGCAGCGAAACCGGCTCTTGCGAGATACCGGTGACAATCCGGTGGCGCGGGCAGCGTGAGACGCGAGACCGCTGGGTGTTACGGGCGGCACGGTCGGGCGAGACTCCGCCAGGCAATGCGCCGAGGAACGTCAGCGAAAGACACAACGACACCAGGCCGAGGCACACACGTTTGGCTTGGTGAAGCGGGCTCACATATTAAGAATTGCATACATGTTGCCGGTCAGGCAATTTCGATCGTGTGATCGAACGGCGTGAGGCCCGTGAGAAACAGCGACGGGCCTTCAAGTCGCGGCTTGGCGCCTCGGACATCGAGATAGGTATGCGCGGCCGCGCCTGGGCCGATCTTTATGGTCTCGCCGCCGAGAGTGAACGACGCATAGCCATGTTTGAGCAGCCAGGCGTCCTTCGGCGATCCGAGTTTTTCGGCGCCGGTGATCGTGCCGCCTTCGCGCAAATTGATTTCGATCGTGACTGGGACTTCGTCGGTGCCTGCCGCTTCGATGCGTACCTTCGCGCCGCGCGGCGTTTCGGTGACGGTGGCTTTGTAGCGCATGTGACAAACTTCGGTCCGTTCGCGCTCGTGGCGCGTGGAGTCGAAATCTTCGCTCGAGATTTTGCGGGTTGGCTGGAACGGTTGGTAGTAGCCGGCGTCGAGTTCCTGCATCAGTTCGAACGTCGATCCGCGCTGTGTCATCGAACGGGCGACGAACTGACCCTTGCCGAAGAACGCGGAGGAGAAGCGAATCGCGTTGATGACAGCGGCGCCTCGGCGGAAGGTGAAGAAGCGGTCCTTATCGCGCAGAACGCTGATGCTGACCGGCCCTCGGCGGATGCGCCCGATTCCGATTGACGGAAACAGCCTGACATAGTCCGAAGGGGGCGCCTGCGGTTCCGGCAAAGCGGTGGTGAGTTCCGGTTGCCAGAGCAAGTTGGCGAATGAGCCGTAGACAGGTTCCAGTTGCCGCGCGAGGTGCGCGTAGACACGGTTGCGATCCTTCCACGCGAGGTAGGCGAGCGGGAACCAGTGGTAGTACATCGTGCCGCGGATATTGGCGTCCTGGCGGCGCGAGATTTCGGTGACGATCTCGCCGTCGGCGTGCAACAGATACATCGACGCGTCGAGATTGCGGCGCACGTAGTCGAGATACTCGGGCCGGTTCATCCACTCGGCGACGTAGGTGAGCGCGCGGTTGACGACGCCGTTGTAGACGGTGGTCGAGCGCTCCGTGTAGTGGCCGTCGGCGTCGATATCGATGCCTTCGGCGAGCCACTGCCCGGCGCGTGCTGAGTATTTCGGGACACCGTAGAGTTTGTGCAGACCGGCCAGCGCCGCACTCGCCACCCAGCGATGATTGGGTGTATGCATGCCGCCTCGGACGAGTCCGTCGCCCGCTTTTTCAATCGCCGGCAGCAGCCACTTCTCGAACTCCGGGAACCCGTGTTTGCGAGCGTTCAACACATCGAGGCAGATGGCCTGCATGATGAACGCCGTGTCGGGCGGGGAGTTGAAATTAGTGAATGGCAGGTTCCAGTTGCCGTCCTTGGTTTGGAGGCGCGCGAAGGCTTGCGCGGCAAGTTCCATCCGCTCGGCCAGCAGCGGTTTTTTGAAGTGGCGCGACTGCGGCAGCAGATAGCCGATGAGAAAGCTGGACAACAGATCGGTTGGCCCGGAGCCGAAGTAGAGGCCGTCGGCGCCTTCGTAGCTGCCGTAATACTTGTGATTCTTGTCGAGGATCTGGCGTTTGAGCAGCGAGTCGATCGAAGCGTCGGCTTTGTCGATGCGGTCTTGCGGGAAGTTGGGCAGCGGCGGCGTCTGCGCGGCCGCGGACAAGGCGGCCGAGGCGGTGATCATTTCGCGCCGGTTCATTTCTGTTGGGAGCGGAACGCTTCGCGCGCCTGCTTCATGATCGGCCCGTAGACGAGCTTGTCAAACGGCGGACAACCGGCGGGGAACTGGCCCAGAGGATGGTTTTTCTGTCGCATCAGGAACGTGCAGTAGGTGAGCGTCTTGCAAACACGGATCTCGTCAAGCGATCCCTTTTCGAGCGCGTCTACAGCGAAGTCGGGATAGGAAAGTGTGCCCCGGCCGAGTCCGAAGATACGGATGCGGCCCGTTTCGATGTTGCGCGCGGCGGCGTTGAGCGCGTAGATCTGCAACCACGAATAGCCGGTACCGACCATGGGCAGATCCGGGAACGCCTGCTGCAGTTCGCCGGAGATGCGGAAGTGGCGGTCGACGCCGGTGAGCGGATGCTCGGGCATTTCGTAGTTGCCTTCGTCGGGCTTTTCAAACGGCCGGCCGATGTGAGGGTTGTAATAGGGGCAGCCGATCGAAACGTTGAGCAGTTGCACGCCCCAGTCCTTGAACCAGCCGATGGCTTGCTTCACTTCGCTGAGTTCTTCGCGCAGCGGGTCGTTGGGATCGACGCCCCATCCGTGCGGGTAAGGCGTTGTGTAAGGCAGCGGCTCGCCGTTCGAAGACGTGTCGGACTTCTTGTAAGGCACCGAGTCGAAGCAGCCGAGGCGCATGGCGATCAGCATCTTCGAGCCGAACTCGTTCTTGATTTTGCCGATGACGTTGCGGATCAGGCGGGTGCGATTTTCAAGCGAACCGCCGTAGCGGCCTTCGCGCAGCTTGGCGCCCATCAATTCGGCAAGCAGATAGCCGTGTGTGACCTTGAGATCGATGGCGCGGAAGCCGGCTTGCCAGACGAGTTTGGCGGCGTCGACGAACTGGTCTTCGAGCCGTTCCAACTCGTCGTCGCCGATGACCGGCTGGTCGGCGCGCGTGGCGGTTTTGGCGTCGATGAGCGGGTTGTGATAGGCGATGATGCGCTCGGGGTAGGAGTAGCGGCCCGAGTGCGTGAGTTGCACGGGAATCAGCAGGTCGTCGATTGTGCCGAAGCGGTCGCGGTGGATCTGTTCGATCTCTTCGCGCAGCTTGTCGTAAGCGGCGACATTGCCGTTGTGAATCCACAACTGGCGCGAGTTGGCGCGCCCGTCCTTGCGCACCGCGGTGGCTTCAAACCAGATGAGCTTCGAGCCGCCGGCGGCGAAGCGGTGGTAGCGGCGAATCGTGAGTTCGTCGGGGTTGCCGTCGAGATCGGCATCGCAGCCTTCCATGGGATGGACGGCCATCGAATTACCGAGTGTGACGAAATTGCCGATCGGAACTTTGCGCCCGAGTAACTGCTTTATTTTTTCCGTGTCCGATTCAAAGCGGACAAATTCCGTGAGCCGGTCAGCGTCCTGCTGGAGCTGATCCAGACTCTTGTAGTGGAAGTGCTTCATCTTTCTTTCCGTGCGCGGGGAGCATCATCACGGCGACGGCGCCCAGCGCGGCCATGGCAAATACTATGTTAAGCGCGGTGGAGTAGCTGCCGGTCTGCTGGCGGATTTGGGAGACCACATACGGGAACCAGGTTTGGCCGATAGTGTCGGCGGGGAGAATGATCGCCATGGCGCGGGCCAGCGTGTTGACACCGAACTGCTCGGCGGCCATGAGCGGGATCAGCATGTAGTCGGCGCCCATGCCGAAGCCGAACAGGATGGCGAAAATGTAAACGTATTCGGGGGACTCGGGGCGGACAAGGAAAAGCAAGGGGATGGTGCCGGCGACCAGGAAGTAGGTGACCACCATAACCAGTTTTTTCGAGAAGCGGTCGGCGAGGTAGCCCATGACGAGGCGGCCGAGTGTTGAAGAAATGAGAATGTAGAATGTCGCGTCGCCGGAAAGTGTGTTGAGCGTGGTTTGATCGGTGAAGCCCTGTTCCTTGAAGACGAATTTCATGTGCTGGTTGATCGACCCGATCGACCCGATCGAGCAAAGGCTGCCGATCATGAGGAACCAGAACGCGGCTTGGCGGAGCAGGTAGCGGGTGTCGCGCGGCGGGGCGGGTGTTTCGTCCTTGGCGACGGGCAGGCCGTCGGGAGTCTGGCCCATCTCGGACGGTTTGTCGCGCATGACGAAGAAGGCGATTGGAACGACGAGTAGGACGATGGCGCCGGTCCAGACGAGCGCGCTTTGGAAGTTCGATCCTTCGGTCAGCGGCTTGGCGATGAACTTTTGCGAGATGCCGCCGAAGACGCCGACGCCGAGGTACGTCGCAGCCATGGCTTTGCCGCGGTGGCGTTTGAACCACTGCGAAATGATGACTTGGTGCGGGATCGGGCCGGAGAAGATGTAGCCGACGACGTAGATAAACCAGGTGGCGTAGTAGACCCATAAACTGCCGCCCATGGTTCCGAACCCGATAAAGGCGAGAGCCGTAAAGGCCGCGCCCGCCATCATCAGCTTGCGGGGGCTGAAGCGATGCATGAACATCGGGCCGACCCAGAGGGTCAGCGTGGCGGCGAGTGGAAAGCCGAGTGTGATGTCGGGACGGGACCAGCCGAATGTCTTTTCGTAGTAGTCGTAGTAGAACGGCATGCCGTAGTAGGGAATGCCGACGGCGAGACCAAACGTGAAGAAGGCGGCGATCGAAATCCACCAGCCGTAGAACTTGGATTCAGTTTGCGCGGTGCTCATGAGGGTTCCGGAAAGAACACTCTGTTATATCATGACCCGCGCGGGCGTGATCACTCCGGGGAATTGCCGCGGGGCGTTTTCGGCTTGGCGGCGTACATGGCCTGGTCGGCGCGGCGAAAAAGATCCGCGGCCGATTCGCCGGTTCTGTATTCGACGACGCCGGCCGAAGCGCGGAGCGGAAGCGTTACAGATTTGCCGTCGACATAGAACTCGTATCGTGTGCTGAGGCGCGAGGCGATTTGTTGCGCGCGCTTGAGCGCGTCTTTCAGTTCGCAATCGAAGAGAACGAAAAATTCGTCGCCGCCCCAGCGGGCGACGACATCGCCGGGTCGAACCTGTTCGTTCAAGATGTGCGCGAAGAGCTTGAGGACCTGATCGCCGCAGTCGTGGCCGAAGCGGTCGTTGATGCTCTTGAAGCTGTCCATATCGAACAGAAGCGCGCAGAACGAAATGCCGCGCGCGATGCGGTCCTGAAGCTGGCTCTCCAGCGCCCGCCGATTGGAGAGGCCCGTCAGCGGATCGGTAAGCGCGGCGGACTCCGCTTCGGCCAGACGCTTTCTGAAGCTGGAAAGATCTTCTTCCATGCCGGCCGCCGCTGCCGCGCTTTCGCGAGCCATGGTGGCCACCGCATCGCGCATCGTCGCGGCTTCGCGGGCCAAACCGGCGCGGAGTCGATCCGGGTCGGCTTCGTTGGCCAGTTCGCCGAGCGACGCGCCGAGTTGTTCGAATCGACTTCCATAGTTCGCGCTGCGCCGGCGCACGCCTTGCGCGGCTTCGGCGAGGACGGAAAGAATCTCCTGCAGCGAATCGATTTCGCCGCGCTGCAGATCGCGCGCCGTCATCGAGTAGTTCAACAAGACCCGTTCGACCAGCCGGGGGCCGGATTGCAGCACCTCGTCCAGCGCGTTCAGGTCGAGGGAGCGCCGCAGTTGCCGCCAGTCCTCGGTCGAGCTTCGCGCGGCGGCCGGGAATAACGGGAACACGTGCTGTTCGACGGCGTTCAACGATTCTCCCCACCCGCAAACGGCGGCTCGAAGGCGCGCCGGCTGTCTGTCGGCCGCGGCCACGGCCACGGCCTGATCCAACTCGGAAACGGCGTCCTTCACCGAGATCATGGGCATCTGGGAGTACTTATCGGCAGCCTGTGGAAGACATGAATTGTTTTTCCTATGTCTCAATGTGGATATACTTGTACCGAAGGCGGTAAAGTGCCGCCGAAACCCATTCACACAGCCTGGAGGCCAATGAGTAAAGAAGATTGTATTGAAGTTACCGGAACCGTGGTCGAAAAGTTCCCCAGCGGATTGTTTAGCGTGCAACTGGATCAGGAGCGTTTGGTTCTCGCCCACCTCGCCGGTAAGCTTCGCCGCAATCGGATCCGCGTGCTGGCCGGTGACCGCGTGACCTTGGAAATGTCGCCCTACGATCTGACCAAGGGCCGCATTACCTATCGCCACAAATAGCCCGCAGATCAATCCCCTTTTCCTTGCCCATTCGAACTCTCTTCTTATTCGGTACCCGGCCGGAGGCGGTTAAGCTGTGCCCGGTTGTGCGCAAACTTCGCGCCGCACCCGATGTCTACGACGTCAAGGTCTGCGTGACGGCACAGCATCGGGCAATGCTCGATCAGGTGTTGGGCCTGTTCGGAGTCGTTCCGGACATCGATTTGAATCTGATGCAGCCGGGGCAGACGCTGTCGCAGTCGTCGTCGCGAATGATCGCGGCGCTGGAACCGGTGATGCGGGAGTTGCGGCCGGACATCGCGATCGTGCAGGGCGACACGACCACGACGTTTTGCGGCGCCCTGGCGGCGTTTTATGCTAGGGTGCCGGTCGCGCATATCGAAGCGGGCCTGCGGACCTGGGATATTCATCAACCGTTTCCGGAAGAGATGAACCGTGTGCTGACGGGCCGGTTGGCGGCACATCATTTCGCCGCGACGCAGTGGGCCGCCGATAACCTGGCGAAGGAAGGCGTGGCGGCGTCGAGCATCCACGTCACGGGCAACACGGGCATCGATGCCGTTCTGCATGTCCGAGACCGGCTGGAGTCCGGGGAGGTCATCAGCGCCCGCGACTGGTCGTTTCTGAATCCGTCGAAGCGGCTGATCGTGGTGACGGCGCACCGGCGCGAGAGTTTCGGGCCTGGGTTTGAACGGATTTGTAAGGCGTTGCTCGAGATTGCCGCGCGCGGCGACGTCGAAATCGTATATCCGGTTCATCCGAATCCGAACGTGATGGAACCGGTCAATCGTCTGCTCGCGGGGAATCCGGCGATTCACTTGGTCGAGCCGCTCGACTACATACCGTTTGTCGACCTCATGCGCCGCTCCTATCTGCTGATCACCGATTCCGGTGGCGTGCAGGAGGAAGGCCCGTCGTTGGGGAAGCCGATTTTGGTCCTCCGCGAGAAGACCGAACGGCCGGAAGCGGTCGAGGCTGGCACTGTAAAACTTGTCGGAACGGACGAAAATAGGATCGTCTCCGAGACTCGATTACTGCTCGAAAACGCAGATTTTCATGCTTCCATGACACGCGTTCACAACCCTTACGGCGATGGGCGCGCCAGCGACCGGATTTTTGACCTAATCCGTTCATTCTAAACGAAAATAAATTTCACTTTTTCGACGTTTTTGCCTCGTTTTGCGCGATTTGTAAGCGCTTAACTATTGCCAAGATGATAAAATGGAATTGTGAAGGATATCACGCTCACTTCTCGCAACCACCGAAAGGGTTCTCCCTTAATCGGAAAATCGGGCGCGCGCCTGTCCGCCCTGCTGTCGGAACGAATCGTCGGTCAGCCCGACTCGTTTGACGCGATCGTGCCCTACGTGCAGATGTACCAGTCCGGACTGGCGCCTGAAGGCCGGCCGGCCGGGGTGTTTCTCCTGCTCGGGCCGACGGGCACCGGTAAGACGCGCACGGTGGAGGCGCTGGCGGAGGTGATCCACGGGTCGCCGCGGAACGTCATCCGCATCGACTGCGGCGAGTTCCAACTCGACCACGAGGGCGCGAAGTTGATTGGCGCCCCGCCGGGGTATCTGGGCCATCGGGAAACCGCGCCGCTGCTCACGCAGTCGAAGCTGAACCAGGTGATGAGCGACCGGGCGAACCTGGCGATCGTTCTGTTTGACGAGATCGAGAAGGCGGCGCCGTCGATGACGCGGCTGCTGCTGGGCATCCTCGATAAGGGCGTGCTCCGGTTGGGCGACAACACCGCTGTGTGTTTCGACCGCTCGATGATTTTCATGACGTCGAACCTCGGCGCGCGCGAGATGGCGCGGGCGATCAAGCTGGGCTTTGGCTTCGAGGCGATGACGGCCGAGGGAGAGACCGTGCCATCGGCGGCCGATTACGCGCGGTTGCAGGAGATTGCCGTGGCGGCCGTGAAGCGCAAGTTTGCGCCGGAGTTTGTCAACCGCATCGACGCGATGCTCACCTACCGTCCGCTGGACGCGGCGTCGATGGACCAGATCCTCGACCTCCTGTTGGACGACATCGGCGAGCACGTGCGGCGCCGTCTGGGCGACCGCATGTTCTACATCGAACTGCCCCGCCGGGCACGGAGGTTTCTGCTCGAAAAGGGCGTAAGCGCCGAGTAGGGAGCGCGCGAACTGCGGCGCACGCTGCACCGGCACCTGATGCAGCCGCTGGCGGCGATGATGGCCGACGGGACGATCCCGCCCGGCGCGGTGGTGCGGGTGGGGACGCACTCGAGCGGCAAGCGGCTGGAGTTTACTCCGCTGCGGGACGCGGCCTAAACGGTACCGCTACCGGATCTCAATCGTGCGGGTGATGGCCGTTTCCGGCAACACACCGGTGATCGTGTATCGGCCGGGCGTTCCGGGCAGCAGGATGCGAATCCAGCCGTTGGCGGGTGAATCGGACAGAACGCTTCCAGCGCTGTCGCTCAGTTGCACGCGCCCGGCGCCGCCGCGAAGGGACACCTCCATGCAGGCCCGATACGTGCCCGGAGGGTCGGCGCCCGGCGCGATTCCGCAGGCGACGAAATAGCACGGAACCGCGCAGTTCCGCGCCCTTTTTCCTGTCACATCGAATGTGGTGGCTTCCACCATGAGCTCGGCGGAAGGATAAGCGGGCGCGTGGCGCACACCGTCGATCCGCGCTTCGATCAATTCCAACGAGGAGCCCAGTCCTCCAGAGGATCCCGCGACTACGTCGGACTGCACCGAGACTGACCCACGCCTTGAGCGAACTTGCCGCTGTCGCGGCCGACTCCAACCACTGGCGCGTTCCAGGAGATTTCCCGGCCGAACAGCCCAGCCAGCGTAGCCGACGACGAGGCGGTTTCGCTGACTCGTGCAAACGCGGGGCCGCCGGCTGGGTCGACGAACACCTGTGGGGTCCCATCGTTGAGCAGGCGCCAGATCCGGCCTGTTTCATCAACACGCACGCGGCGCGCCCAACCGGGCCCCGGTTCAAGCACGGCCCATTCGCCCTCAACTCGCGCCACCCGCCAAACCGTGTGCTGTCCGGTAACGGTCCGATCCCGATATCGAAAGTGCCACTCATTGCCGGCTTGTAACGGCCAGATGGAACCGGTGGTTGCGCAGCGAACGGCCGCCGACGCCAGAACGGCGCCGCTTCCGTCCACCAACTGGAACTCCATGCCTTCGGTGACCCAGTCTCCGGTCTCGGCCGATCCCGCCGCCGGCTCGTCTCCGGTCATCGCGTTCCCCGCCGCGAGTACGCGCACGGGTGCGCGGCCTTCGGAGTCCCAAGTGACGCGGACGCGCGCCGCGCCGCACGGCGGATCCAGGCGAATCGACGACGCGGCCGAGAGCAGCGCCGAGCATAGGACGGCGAGAAGACGCATAACCACTATGCGTATACTCGCAGATTTCGAGGTCAGAAGCTGATGCGGAGTCCGAGGCGGAAGACGCGCTCGTCGATACCGTCGCGGCCGGTGCTTTGCAGACCGGTGATTTCGGTGAAGCCGCCGAGGTTGCGGATCGAGCCGTCCGGGTTCAACTGCAAGTTCGACACGTTCGCACCCGGGTTGCCGAAGTGCGGCGTGTTGGTGAAGTTAAACGCTTCGGCGCGGAATTGGACCCTCCAACGCTCGGTGATGGCGAACTCGCGGAAGAGGCCGACATCGACGTTGGCGAGGCCCGGGCCGTACATTGTGTTGAATCCGGCGGTGCCGAAGCGTGGGTCGGTGACGGGCCGGAACGCAAACGGATCGAAGAACGAAAGGCCGCGGCCCGCGCCGCCAATTTTGGCCACCGATGGCTTCACCTGATCGGCGCGCTGCGAACTGCCGGGCGCGTTCAGCGATGTGCCGGCGGCGCTCACCGTGAACGGCGTACCGGTGGCGGCCGTGTAAATCGCGTTCAACTGCCAGCCGCCCGCCAGCATCGTGCCCGCGCGTCCCGTGGCCCAGCGCTTGCCCTTTCCGAAGGGCAGTTGCCAATTGGCGTTAGCGACAAAGTTGTGCGGCTGATTGAAGTTGTTAACGGATTTGTTCAGCCGGCTGAATTCGGGGATCTGTATCGCCGCCAGACCGTCGCTGTTGTCGCTGCAGCAAACCCCGATCGACTTCGACCACGTATAGGACACGCCGAGATGCAGCCCGCCGCTGAACCGGCGTTCGAGCGAGGTCTGCAAACTGTCGTAGTGGGAGTTGCCGATGGGCGCGACCAAGCGTGTTTCGGCGGTACGGCCGAACTGGCGAGCCAACAGCCGGCCGTTCTGCCCGCCGTTGATGGGCGCGTAGTTCAATTCACGAAAGCCGACTTGATTGACTTGGCGCGTCGCGACGTAGCCGGCCTGGCCGACGAAGTTCCACTTGAGCGACTTTTGAAGCGTGAAATTCCAGCTCTGTACGTAGCCGCGTTGGTAGTTATCTTCAAGCGCATTTGCGGCGACATTGTTGGCGATGTCGATCACGCCGTTGCCGAGATTCGGTGCTTGCACGGCGGGAATCCCACGGCTCAACTGCCCGGCCGACGCGAACGCGTTCGAACCGTTGACGTTCAACACGACCAGCATGGGATAATTGGTGCGCATCGGGCGCGCCAGGCTATACGGGTCGATGGTGATACCGTAGCCCATGCGGACGATGAAGGAGTCCGTCGCACGCCAGGCGATGCCGACGCGCGGCGCGAACAGCTTCTTGCTCTGGCCCACGTTGCAATCGCGTGGAACGTTGCCGACGCCGCAGACGATCATTTTGTTGGTGGTTGGATCGTAGCGCTCCAGGCCCGAGCCGACGCGGTACGGCATCGGGAAGTATTCCCAGCGGGTGCCGTAGGAGAAGGTTAGGCGGCGATTGACCTGCCATTGGTCGCGAATGTATAGGCTGTGCATCCAGGTGCGCACGTTATATTCTTCGGGGATTTGGAGGATGCGGCCCATGGCCGATGGCATCCCGAGCAGGAACGATGCCCAGGAGTTGAACTGGTTCGTCGCGGGGCCGCCGTTTAGGGCCGTCGTGCCGCCGCTGAACGTGAATCCGCCGGCCGGGCCGTGCAACGCGCCGACAAACTCGGCCTGCGTGTGGTTGATCTGTTGGAACGAGCTATCGAAGCCGAACCGGACCTGATGCGCGCCGCGCGTCCACGTTGCGTTGCCGACCCAGTTGTAGCGCGGGTCGCGGTTGAAGAACGGCCGCGTTCCATTGCCCTGCGCGCCCATGGTGGCGTAGCTAGATACAACGAACCGCGGCATGCCGCTTTCGAAGAAGCGAGTGCCGTTGGTGCCGGGAATGCCGAACAGCTCCTGACCGAGATTCTTGCCAAGGCCGCGTTCGATCGAGTTGGCGTCGTAGGCGGTGAAGCCGAAGTTGCCGTCGAGAATCAGGGTCGGCGTGAGGACGTACGTCGCGCCGAAGGCCGCGTTGCCCGTGGTTCCGTACGTCGGACCGGCCACCGAAGCCGCACTGAAGAACGGCGCGCCGATCAACTCGCCGAGAATACCGCCACTTTCGAAATCGTGATCTTGAATGCCGCCGCGTCCGAACATCGTGAGTTTGTCGCCGGGATTCCAGTTGATCTTGCCGTCGAACTTCTTGGAGTTGAAGGCGTAGTTGCCGGCGCTGAACAGATTTGCGGTGAGCAGATTCGGCGAGTTGGGCTGGAGCAGCATCGATTGGATCTTCGCCGAGGCTGGATCGATGAGCGACTGCGGAATCTGTTTGTCCGGGAAGGGCAGGCGTTGCTGACCAAGATTCGCGCCTGTTTGCACTCCGGTGCGCGGATCGTAGATCGCGTTCGGCGACGCGGACATATCGCCCCGGCGAATGGCCGCGGTCGGCAATGTGTCGATACGCGAGGCGAACTGGCGGTCCCAAGTGGCTTCGTAGCTGCCGAAGTAGAAGAGCTTGTTCTTGATGATCGGCCCGCCGACTGTACCGCCCATCTGGTTAAAGATGGCCTTCGGCTTGCGCTCGCCCGCGGGGAGGAAGAACGGTTTTGCTTTCGTCGCGTTGCTGTTGTGGAATTCAAACGCCGAGCCGTGGAGATCGTTGGTGCCGCTCTTGATCTGCACGTTGATCGCCGCGCCGCCGGCCAGTCCGGTTTCGGCATCGAAGGAGTTGGTTGTGATATTGACGCCTTCGATCGCTTCCAGCGCCGGTGTGAAGCCCGGCAGATGCGGCAGCCAGATTTGATTGACTCCCGCGCCTTCAATGCGCACGGCGTTCGAACTGCGCGAGGTGCCATTCACGTTGTAGAGCGCGGCGCGCGAGGGATCGACGGACGGACCGTTGCCATTTCGCGGCGACGAGAATCCGGGCAGCGTCTTAAACATCTGCGTGTAGTTGCGGCCGGGCGGGAGCGGTGCGTTGATGATTTGCGCCGACGTGATTTCGGCGCGCACTTCGGCGCGATCGGTCTGCAGGGCGGGCGGCGCGGCCTCGACGCGTACACTCTCGCTCACCGCGCCAACCTGCAAAGCGGCATCGACGCGCGTTACGGCATTGACGGGAACCGTGACATCCTTGGCGTTGAATGCCGTGAAACCTTGCTTGCTGACGGTGACGGTGTAGACGCCGCCGGGGAGCGTCGGAATCGTATAAACGCCGGATTCGTTCGAGGTTGCTTTGCGGACCAGGCCGGTGCCGCGTTCTTGCGCGGAGATCTCCGCGCCGGGCACGGCTGCGTCCGATGCGTCTTTCACATTGCCGGTGAGTGATCCGTACAATACCTGAGAATAGGCGGCTCCCGAGAGCGCCAAAACAGCAAACAGGATCTTTTTCATGGTGACAGCCCCTTTTGTGAGAGGCTATCACCTTTTGTTACAGAACGGTTGCGCTACTTCAGCAAGTTCCGCAGCGGTGAGTTGGCCGGTTCCAATGCAGCGACCGACTTCAGGTAGGGCAGGGCATCGGCGCCAATCGCGGGGAGTTTCACGCGCTGGCTTCGGTGGATGACAAACCCCTCGCCCTTGACGAATTCGAGGAACGCGGGAGGGCCGCCGTAGACGCGCGACAACCCGACATCGATCACAACGACCTTTCCGCCGAATCGCGGCATGATCGCCGGCACGACGGTGTGTCCGATGACGATGCGCTTGACCTGATGCGCGGCCAGCAGCGCGTCGATGTGCGCGTTCATCTCGGGCTGATCTTCTTTTTCGGTTGCAAGGCCGCGATACCACAGCGGGCCGTCGGTATCGCCGACGACGCCCTTCTCGATCAACGAAAAATCCTGTAGCTCGAGCTTCGCTTGATCGTTGATCTTCGACCGTTTCAGATCCGCGAACTTCGGCGCAAGCCCGCCGTGCAGGTAGAGTGTGTCGTTGACTTTGACCAGCACATTGTTGCCGCGGATCCACTTGCCGTATTTGCCCTCGGGCGAGAACGCCTTGCGGTGTTCGGCCCAGCCCAATGGTTGGTCGGGGCTCGCGGAAACGGACTTTTCGGTGCGGAAGGCGGCGTAATCGTCCTTGGTAACGTAACGCAGATCGCCATACACATTCATCGCTTCGTGATTGCCGATGAGCGGGTGCACCTCGCCGCCAGCCTTTCCGGCCTGCGATTCGAGCGCGATGACAAAGTCGAGCACCTTGCGCGACGCGGGACCGCGATCGACGAAGTCGCCCGTAAAGACGAGATGATCCTTGCCGCCCGACCATTTCAGCGTCGACGGGTCGATCAGCTTCGCGGTCTTCAGGATTTCGATCAGCCGGTCATAGTCGCCGTGAATATCCCCAACGGCGACGACGCGGGCCTGAGTCGTGTAGTTGTCTTTGCCCATTAGGGCGAGGCTTAGGAGAAGAAGGGCCGCGGTGCGCATGCATTTTTATCGTACGTCTATTTACAAAGACAGTATGAAGTGGCTGCCCATTGCGATATGTGCGACCTCGGCGATGTCGTACGAACGGCAGCTAGTGTCCTGTCTCATATAACTATGTACATATAGGCAGAGTTGCCTCATACTGGGTCATGTTCACCCCAGCAGCTCCCTTGGCGGTAGAAGCGAGCCAACGGGAGCAACTCGAAGCCT
>Ga0194131_10006000_pt1 | contig 17121 bp, 17 predicted proteins | sample TA2KigO120mmetaG_FD_148631 | JGI IMG/M metagenome (GOLD analysis project Ga0194131, IMG submission 148631) | Freshwater microbial communities from Lake Tanganyika, Tanzania - TA2015053 Kigoma Offshore 120m | ecosystem: Environmental > Aquatic > Freshwater > Lake | place: Tanzania: Lake... | reverse complement strand
TAGGCTATGGCGTTCTGATTGTCGACGGCGACGTCGAATTTCACGGTGGCATCTACTTTGAAGGCATCATCATCGCCAAAGGAACTTTCAACTTCACGGGAGGCGGCGCCGATTCGATCAATATTCACGGCGCCATCATCGCAGGGGACAGCATCAATGATACAACGACCGACGTGGGTGGCAGCATCGATGTCCAGTACAACTCCTGCTCCATTGCCAATGTCTTCACCCAAATGCCCATGACCAAGCTTACCTTCAAAGATCGGGCGCTGTATTAGGCTGCCGTGAATTTCGACGATCGCGCAGGAGCCAATTCGCAACCGGGGTCTTTGCCCTGTCAGGATCGGGAAGACTTGTTTGAGTCACCGCAATGAAGATTTCAAGAGGAGTGTGAATAATGAAGATGTCAGCGACCTCTGCCATGCTGCTGGCTCTCACGCTGGCCGCCGATGTTGGATTCTCAGAAGACCAGCCAAAGCCGCCCAATGCAAAACGCGTTTTTACTAATGACGACCTGAACAAGTATGGCGAGACGTACGGCCGTGAGGCAGTTCAGGTGCAACCCACGACTCCTGCGACGTCCGCGGCTTCCAAGACGGCCCTCGACGCTCCCAAGGAATCTGGCAAACCTGGCGTCCAAGCCAAATCAACCGCAGATCAGGAGCGTGCCCGCTGGGCAGGCAGGTTGAAGGACGCCGACAAGGCGGTCCAGAAAGCGAAAATGGACCAAGCAAAGTATGCGTCTGCGTTGGAAAAGTTCGAACAAAAGCGTCGCGAGGCCCAAACCGACTTCCAGAAGACGCTGACCCAAAACCAAGCAGCAGACTCGCAGAAGAACCTTCTCCGAGCCACAGAACAGGTCAAGCAAGCTGAGGAAACCAAGGCGAAGCTATTATCTGAAGCTGCGCAAAAGGGTTTTAAGCCTGAAGATCTACAGGGCGCTCCCGAATCAGCTCAAGCTCAACAGTAGGCGAGCCCCAACATTTTCACCGCAACCCACGCTTGGGGAGCAGGAAGTTTCTTACCGAGTTTCGACCTGTTTCAGTGAGTCGCGGGATTCACTTCCAGGTTTGCGCTGCCTTGCTCCAACGATAAATCTTCAAGCGGCTTGCCATGTTAAAGGTCAGCGCGAAGGCATCCCCAGTGCTGTTCTGCAGGTAGATGGTTCCCAACCCGCCATTGATTTTTCCTGTCGGATTGAACGCTAACCGATCCCCGCTGAAGCTGATTGGATCTGAAACACTGCCGCTGGGGTTCGCTGGCGGCCCTTTTAAGTTTGCACCGCTGAACAGCACGCGGCGCGGGAGCGAATAGCTGCCGAAAGTTCGTTCCGCGGAGTCTTTCGCCCCATTGCCGTTCTTGTCTTCGAACACTTCGTAGGACGACGCACTCGCGTTGAACTGAGCAACCGCATTGCATCTTCGCGAGATTGCCGAATAACGCGCGACCTCAAGGTTGGAAGACAAAGTCTGGATCGCCGAGTCCAGAGCATAGAACTCCAGGAATCTCCGAATTCTGGGCAAAACCAGCGCACTGAGAATGAGAATAACACTCATGGCGGCGAGTATCTCGATCAGCCCCACCCCCGACGAGTCCTTCGTTACTCTGCAAATCATGGCAATTCTCAAGTGATTTAATTTGACAATTCTATCGATTCTCCTAAGATTACGCAAAGCTCTTTCGTTGATCTCTCTTCGGACTCCCTGGTCGTCTATCTGGCTTTCGTAGCTCGGCATTTCCGATGCGAAGGAATTCTGCTCCCGTGATCCCTACGCAAGATCGTTTGGGAAACCCCTTGCAGTTGAGCCGTGGGTCCCGACTTGATGGCGGATTTACGCTGGTCGAAATGCTGATTGCCTCGCTGGTCTTCACCACCGCAATTGCGTCACTCATGTCGTTGGTCCTTTTTGCGTTTGCAGCGCGCCACACTTCGCGCATCGAATCGACCGCGCTGAAACTAACGCAGCAGAAGCTGGAAGAGCTGAAGGCCTACTCACCCGATCACCCAGTCCTGTCAAGCCTAGGCAATTCTCTGGATGGCGAGGGCAGAATTGATTTCAGTGTCCCGGCCAACCCTCAAGCGACTGTCACGTCCCAAATCGTGCTCAACGTGGCTCGCAGTACGCATCTCGGTTTCGAGACGCGTTGGAACGTCACCAGCGCCGGAATGCGCAAGATCATTACCGTCGCAACACGCAAGATCGGGAGCGCTGCTACTGGCGCGCGACCGGTCAACCTCAGGGTCGTCCTCGCTCCCTAGTCCTTGCACGCGCCGGGGGGGAGAATCCATGAGACTGGCAAGACACATCCCGAAATCGGCTGGATTCACTCTGGTCGAGCTTCTGATAGTGCTGGCAATTTTCGGCCTGGTCATGGGCATGATCTTCTCGACGTTGGCCGAGAGCCAGAACATCTCCGCGATCGCCCGCGAGGAAGGCGAGATGAACCAAAACCTTCAGGACGTGTTGAGCTTGATGACTGGCGAGATGCGATATGCCGGTTTCCCACCGGCCAGCTATTACGATCAGAGTTACCTGCAGAATTCGAGTTCCCCGCAGAATCTCGTAGCTCAGGGGCTGGTGCAAGCCAGTGCGGGCAGTCTGAAATTTCAGGCGGACATTAACGGCGACAAGACCGTGGATTACGTCCACTACTACGTTAGCGGCAGTAGTCCGCCCTATTCGCTCCATCGTTTCGCTGGCGGCATGAATCCAGACGGCTCTCTTCCGGGAGGTTCTGCGCAGAAGCTCTCGGAACAGGTCGAAACGTTCCAGTTTCGTTACTGCGACCGGGATGGCAATGAAACGGCCAGCCTTCCCAACATCTCGACCATCGAGATCAGCATCACTTTGCGCACCAAGCTGGTCGATCCTCTGACGAAGATCTTCCGAACTGCCAGCGAATCCACCCGGGTGCATCCCGAGAACCTGTGAGGCAGGAGGTCGATTCCAATGATGCCCAAGCGTCTCCGATCGTCTCAAAAAGGCATCGCCCTCGCGGCGTCGTTGCTCGCTCTATTGGTGCTGACGACGATCGGCCTCGCGATGGCGTTCGTAAGTTCCAGCGAAGTCCTGGTGAATCAGAACAACCGAATGCGCTTTGAGAACCTGTACCTCGCAGAGTCGGCAACCGAAGAAGCGAGGGATCGCGTGCGGGCTTTGATTGCTTCGAATCAACTTTCTCTGTCGGATGTTAGTAAGGTGGTCTACATCGTTGGGGACTCGTCGATCAATCCAACCACAGGAAATGCCGATTCGAACCCTTACTTTGATCCGGAGTATTCCCCAGGGTTGTCGCACTCAATCATCGCATCCGACCTGGGAACGGCTGGACCCGGCTGGGTCAAGATATGGCAGAAAAACGAATCACGCGCAGGGTATTCGCTGACGAATGCCACTGCGACGACGACCGACGCTGTGCTGTACGGTTACGACCGCGTGCAGCCGAATGCGCGGCTGACTCAGTATGTCAACAACACGTTTAACGCAGCGAATCACACCGGCTCGCCCGTCTATTTGGTGACTGCCTTGGCTGGAGACGCCAGCGGCAACCGGCAGCGGTTGACCGCCGATATTGCGGGCCTCACCTGCCCGCCCCTGAATGCGACCGTGTTTTCGAAGGATCCAATTCACGTCCTTGGATCAGGAGTAATCGTCTCGGGCGACGACCAGAGTGTTGGGAACCCGGTGGATCTCATCGGACTGGAATCGCAAGATACCATCACAGGAAACCTGACATCCGTTAGCGGTACGCCGTTGGCAGAACGGGCGCACTCCAGCTACTCGTACAACATGGGTAGCCTGATCAAAGCCTTGAAGCCTCCATTCACCAAAGCGATCGAACAGATCGTCCCCGGCATCACGATTTTGTCAGACGGAACCTACGTGGGAAGCGGACTCAGCCTCGGGCAGATTCCAGGAAATGGCGATGTTTCCCAGCCCACGTATGTGAACGGCCCGCTGAACCTCTCAGACTCAAGCGGGCAAGGCATTCTGGTCGTCAATGGCGATCTCTGGGTGACGGGAAGCTTCAACTACTTTGGTCTGATCGTCGTCAAAGGGAGGATTCATCTGGATGGAGGGGGTCTCGGTGGCATCAACGTCTTTGGCGCCATCATTTCGACCTCGGACGCGGGTAATGCTCAATCGGTTCTGGAGGGTACGGTACAAATTCGAAACGATTCTGCCTCCATCCAAGCTCAGTTCAACCGCCTGCAATACGCGCGGCTGGCAGTTCGCGAGATGTGAAGTGTTTTGGTGGACGCCTGTCGTGCGCGCGGAACCAGCGTCGTTGGGCTGTGCGTTGGAAGGAGACCCTCAGCAAACGCGCTCCCGATTACAAATAGACGTTCACGCAAGTTCCTTCTCCAGGGCTCGACTCGACTTCAACCCTGCCGTCGTGCATCAGCACGATCTTCTGCACAATCGCCAAACCTAAGCCCGACCCGCTACTCTTGCTGGTAAAGAACGGGACAAAGATGCGCGGCAGGTTTTCGGGAGGAATGCCGCTGCCGTTGTCGCTGACCTTCACCAAAGTCTTGTGTGACCGGTCGCCGACCAGGTCGAGCAGCGTGCACGAGACTTGACCGCCCTTGGCATCGGCTTCGATCGCCTCGGAAGCATTCAGCAGAAGATTATTGAAGGCGCTCCTCAGCAAAGACTCGTCGCCCGCGTAGCTGCGAGCGGTGCCCTCCAACGAATACTCGATATGTTGGAATCTTGTGTCGCGACGAATTTCGTCAAGGCTGTCGCGCAGCAGCTGGCCGAGGTTCAAAGGCTGGCGATTCAGCTGCTGAGGCTTGGCGAAGTTTAGGAACTTGTTAATGGTGCTTGTGAGCTGTGAAGTCTCCCGGCGAATCATGTTCAGGCTGTTCTCGACTGCCGGCGGCAGCGCATCGGTTGCAGCCAGCTGGACATACCCGCTGATCGTGGCGAGCGAGTTCTTGAACTCGTGCGCAATTCCGGCCGACATCTCCCCCAGGAAAGCAAGCCCTTCTTGCCTTTGCAAGGCCGCCAGTTCCGTCAGGTCACTGATAAGGCAAATCGCCCCAGAAATCTCGTCTTTTGCAGATTTGATCGGCGAAAGGCTAATTCCCAGCGTTTTCTGTTGCTGACCGCCCACCAGCGCCTCGATCTCGATCCGGTGAAAGCGTTGGCCGCGCTGCAGACAGCTCTCGACCATGGGAGCGAAAGTCCCTGCCGCTGGCAGCACTTCGGTGAATCGCGCCGTCGAGTAATTGCCGCTGCAAAATGTCCTTCGCGGCGGGATTCGAGCTGCTGACGAGGCCGTTCCGATCGATCGCGATCAAGCCCGTTGGCATGTTGCGGGTGATATTCTCGTTGATGCTCTGACTGAAGTCGGCACGCTCCTTTTCCGCTTGACGCAGTCGCTCCAGTTCCCGCTCCTGTACCTTTTGACGCTGGATAACGCCCTGAAACGTCGCCAACATGAAACTCTGGTCGTTCGAGGAGCTCGCCGGCCGTTCCGGCATGCTGATGTCGTTTCGCAGGCGCGAGCTTCTCCGCAGCATTCTCGCCAGCGCAGTCACCACAAGCACTGCCAGAAAGACTCCGACGCCAACGACGATCCAGTTGGCGGTTTGCAGAAGACGGTCGTTCACTATGGGGATCTCGTTGCTATCGAACGAATGGAGCTGAGGGCTGGAAGGCAGTGGTCCCCGAAGACGCTCAAGCCTTTTCAGACAGCTGCAGGTTCTATAGTCCTTGGAACAAGTTTGTGTACTGGCCGATCATTTGCGCGCCGCGCAAAGCAGCAACGATTGCGGCGATGCCCAGAAAAGAGCCGAAGGGAAGCTCGTACTGGCTGTCTTTCCCTGCGAGCTTGATGTAGGCAAGCCCTATAACGGCACCTATGAACGAGCCCAGCATGATCGTCAGCAATGCCAGCCTGACGCCAAGGAACGCGCCGACCATACCCATCAGCTTGACGTCGCCGAATCCAAGCCCTTCGACGTGGCGGATGCGGTAGTACATCTCCGCCACTGCCCAAAGAAATCCGCCGCAGACCAGCGCGCCGATCAGCGAATCGAGACACGACAGAACCGTGGAATCGGTAATCGGAAACCCCATCACGCTGGACAGGAATCTGGCCGTTCCGTCTTCGACTGGCGCCACAAAACTGAAAGCAAGCCCGGCGACGATGCCGGGCTTGGTGATGACGTCAGGAAGAATCCGGTGATTGAGGTCAATGAAGATCAAAACGATCATGGCGGAAAAGAAAGTGACAAGCACCACCACCTTCCATTGCAGCCCGACAACCGCATAAGCGGTCCAGAAACTCAGGGCAGTCAGCGCTTCTACAACCGGATACTGCCAGGAAATCGGCTCCCTGCAAAACCGGCACCTGCCGTTCAACATCAGGTAGCTGAGCACCGGGATGTTGTCGTAGGGTCGAATGGCACGATCACAGTTTGGGCAACGCGAGTTTGGCAACACGACCGATTTGCCAGCGGGGATCCGGGCAATACAGACGTTCAGAAAACTCCCGATGATCGCTCCAAGCAAGACGAAGAAGAGATCGGGTAACCAGATGGCGAGTTCGGTTGGCACAGTTTCTCGTGTCGATGAAGATCCGGGATGGGGCTATCTCGTCTATCGCGTCCGCGAGGCAAACCAGCCGCAACTCGTCGCCGTCCGCGCTAGCACTCCGGGCAGCCCGGACGGCCAACCCCAGCCACTGGCGCTCCGAGCGCCGTGGTCTTCGAGCTCTGAATCGAAATCAGTGTCCCAAAGCATTAGCATAAACTCGACGAGTTGCCTCCACCATGCGCTCGACCGAAAACCTTTGTACGACAAACAACGCCGCGGCCTCTGCAAGATCGCGCCCTTGCTGCGGTGACCGCAAGACGCCCAACACGCAACCGGCGATGGCATCTGCATCGCCTGGTTTGAAGAGATAGCCGGTCGCTCCGTCTTGAACGATCTCAGGAATGCCGCCCGTCCGACTCGCGCAAACCGGCACTTTGCAACCCATGGCAATCAGGAGACTCGACCCCAACCCCTCCTGCAAGGATGGAAAAACGAAAATGTCGAGCCCCGACAGCACCAGTCTGAGGTCGGGAACGTATCCTGAAAAGAGCACGTTCTCTTGCACACCAAGCTCTTGGGCCAGCGTTCGGTACGAGCCGGCCAATTCGCCCTCTCCGATCAGCGCAAGCACCGCGCTGGGAATCTGGCGTTGGATGCGCGCGAAAGCGCGAATGAGGAACTCATGCCCCTTCTCCGGCACGAACTGTCCCGCCGACCCGATCAGGCACGCTGTATGTGGGATACCAAGCTTCTGGCGGGCGGCTTGTCTGCTGGCGGCCGTTGTGGGTTCGATCCCGTCGTACACTACATCGACCCGGCGCCGGTCGATCCCTGCCGCCACCAAAAGCTCACACACACACTGCGATACAGCCACAATCCGGCGCGCCGCCAGCCGGTACTTGATCGCGCTGAGCAGGTTCCTCCGCACCGGAAAAGCGACCCGCCTGGCCGCGATAATGGGACTTCGCGCTCCTGTCGCCCACGCCAGTGCGGCAAGTCCGAGCGTGTGGGCATCATGCGCATGCACGATATCGGGCTGAAGCCGCGCGATCGCCATTCGCAATTGGCAAGCCGACAACAGGTCCACTTCAGACCGAAAAGGCAGCGTCGCAAACGGCAAGCCTGCCTCGGCTAACCGGCGCTCCAGCGCACCTCCGCGCCGCACCATCAGATGTTGATTCACCCCGGCCCGGGCCAACCCGGCAGCCAGATGAAGAACTTGCTGCTGGCCGCCCCGGAAATCCAGCCCTGAGTCCAAGTGCAACACTCTCATGGCATCGCTCAGGCTCTCACTGGGGCTGTGCGGATGCGGCCGGACGCTGCCTCAACTGGCTGCGTTGCTCGAACTCCCACACCTTGGCGTGCTTGACAAGATTGTAATAGCTGGCGAAACAGGCGATCAGAAGTCCTTGCACTCCGTCCCGGAACCCCTGCTTCAACCAGTAGGTCTTCACGAAGGCGAGAATCGCAGAGCTCGCCAGTCCGCTGCCTGCACTGCGTTTCGCTCCGCTGTGCCACAGGTCTTGGGCCGCCAGGGTCGTATAGCGATCGAGAGACTGAAGGTGCTCAGAGATTGTCTCGCAGCTGAAATGCAGCAAATCGCCAGACAATCGTCCGATCGGGCCGTCCACGCGCAAGGATTCATGCACGAATCGCCCCTCCCACCGTGCTTTCGTCTTGAGGAAAAGGCGTACCTTACGATCGGGGTACCAGCCGGAGTGTTCGATCCACCTGCCCAGGTAGAAAGCCTTCCGGGGAAACTCGAAGGCAACCACGCCGCTGAGGTGCTGCTTCGCTTGCAGGATGTCGTTCCGGAGCGCGGGGCTAAGGCATTCGTCGGCGTCGAGACTGAGAATCCAGTCATATTGAGCGAATGAGGCCCCATAGTTCTTTTGGTCCGAGTAGCCGGCCCATTCGCGGCTCATCGTCCTCGCTCCTAACTCACCCGCGATCTTCACCGTTTCGTCCTGGCTACCTGAGTCCACGACAATCGTCTCATCAGCAACTCCCTGAAGCGACTCCAGACACCGTCGAATGTGGCGTTCCTCATTCAACGTGATGACTACGGCAGAAATTCTCATGCTCTGGGCAAAAAGTGAAAAGGGCCATTTCAGCGGTCTGAAACGGCCCAACGCTAACACAAGGTCACTATTGTGAAAAGTGCGGTTCGCCACCGAGCGAGCGCAAACAGACTCGCCGAATCGTGGCGAGGTGGTCGGAATCCCTAACGAGCGGCCCCAGCGCGAGTCGCAGCGGGCCTCTCAAGGCTTCGTCTCTCCGCTAGCCGGCAGAAGCAGACGAAAATTCACGCACAGCGGATGCGCTCGACCGAAGCGGTCAGCGTCACCGGCAATGGAAAGGTCAGGCACCGGTTCCTCGCTACCGAGTTGCCCCATTTGGTCGCGGTGGCTCCACAGGGCGGGCGGACTGTCCCTGGAAGTTGCCTCCCAAGGCATTCTCGATCCGAATATTGTGAACCTCGAGCGTCTTCCCTACAGCGCGGTCAAGATCATTCTTTGCTTTAGTGAAATCCACCAACGCGCGCACCTCGTTCGATTGCGCAACGGCCAGATTGCGCTGCTCCTCCAATACGAATCGAATCGTCGAGGTGCCGAGCTGAAACTTCTTCTGTTCTGCCTCCAGATTTCGTTCGGCCAATTCGCGAGACTTCTGCGCGGCCTCGATGCGAGCCCGATTCATTTCGAGCTCGGTGTGTGCGTTGCGAACCTCCAGCGCGATCTGCTGCTCGAGGGCAGCCAGCCGCTTTTCAGCCTGGTACTTGGAAAAGTTGGCGCGCGCGAAATCGGCCTTGGCGGCCCGATTGGTGATGGGTATGTCGACAGTGACGGAAGCGCTGTAGTTGGCGAAGTCATGACCGAAGAGAGTGGAAAGATTGTCGTTCCAGCCTGAACTTGGGCCCAACAAAAACGTACCGTCCGGACGAAAAATGCGGTTCTGGCCCGCCAAGGCACTGGTCCCATAACTCAGGTCCAAGTTGACACTCGGCAGCAACTGGTTCCGGAAATAGCGAACGTTGATCTCCTGGTTCTCGATGTCCTTCTTCAGTTGCTTGATCTCGGGTCGCGCTTCAATGGCATAGCTGACCGCTTGCGCAAGGTCGAAATCCTTGAAATTGGCCGGCGAAAGCGTTTTGTCGATAGGGTCGATCACGGCCGTGATCTTGGACAAGTCGCTAAACGAGCTGACGCACTTCTTGATCTGGTCGTCGAACTGTTCGAGCAGGAACTTCGCACGAATCAGCTCTTCTTTGCGGTTGGCGATCTCCGACTCGGACTTAACGACTTCGATCGGAGCAAGCGTCCCGATTTCTACCTGGCGCTTGTTGTCTTCGTTGGTCTTGGCGGCGAGATCGAGGGAGCGCTGTTTTACCTTGATGTCTTCGCGGGCGAAAACCATGTTCCAGTAAAGCGTCTGTACCTGGTTCACCAGTGCGATCAGGCGCTGCGCAAAGATGTGATCGCTAATTTCCTTGTTGTTCCGCGCAATCAGGATGGGCCTCCGGTTTGGCAGGTATCCAAAGTTCCTTAACAGAGGCTGTGAGATTGAGGCAGTGAGAGATGAACTCAAAAAGGGGTTCAGGAGGTTGCGGAGGTTGTTGCTCGACTGGCGAAAGTTATTGTAAGTAATCGCATATCGTGTGCCTGTCTGGAACAGCTGGCTGAACGAAACATTCGCCGAATGATTCAGGTTGCTTAGAGCCGCCACGCCGCTGACAACGATGTTCGATTGCGGAATCGTGTTCCGTCCGGCCGAGAGCGTGAAGGAGAGCTTCGGATCGAACAGCGCGTAGCCGCGTTCGATGTCGTACTCAGACAACCGCGGATCGTAACGGTCTGCCACCACATCCAGGTTGTTCTCCAAAACCAGGCGAATCGCATCGGCCTCGCTAAGTCCCAGCTTCCCATCCTTCATCAGGCTGTTCAGGAAGTCTGAAGCCGCCTTTTCCTGGTCGATCGTCTTTGGACGCTTTACGTTGTCTTTGAACCAACCTGGCAGCGGAAACGCTGACTGCCCGAACCCCTTTGGGCACTGCCCGCCAACCACACCACACACGAGTGCCAATGTCATCCATCGGCGCAGCCACTTCATGCTGGCACATCCACGCTGAGTCATATGCAACTCCCTAGTCGATGCTGAATGAGGACCGGAAAAGCCCAAACAAGAGAATGCTACGATCGTTGCCTGAACAAGGTTTCAAGAATTCCAGCACATGGCTTCAAACATTCGAGGTCAAGGGTGGTCTATCGATGGACTCCACTGGGAGCCGTCTGAAAGGCCCTCAAACAAACTCGAGATAAGCGTGTACTGTGCCAGAGGCTTTCCGAGGGTGTCAAATTGATTTCCGCGTTTCCACGGTGATAATATCCGACTCGCTCCGAGCAAAACCGGCAGCGAACTCGAATCGGACTCGAGCGTCTTTACCCGGAAACCACCATGGACTCCATCGAACTGGCTCGAATCTTCAAGGAAACCGGGGCATTGCTTACTGGGCATTTTCTGTTGACCTCCGGACTGCACAGTGAACAGTATCTTCAGTGTGCCCGCGTGCTTCAGTGGCCTCATTATGCCGAAGCTTGCGGCAGAGCCTTGGCAGTGCATTTCGCTGCGGAAAAACCCAGCGTGGTCGTTTCTCCCGCCATCGGCGGCATCGTGATCGGCCAGGAAGTCGGGCGGGCCTTAGGATGTCGTGCGATCTTCGCTGAGCGCGAAAACGGCGCGCTTCGACTTCGGCGGGGGTTTTCGATCGAAGCTGAGGAACGTGCAGTCGTTGTCGAAGATGTGATCACGACCGGGGGATCCACGTTGGAAACCATGGAGGTTGTCAAGTCGCATGGTGGCAGGGTGCTGGGAGCCCTTTCGGTCATCGATCGCAGCGGCGGCAAAGCTGCTCTGGGCAGCCGCTACCACAGTTTGTGGACTTTGAGCGTGGCCACCTTCAAGGCTGGCGATTGCCCGCTTTGCAACACAGGATCATTGCCGGTTAAGCCAGGCAGCCGGAGCTTTGCCGGACCGTAAAGGCGTGTGGAGACATAGCGATGTCCCGCAATCTCCGGCTGGAAGTCGCCTACGATGGCACCAGCTTTCACGGCTGGCAGATCCAGCCGAACCTGGACACCATTCAAGGTCAACTCACGCGGGCAATCGAACGGATCGTCAAAGCGCCAGTTCAGCTGCACGGTTCTGGACGCACCGACGCCGGGGCACACGCGCTGGCCCAAGTCTGCAACTTCAAGTGCGAGAGCCAAATTCCCCTAGCTAATTTCAAAAAAGCGATCAACTCGCTTCTTCCTCCGGCGATCCGCGTCAACAGCATCGAGGAGGCTTCGGAGAGCTTCCATGCGCGCTTCGACGCCCGGTCGAAACACTACCGATATCGCATCCTGGCTGCGCGCGACTGCTCGCCGTTCGACTACCGCTTTGTGCACCATGTTCCCCGCCCGCTGGACTTCAGGCAGTTGAGCGCAGCCGCCGCTTGCCTTGTGGGCGAGCACGATTTCTCCAGCTTCTGCGACGCCGAATCGGAGGTCGAGTTCAAGGTACGGCAGGTCACCACCTCACTGTTTGTGTTTGACACCTCTCAGCGTCTCATGGAATATAACATCTGTGCTAACGGCTTTTTGCATCATATGGTTAGGAACATCGTCGGAACTCTTCTAGAGGTTGGAAGGGGAAGAATCTCCGGCGAGAGCCTCCCCAAGATTTTGCACTCCAAGAACCGATCCAATGCCGGGCCGACTGCGCCCGCCAAGGGCCTGTTTCTGGTTTCGGTCCGCTACTGACCGCGCTGCCTTCCACTCATGTCTCTCCTCAGCCGGGAAATCAGAGCCAACTTCGAAGGCCATCTCAAACCGGGATCCGGGGAAGAGGAACTCCTTGGCCAAATCGACTGCCAGCGGATTCCGCGGCACGTCGCCATCATCATGGACGGCAACGGCCGCTGGGCGCAAAAACGGCGTCTTCCCCGCGTCGCCGGACACCGCGCTGGCATTTACTCGGTCCGAGAAACCGTCGAAACGGCAGCTCGACTGAGGATGCAAGTGTTGACGCTTTACGCTTTCTCGGTTGAAAACTGGAAGCGGCCTGCCAGCGAAGTGGCAACGCTGATGCGCCTTCTTAAGGAGTTCTTGAGGAAGGAGCTGGCAACTCTGCTGAAGAACAACATCCGCTTCGAAACTCTGGGGCGAATCCAGGAACTCGACCCGAGCATTCAGAAGGAGCTGGCAATTGCCAAGGCCAAAACCGCCACAAACACGGGCCTTCTGTTCAATGTGGCTTTGAACTACGGCGGGCGGGCTGAGCTCGTCGATGCCGTCAAGCAGCTCATCGCCTGTAAGACCAGCACAGATGGCTCCGATTTTTCGATCAACGAAGAGGCGCTGGCATCGTGCCTTTACACCGCCGGGCTGCCGGACCCTGATCTGATGGTGAGAACAAGTGGTGAGCTGCGCGTGAGCAATTTCCTCCTTTGGCAGATCGCCTACGCTGAAATCTGGGTGACAGATACGCTCTGGCCTGACTTCCGCATGAAAGACTTCTTCGAAGCAATTATTGCCTACCAGAAGAGGGATCGCCGTTATGGAGGCCTTTCCAGTCAATGAAGCGCGTCCTCACGGCAGTGGTTCTGGTCCCCGTTCTCATCGCAATCATCGGCTATGCGCCTCGGCCCTGGTTCCTTCTTCTCGTGACGGTCGCAACCGTTTTGGCCTTGGAAGAATTTTTCTCGCTGGCGGCTCACTCAGGCATCGAGGTGTTTCACCTCGTTGGCCATGGCAGTTCCTTGCTTCTGCTGGCGGCGTTTTACGGCTCGGCGACAAGACCGTGGCTGGCATTAATCGTGTTGGCCGGCTCGTGCGTGCTGTTCTTTGTCTTGGGATTGCGCCGGGGTGGACGCTTTGTCACCATGCTGTCTGGCGTTGCGGCAACGATGCTTGGGCTGCTCTACGTCTCTGTGGCGCTCGGCTTGTTGCTCGTCATACAGCAAGGGCCAACGCCGTTTGGCCCAGGCAAGCAATGGGTTTTTTTTCTCCTGCTGGCGGTGTGGTTCGGAGATACTGGGGCCTACTATGTTGGCCGCAGCCTTGGCAAGCGGCCTCTGGCTCCTCAAATCAGCCCAAAGAAAACTTGGGAAGGAGCTTCTGGAGGACTGCTTGGAAGCGTCCTGGCGGCGGTGGTTAGCAAGCATTTTCTTCTACCCCAAGTGCCTTGGGGCCAGCTCATCTGGCTGAGCCTCCTGCTGGGGGTTGTGAGCCAGCTGGGGGATCTGTCTGAGTCGGCCTTGAAACGAGGAGCTGGCGTCAAAGACTCTTCCAGACTGCTTCCCGGCCACGGCGGTATGTTGGACAGAATCGATGGTGTGCTCTTTGCCAGCCCGGTTCTGTTTGCTTACCTTCACCTCGCGCTCGGCAGAGACTAGCTCGCAATGAAAACACTGAGCATTCTCGGATCGACGGGTTCGATCGGACGAAGCTGCCTCGACGTCGTCGAGGACTTCCCGCAAGAATTCCGCGTGGTGGCCTTGGCGGCAGGAAGCAATACCCGGCTGTTGGCCGACCAGATTCGACGGTTCCGGCCTCAAACAGTCTCGGTCTCAAACCTGGCGGCCAGCGAAGCACTTGAGTTCCACTTGCAGCAACTCCCGGCGAGCCATTGGCCACGAGTCGTCACTGGCCTTGATGGGCTCATCCAGATTGCCACGCACCCGGAAACGGATCTGGTCGTCAGCGCGATCGTGGGTGTGCACGGTCTTCTTCCGACGTTTGCCGCGATCGAGGCCCGCAAGACCATTGCCCTTGCCAACAAAGAGATCATGGTGGTGGCCGGCGATCTGGTCACCTCGGCTGCTCAACGCAGCCAGGTCCCCATCTTGCCCGTCGACAGCGAGCACAACGCCATTCATCAGTGTCTGCGGGCCGGTAAACGTGAGGAAGTCAGCCAGGTGATTCTGACTGCATCCGGTGGACCTTTTCGCAGCTACTCTCGGGCCATGCTGGAGAAAGTCACGCCAGAGATGGCCTTGAACCACCCGACATGGCAAATGGGAAATCGAATCACCGTGGATTCGGCAACGATGATGAACAAAGGTTTCGAAGTGCTGGAGGCGAAATGGCTGTTCGATTTGCCAGTGGATCAGATCACCGTCCTGATTCACCCACAGTCGACGGTTCATTCGATGGTCGAGTATCGTGACGGTTCGGTGATCGCCCAAATGGGCATCACCGACATGCGCCATCCCATCCAGTATGCCCTCACCTACCCTGAGCGTGTCGCCACCCAGCTCCCCAGCCTGGACTTCCGAGCGCTGCGGAACCTGGAATTCATGCAGCCAGACTTCGAGCAGTTTCCCTGCCTTGAACTCGCTTACCAGGCCGCGCGAAACCTGGGAGCGGAGCCCTGCGCCCTCAACGCGGCCGACGAAGTTGCCGTGCAGCATTTCCTCTCAGGCAACATCCCGTTTGTCGCGATACCGAAAATCGTTCGCAAGATGCTGGACAGCCACAGCAGCCGAAGCAACTTCTCGACCGTTTCGGATCTTCTACAGTATGATAAGTCCGTGAGGGAGGAAGCGAAGCGGCTCATCGAGCAAGACTACATTTCAAGTTGCTTCTAATGGCCAACATGAGCGAAGCCTTCAATGCTTGAAGAGAAGCGTGAAAGCGTCTCATGCCTGGAAGCCTAGAGTTACTTGTGAAGTTCTGAAGCCATTCTTCACGGGCGGGACGCCGGTGCCGCGTGTCATGGGCATCTTGCCCATGTGGCGAATAACCCGTCACCACCGCGATCGATGGACAACACAGAACTTGATACGGCAATACTAGTATTACTATGTTAAGTCTTGTCCCGATACTTTGGGTGGCGCACACATGGCGCAGTTTGTCATGTGTGCGTACGGTACGCATACATTGCAAAAAGCACGATGTATGCGCCACCCGAAGAGACTTAACAAAGTAATACTAGTGATTCAGAACCGGACACCCGGAGCACAGTGGTGCCCGATTTGGGCGTGTGCTAGGCTTCCTTGCCATGGTGACTCTGGAATCCCTCCTGATGCTTCTGGCAATCTTAATGCTGGTCAAAGGATTTGTCGGCATGTTGGAGGGCGTGCGCTACTTGGATTATGTCCGCAAACACCTTGCAATCCGGCCTGAGCCCTGGATGCCAGCCGTTTCTGTAATCGTTCCTTGCAAGGGCCTGGATTTCGAGATTGAGGAAAACGTCGAGGCGGTCTTCCGCCAAGTGTATCCTTTTTTTGAAGTCCTCATCGTCACCGCGACGGAGAACGATCCGGCAGTAGGGCCGCTCAAGTGCCTGGCTGCCAAGTTTCCCGGGCACAGAATTCGTTTCTTGGCGGCCGGCGTTTCTTCCGAGCGAGGTGAGAAAGTGCACAACCTCATTTGGGCGGTGGCCCAAGCCGACGCCGCCTCCGAGGTCCTCGTTTTCACTGACTCGGATTCGCGCCCGCATCTCAGTTGGCTCCAGGAACTGGTGGCTCCTCTCAGAGATCGCCACATCGGCGTCTCGACAGGCTACCGTTGGTACTACCCAACACACGGCAACTTGCCGAGCGTGATCCGGTCGATATGGAATGGCTCGATTGCCACGCTGCTCGGCAGCCACGACCACAACTTTGCCTGGGGCGGCTCGATGGCAGTCCGCAAGAGGACTTTTGACGAGACCCGGGTGCTGGATTACTGGTCGCAATCGATCAGCGACGACTATTCCATGACCCAAGCCATGAAAGCCGCCCAACTGCGAGTTCATTACGAGCCACGCTGTCTTTTGGGCTCCTATGGCCGCTGCTGCTGGAGCGAACTGTTGGAGTGGACAACCCGTCAGGTCATTCTGACTAAGGTGTACTCTCGCAAGCTTTGGTGGCTGGCATTGGTCTCGCAGTGGACGTTTTGTCTTGTCTGGTGGTGGGCCTTGGCCGGGGTTGCCGTACTCTCCCTTGCACCCATGTGGCACAAAGTGACTTTTGCCATCTGGAGTGGAGGAGCCCCCAAATACGCGCTGGTGTCTGGACTGCTCTACTTTTTTGGCGCAGTGCGAGGCTGGTATCGAGTCAGCACGATCCAGCATTTGCGTCCAGAGCGGCGAGAGTGGATCCAGAACTTCCGTTGGGCCTACGTGTGGTTGTTTCCGCTTGGCTCCACGTTGATGGCGTACAATTTGGCGCGCTCGATGTTTGCCTCATCCGTCGAGTGGCGGGGAGTGCGCTATGAGTTTGGCGTTGCCGGGGAACTCCGCGTCATTCGAAACGAATGAAATCACTCGTTGATAGGCTGCACTGGAGCAGAAGCTGCGATCTCAGGGGCATCCATGGTTCCAGTGGGTGTGTTTGTCAGAAGGCATCCGGCTTGTCGCACGTCCGGCGGAACATCAGCTTCGTGTAACGTGGATTGCGCTTCTGCTGTCGCCCGTGCGCCAAGATGGCTCCCGAACTCACCTCGGTTCCTGAGGTGCTGGCCGTTCTCTGGCCGTTCACCTGCGATCCGCCTGACCGGGAGCAATTGTGATACCCAAATTATGCACCGAATCAGCCTTTTGGTTTGGT
>Ga0194131_10005999_pt1 | contig 17126 bp, 13 predicted proteins | sample TA2KigO120mmetaG_FD_148631 | JGI IMG/M metagenome (GOLD analysis project Ga0194131, IMG submission 148631) | Freshwater microbial communities from Lake Tanganyika, Tanzania - TA2015053 Kigoma Offshore 120m | ecosystem: Environmental > Aquatic > Freshwater > Lake | place: Tanzania: Lake... | reverse complement strand
CGCGGCCGCCGGCAGCCACGGGGGCGACACCACCCTGATGTGGCTGTTCGCCGCCACCGCGGCCGCGCAGCTCGGATCGGCCGGTGCGCTGCTGCTGTGGCCCGGCCGGATCGCCGCGTTCGCGGCCGCGGCGGTCAACGGCGCCGCCGTGCTGGCCTGGGTCGGATCCCGGACCGTGGGCCTGGCCGGTCCGCTCGCCGGGGTCGAGCCCGTCGGCACCCAGGACCTGATCGCGGCGGTGCTCGGTGCGGTCGCGACGATCGCGGCCGTGGCCTCGCTGTGGAGCGCCCGTGAGGCGTCACCCGGACGCAGGCGGCCGGCGAGCCCGGCGGTCGTCGCCCTCACCACCTCCGCGGTCCTGCTCCTCGCGGTGCCCGCCATGGCGGCCGAGCACACCCACGGCGACCACGACCACGACCACGCCGCCGCGGCGCACGCCCACTCCGACGACGCCGCACACGACCACGGCGACGGCGCCGCACACGACCACTCCGACGACGAGGCGCACGGCGGCGGCGCGCACGGGGGTGATTCCGCCGACGGCGTCGGCGCGGCCGCGGATGCCGGGCCGATCGTGTCGATCGACGACCCGCGGCTCACCAAGTCGCAGCGCCGGGAGGCGACGGCGCTGCTCACGAACTCACGGGTCGCGCTCGGCGCCTTCCCCGACGAGGCGGCGGTCGTCGCGGCGGGCTACCGCTCCATCGGCGACGGGCGTGCCGTCGGCCGGTTCGAGCACTTCGTCCACCCCGGCTACATGAACGACGGCCGCGAGCTCGACCCCGGCGCGATCGAGTCGATCGTGCTCCAGAAGCAGGCCGACGGGTCCAAGCGGGTGATGTCGGCGATGTACATCCTCGAGCGGGGCAAGACCATGGCCGACGTGCCCGACATCGCGGGCTCGCTGACGACGTGGCACGACCACCAGAACCTCTGCTGGGACGAGTCGGGCACCCGCCTCGCCGGCGTGCTGCGCGACGGCGTGTGCGTTCCCGGCGGCACGTTCCGACCCACGGCCCCGATGCTGCACGTGTGGGTCGACGATCCGCCGTGCGGGCCGTTCACCGGGATCGAGGGCCACGGCGGCGCGTCGTGCGAGCACACCCACGCCTGAACCGGCGAGCGTGGCGCGCGCCCGTCAGCGGGCGTGGCAGTGCTTGGCCTTGCGGCCGCTCCCGCACGGGCACGGTTCGTTGCGGGGCGCGTTGCGCAGAATGCCCATCAACTCGTCGGCGTAGCGCCCGCGACGCAGCAGGTCGGCCATGATCCGCATCGGTCCGTCGACCTGGGTGAAGAACGCCTTGTAGCCCGCGCACAGGTAGTTGAGGCCGGGCTCGCCGTCGGGGGTGACGGTGAACCGGTTCTTCGGGCACTCGCCGTTGCAGGCGAACCGCACGTCGCACTCGATGCAGTAGCGCGGCAGCGTGTCGCGCTTGGCGTCGCCGAACGCCCGCTGCCGGGGCGACGCGACGAGCTCGACCATGTGCGTCTGCATGATGTTGCCGAGCAGGTGGTCGGGCTCGACGAAGTGGTCGCACGAGTAGAGGTCGCCGTTGTGCTCGAGCGCGAGGGCGTTGCCGCAGGTCTCGGCAAAGATGCACATGCTCGCCGGCAGGCCGAGCCACGACGCGAGCGCGGCGTCGAACATCTGCACGAACACGGTGCCCACGTCGCGCACCACCCACTCGTCGAACACGGCGGTGAGGAACCGACCCCAGGCCTCGGGGTCGACGGATCGGTTCGTGACGGCGTCGCCCTCCTGGAAGCCGGTCTCGTTGTCGCGCTCGACGATGGGGATGAACTGGATGTGCCGGGCGCCCAGGTCGTCGCGGAAGGAGCGGTACACGTCGAGCGGCGCGTGCTGGTTGGCCGCGTTGACCGTGCAGAGGATGTTGGTGTCGACGCCGTGGGCTTGCAGCAGGTCCCAGCCCCGACGCACCTTGGCGAACGTCGCGTCGCCCCGCTTGTCGACGCGGTAGACGTCGTGGAGGGCCGCCGGACCGTCGACGCTGAGGCCGACGAGGAAGTCGTGCCGCTTCAGCAGCGCGCACCACTCGTCGGTGAGCAAGGTGCCGTTGGTCTGGATCGTGTGGTGCAGCTGCTGGCCGGGGTGCTTCAGCTCCTCGGCCAACGCGACGGCCCGCCGGAAGAAGTCCACGCCCATGAGCGTGGGCTCCCCGCCCTGCCAGGCGATGGTGACCTCGGGTGCCGTCTCCGCCTCGATGGTCTGGCGGATGTACGCGGCGAGGACGTCGTCGGGCATCCGGAAGCGGTCGCCCGGGTAGAGCGCCTCCTTCGAGAGGAAGAAGCAGTAGGTGCAGTCGAGGTTGCAGATCGGCCCCGACGGCTTGGCCAGCACGTGGAACGACGCCGGGGCGGTCGGGGGGCGGTCGGCGGGCATCGGCGGCGACGGGCGGGGGCCCACTCCGGGCGACAGCGTCACGGGCGTCTCCACCGCCCTCAGCCTACGATCCCCGGGCACCGTTCACGGAGGGGGTCGGACATGGGACAGCTCGACGGCCGGGTGGCCATCATCACCGGTGGGGCGCGCGGGCAGGGCGCCGCCGAGGCCCGCCTGTTCGCGGCCGAGGGCGCGACCGTCTATCTCACCGACGTCCTCACCGACGAGGGCGCCGCGGTCGCGGCCGAGGTCGGCGGCACGTTCCTCGAGCACGACGTCACCGACGTCGACCAGTGGAAGGTCGTGGTCGAGGCCGCGCTGGCGGACCACGGGCGCATCGACGTCCTCGTCAACAACGCCGGCATCCTCCATTGGGCGACCATGACCGAGACCGCACTCGACGTCTGGAACCGGGTGGTCGCGATCAACCAGACCGGCGTGTTCCTCGGGATGCAGGCGGTTGCCCCGGCGATGAAGGCCCAGGGCTCCGGCAGCATCGTCAACATCTCGTCGGTGGCCGCGTACAGCGGCGCCTCGCCGTGCTTCGCCTACGGCGCCACCAAGTGGGCGGTGCGGGGCATGACGAAGGGCGCGGCCCAGGAGCTCGGGCCGTTCGGCGTGCGGGTCAACTCGGTCCACCCAGGCATCATCGACACCCCGATGATGGCCGGAACGCCACTGGAGCAGATGAGCGGCAACGTGCCGCTGCGCCGCCACGCCGAGGCCGACGAGGTCGCGAAGCTCGTGCTGTGGCTCGCGTCCGACGAGAGCGCGTACGCGACCGGCGCGGAGTTCGTGCTCGACGGCGGCATGACCGCCTGAACCGGCGATGCGCCCGCCGGCGTGGGGGCGCGACCAGCACGGAGGTGGCGCGATGGGCGTGCGCGAGTACCGCGACGGGGAGGCGTTCCCGGGGCGCATCGAGGTCACCAGCGCGGAGTCCGACCCCGCATGGCCCGCGCCCACACGGGCGCCGGAGGGCGCACCCAACGTGATCGTCGTCGTGCTCGACGACGTCGGGTACGCACAGCTCGGGTGCTACGGCTCCGACATCGACACGCCGACGTTCGACCGGCTCGCCGCAGGCGGCCTCCGCTACACCCGGTTCCACACCACCGCGTTGTGCTCCCCCACCCGGGCCGCGCTGCTCACCGGCCGCAACCACCACTCGGTCGGCATGGGCACCGTGCCCGAGATCGCGATGGGCTTCCCCGGCTACCACACCCGCATCCCGAAGTCGGCGGGGATGCTGCCGGAGATCCTGCGCGAGCACGGGTACGCCACGTTCGCGGTCGGCAAGTGGCATCTCACGCCCGCCGAGGAGCGCCACGCCGGTGCCTCCCGCGCCCGGTGGCCGCTCGGCCGCGGCTTCGATCGCTACTACGGCTTCCTCGACGGACAGACCGACCAGTGGAGTCCCGAGCTCGTGGAGGACAACCACCTCCTCGATCCCCGCAGCATCTCCCTCGCCGACTTCCACGAGCACGAGTACCACCTGACCGAGGACCTCGCCGACCACGCCATCGCGATGATCCGCGACCTGAAGTCGTCGGCGCCGACGAGACCGTTCCTCCTGTACTTCGCGCCCGGAGCGTGCCATGCGCCGCACCAGGTCCCGTCGGAGTGGGCCGACCGCTACCGCGGCCGGTTCGACGCAGGTTGGGACGCGTGGCGCGACGCCCGCTTCGCCCGTCAGAAGGAGCTCGGCCTGATCCCGGCCCACACCGAGCTGCCCCCGTGGGACGAGCACGTCCGGCATTGGGACGAGCTGCCGCCCGACGAGCAGCGTCTCGCCGCCCGCATGATGGAGGTGTTCGCCGGGTTCCTCACCCACACCGACCATCACGTGGGGCGGGTGCTCGACGCGGTCGCGCAGACGGGTCAGCTCGACGACACCATCGTCGTCGTGCTTTCCGACAACGGGGCGAGCGCCGAGGGCGGGCCGCACGGCACGGTCAACGAGGCGCTGCTCTTCAACGGCATCGGTGACGACCTCGCCGAGAACCTCGCGCGCCTCCACGAGTACGGCGGCGCGACCACGCGGGGGAACTACCCCACCGGATGGACCACCGCCGGCTGCACGCCATTTCGGCGCTGGAAGACCGAGGTGTACCGCGGTGGGGTGACCGATCCGCTGATCGTGCACTGGCCGAACGGGATCCACGCGCGCGGCGAGCTGCGCCACCAGTGGTGCCACGTCAACGACATCACGCCCACGCTGCTCGAATGCGTCGGCATCGAGGCGCCCCCCACCCTCGACGGCGTCACGCAGGCGCCGATGGAGGGCGTCAGCCTCGCCTACTCACTGGCCGACGCCGACGCGCCCACGCGCAAAGAGGTGCAGTACTTCGAGAACTTCGGGCAGCGCGCGATCTGGGCCGACGGGTGGAAGGCGATCCATCGCCACCACCCCTTGGTCGTCGGCTCGGGCGAGCGGCTCGCGGCACTCCCCTGGGAGCTCTACGACGTGGAGCACGACCCGACGGAGTGCCACGACGTCGCCGCCGAGCACCCGGAGCGGGTCGCCGACCTGGAGGCCCGGTGGTGGGCCGAAGCCGAGCGGTACGGCGTGCTGCCGTTGCGCTCCCACATCGATCTCGATGCGGAGCGACCGCGCGTGTCGGTCGTCACGGAGCACTTCGAGTACTGGCCGGGATCCATGGTCGTCGAGAACGAGGTCGCCAACGTGAAGAACCGGTCGCACCGGATCACCGCGTTCGCGCGCCTCGCGCCCGGCGACGAGGGTGTGCTCGTCAGCCAGGGCACCCGGTTCGGCGGCTGGACCCTGTTCGTGCAGGACGGCTGCTTGTGCTCGGTGCACAACTACGTCGGCCGCGAGGAGTTCGCGCTCGTCGCCGACACGCCGGTGCCCACCGATCGCGCGGTCGCCCTCACGCTCGAGTTCACCCGCACCGGCGAGCACCGGGGCGACGTGCGCCTGCTCGTCGACGGCGACGAGGTCGCTCGGGGCGAGGTCCCCCGCACGGTGCCGACCCGGTTCGCGGTGGGCAGCGGCTCACTCCGGGTGGGCGACGACGCGGGCATCTCCGTCACCGCGCGCTACGAGGCGCCGTTTTCGTTCACCGGCCGGCTCGACCGGGTCACCATCGACCTGCTCGGCCCCGACCGCCGCGACCCCGCTCGGGACCTCGACTACGTCATGCCCTCGCAGTAGCGGGGGCGGGGGCGTCGATGCCGTAGAGGGCGGCGCCGTTGTCCCACAGGATCTTGCGGCGGGTGTCGGCCGACGCGCCCGCCAGGCTCTCCTCCACCCGCTCGTGCACGTTGCCGTACAGACAGGTGGGGTGGGGGAAGTCGGTCTCGAACAGGATCCGGTCGACCGGGAGGATGTCGAGCATCTCCGTGGTGGCCGCGGTCTCGAACCAGTAGCAGGCGTACACGTTGGTCGCGAAGTACTCGGACGGCAGCCGGTCCCACTGCGAGATCCGGTCGACGCAGCCCTCGAGGTAGCTGTGGTCGACGGCTTCGAGCACGAAGGGGATCCAGCCCACGCCGCTCTCCACCGACACGAACTGCAGGTCGGGGAACCTCGGCAGGATGCCACTGAGGAGCAGGTCGGCGACCTGCATCCCGTTCTTCAGGAACATCTCCACCGACGTGTACGCGTAGGTCGCGGCGTTGCCGCTCGCCGCCACGCGCTCGGGGGTGTAGGCGGTCGAGGTGTCGCCGCTGCCGATGTGGAAGTGCACCGGCAGGCCGAGGTCGCACGCCGTCGCCCACAACGGGTCCCAGTGCCGGTCGGCGAGGTACGGCAGGCCGAAGCGGTGCGGCTCGCCGGTGAAGAGGATGCCCCGGTGGCCGGCTTCGGCGCAGCGGTGCATCTCCTCGACCGCGGCGTCGACGTCCCAGAACGGGGTGGACATGATCGTGATCAACCGGCGGTGGTCGGCCGACGCCCAGTCCCGCAGGAAGTCGTTGTACGCGCGCACGCACACGATCTTCAGCTCGTCGTCGGGGAAGGTGAGGAAGCGCTGGCCGCCGAACGACGCCACGTTGGGGTACAGCACCTGGGCCCAGATGCCCTCGGAGTCCATGTATTCGAGGCGCGCGTGCGCGTCGTACGCGGCGGGGTGGCACTCGTCGTAGTTGCGGGGGGCCGACGGGTACGGCTGCGGCCACCCCGCGGCCGCGGTCATGCCGACCCGGTAGATCGACTGCCCGTCGAGCATCCAGTGGTCGACGCCGTCGTCGGCCCGGACCACCTGCGGCACCCGGTCCCGGAACTTCGCCGGCACGCGGTCGACCCACACGTCGGGCGGCTCGGTGATGTGGGTGTCGGCGTCGATGAACCACTGCTCGGACGGATGCGCGTCGGGCATGTCTCGCTCCTGTGTCGGACGGTCCGCGCACCGTATACCCGGGGCGGGGCGCGGTCGCTAGGTTGACGTTCCGATGGATGATCGATCCGACCGCCGCCGCGACGGTCACCCGGCACCCGGGAGCGCACATCCTCGGGTTCAGGCCCGCTCCATCGCGCTCTACCTCCCGCAGTTCCACCCGGTTCCCGAGAACGACGAGTGGTGGGGACCGGGGTTCACCGAGTGGACGAACGTGGCCCGGGCCCGCCCGCTCTTCCCCGGGCACTACCAGCCCCGGATACCGGGAGAGCTGGGCTTCTACGACCTGCGCAATCCCGAGACACGCCAGGCCCAGGCCGACCTGGCCGCGGCGCACGGCGTCGAATCCTTCTGCTATTGGCACTACTGGTTCGGGGGCGGACGCCGGATCCTCGACCGACCGTTCCGGGAGGTGCTCGACTCGGGAGAGCCCGACTTCGGCTTCTGCCTCGGCTGGGCGAACGAGTCGTGGCGCGGCATCTGGGGCGGACGCAACGCCCCCAACCGCCTCCTCATCGAGCAGACCTATCCCGAGGGTGACGACGCCGCGCACTTCGACCATGTGGTCCCCGCGTTCCACGACCCGCGCTACACCCGCGTCGACGGCCGACCGCTCTTCCTCGTCTACCGACCCGGCGCGCTGCCGTCGATCCCGGGTTTCGTCGAGCGCTGGCAGGACCAGGCCCGCCAGGGCGGGCTTCCGGGCCTGTACCTCGTGGGCGTCGCGGACGGCTCGTGGGAGCCCGACGGCTCGGGGTTCGACGCGATCGTCCCCTGGCGGGTGCTCCCCCCGTTCGCCAGCCGCCTGCAGGCCGACCCGCGCGCCCGTCGTCGGCCCGACTGGCTGCTGAGCGCGGCCACGCTCAAGGCCCGCCCGGCCGTCCCCGCGATCTACGCCTACCGCCATTGGGCGCCGCACGTACCCCAGGTCGCCCCGACGCGCACGCCCTCGTTGCCTCTCCTCCTGCCGGGCTGGGACAGCTCGCCGCGCTACCTGCGCAGCTCGCAGGTGTTCCACCGGGCCACGCCCGATGCGTTTGGCGACCAGGTGCGTCGCGCCGTCGCGCTCGTGGCCGACCGCCCGCACGAGGAGCGGATCGTGGTCATTCGAGCCTGGAACGAGTGGTCGGAGGGCAACTACCTCGAACCCGACCGGAAGTTCGGCCGCGGGTTCCTGGAGGCGTTCCGCGACGCGATCGCCGCGGACCGACCTCAGTAGCGGTCGACGCCCGCTCATGGACCGGCTCCGCATCGCCGTCTTCCACAACCTCCGCTCCGGCGGCGCCCTGCGCGCCCTCGACGAGCTCGTGAGCAGGTCTCGCCACGAGTTCCACCTGTACGAGAGCGCCGACGCCGCGGCCAGCCGCCGCGCGGGTCGCATCGGCACGGGGCTCGACGACGCGTGCACCGCGCACTTCGAGTACGCGCTGCCGCCGGAGCGCCCGGCGCGCGTCCCGCTCAGCTACGCCTCCGCCGTCCGGCGCCTCGACCAGCTCCGACGCCTCGATCGCGCCGTCGCCGCCGACATCGACGGGCGCGGCTACGACGTCGCGTTCGTCCACCCCTGCGGCTTCCGGCAGACGCCCGGAATCCTGCGCGACCTCGCCGGGCCGACCGTCTACTTCATGCAGGAGCCGCGCCGGTCGAGCTTCGAGCCCCACTACCGGGACCTTCGCCGGCCCCGCCGTCGCTCGTGGCTGCTCGACCGCGCGCTCTGGGACGCGACCGAGTGGGTGCTCGCCCGCGCCGACCGCCGGGCGGCCACGACTCCCGGGGTGACGATCCTGTGCAACTCCCGCTACTCGGCGGGGCGCATCCGTGCCGCCTACGGCGTACGGGGCGAGGTGTCGTACCTCGGCGTCGACCCGACCACATTCGCACCCGGACCACCCCGGGTCGCCGCGTCGCCCTACGTGGTGAGCGTCGGCCGGATGGATGCCATCAAGGGCCACGGCCGGGTGATCGACGCGTTGGCCTCGATGGAGGCGGCCCGGCGGCCGGCGCTGCACGTCGTGAGCGACGGCGATCCCGACCACCCGTATGCGCACGAGCTCCGCGCCGCGGCCGAGAGCTCCGGTGTCGACCTCACGATCGTCACCGCGGTTTCGGACGCCGCGCTCGTCGCCGAGTACCAGTCGGCGCTCGCCACCGTGTGCGCCGCGGAGGGCGAGCCGTTCGGGCTCATCACGCTGGAGTCGATCGCGTGCGGCACCCCGGTCGTCGCCGTGCGCGACGGCGGGTTCCCCGAGGTCGTGGCCGACGGTGTGAACGGCGTGCTCGTAGAACCGAACGCACCATCGATCGCGCGCGGCATCCAACTCCTCGCTGCACGGCCAGCGCCGTACTCGCCCGAGCCGCTCCACACGTGGGTCGTCGATCACGGTTGGACCTGGGCCGAAGCCGCGGCGCGAGTCGACAACACCTTCGATCGCGTCGCAGACGCCGCGGGCTGACGGGCGGATGTGAGCCCTCGATTGCTGAGCCCTAGAATCCGATCCATCGCCGGGGACCGCATCGCTCAAGCCCTCACTGACGGACGCCTGGTCGGGCGTCGTGGATCCGGGCGGCTCCGCCACCTCCTCATTCGGCACGGGGGCGATCCGGCCGTCACCTACGACCTGGGCGGCACGAAGGTCCTGCTGCCCCTGTCCCACCAGCTCCCCGTCACGCGACGGAGGTACCCGTACTACGCCGAGAACCTCGGCCACGTCGCGCGTCTCGTCACCGAAATGCGCGGCACGACGATGATCGACGTCGGCGCGAACGTCGGCGACAGCGCGGTCATCGTCAAACGTCACGCGCCCCAGATCGCGATCCTCTGCGTCGATGCCGAAGCCACCTACCTGCCGTACCTGCTCTCGAACACTGCGCGCTGGCCCGACGTGGAGATCGCCGCGCCGGTCTTGCTCGCCGAGCAAACGGGACCCATCACGGGCGCGCTCGTGGAGCACAACGGCACCGCTCGATTCGACACGTCGGGCTCTGGCAGCGTCGCGTTCTCTTCCACAACCCTCGACGACCTGCTACGCGAGCAGGACCGCTTCGCCGCACCAGCGCTGCTGAAGTCCGACACCGACGGGTTCGAGGAACGTGTACTTCGCGGTGCCGAATCGACGATCGCATCTGCCTTGCCCGTCCTGTTTCTGGAATACGAGCCGAGGCTGCTCCGCCATGCAGACACCGATGGGCTGGAGATGCTGGGGTGGCTCGGATCGCTCGGATACCAACGCCTGGCGATCTACGACAAGTTCGGTCGGCTCATGCTCCGCTGTGACCTGACCGACGTCGCGCTGCTCCGGGATCTCCACGCGTACGCGAGCAGCCCGGGCTGCGTCGTCGACGCGTTCGACCTGGTGGTCGTGGCCGAGCAATCGCTGCCGATTCTCGACCGTCTCGCCGAAGTTGAAGGGCCCATCGACCTGCCCTGAAACGGAGCCGAGCCGCTACGGGCGCTCGTAGAGGAAGTCGGGGAGGTCGATCGCCTCACCCGCGTAGTGGCCCCGGTCCATCACCAGCTCGGTGCCGTTGCAGAGGCGCGACTCGTCGGACGCGAAGAACACCGCGGCGGGCGCGACGGTGTCGGGGCCGCGGGAGGGGTCGGGCGGCAGGGGCGGCCAGTCCTCGGCACCGACGATCGGGGTGTGCATTTCGGGGTTGCCGGCCTCGGGGCACACGATGTTGCACCGCACGCCGAACTTGCCGTTCTCGATCGCGGTGACCTTGGTGAGGCCGCGCATGGCGAACTTCGACGCGGTGTAGGCGGCGGTGAGCGCCGTCCCGTAGACGGAGTCGATGGAGCCGAGGTTGACGATCGACCCGTTGCCGTTCGCGCGCAGCAGCGGCAGGCAGGTGCGGATGCCGAGGAACGCGCCGAACGCGTTGACCCTCATGATGCGCTCGAACTCCGCGGCCTCGGTGCGGTCGATCGTCGCGAGGAGGAGCACCGCCGCGTTGTTGACGAGGACGTCGAGGCGGCCCTCGTCGGCGGTGATGTCGTCGACGACGCGCTCCCAATCGGCCTCCGAAGTGACGTCGAGGTGCAGGTAGCGGGCGGTGGGCCCCAGGGCCTCGGCGTGGGCCTCCCCGAGGTCGTCGCGCACGTCGGCGACGATCACGCGCTCGGCCCCCTCCTCCACGAAGAGGCGGGCGATCACCGCGCCGGTCCCGCGGGCCGCGCCCGTCACCAGGGTCACCTTGCCGTCGAGTCGCCCCACCGTCAGCTCCTCCGTCCGATGTGCTGGAGCTCCACCATGAAGGGGAGCACGAACCCGATGTACGCGCTGGTCAGCTCGTACTCCGACGCCTCGCCGTGAGTCAGCCGTGACTTCACGTCGATGATGTCGACCCGATCGTCGCGGGCCTGGCGGGCCTTGGCCCGATCGACGATCGCCTCGAGCTCCGCGCGGGTGGCGACCTGGAACCCGAAGTGGTCGAGGCGGGGGCACACCAGCGGCTCGTCGCTCGGGAGCAGGTAGACGAACTGGGCGAACTCGCCGGTGTAGAGGATGAGCGGGTCGCCCTGCTCCATCGAGTTGTCGCCCTCGGTCCAGCCGAAGACGTCGCCGTAGAAGTCGAGGATCTCGGCCCGGCCGGCGTCGTCGAGCCGCGACCGGTCCATCGAGAAGGCGACGTGGTTGAGGCGGGGCGGGAACGTGTCGGTCATGGGGACACCTCCGGGGTCGGGGCGGTCGTCGGTCAGGAGCCGGTCGCCGACGCGGCCGGGGAGACCACGGGCCGGACCATCGCCTTGGCCGGGATCTCGCCGGCGGCGAGTCGGTGCAGCGCGTCGCCGAGGCCGTCGAGGGTGACGTCGTCGGCGTGGATCAGGCGGTCGACGGGCAGCGCGCCCGACGCCAGCAGGTCGAGGGCCGGCTGCCAGCCGGCGGGGTCGTAGTTGTAGGCGCCGATGAGCGTGAGCTCCAGGATGATCACGCGGTTGTGGTTGACCCGGGGCTGGTGGTGCCCGGTCCCCACGAACACGAAGGTGCCGGCGAAGTCGAGCTGGTCGAGGGCCCGCTCACACGCCGACGCGTGGCCCGAGCACTCGAACACCACCGAGAACGGCTCCGCCACCGGCCGCCCCATCGGCGCGGCGGGCAGGTCGTCGGGCACCACCACCGCGGCCGCGCCCACTTCGAGTGCTCGCACCCGCCGGGCGGCGGCGGGCTCCGACACCACGACGTCGTGCACCCCCTGCGCGTGGAGCACCGCGAGGATGAGCATGCCGACGGGACCGGCGCCGGTGATGAGCACCCGGTCGGCCGGGGTGACGCCCGACAGCGTGACCGCGTGGATCGCGATCGCCACGGGCTCCGTGAGCGCGGCGACCCGGAGCGGGAGCGTGTCGGGCACGCGCAGCAGGCGGTCGGCCTCGGCCCGCACGTAGCGGGCGAACGCGCCACGGAACCCGAGATGGTCGACCGGAGGCCGCTGCACGCAGACCGACGGACGACCGCTGCGACACGGGCGGCACGCGCCGCACCCGCGCACCGGTCCGCACACCACCCGGTCGCCGACCGCCCAGTCCGTCACGTCGGCTCCGAGCCCGGCGATCGTCCCGGCCCACTCGTGGCCGAGCACGGAGCCCGGGCGGGCGATGTGCTCCAGCACGAGGTGCAGATCGGTGCCACAGACCCCGCAGTGCGAGATCTCGACGAGCACGTCCTGCGCACCGACCGTCGGCAGGTCGACCTCCTGCACGGCGAGCACGCCGTCACCCAGGTAGACGGCGGCGAGCATCTGCTCGGTTCCTTCCCCCATCGCCGAATCCTGCCACGCCACGACGGGTTAGCGTCCCTGCGATGAGCGACGCACCGATCCGGGTGGTGGTGTGGGCGACCGGCTGGACCGGGACGCTGGCGATCCGGTCGATCCACCGCCGACCCGACCTCGAGCTCGTGGGCGTCTGGGTGCACAGCGCAGAGAAGGACGGGCGCGACGCCGGCGACCTGGCCGGGATCGGGCCGATCGGCCTGGCCGCCACCACGGATGGCGACGCCCTGCTCGACCTCGCGCCGGACTGCGTCGTCTACACCGCGAGCGGGCCCGAGCGCGATGCCGTGGCGGTACCCGACTACGAGCGGATGCTCGAGCGGGGCGTCAACGTCGTCACCGTCTCGTCACCGGGCCTGGTGTTCCCGACCGGGTTCGACGCGCCGGTGCGCGACCGGCTCGCCGCGGCCGCCACGAAGGGTGGCGCGTCGCTGTACGCGTCGGGCATCGAGCCCGGCTTCGCCGGCGACCAGCTCGTCCTCACCCTGCTCACCATGTCGGACACGATCACGTCGGTGCGCACGCAGGAGATCTTCCGGTACGACGAGTACCCGGTGACCTTCATGATGTTCGACGTGTTCGGATTCGGGAAGCCGATGGACTACACGCCGCTCATGTCGTACGAGGGCGCCCAGCTCACCACGTGGGGCCCGCCGGTGCGCATGGTCGCCCACGCGCTCGGCGCCGAGCTCGACGGCATCCGCGAGACCTACGAGCGCCGCGTGACCGACCGCACGCTCGAGGTCGCGGCCGGGGTGATCGAGGCCGGGACGGTCGGCGCGATCCGCATGGAGACCATCGGAGTGGTCGACGGGCGTGACGCGATCGTCATCGAGCACGTGAACCGGATGGCCGACGACCTCGCGCCCGACTGGCCCACGGCCGACCGCGACGGCACCTACCGGATCGTGGTCGAGGGCAACCCCGGCCTGCAGTGCGAGCTCACCGTCGGCACGCCCGAGACGGCGTCGGCCGAGGGCATGGTCGCCACCACGCAGCGCATCGTCAACGCGGTGCCCATGGTGGTCGACGCCGCGCCCGGCCTCGTGAGCTCGCTCGACGTGCCCCTCACCCTGCCTCGACACGCCCTCTGAGCGAACCAGTCCGTTCTTGCGTCCCGTCGGACCTGTTTTCGCGGCCCTGGGGACGCAAGAAGGTCAGGCGGGGCGGGTCTCGGGGAGGCGCACCAGCGGGATCCGCCGGTCGGTCTTGGCCTGGTAGTCGTCGTACCAGGCCCGATCCGCGGTGAGCCCGGCCCACGTGTGCGTGTAGTCGTCGCCGTCGAGGATCTCGGGCACCGACCAGAACGCGCCGCCCTGCACCTTCACGTAGATCTCCGGGTTGGCGTCGCGGTCGGCGAGGTTGACGAACCACGCCGGGTCCTTCTCGGCGCCCGCGAACGAGGCGACCACGATCCGGTTGCCGTCGGGGTCCCGCCAGAACGGCAGCGCGACCTTGTGCTCCTTGCCCGACTTCCGGCCGATGACGCGGAGCATCACGTGGTGCATCCCCGCCTGCACCCACACCTCGTCGATGTCCATCGTCTCCATCGCCTGCACGTGGGCGGCGGTCAGGGTGACGATCTCCTCGGCCGACGGGGTCTCCCAGGCCTGCTCGACCTTCTGGCTGGTTCCTTCGCTGCTCATGGGCCGCAACCTAGTCCGGGCGGGTGTTCCGGGCCGATCCCGTACGGGATCGGCCCGATCTGTCATACCCCCTGCCAGGCGGGCCCTTCTGGGGCCCACTTGCCGTTTCACGCGCGCCACCCACACACCGCAGGGGAACCGTTCATGACCGACGCCACCACCCCCGAGCCGCAGCTCAACCGGGCCGGACGCCGCGCCGAGACCCGCCGCCTCCGCAAGACCGGCGCCGTCATCGCGGCCATCCCCGCCGCGTTCGGCACCACCGCCCTCCTCCTCGGCGCCACCACCCTCCCCGCCGGCGCCGCCACCCTCACCGTCACCAACCTCAACAAGGACGGGGCCGGCAGCCTCCACGACCTCGCCGAAAGCGCCGCCGACGGCGACACCATCGTCTTCCAGGCCGGCCTCACCGGCACCATCACCCTCGACGACGAGATCAACATCGACACGTCGGTCACCATCAACGGCCCCGGCGCCGACGTGATCACCGTCAGCGGCGGCGACACGGACCGGATCTTCGAGATCGACGGGCCGAGCAACGCCACGCGCCTCGACGTCGTCATCTCCGGCCTCACCCTCACCAAGGGCGCTGGCGGCTTCGGTGGCGCAATCCTGTTCGACGACACGAACCTCACGGTCCGCGACTCGATCCTCACCGACAACAACTCGGTCGGCTCGGGCGGCGGCGCGATCGCAACCGAAGACCAGGACCAGGACCTGGTGATCGACAACACCGAGATCTCGGGCAACACCGCCAACGGGAGCGGCGGCGGCGTCTACTTCTACAGCGCCGACGGCGGCACCTTCACCATGACGAACTCCATCGTCCAGGGCAACACCGCCACCGGCGACGGCGGCGGCCTCTGGATCAAGGGCGAGGACAGCAACGAGACCGGCGCCGTGACCATCACCGGCAGCACGATCTCCGGCAACACCACCAAGTATGAAGGTGGTGGGCTGTTCGCCTACTACATCGGAAGCCTGGACATCTCCGCGACCACCATCTCCGGCAACACCTCGCAGACCGACGGCGGCGGCGGCCTCGCGATCTCCTACGTGGTCGGCGCAGTGAACATCACGGGATCGACCATCACCGGCAACTCGGCGGACGGCTACGGCGGCGGCGTCTACCTCTCGGGGATCGAGGGACCGGCGGCGACCATCACGTTCACCACGATCGCCGGCAACACCGCCAGCGGCGGCGGCGGCGGCATCGAGTACTACAACAGCGAGGGGTCGCTGATCATCCGCAACTCCGCGCTGTCGGGGAACATGTCCGAGGGGTACGGCGGCGCGATCTACGTTGACGACGGCGCGGGCCCGGTCGAGATCTACAACTCCACGATCTCGGGCAACACCGCCGCGGAGGAAGGCGGGGCGATCTCGTTCGCGGGCTATTACGGGCTGAAGATCGTGCAGTCGACGATCGCGAACAACCGCGCAACCACCGTCGGCGGCATCTGGATCCACGACGCGAGGGATTCGGCGGTCTCCGCGAGGGACGCCGAGAAGGACGCGAAGACCGCGGCGAAGAACGAGGCGAGGATCGCCGCAGGCAAGGAGCCCCTGGCCCCCCGGGTTCAGGAGGACCGGGTCCGCCCCCTGGCGATGGCGCCGGTGGTCGCCAACGGCTCGATCATCACCCTCAACAGCGGCGCCGACATCGGCAAGATCGGTGTGCTCGAGGCGACAAGCTCGCTGCTCGGCACGATCTCGGGCACCACCCTGACCGACAAGGGCGGGAACCTCCAGGGCGTCGATCCCAAGCTGGGGCCGCTCCAGGACAACGGTGGTCCGACCCAGACCCACGCCCTGCTCGACGGCAGCCCCGCCATCAACGCCGGTCCCGACCCGCTCACCCCGTTCCCCGGCAGCGCCGACGACCAACGCGGCCCCGGCTACCCACGTGTGGTCGGCGGACGCGTCGACATCGGCGCCTTCGAGGTCCAACCCACCCCGATCGAACCCACCTTCACCGGCTGACCCCACCCCCGGGAGCCCCTCGGGGCCGTTCACCCACCAGTCATCGGGCCGATCCCCCACGGGATCGGCCCGATCGCATGACCGGTCCGCCGGGGAACCCGGCCAACTGCCAGAATCCTCGGGTGCGGCTGCCCGTCTCGTTCATCAGGCTCCCCCTCGTCGTCGACGCCGACGCCCTCGCCGCGGAGATCGCCGCGCTTCCAGCGTCGGCGTGGAAGGACCACCCCGAGGGGGCCGTCGGCAACACCGCGGTGCCGCTCGTGGCGTTCAACGGCGACCCCGGCGACGACGCGACCTCGGGGCCGATGCTCCCCACCCCCCACCTCGCTGCGCTCCCGTACACCCGCCGGGTGATGGGTGCCTTCGACAGCGTGATCGGCCGGTCCCGTCTCATGCGGGTGCCCGAGGAGGGCGACCTCTACGCCCACGTCGACGTCGCCTACACCTGGCGCGACCACATGCGCGTCCACGTGCCGGTGGTGAGCGACCCCAGCGTTGAGTTCCACTGCGACGGCGAGATCGTGCACATGGCGCCCGGCGAGGTGTGGATCTTCGACACCTGGCGGCGGCACAAGGTCGTCAACCCGGCGAACCACCCCCGCACCCATCTCGTGATCGACACCGTCGGGAGCGCGTCCTTCTGGAACCTGATCCGCAACCCGGGTCAGCCGGCGCGGGCCATCGCGGTCGACGACCCGGAGCCCACGATCGTGACCGAGCTCGTCAACAAGCCGGAGGTCGCGTCGCCCTGGGAGCTCCAGATCGCCTACCAGGCGCTGCTCGCCGACCTCGCCACCCGCAACGCCGATGCGGTCGGGCCGCTCGCGGCGGCGTTCGAGCCCATCCTGCGCGCGTGGCGCAACGCCTGGGCGCGCTTCGGCGACGACCCCACGGGGTACCCCACCTTCGCCCGAATGAAGGCCGAGGCCGAACAGCTCATCTCGCAGAACGGTGGCGCCGTGCCGC
>Ga0194131_10005998_pt1 | contig 17127 bp, 14 predicted proteins | sample TA2KigO120mmetaG_FD_148631 | JGI IMG/M metagenome (GOLD analysis project Ga0194131, IMG submission 148631) | Freshwater microbial communities from Lake Tanganyika, Tanzania - TA2015053 Kigoma Offshore 120m | ecosystem: Environmental > Aquatic > Freshwater > Lake | place: Tanzania: Lake... | reverse complement strand
AGTCGGCCCCCGGCGCATCAGCAGGCGCCCGCGGCACCCCGAAGGCCTCGATCGGCGAGCCCAGCGCCTCCACCATCGTGTCGGCGATCAAGAGTCGCCGCGTGCCCATCCTCGCGGCCACGGGCGCGGTGGCCTCGCTCGCCTTCCTCGGGGGCATGTTGGTGGTGGGGGGCGCAGGCGCCTGGTGGTACTTCGCGAAGGGCGCGAGTGCCGGGGCGCCCGCGGTCGTCGCGTCGCCAGCGGGATCGGCCCAGCCGGCCTCGGTCGAGCCCTCGGGCGTGCGCGTCACCACGGTGCCGCCCGGGGCCCACCTCTGGCACGAGTCGACCGATCTCGGCCCCTCCCCACTCGACCTGGTCGTCCCCGAGGGCCAGACCTGGACCCTCACCGCGCGAGCGCCCGGATTCTCCGACACCGACTTCGACCTGCGCTGGGACAGCGAGCGCCAGCAGGTGGTCCTGAAGCCCGCGCCGGTCGAGGTCAGCGCGCCGCCCACGCCCAGCAGCGGCAGCAGCAGCGCCCGTCCTCGCGCGGGCTCGAAGAGCTCGAGCACCACGGCCACCGCCACCGGCCCGGCCGTGGTCCCCGCCGCCGACCCGCCGGCGCGCGATGCCACCGAGACCCAGCCGCCCGAGACCAGCAGGAAACCTGGCTCCGACCTGAGAGACCCTTGGGACAACTGATCCTGCTGCTGAGCCTCGCACTCGCGCAGTCGCCCGACGACCTGCGAGCGCGAGAGCTGTACGAAAACGGCGAGATCCTCTACGAGGAAGGCCGCTACGAAGACGCGATCGTCGCGTTCGAAGAGGCCTACCGCCTCTCCGCCCGGCCGCTGCTGCTCTTCAACATCGCCAACGCCCAGGAGCGCCTCGGCCACTGGGAGGAAGCCCACACCACGCTCTCCCGCTACCGGGCCTACGCCACCGCGGGCGAGCGCGAGGTGCTCGACCGCCGCATCAGCAACCTCGAGCGGCGCATCGCCGAGCACAAGTCGAGCGCGCCCGCAACGGCCACCGCGCCCGCCTCGTCGACGACCGCCATCGAGAAGAACACCCCCTCGTGGGCGCAGCCGCTGCCACTCGCCGCCTTCACGGTCGGCGCGGTAGGCATCGGGACAGGCGTTGTGCTCGGCTCGATGTCACTCGCGGCGGGTGCCGAGGCCACCGCGAGCTGCGCGGTCGACGCCGGGGGCCTGCTCCGCTGCCCAGCCGGGGCCGCCGGGGCCCTCGACCGCGAGACGGGACTCGCGCTCGGCGCCGACATCGCCTTCGTCGCCGGCGCGGCTGGCCTCGCCGGGGGCCTCGCGCTGTCGCTGTGGGGCCCCGGCGGCCCGCTGGCGCTCGGGCCGGGATACGTGGGGTTGTCCGGGTCCTTCTGATGGTCTTGCTGCTCCTGTCCTGCTCGCTCGGCGTCACCGGGTGGGAACCCTGCACCACCGGCAGCGAGTGTCGCGACGCCTTCGGCTTCGGCTACACCTGCGGCGACGAGGGCTACTGCGAGGAGGTGGCGCTCGCGGATCGTTGCGACGCCACCTACCCCGACGACCTCTTCGTGCGCCCGGAGGACTACCCCGGCATCCTCGTGGTGGGCACCCTGTTCGACCACTCCACCGACGTCCCCGAGAAGCAGGCCAGCCGCCTCGCCATCAAGCAGGTCGACGACAGCCAGGGGCTCGACGGCACCCTGCTCGGCCTGGTGCAGTGTTCCTACGAGGAAGACTCCGCCCTCGACGGCCTCGCCGCCGACGAGGCCGCCGCCGCGATGGGGGAGTACCTGGCCGGCGATCTAGGTGCCTTCGCGATCGTGGGGCCGGCCACCTCCGGCAACACCGAGGCGATGTGGAACGCGACGGCGGATCTCGGCGCCCTCGTGGTGTCGCCCTCGGCCACCTCGCCGGCGCTGACCTACCTCGATGCCCCCACCACGCCGGAGGGTCATGCCGGTCGCCTGTGGCGCACCGCCCCGCCCGACGACGTGCAGGGGCTCGTGCTCGCCGAGGTGGTGGCCACCACCCTCACGGAGAGCGGCCGCACCAACCAGGACGTGGCCGTGGTCTACCAGGAAGGGCCCTACGGCACCGGGCTGGCCGAGGTGTTCGTCGAGAACTACCAGTCCTCGTTCCACGTGCCCACGCGCTACGCCTTCGAGAACGACACCGAGCGCGACAACGCCATCAACAACGTCGCCAAGCTCGACTACGACGCGATCCTGTTCATCAGCTCCGACCTCCCCGACGTGAGCGCCTTCCTCAACGCGGCCGGCGCGCGCGACGAGTTCAACGAGATGCCGATCTTCCTCGCCGACGCCAGCCGCGACGCGGAACTGCTCGAAGACACGCGCGAGGCCGCGAGCCAACTCTGGACCAACATCCTCGGCACGGCGCCGGCGGTGCCCTCGGGCGACGTCTACGACGCCTTCGCGGCCAGCTACGCCGCCGAGTACGAGGGACAAAGCGCGCGAGACAGCAGCTATAGCGCCTACGCCTACGACGCCGGCTGGCTCGTGGCCTATGGCGCCGCCTGGGCCTACGCGCAGGAGGCGGGCGTCACCGGGCAGGGCGCGGCCGACGGCCTGTTGCACATCTCCAATCCCGACGGCGAACTCATCGAGATCGCCCCGAACTACTGGTCGCAGCTCCGCGCCGCCTTCTCAGGGGCCCGCGATGTCAACGTCCAGGGCGCGTCGGGGGCGCTCGATTACGACCCTGTCACCCAGGAGACCACGGGTCCCATCGACATCTGGAAGATCGCGAGCGACGGCCAGAGCTTCGAGGTCGTCGAGACCAAAGAGCCGTGATGATCCTCCTCATCGCCTGCGCGCCCGGCGCCATGGAGTACCGGGAGGCGCTGGAGTCGGGTGACTGCGCCGGGGTGAGCGACGCCAGCCTGCGCGACGACTGCCACGCGCAGCGAGGCGAGTGCACCCAGGTGCAGGGCGCGGTGGCGCGCGACGAGTGCGGCTTCGTGCGGGCGGAGAAGGCCGGCGAGATCGCGCTCTGCGGCGGCGCCGGCCGCTTCGAGCACGACTGCCGCATGCACCTCTGGACCGAGGAGGTCGTCGAGTTCGACAAGCCGGCCTGCTTGGTAGGGCGGGGTGAGCCGGCGGTGGCGAGCCGCCTCGCCGAGTTGGGCTTCGACGCGGACGACCCGGCGCCGTGGTCGGCCTACTACCGGCGTTGCCTCTCGGTGAACCGCCCAATCGACCGCGGTCCCTGCAACCTCGTCCCCCGCGCCATGGCCCGGGAGGCCTGCCTGCGCACGGGCCTCGCCCTTTACGACGATCTCCTCAACATGGCCCGCGACAAGCACGACTTCCCCTGCGGTGGCGGCCCGGTCCCCGCCCTGCTCGAGCACGCGCCCGACCGAGAGCTCGACGCCCTGCTGGCCCGCCGGAGCGCCGCGTGCTCGCGCTGAGCCTCGCCGTGGGGGCCTGCGCGGGACCGTCCACCGCCGAGGCGTACAACCTTGCCCTCGCCGGCGACCTGCCCGTGGCCGACTCGCTCGACCTCTGCGAGCGGGCGGGCGACCAGTCCCAGGAGTGCGCCGCCGCCGTGATTCGCGAGCGCCCCGAGGCGAGTGGTCGCGACTGCCACAGTATCGAGAGCGCCGAGTGGCGGTCGGAATGTTTTTTCTCGATCGCCGAGCGACAAGCCCGGGCCGGCGATCGCTTCGGCGCGCTGGCCTCCTGCGCCGGCGCAGGGGGGTACTACCACGAGTGCCTGTACCACGGGTGGACCTACGAGCTCCAGGGCACGGTCCAGGGCGGGGGCCGCGCCGTGTCGCAGGTCGATGCCGCGCGCGAGGTGGTGGCCTTCTGGGGCCAGGTCCAGACCGTGCAGGGCGACGCGCAGGAGCGCATGTGGCTCGACTGGTGGTACTTCGCGCTCAACCGCAACCGCCCGGCCGACATCACCGAGTGCACGCAGCTCGAGGGAGACGACCGCGACTACTGCGAGAAGGGCCACGTACAGTTCGTCCAGCGCGCGATCACCGAGGTGATCCAGCGCCCGCGCACGCCGCCGCAACTGAAGGCGCGCATGTGCCGGGGCGGCTACGACGCCGTGGCCGAGGTGCGACCCAACCTCTACGTCACCCACCCCGACCTCGACGCGCTCACCCTGCCCGCGATCCAGCACGCCTGCGTCAACCAGCGGGGGACGGGCCTGGTGCCCTGGTCGCCCACCTTCGTGGAGCGCCGCCCGTGGGCCGCTGGGTAGCCATCCTCGCCGGCCTCGGCCTCGTCGCGCTGCTCGCGGCGCGCCTCGTGGTCGAGCCCCGTCGCGAGGCGTGGATTGCCTACGCCACCGCGCGGGACGGCACGGTGCTCCACCTTCGCTACGCGGTGGGCAACACCGGCGCCTACGCCTCGCAGCTCACCACCCGGGTTTCCATCCTCCGCGACGACCTGCACGCGCTGGAACACCGGAGCATCAACGGGCCAGCCACTCTCGACGACGCCGGCGTTCACGGGGCCCCCGACGGCATCGAGATCGAGGGCGACGGCGCCGACATGCGCGTGACCGGCGACGGTCTCCGTGCCCACGGGACCATCGAGGGCGCCAGCGGCGGGTGCCCGCCGTCCACCGGCCGCGCTCGCGTGCTCGTCAACGTGCCGGGAGTCAGCGCCGACACCAGCGACGGCGGCCTGTACGAGGGCACGGGCTTCCTCGTGCGCACCGTCGCCACCGGCAACGTCAGCGCCTCGGCGCTCTACGCGGCGGCGGCGGCCGGTGGGCTGGTCATCGACCCGCTCGCCACCTGCCCGGCGTGGCTGGCCGTCGGCGCCGAGCGGTGGACCGGGCCGGTGGCGCCGGTGCCCTCCGACCTGGAGCAGTTTGAGCTGTCGATGGGCGCCCACCGCCTCCGCGTGGTTCTCGGCCGCCGCCAGGTGGTGCAGGACGCCCACGCCCACGCGCTCCTCGGCGAAAGGCTCCTCGCCCGGGTCGCCGGCTTCCCCTCCCCGGTCGTGGTGTTGCGACGGGTGCGCGTGCAGGTGGGCGACCTGCCCGAGCGCTGGCCCGGGATCCACGTCACCCGGACCACGCGATGAGCGAGCGAGTTAGACGCCGCCGATGCTCGCCGCGCTGTTGATCCTCGCCGCTCCCGCCGAAGCCAACGACCTGCGGGGCCGCCTTGGCCTCGGCTTCCACGCCGGCCTCGGCAGCGTGTCGGCGGTGTCCGTTCGCTACGCGATCCCGACGAAGTCGCCCGCGATCGACGTGCAACTGGAGCTCGACGGCGGCTTCGCCGTGGCCCCCGGGGCCGACACCGAGCTGGTAGCCGGCGGGCGAATCCTCCACAGCCTGGTGGCCGAGGACAACCTCTCGCTCTACGGCGCGGGCGGGGCCCACTACGTCAGCGCCGCCGGGAGCGACTTCGTCCGCGTGCAGCCCGCGCTCGGCGCCGAATTCTTCATGTTCGGCCTCGAGAACCTTGGCTTCGGCGTCGAGTGGGGGCTCAACGTCGATCTCGGCGAGTCCACCGGCCTGCGCACTGTCTCCGGGGCCCCCGCCGTCACCGTCCACTACTGGTTCTAGCTACCGCTCGACATACGAGATCGTCACGTCGAAGGCGAACTCCGCGTGGTAGCAGTCCGACGACGCGTCGTTGTCGCCGAAGGCGATGAAGCCATACTCCACCCGTTCCTGGGCGATCGCCCGCGTGGAGAGCTTCTCGATGATGCTCGCGTCGAAGGACAGGGCCATGGCGCCCTCGGTCTCCGGCTCGGGGATGCGGCAGGTAGCGAGCCCATCGGCCTCGCCGAGGCAGTAGGTGTCGTAGCCGGAGAAGGTGAACTCCTGCCCGGCGATGCTCGACCAGTCGTAGATCGGCAGGCCGTCCTCCTGCGGGAACAGCTCGACGAAGGGGCCGTAGGAAGCCGCCAGCACCACGTCGTCGAAGGTGAAGAAGAAGTTGTCGTCGTACTCCATGCGGTTGACGTTGCCGCCCTCCACCTGGAAGTCGAAGTCAACGTCGCAGATCACGGCGCCGGCGCCGATGTCGATGCTCTCGGACTGCTCGAAGCGCGCCGTGCAGTGGGCGTCCTCGGCCTCGAGGTTGTCGTCCTCGCCCCAGGGGCAACCGTCGTCGTAGGCGTCGAACACCACGGGGATGGTGGTGCTCGCCGGGGTGGCCTCGGCGCAGAGGTCGCCCACGTCGATAGCGGTGTCGTCGCGACCTTCCTGTTCTTTCTTCTCGTTGACGGTCAGCGCGTCAGTGCAAGCTAGGAACAACGTCCACATGGTGTACTCCGCACCGGCTATATGCTCGTAGCATCGCCCGGCGATCCCACCGGCAGGAAATTTTTCCGTGCCCCCGCGGGTGGGCTATCAGTGAGCGGTGATCGTCGCCTTGTGGGCCTGCACGCCCCGTAGCATCGAGACCCTGCACGGCGACAGCGCGCCGCCCCGCGCCGTCGACACGGGCGTCGAGTTGGCGCCGGGCGACACCGCGAGCGACGCCGACACCGCCGAGCCCGAGGGCCCCGAGGGCGACCTGTACGACCCCTCGGCGATCCACGCGCTCACTCTAGAACTGAGCGACGAGGCCTACCGCGAGCTCGAGCGCGACGGCCGCGACTTCGTGCCGGCGACTCTGGGCTTCGAAGGCTACCAGTTCGAGGTCGCCATCCACATCAAGGGCTCCTCGTCCTGGCAGCCGATCGGCGACAAGCCCTCGCTCATCGTCGACATCAACCACTACGACCCCGAGCAGGAGTTCCTCGGGCTGAAGAAGTTCTACCTGCACAACGACTGCTACGATCCCTCGCAGATGTCGTCCTCGCTCTCCTACGGCTTCTACCGGGAATGGGGCTACCCCGCCTCGCGCAGCGGCTTCGCGCAACTGGAGCTGAACGGTCGCGACTACGGGCTGTACGTGGTGGTGGAGCCGCACAACGACGACTTCCTCCAGGCCTGGTTCGACGACCCCAACGGCAACCTCTACGAGAACGCCGAGGCCTACTGCGACGTGACCGACGTGAGCTGCATGGAGGTAGAGGAAAACGACGAGGGCAACGACGACGCCCTCCGCGCCCTGGGACAGGCGGCGCGGCTCGACGGCGCGGAGTGGGAGGAGGCGATGCGCGCCCACCTGGACTGGGAACGCTGGGTGGCCTACCTCGCGCTGGAGCGCAGCATCGTCCACTGGGACAGCTACAGCTATGACCTGTCCAACTACCAGCTCTACCACGAGCCGAGTCGCGACAAGTGGACCTTCCTCACCCAGTCGATGGACCTCGACTACGGCTACCGGCCGTGGAGCTACGAGGACTGCGGCATGTACGGGATGGACCTCGACAAGTACGACATGGGCATGCTCGCCCAGGGCTGCGAGGAGAACGACGCCTGCATGACCGAGATGGCGGCGGCGGTGATGGCCTACGCCGACCTCCTCGAGGCCGCGGACGGCGCCGCCCGGGTGCGCGAGCTCGACGCGCTCATCGGCGAGGCGGTGCGAGCCGACCCCCGCCGCTACTGGAGCGACGCCGAGTACGAGGTCCACGTGGCCTGCCTCCAGGACTTCTTCGAGGCTCGACCGCGCCAGTTGCGCGACTGGGCCGGGACATTTCTTGACTGAGGCCTTGACAGCGACGGCAGGCGTGGGAAAGTGCTGAAGGGCGGTTCATTGGCCGACGGCGAATCGGGGTTGATCACCATCGCAGACATCGTTCGCCGCGTGGGGGAGTACGCGCCCGGCGCCGACACGGGTCTGATCGAGCAGTCCTACATGGCCGCCGCGTTCTGGCATCGTGGACAGACGAGGAAGAACGGGGAGGACTACCTCGTCCACCCGCTCAACGTCGCCCACATCCTCGCCGAGCTCCACATGGACGTGGAGACCATCGCCACCGGCATGCTGCACGACACCCTGGAAGACACTGCCGCGACGCCCGCCGACATCGAGAAGGAGTTCGGGAAGACCGTCCTGGACATGGTGGAGGGCGTCACCAAGCTGAGCAAGCTCAGCTACAAGGGCAAGCTCGAGGAACAAGCAGAGAACTTTCGCAAGCTCGTCCTCGCCTTCGGCAAGGACATCCGCGTCATCATCGTCAAGTGCGCCGACCGGCTGCACAACATGCGCACGCTCCAGCATCAGCGCCCCGAGAAACAGCGAAAGATCGCGCAGGAAACGCTCGACATCTACGCGCCGCTCACCCACCGCCTCGGCCTCGAGACCGTCAAGCGCGAGCTGGAAGACCTCAGCTTCCACTACCTCTGGCCCGAGGAACACGCCCGCCTCGCCGAGGCCCTCGGGCTCGATGCCCCCGAGCGCGAGGCCTACGTGGCCCAGACCAGGCAACTGCTCATGGAAACGCTGGGTTCTCGCGGGATGCAATGCGAGATCTCCGGGCGGGTGAAGCACCTCTACAGCATCTGGCGCAAGCTCCAGCGCACCGGCAAAGATCTCTCCGAGCTCTACGACCTGCTCGCCTTCCGCGTGACCGTCCCCGAACGCGAGAGCTGCTACGTGGCGCTCGGCTTCGTGCACGCGGCGTTCATGCCCGTCGCCACGCGCATGAAGGACTACATCGCCGTCCCGAAGAACAACGGCTACCAGTCGCTGCACACCACGGTCGTCGGCCCCGACGGGCGCGAGATCGAGATCCAGATCCGCACGGCGGCGATGCACCGGGTAGCCGAGACGGGCATCGCCGCGCACTGGCGCTACAAGAACGGTCGCCTCGCGGTCACCAACAACGAGCTGGCCGAGGCAGCACGGCTGCGCGGGTTCATCCAGATGGCCCGCGACATCGAAGACCCGAGCGACTTCCTCGAGGCGGCGCGATCGGATCTGTCCGCGTCGATCCACGTCTTCACGCCGAACAAAGACATCGTCATGCTGCCCGAGGGCAGCACCGCCCTGGACTTCGCGTACCACGTGCACACCGAGGTGGGAAACCACACCGTGGGCGTGAAGGTGAACGGGCGGCTCGTGCCGCTGCGCAGCCCGGTGAAGACGGGCGACACGGTGGAGGTGGTCACCCGTCCCGACGCGCGCCCGTCGCGAGAGTGGCTTACCTGGGCGCACAGCCACCGGGCGCTGGAGAAGATCCGCAAGAAACTGCGGGAAGAGAGCTCCGATCGCGCCGTGGAGCTGGGTCGCGAGATCCTGGAGAACGCGCTCAAGAAGCAGCAACAGTCGCTGAAGAAGGTCCTGGCCGACAAGGACGTGGTCGACCGCATGGAGGCCGCCGGCTACGTCAAGTTCGAGCAGCTCGCGGAGAGAGTGGTGGCGGGGAGCGTGTCGCCCACCGACGCGCTGCGCATCCTCGTCCCGCCACTGGAAGCGCCGGCGCCGACTCCCAACGCCTTCCAGTCGCTACTCCAGAAGGTCCGCAAGCCCGCGGATAGCGCCATCGTGGTGTCGGGGGAAACCGACATCCTCGTAGACTACGCGCGCTGTTGTCGCCCGATGAAGGGCGAGAACATCGTCGGCTACATCACGCGAGGTCGAGGCCTGTCGATTCACAAGGCGGAGTGTGCCTCGGTGAAGGGGCTCGACAGCGACCGCTTCGTGCCGGTGAGCTGGGACGCCGCCGCCAAGACCCTCCACCAGAGCCTGCTCCACCTCGTCCTGGAAGACCGCCCCGGCATGCTCGCCGCCATCACCAGCGTGTGTTCCAGCCTGAAGATCAACCTGTGGAAGGCCGACGTGCGAATGGACGACGACGACCGTGCCGTGTGCGACCTCGGCGTGTCGGTCCACGACATCAACGAGCTCGAGGGGCTGGTGCGCAAGCTCAAGGCGGTGCGCGGCGTGGTGGCCATCGACCGGGCCAGCACCTGATCGCGCAAACTCAAAAAAACCAACCGGCCAGTTTTTGACAGCGAGCCGCCGCCGACCAGGGTAAACGGCCCGCGCACCTGGCCTCCCCATGGTCGCGATGCTGCTGATCGCCTGCGCGACACTCGACACCGAGGCCTGCGCCGAGGCTTGCGACACCGTCGATGGCTACGTGCAGCTCTCTGTCGCCGCCGAGAACCTCGGCAGCGTCGACGCAATCGAGGGTGCACAACTCGTGGTGTACAGCTTCACGCCCACGGACGGCCTCGTGGAGCTCGACCGCGCCACGCTCGGGGAGGCAATCCCCTCGGGACAGCGCTCGTCTTTGCGTCATCTTCACCCTCGACAGCAGCACGTGGGGCAACCGCCGCGTCATCGAGGTCGTCCCGGCCCACGAGGAGGAGTGCGACTGGGCCAACAACCGGATCGAGCCCTGGGACGACCCCTGCGCCGGCTGAGGCTCCCGAGTTACCCCACCGCCCGATGTTGCTCGCCTTCCTCCTCGCCTGCCCCGCGCCCACCTGCGACTCCGGCCAGAAGTTCAATATGGACGGCCTCTGCGTGGCCGACACCGGCCGCCCGCCGGAGGGCGACGCCGACACCGACACCGGCACCGACACCGGCACCGACACCGACACCGGCACCGACACCGGCACCGACACCGGCCTCGCGGGACCGCCGGTCGACGAGGAAGGTGGCCTGCTGCACGTCCTGCTCATCGCCTCGCAGCGCGCCTGGGCCTCGCTGCGATAGGCGGCTGCCCCCAGAGGAGCAGCCCCGTGTCTGAATCCGAAGTCCAGGACGCCTTCGTGCGCGCCCGCGAGGTGCGACCCCGCGCCATCACCGGCCAGGAGTCTGGCGTCGAGCTGCTCGCCAGCGCTTTCCCCGCCTTCGTGGGCCGCCAGGTGCGCGAGGCCGCCCGGCTGATGGAGCAGTCGGTCACCCGGGGCAACTACGTGTTCGCCACCCTCTCCGGGGCGATGACCCCGGCCGGGCTGCACCGGAGCTGCATCGTCCCCCTCATCGAGGCCGGTATCATCGACGTCCTCACCACCACCGGTGCCAATCTCTATCACGACGCGCACCGCATCCTCGGCCACCGGCTCCGCGAGATCGCCCCCGACGCGGGCGACACCATGCTGCGCGAGGCCCGCATCATCCGCATCTACGACATCGGCTTCGCCGAGGACGTGTTGCTCAAGACGGATCGCCTGTTCTCCTGGCTCGTGGCCAAGCCCGACTTCCAGCGGTCGATGACCACCGCCGAGTTCCACAACCTGCTCGGCCAGCACCTCTACGAGATCGAGCTCGCCCTCGGCGTCGACCAGCACTCGCTCCTCGCCACCGCCTACAAGCACGGCGTCCCGATCTTCGTGGGCGCCCCGCAGGATGGATCGATCTTCCTGAATGTCGTGAAACTCAAGGCACTTCTGGGCGAGGAGTTCAAGTTCAGCCTGGACGTGGCCGCCGACGTGTACCAGATGGCGGGCGTGCAGTGGCTGGCCCAGACCGAGGGCGAGACGGCGGTGTGGATCCTCGGCGGGGGCGTGCCGAAGAACTACACCCTGCAGGGCGAGCCCACGCTCTCCCAGATCTTCGAGCTCGACGCCCGCGGGTTCGACATCGACGTGCAGTTCTGCGTCGATCCGGTCGACAACGGCGCGCTGTCTTCCTGCCCCGCCGGCGAGGGACACACCTGGGGCAAGGTGAGCGCGGAGTGCGTGGAATACAGCTCGGTCTACGTGCACTGCGACGTGACGGCGGTGTTCCCGTGGCTGGTCCACGCGCTCTTCCAGGCCGGCGTGCGCCGCGAGCCTCGCCGCATGATGGATCGGCTCGCCGAGGCCCGCCAGAAGCTCGACGCCGACGTGGCCGAGCGCCGCGACGCCTTGCTGGCGGGACTGCACGACACGCCCGAAGAGCTGCGCGCCCCCACCGCGGGGGAGGAGTCCTCGCCGGCCTCCTCCCCTACCGGGCCATCCCCTTCAGCCTCCAAGCTACCCTTTCCGGCCTCCGGCGGTCGGCGCGTCGAGTAACGCGCCGACCGTGGCCCTCTCCCCTCCACCGCCGTTCCCCATGCCCAGGGCCCCCGGCCCGCCTTGCACGGCGCCGCGGCGGGCATGGGGAACGACCGCTTGAAGTTCACGCTCCGCTTCTCGCGGGCCTACGTGGCGCCGCTGTGGCGCTGGTACCTCGTCGGCACGCTCGCCCTGGTGGCCACCAACTACCTGTCGGTGCAGGTGCCGATGCACATGGCCGCCGGGCTCGACCTGCTGCGCGCAGGGCAGCCCGGCGCCTCGGGCGAGGCCTACTGGATCGCGGTGCTCGGCGTGCTGGTGATCGTGGCGCGCACCTTGTCGCGGGTGTGGTTCTTCACCCCCGGCCGCATCGCCGAGTTCAACCTCCGCGGCGACTTCTTCGCGCACCTGCTCCGCTTGCAGCCCGACTTCTACGCGCGCCAGGTGACCGGCGACCTGCTCTCGCGCGCCACGAGCGACGTGACCTACGCCCGGGCCTTCGCGGGCTTCGCGCTCCTGCAGGCGGGCAACGTGGTGGGCTCGGCTGTCTTCGGCGTGGGCCAGATGCTCGCCCTCTCGCCGCAGCTCACGCTGGCCGTGGCGCTCCCCTGCGTGCTCGCCTTCGGGCTGATGCAGCTCGCCACGCGCCAGATCATGCACCTGCAACGCCAGATGCAGAAGCATCTCGGGCTGATGAGCGACGACCTGCTCGGCGCGTTCTCCGGCGTGGCCACCATCCAGGGTTTCAACGTCGAGCGCGTGTTCCAGTCGCGACTCGATGGCCGAGCCCAGGACCTGCGCCGCACCTCGCTGGCGATGACGCGCCTGCGCGCCGTGGCCTTCCCGCTACTCGGCGTGGCTGGCGGCGTCGCGACCTGGGGCGTTCTCTTCGTGGGCGGCGGCGCGGTTCGGGAGGGCACGCTCACCGCCGGCCAGCTCGCCGCCTTCATCGCGCTGGTGGCCTTCATCGTGATGCCGCTGCGCATGCTCGGGTGGCTATTGCCGGTGTTGCAGCGCTCCGAGGCCTCGCTGGAGCGTATCTACGCGGTGCTCGACGCCGAGACCCTGCGCCCCGGCGCCCTCCCCTCCCCCGCCCGGGCGCCCAGCATCGAGCTGCGGGGCCTGAGCTTCGCGTACGGGGAGCGTCCCGTGCTGCGCGATCTCTGCACCACGCTCCCGGCCGGCGCGACCGTGGGCATCTACGGTCCCGTGGGGAGCGGCAAGTCCACGCTGCTGCGCGTGCTGTCGCGGCTGGAGACCCCGGCGCGCGGCACGGTGTTCGTCGACGGCGTCGATGTCCTCGATCTCGATCTCGACGCCTACCGGGCTGCCCTCTGCGTGGTGCCCCAGGCGCCCTTCCTCTTCTCGGAGACCATCCGCGAGAACGTCGGCTTCGGCGCCCCCGACGAGCAGGTGCGCGGGGCGGTGGCCGCCGCCGCGCTCGACCCCGACGTCGCGGCCCTCCCCGACGGCCTCGGGACGGTGGTGGGCGAGCGCGGCATCGCCCTCTCCGGGGGCCAGCGCCAGCGGGTGGCGCTCGCGCGCGCGCTGTTGCGCGAGGCCCCGATCGTGCTCCTCGACGACGTGCTCTCCGCCGTCGACCACGCCACCGAGCAGGAGTTGATCGGCACCCTCCGCAGCCGCGCCGGGGCCACCCGTGTCGTGGTGTCCCACCGCCTCTCGGCGCTGGTGCACGCCGACTTCATCCTCGTGCTCGACGCCGGGAAGCTCGTCGACCAGGGCACGCACGACGAGCTGTTGTCGCGACCGGGGCCCTACCGAGAGGCATGGCTCGCGCAGCAGGTGGCGGCATGAAGGCGCAGAGCTGGTCCTGGGCCTCCCTCTGGCCCTTCATGCGCGCCGACGCGGGCTGGTTCGCGCTGGCCCTCGGCCTCACCCCGGTGATCGCGGCGATCGGCGTTGCGCAGCCGATGTTGTTGAAGCAGGCGCTCGACCGTCACGTCACCGGCGGCAGCGCCGAGGGCCTCGGGCGCGACGCGGGTCTCTACCTGGCGGCGGTGCTCGCGGCCTTCGCGGTGGAGGCGGTCTACACGGTCGTCACCGCCGTGGCCTCGGAGAACACCATCCTGCGGCTTCGGCACGCGCTGGTGAAGCACGTGCTCGGCCTCTCGCAACGATTCTTCGAGAAGCAGCCCACCGGGCAGATCATGTCGCGCGCCACCAGCGACATCGACGCGCTCAACGAGGCGCTTGCCGCCGGGTCCATCTCGCTGGTGCTCGACGTCATCACCATGCTCGGCGTGCTCGGCGGCATGTTCTGGCTCGACGCCAAGCTGGCGCTGGTGCTACTGCTCCTCGGCCCGCCGATCGCCGGGGTGATCGAGCTGGCCCGCCGTCGCATGCGCGCGCTCTTCGCCGAGATCCGCGACTCGCTCGCGGCGCTCAACGCCTTCGTGGCCGAACGCATCGCGGGGATCGAGGTGATCCAGCTCTTCGGCCTAGAAGCGCGCACGAGGAGCCGCTTCGACGATCTGAACGACCGCTACCGCCGCGCCAACGTGATGAACAACGTGTGGGACGCCTCGCTCTACGCCTTCATCGACGGCGTGGCCTCCGTTGCCGTGGCGCTCATGTTGTACTGGGGCGCCGAGCACGCCACCGACGCGATCACCGTGGGCCTCGTCGTGGCCTTCCTCGACTACATCGAGCGGCTGTTCCGGCCGCTGCGCGAGCTGTCCGGCAAGATCACCTTCCTGCAACGGGCGGCGGCCGCCCTGGAGAAGATCTTCGGGCTCCTGGCGGTGACGGATCGCATCACGCCGGGCGACTCGTCGGTGGAGAAGCCCAGCGGTCACCTCGTGATCCGCGACCTGAGCTTTCGGTACCGTCCCGACGGCCCCGACATCCTGGACGGGGTGAACCTGGAGGTGCGGCCGGGCGAGGTGGTCGCCGTGGTCGGACGTACCGGCGCCGGGAAGAGCACGCTGGTTCGCCTGCTGTCGCGCGTCCACGACGGCTACCAGGGGCACATCGAGGTCGACGGCGTGGAGCTGTCGCGACTCACGCCCGAGAGCGTGCGCCGGGCGGTGGGCTTCGTACGACAGGAAGTGCAGTTGTTTCGCGACACGTTGAGCTTCAACATCACGCTCGGTGACGAGAAGCTCGACCCGGCGCGGCTCGCGGCGGCCATCGCCCAGTCAGGCGCAGACCGCATCGTGTCGCGACTACCGCTCGGCCTCGACCAGCCGCTGCGCGAGCGCGGCGCCGACGTGTCGGCCGGCGAGGCGCAGATCATTTCGCTGGCGCGCACGCTTGCCCGCGACCCGGCGATCGTCATCCTCGACGAGGCCACCGCCAGCGTCGATCCCGCCTCGGAGAAGCTGCTCCAGGAGGCCATCGACCGGCTCTTCGCCAACCGCACCTGCCTGGTCATCGCCCATCGCCTCTCCACCATCACCCGCGCCCACCGCATCGTGGTGCTCGACGCCGGGCGCGTGGTGGAGGTGGGCACGCACGCGGAGCTGGTCGCCCTCGACGGCGCCTATGGCCGGCTCTACCGCGAGGGCCAGGCCGCCACCGGGACACAGCAGACAGCCTAGAGCAGGTCCTGGATGGCCCGCACGTCGTTGGCGGCGCTCGCGGCCACGGCGCGGCTGATGATGCCCGCCTCGAGCAACTGCCGGAGGTGATCCTCGAGGCGCTGCATGCCCATGGCCCGCGAGGTGGCCATCACGTTCTGCACCTGGTGGTACTTCTCCTCGCGGATCTGGTTGCGCACCGCGTCGGTACACACGAGCACCTCGGTGACGAGCGCGCGCCCCCGGCCGTCGGCGCGCGGCAAGAGGCGCTGGGCGATCACCGCCGTGAGCACCGAGGCGAGCTGGGTCTTCACCTGGTCTTGCTGCGCGGCCGGGAAAACGTCGATGATGCGCGAGAGCGTCCCCACCGCGCTCGGGGTGTGGAGCGTCGCGAGCACGAGGTGACCGGTCTCGGCGGCGGTGAGCGCGGTGGCGATCGTCTCCAGGTCGCGCATCTCGCCCACGCAGATGACGTCGGGGTCCTCGCGGAGCGCGTGGCGGAGCGCGTCGGCGAAGGTCTTGGTGTCGCGTCCCACCTCGAGCTGGACCACCGCCCCCTGGCCATGCGGGTGGCGGTATTCCACCGGGTCTTCGATGGTGACGATCTTCACCTTGCGACGCTGGTTGATGTGGTCGACCAGGGCGTTGAAGGTGGTGGTCTTTCCCTGCCCCGTGGGCCCGGTGATGAGGATGAGCCCGGTGTCGCGCAGGGCCAGGTCCTTGAGCACCGGCGGCACGCCGAGCTCGTCGGGCGTGCGCACCCGGCGCGGCGTCACGCGGATGGCCGCCTCGGCCACGCCCTCGCGCAGGTGTACCGACACGCGAAAGTGACCAAGCGGCGCTTGCGTGCGCGGGTCTTCGAACTCCAGCGACACCGAGGCCTGCCACTCTCGATCGAGCGTCTCCGCGTGGTGGTGGGGCAACATCGCGCGCACGATCCGGTCGCAACTCTGGGCGTCGAGGACAGGGCGCTCCAACTTGATCAGGCTGCCGTGTACGCGCGCCATCGGCGGCGCCCCGGCCACGAGGTGGAGGTCGCTCCCGCCACGCGCCAGCACCTCCGCCAGCATGTCGATGACTTCCATGCCCTCAAGGTAGCTCGTGCGCGCGCTACGATGTGCAAATGCGATCATCCCTGCTGCTCCTCGCCGCCTGTGGCGAGGCCATACAAAGCGGCGTTATCCTTCCCGACCTGGGCGACGAGTGCGGCGCCGAAGGCTGCACCTACCCGAACGTGTGCAGTCACGACGGGACCTGCGTGGAGCCCGGGAGCGCGGGCGCTGCCATCGAGGGCGACGACTGCTCGGCCACCGAGGAGTGTGCCTACGGCCTGTTGTGCTCGGGCCAGAACCTGTGCGTGGAGAGCGGCGCGGAGGGCACGCGCGCCGACGGCGAGGCCTGCGGCGGCGATGACGACTGCCTCGCCGGCTACGCCTGCCAGGACGGCGAGTGCGTGGACCTCGAGATTCCCTACTGGGAGGGCGGCCCGTGCCCCGACGACGACGACGACGGCGACTTCAAGGTGCTCTACCAGGTGCCCGACCTCCCCACCTCGGAGCCGCTGGATTTCTTCTCGATGCCCTTCCCGCACGATCTCCGGCTCGGATCGGGCGGCACCCCCGTGCTCGACGGCTTTCCCGCGCCCGGCGACGAGCTCGCGCCCGGGGTGGACAAGCTGCTCAACCTCGTGGAGGGCCACTACGGCTGGGGCCTCGACCCGGTGGTGTACTTCCGCTTCAACCGGGCGCAGGACGTCGGCACGCTGTCGGTGCTCAGCAGCAAGGC
>Ga0194131_10005995_pt1 | contig 17139 bp, 11 predicted proteins | sample TA2KigO120mmetaG_FD_148631 | JGI IMG/M metagenome (GOLD analysis project Ga0194131, IMG submission 148631) | Freshwater microbial communities from Lake Tanganyika, Tanzania - TA2015053 Kigoma Offshore 120m | ecosystem: Environmental > Aquatic > Freshwater > Lake | place: Tanzania: Lake... | reverse complement strand
TGGCATCCGATTGGGCTGTGAGGAGCGCGGCGTTCACGCCGCAGAGAGCAAGGAAGGCTGGGAGGGTGGCGGATTATTCGATGCGCTCCTGTCAGACTCACGTTTCTGCGGCATGAATGCCGCGCTCCCGTGCTACGCAGGCGCTGCTCCAAGGCCATTCGCTGGCGGCCTTCACCAGGCAGGCTTTCATGGGATTCGCTTCCACGTAGCGCACGGCTTGGCGCAGGTGGGCCTCGTCGCGGATGAGGGTGTCGAAGTAGTCGGTCTGCCAGAAGGGGCCGTTGCGACCGAGCAGCTTGTTGGCGGCGCGGGCGGACTTGCCTTTCCAGAGGTTCAGCAGCTTGGCGAGTGGAAGGTCGAGGATGTCCACGACGAGGTGAACGTGGTTGGGCATGATGACCCAGGCGCGGAGGTGGTAGTCGGTGGTGTTCCTGGCGAGGAGTGCGCTCTTGACGGGGTCGGCGATGGAGGGGCGGTTCAACCAGCATTCGCCGTGGCCGCGGTCGAGCCAGGCTTCGAGCTTGCGGCGGCGGGCTGATGTGTCTGGTTCGTTGAGGTAAGGCTCCCACTCGGTGCGGCGGGTGACGGGGAAGGAATCGTCCAGCATGAAGGTGACGAGCTGGGTGACGTGAGGGGCGTCGAAGTGTGGCAGGTAGCCGCGCTCGTGCCAGCCTCGGAAGCCGCGTTTGAGTTCGTCCGGGGTGGGACGCCAGTGCCATTCGCGCTTGACCTCGATGAGTTTGAGGAGGCCGGGATTGTGGGGCGGACCGGGCGGGGTAGGTGGCGCGGGCATGAGTGGATGGCAGCAGGTGGTGCGCGAGGACTCAAGCCGCGAGTGGAGCGCGGCATTCATGCCGCAGAGAGGTGAGGAGGAGGGAAGTTGTGGGGATTTATTGAGGCGTTGTCGGCGCGCGGCGTTCGGAGGAGCGCGGCGTTTACGCCGCAGGGAGGTGCGGAGGAGATGGGCGGTGGTGGTTTTCGAGGGCGTGGGGAGGGCGGGCGTTTCTGCGGCATGAATGCCGCGCTCCGCCTCGCCTGCTCCGCTCTTTGCCGTTTCAGCTCACTGACCTGGGGGCAGGACGGACCGGAAGCCCACATCGTAGCCGCGGTGGTCCGGGTCGTCGTACTCGCGGGACGCCGTCCGGCAGAGGCTGGCGTCGAAACTCCAACCGCCCCCGCGAATCACGCGGAGTAAGCCCAATGTTGGGCCAACGGGATCCGAGCTTGGTGAGGCACTGTAATACGAACTGCCATACCAATCCCAACACCACTGCCACACGTTCCCCGCCATGTCGTAAAGCCCATACCCATTCGCCGCAAAACTCCCCACCGGACTCGTGTAGGGATAACCGCCACCCTGATAGGCAGGGTGATAGCCTTTGGGAGAAAGGTCATAGCTGTAGCCTCCAGCCGAGGCCGGCCGAGCATAATAGTTCGCCTGCCCCTGCGAGATGGTGTTGCCCCAAGGGAAGCGTTGTCCGCTTAACCCGCCCCGCGCCGCCTTCTCCCACTCCGCCTCCGTCGGCAGCCGATACCCCGCGTTCCACTTTACCCCGCTGCTGTTCGGAGGTAAGCCGGGTGAAGGTAAGCCTGGTACGTGCACCATCCCGCTGCGATACACCTGCGTCTGCCCAATGTCCGTGTAGTAGGCCGGCGTCCGGCCTTCCTTCTGCGAACGCGCATTGCACCACTTCACTGCATCATACCACGTCACGGTATGCACCGGATGATTCGCCGCCTTGCCCTGCGCCCCATACTCAAAGCCGTAGCCATTGGCGATGGCCCACGCATACACCTCATCCCACAGCGCCTTCGTCACCGCCGTCTTGTCTATGTAAAAGGCGGACACGAAAACCGTGTGGACGGGAAGATTATCGAAGTATCCACCGCCAGCCGAGTCGCCCATCGCAAACGCCCCGGCGGGAATCAGCGCCATGCCGGTGGGGGCGGGAGCTTGGATGACCAACGCCGCCGGCACGCTCACCTTCGTGCCCTTGGCATTCTTCACCTCCACGGTGTAGCTCCCCGCATCGTAGCCCTTCGCGTGGTGAATCCGTAGAGTCGCCGTCCGCGAGCCGGAGCGCAGGATGTCATCGGTGAGGTAAAAGCCATTCCGCAGCCAGCGATACTCCAGCGGGGCGGCCCCCTTGGCTTCCACGTAGAACGTCACCGGTCTGTTGCTCGGCACGGAGACAGACTGCGGCTGGAGCGTGATGCTCGGGGCCAGCGTGGAACCGTTCGTGTGCCACAGCAGCGTCTGCGGGATGAGGTCGAAGGTGTGGCTGGGCTGCTCACCCCACGCCTCGTCCCACACCTTGAGATTCAGACCGACGGTGCTGGTCAGCCCACCGTAGAGGGAGAGGTCAAAACTCGCCTCCCCGGCGTTCACCTGTGCGTTTCCGGCCAGTTCCAGGTAAGGCTGCAAGTCACCGACCACACCCGCCGCGCTGTAGAGAAACACCGTCACCTTGGGCTGGAGCCAGACCTTCGCATTCGCCGTCACCTCGGCCGAGAACGCGGGAGTGGTGAAGCTGTAGCTGGGGGCGGGACTCGCGAAGGGCGTGCTCCACCCCTCGGCATCACTCCATCGCCGGCCCACGAGGATTTCCTTCGTGCCGACAATGCCCGTGGTGAGGCTGTCCGCCGCCGTGGAACTCGCGCTGTAACCGGCCTCCAGCTCATACACCACATCCACCCATACCGGCACCGGGCCTATCGGGGTGATGATAGCTGTGCCATAGCGCCGCATGATGGGCGTGATGACCGCGCGGCTGCCGCTGAGGGTCACGGTGCTGCTGAGGGTCACGCGGGCCTGGAGATTCGCCGTCACCGTGCCGGAGAGAAGGGTTTCAAACTCCCGCAGCCGGAAGTCGCGGATGTTCACGCCGAGGTCCAGCTTTCCATTCCAATCGAACGCGCTGCCGGGGAGCAGTTCCACCGTCAACCCGCCTCCCGAATAGACCGTCTGCGCGAGGTCGTGGTGGTAACTGAGCGGCAGACCGGCGTTGAGCACGGCCGCTGGTGCGGTGGCATTCGTCGTGATTTCTGTGAAACCCTGGGAGACGAGGCTGCCGTCCTTCAGCAACTCCGCCAGTTTGGCCGGGCGGAAGCTGACGACGACGGTGTTGCTGACGGCGTATTCCGTGAAGTTGGTGACGACGACGGTGTAGCCAGATTGCAGGCTGGAGTTGACCAGTATCATGCCGTTGGTGACGCCGGAGGAAGCGCCCGTGTAGGTGTAGGTGAGGGTGTTGGCGTTCGACGAGACGAAGGTGAGCGCGGGGCCGGCCTGCGGGACGAGGGCTTGCGCGGCCCGGGCGGCGGGCGTGGTGCCGCCGCCGATGAAGACAAGGTTCGTGCTGGCAACGGGTGGCAGTTCGAGCTGGAAAGACCATGTGAAGTTCGTGGTCTGGTTGCCCAGCGTGTCCGTGGCGGACAGACGGGCGATCACAGTGTCGCCCGCTGCGCCGATGGTTTCGGTGTTCGTCGGCGTGTAGGTGAGCAGGCCGTTGGTGAACGAGAGGCGCGCGTCGGTGAGCGTCAGCGGGCCGTTGGTGGCAGTGGGGTTACTGAGGGTGAGCGCAAGGGTGTTGGTGGCGATGCCGGTGTCGTCCCGCAGCCAGGCCCGCAGCGTGACGGAACGGCTGACGGCGATGCCGCCTGCGGCTGGCTCGGTGCGGAAGACCTCGGGGCCTTCCGTGTCCACGGCGACGACGCGGAAGAAGCGGGCGAAGGCGTCGGTGGCGATGGTTTGGGAAAGGGCGTTGCTGGTGGCGGTGAGCGTGCCGGGGCCGGGCAGGGCATTCAGCCACGGGGCGGTGAGGTTGGTCGTGGCCTGCAAACGGTAGGTGCGCCCCGGCGTGGCGTTCCAAAGGGTTTGCACGGCGTTGGTGCCGGGGCGAATGGTGGTGTCCACGAGCTGCTCGGCGGAGCGGGCAGCGGGCAGGCAGGCGAGGAGGGCAAGGCCGCAGAGGAGTGGGAGGTGCTTCATGGCTGAAAGCAAGTTGTCGTAGGATGCCGATGGCGGGGGCTTTGACAAGCTCGCAGCCAACGAGCCGGATGTGCGAGGAGCGCGGCACTCATGCCGCAGCCGCGTGGAAGGGAGGAGGGCGTCGGGATGGACTGAGGCGCAGTCGGCGGAGGGACGTTTCTGCGGCATGAATGCCGCGCTCCATTGGCGGGACGTGCGCGTCAACGCCGCTGGTTGTAAGCGGCACTTGAGTAACGCTCCTTCGCCAGCACCGTCACCCGGTCCTGCAACTCGGGTGCCACCTTCCACTCGGCGAGACGGGCGCTTCCGGCTTCAACCGAAACCATCGCTGCCTCCCAGCCCTTGCGCTCCAAACCCATCGGCGGCGGCTGCACGGAGCCTTGGATGAGCAAGCCCAGCTTATTCCGCCGCTGTGCTGCGCCGGCAATTTTGCGGCCCTGCCAGAGCACGTCGAATTTCTCCCAGCCTACGAAGCATTGTCCCGGCGCGGTCTTGCGGCAGCAGTTGGCCAGCTCCGTCGCCACGCCGAGACGGGCGAGGGCGGCGCGAATCCACTCGTGCATCCGGCGGTAGCTGTCCACGGCGTTGAGCGCGTGCCACGGGTGCGTCGGCGGAATCACTACGCTGTAAGTCCAGTCTGCGTCGTGTGGGACGAGGCCACCAGCGGTCGGGCGACGGATGAGCGGGCGCAGCTGGGTGGCGCGCGCAATCTCCGCGTAACGCTGAAAGTAACCAAAGGTGGCGGCTGGTTCTACCCACGAGAAGAAGCGCAGCACAGGCCGGCCGAGGCTGGCGACGGCTTCCAGCAAGGCTTCGTCCAATGCCATGTTGAAGGCAGGGGCGCAGGGACCGGAGTTGAGGAGGAGCCACTCATCGGATAACAGCCGACGCGAGGAGGCTGTATCCTCAAATGCGCAGGGCGGTGTGCAGAATGCGGAGTCCAATTTAAGTCTCCTTAAGTCGGCTATCACCGGGTTGTCTTAGGTAGCGCATCCACCAGCACGGGGCCGGCCTGCGGTTGCTCGGCCTTATAATTGAAACCGAGCAACGCGGCAGCGGTGGACGCAATTTGATTTTGCGTCACCGTCGGCACGTTTGTGCGCTCACCCAGCGCGGGTGTGTCGGGGCCGAGCACGCCCAACCAGATGTAACGTGAGTCACCGATGCTTTGACCGTGGCTTTTCCACGACGCATTGCTCGTGCCACGTCCGTGGTCGGTCACGAGCAGGAGCGACGTGTGACCCCGCATTTCCGGGTCAGCCTGCGCGGCTTCCCAAAGCTGGCGCACGAAGTCGTCGAAATGCTGAACGCTGTGGAGATAGTAGTCGTAACGGCCTTCGTGCGCCCACTCGTCCGGCTCGCCGTAGCCGACATACATGAGACGGGGCTTCTTGGTCTTGAAATGCTCCAGCGCGGCGGCATGGATAAAGGTGTCGTAAGTCATCAGCGTGCCCCACGTTGGCGTGTGGTCAGCGATTAGCTTCTCCAACATGGCCCAGTGCGCATTGAGCTTTGGGTCGGTCTTCTCAAAGCCAGTCCAGACGGGAATTTGGCTGCGCTCGCGGTTGATAATGTAGGGAATCACGTCCCAGTTGCCGAAGGCCGCGACGCGTCCAGCGAAGGCGGGCTTTTGGTTCAACCACTCCAGCACCGTCACGTTGGCGTTGGGCTTCTTGGCATTACTGTCAATGCGCGGGTCGGAAAAGCCGCAGAGAATCTCGCTGTAGCCGGGGTAGGAGAAGTTCTTGCCGTTGGTGACATGCGCGGTGCTGCCCTTATGCTGGTTGCCATAGAGCTGGCCTTGCTTGGCAAGCGTGCCCCAGAAGAAGGGCATTAACGTCTCGCGCCGCGCCTCGGGCGTGTCGCGCCAGTAGGCTTTGCGGAGGTCGTTGGTCTTCGTGACGCCGCCGTGCTCTTTGCTGATGAGTTGCTCCTCCGCGCCAGTGAAAACTTCCTGCCAGCGCACGCCATCAGCCATGACGAGGAGGACGTGGCGCGTCTGAAGCGCGGGGGCGGCCGTAGCGCAGAGAATAAAGAACAACGCAGGAAGCAAGGTAAGCCGTGAATAAACCTTTGGAACTGTTCGCTGAACGAGCGGCGCATGAAACTGGCTTGAACCGGTTGCTGATACAAGAGCTGAGGTTGAATTCATATGGTCATTTCATAGCCGGTAAGTCCAGGGGACGCGCCCCGGCGGGGACCTGCTCGATAAACTGATTGAGCGCCTGCGCCTGCTTTGTCTCGCCGCCGGTCGTGAGGAAAAACCATTCGTCGCGCAAGCCAGCGTTGATAGTTTCTTTTGCCTCGGTCTTTGCGTTCGATGCGGTGAAGCGTGCCTTCGCAAGCGGTTGCCAATCGTTGGTAAGCGTCCGAACCCAGCCGTGGCCGAAGCGCGCGCTGCGCACCTCGGTGGCGCTCCGCGTGTCGCGGCGAAAGTCCTCGACGAATGAGTAAAGTCCGCGCAGCGGTTTGCCCCCGGTCTTTGTGCGGAAGGTCACAAGTTTTTTCCATGTGCGTTTCTCGTTCATGTAAAACCAACCGGTGTAAGCCGTCTTATCGCCTTCCACCTTCGCCTCGACGAAAAAACGGTTGGTTTCGCCAACCGTCCACACGTGCGGAAACATACTCTTGCCACCGGTGCCTTCGCCACCGAAACGGCTCACTTTCACTCCCTCGCCCTCAAAGAGCACTTCTACACGCTGCTCCAGCGGAACAGCTTTCGCATCGTCACCTTTAGTCGGATCCCACACGGAGAAAATGACAACCTTATCGTTAGGGTTGCGGATTTGCTGAATGCCGAAGTAACCGGTGTTCCAGCCGCACGCCATGAAGTAACTGCCGTTGACTGATTGATCCACGACAACCTCATTGTAAAATGCGAGCGCATCCGGTGCGGGGAAGCCAAGGTGAATGGAGCGGGCGGCGCGTGGCATTTCAACATCAGCAGTGGCAGCGACCACGCACGAGAGCATCAGTAAGAGCGCAGTTATAAAAGTGGATTTCATGGGTTAGTTGTAGCGGTCGGGGGAGAGCAGGCTAAGCTCAAATTCTGGTAGCTCATCAGAGAGGATTTGCGCCATAAGACGCCCGGTGATGGGGGCGAGGCTCAGGCCCATCATCGCGTGGCCGGCGGCGAAGGAGAGGTTCGCAAATTTCGCTGTCCGCCCGATATAGGGCAGACCGTCTGGGGAGCAGGGACGCAGGCCGCGCCACGGCTGGATGCCGTCGAAGTCCAACTCCTTGAACGCAGGGAAATACTTCAGCGCAGACTTGATGATGCCGCGCACGCGCACAGGGTTGATGTCTTCGTTGAGGCCGGCGATTTCCATCGTGCCGCCGATGCGGAGTGCGCCGCCCATCGGCGTGACGGCGAGGCGGGCCTCGGTGCAAATGGAGCAAAGCTGTGGAAGTTGTGGGGGCTTGGGCAGCGTGAGGCTGTAACCCTTGCCGGCTTGGATTGGCAGGTGTAATCCAAGCTCATCTGCCAGTAACGGCGACCATGCGCCGCCGCAAAGCACAACTTCGTCCGCCGTAAATTCCCCGTGCGTAGTGCGAACGGCTTTAAGCTGCTTCCCTTCGCGAGCGAAGCCGGTCACCTCGGTGTTCCACTTGAAGCGGACGCCAGCGGCCTCGCATTGCGCGCGGAGCGCGGCCATGAAGCGGCCAGGCGTGAGGTGTGCGTCCTTGGGGAAAAGCACGGCACCGGCGATGTCCATGGTGATGTCGGGGTCTAGAGCGGCGGCGGCTTTCGCGTCGAGGACCTGTGCGGGGACGCCCAGCGCGTTAGCACGGGCGGCGAACTTGGCCTCGTCGTCCAGCCCGTGCTGAGTTTTGCAAAGCATGAGCAAGCCACGCTTGGTGAGGCCAAAGTCGTTGCCCCACATCCCGGCTAACTCCTCAAAACACGCGCGGCTGGCAAAACTTAAGTCCCGCAATAATGGAGCGGCCTGGGCGACGCGCGCAGCACTGGCGGCCTGCCAGAACTTGAATCCCCAATCGAATAGCCCGAAATCAAGACGGGGCTTGATATAGAAAGGCGATTCCGCATTCCACATCCACTTCAGCCCGAGCGCGACCATGCCGGGTGCGGCAAGCGGAATGAAATGGCTGGGCACGATCATCCCCGAGTTGCCGAAAGAGCAACCATCGCGAGCCGGGCCTTCGCGGTCCAGTAGTGTAACCTGATGCCCGCGTCGCGCACAGTAATGAGCGGTAGTTAGCCCGATGACGCCGGAGCCAATGATGACGATGTGCTTCGACATGGGACGAAATCGAGCAGATCAAATTACCGAATCCCCCAACAGAAGGAGTCTTTGTCATCGAGCAGAAGAGTGGACTCGGCGGTGACGGAGGCGGTGCCAGTGATGACGGGTGCAATTTCGCCCTTCGCGCGGTCGAGCCAATGGAAGCGGCCAGTGAACTTTGTGCCGAGGATGCTTTCCTGAATCCAGTCCGCTCCCTCGGCGAGCTTTCCGTCGGCGGCGAGGCAAGCGAGCTTCGCGCTTGTGCCAGTGCCACAGGGGGAGCGGTCATAAGCTTTGCCGGGGCAGAGGACGAAGCTGCGTGAGTCGCCGCCGGACTGCGGCGGGCCGAACAACTCAACGTGGTCCACCTCGGGATAGCCTTGCGCGTTCACGGCTTGGCGGATGCGCCAGCTCGCGTCCGTAAGTTGCTCGACATTTTTTAGGTCGAGGGCAAGACCGTGGTTTTCGACGAGGAGGAACCAGTTACCGCCCCAAGCTAAATCGCCGGAAATCTTGCCAAGGCCAGTGACTTCAATCGTCGCGCCCCTGACCTTGCGCCAGCTTGTAACATTGGCCACGGACACTGAGCCGTCCACGTGCAAGGTCGCAGTCACGACACCCACGCAGGTCTCAATGCGGTGCTCACCCGGGCTGATGCGCCCGAGGTGCGCGAGGGTGACGATGAGACCGATGGTGCCGTGGCCGCACATGGCGAGGACGCCGACGTTGTTGAAGAAGATGACGCCCGTGATGCAGGACTTGTCGGCGGGCGGGCAGAGGAGCGCACCCACCAGCACATCGGAGCCGCGCGGTTCATTGACGACGGCGGAGCGGAACTTGTCGTGGTGATCGCGGAAAATTCTCAGTTGGTTCGCGACGCTGCCGCCGCCGAGGTCGGGGCCGCCACTGATGACAACACGCGTCGGCTCGCCACCGGTGTGGGAGTCAATGACTTGGATGCGCTTCATCGTTTGCCGGGCTTTTGGATCAAGGCGAGGATGTCGCGCGCGCTTACGGCCTCATGCAGCGTGATGAGCGTCCGCTCGGCCTTAAAGGCAGGAGCCTCACCGGCCTTTGGTGCAGGCGCGCTAGGCAAGGTAGTGATGGTGGTTACGTGACCGATGGCGTTGCCAAACTCGTCCAGCACGGCTGAACCACTGGAGCCAGGAGCCCAGTCGGTGGTGACGTTGAGGCGCGTAACGGGCGGAAGATTTGTGCTGCCGGAGTTGCGAGCGAGGAAGCGGTTCACAATGCCATCGCTGAAGTAACCGCGCTGTCCGAGCGGGTCGCTGAAGCAAAAGGCGCGGTCACCGGGCGTGATGTCGGTGGCCAGCGGTAACGGCTTTAAGTCGCGCGCATTGATGCGGAGGATGCAGGCGTCTGTGCGGGCGTCGGCAGCGAGGATTTCAAGGACGGGAAACACATTGCCGGCTTCGTCGGCGGCGACTAGCGAGCCCTCCTTAAAGTTCGCGGGTCGCTTGATGACATGCTGGCAAGTGGCGACCGCGCCATCCTTCGTAAGCGCGTAACCACCGGCGAGATCAAGATGCCAGTTGCTGCAACGGGTGCAGAGGAAGCTCCAGCCCACGCGAATGTGCGCGTCGCGGGCAGCAGCCCAAAGCTCGCGTCCCGTGAGGCGAGATTTACGCGGGGCGGGCAGCGTGAGCACGCAGTTCGAGCGCGCTAGTTGGCCGATGAGCGTGGCCTCAGGCACGAATACTCCAGCCTCTCGGAGCTTCCCAGCCGCAGCGATAAGGGCGTCTCTCTCGCGCGCATCAGTAGCGTGCAGTGGCACATTCGGGGCCTGCGCGTGGGCGTATGGAGCGCTGAGCAGCGTGAGCACGATGTAAAAGCTTGGAAGTTTCATAGATTTTGGCGCGCGATGGATCTCCTGATGATGGTTACTGGCGGCGTTTCGGAAGCTTGGGGCGCTGGGTGATTGCGCCACGGATAATTTTCAGCACGGCTTTCCGCTCATCGCCGGCGATGGGCAGGCGCGGGGCGCGCACCCACTCGACGCCGAGGCCCGTCTCCTGTTCGCAAAGCTTGATGTATTGAATGAAGTGGACGTGCGTATCGAGTTTGAGCAGCGGTTGGAACCAGCGGTAAAGCGCGCGCGCCTCGTCCCAACGGCCGGCGCGAGTGAGGTCCCACAGGCACTGGTTTTCAGCGGGGAAGGCAATGCCCGTGCCCGCCACCCAGCCGTCAATGCCGAGGATCGCAGCTTCGAGCAACAAGTCGTCCACGCCGGTGAAGAGTGCGTAGCGGTTGCCAACGGCGTTGCGCACTTCAGTGATGCGGCGCGGGTCGCCGGAGCTTTCCTTGATGGCGACGAAGCGCGGTTCGTCCGCCAATTCGGCGAAGAGCGTGGGGGTAATATCATTCGCGTAACTGAGGGGGTTGTTATAAATCATGATGGGCAACCCGCCGTCCCTCGCCACGGTGCGAAGGTAATTCATGCTCTCGCGGGGGTCGCCTTTGTAACTCATGGGCGGCATGAGCATCACACCCGCCGCGCCGAGCTGAGCCACATCGCGCACGTAACGAACGGCGGCACGAGTGGAGGACTCCGCCACCCCGCTCAGAACCGGCACCCGCCCGCGCGCGGCCTCGAGGGCGCAGCGCACGACAGCGCGCTTCTCGTCGGGATCGAGCGTTTGATTCTCACCAAGCGAGCCACACACGATGAGTCCGCTGACACCGCTTTGGATCAGCACCTCAAAGTGCTGCGCCGTGGCAGGGAGATCGAGGGATTGGTCTTTCTTGAGTTGAGTTGTGCAGGCGGGAAAGACACCGGTCCAGTGAGGTTTCATGGTTGGTTGATAGCAGCCGTCGTGAGAAAACTCGCGATTCGGATAAGTGTTAAGTAAATTTTTGCTCAGTCCGCAAATTGGCTAGCGCGTTGCTCATCGCCGCACAAGGTTTTCGATGAAGAATTCCATCATGCGGTCGCGATTGATGCTCACATGGCCGAGGTCGGGGCCTACCTGAACCTCGAAGCTCTTGCCCGCGCGTTGAAGGGCGGCAATGAGCTGCATGGTGTTGTTCGGATGCACATTGTCGTCTGCCGTTCCGTAAAAAAGCATCAACCGCCCCTTCAAGTTCCGCACGTAAGTCATGATGGCCGCCGCATCGTAGGCAGCCTTTGCCTCTTGCGGAATCCACATATACCGTTCGGCGTAGATGCTGTCGTAGTTGCGATAGTCGGTGACCGCCGACGAACTGCACGCCGCGTGGAACACCTCCGGATGCCGCAACAGTGCGGTGGCGGAGACGGTGCCGCCGTAGGACGAGCCAAAGATGCCGACGCGGCTGCGATCAACATAGGGCCGCGACCAAAGCGACTTTACACCAGCGGCCTGGTCGTCCACTTCTACGAGGCCGAGCTTCTGGTAAATGGCATCAAGGAACTGCTTTCCGCGCCCGCTGGCACTGCGCGAGTCGAAGGTCGCGACGAGAAAGCCAAACTCCGTGAGCGGGTGTGGCAGTGTGAAAGTCTCCCGCGCGCCGACCGTTTCCGGCCCGGCATACACACTGACGAGCAGCGGGTATTTACGGCTCGCACGGAAATTTGACGGGAAGTGCAGCATACCGAAGAGTTCGGTGACCCCGTCCGCCGCCTTAAAGCGAAGCAACTCGACGGGCTTGAGCCCAAGCTGCTTGGCGCGGGTCAAGTCGCTCGCGGCCAAGCGCCCGAAAATGGTGCCGTCCGCCGCGCGCAGCCAGCTCGTGGGCGGTTGGTTGTGGGTTTGCTCGATGTCCACGAAGTGCTCTCCGTCCGGTGCGAAGTCCACCGTGTGATGGAATGCAGGGTCGGTCAGGCGCGTGTCATCGGTGCCGTCGAGACGCACGCGATGGAGCTGCAACTTCATCGGATTATCGCCGCTGCGCGCGAGGTAGTGCAGCCGCCCGGCATCCTCATCCACGCGCACGATGCCGGCGACTTCGAACTCGTGTCGCGTGAGCGTGGTCAGCAACCTTCCGCCGCGGTCGTAGAGGTAATAGTTCCGCCAGCCCGTGCGGTCGGAGGACCAGATGAAGCGCTGGCCGTCCTTGAGCCAGCGAATCGTCGGTAAGTTTTCTGTCCAGCTGGCGGGCCATTCCTCGCGGACGATGACGCGGCACTTTCCGGTTTCTGGATTTGCGGCGCAGAACTCCAAAATGTTCTGTCGCCGATTGGTGCGGTGGAAGAGCAGTTCCTTGCCATCGCTTGTCCACGAGACGCCATAGACGTAGTGGCCGACGACGGCGTTGTCGAACGGGCGGCCGTCGCGCACATCCACGCGCACGGTGCGTTTCGTCGCGAGATGGTAGATGAGCAGGTCCACCACGGGGTTCGTGCCGCCGGCCTTCACGTAGGGCTCCACGTCCGCTGTGCTCAGGATTTTCGTTTGGCCCAGTTGCAGGTGGAAGTCCGGCACCTGACTCTCATCGAAGCGATAGAACGCCAGCTTCCGGCTGTCGCCCGACCACCACATCGCGGTCTTCTGAAAGAGTTCTTCGCCATAAACCCAACTCGCCGTGCCGGACTTGATGCGATTCTGCGCGTTGCCGTCCGTGGTGACGGCAAAAGCGTTTGCGCCGTTCGTGTCACCAAGCCAGAGGTTCCGGTCCCGGTAAAACGCCTTATGCTTTCCGTCCGGCGAAACTGCGGCGGTAAATTGCCTTCCGCGCAGGGGATTTTCGGTATTCGTCCGCTTCGGTGCTTTCGGGGCAGTTCCCTTGGCGGCCGGCGGCGCGGGCGGCGGCAGTTCCGACCGTTCGCCAGTGACCAAGTCATGCCGGTAACGTTTGCCGGCGTGCGAGAACTCAAGCGCTTTGCCGCCGTCCTTCCACGTCACCGTCACCGCGCCGGACGTGTAGGCATTCGTCGCCGCGCGGCTGGTCTTGGTGAACTGCTCATAACCCGGCATCGCTTTGAGCCGGTCCTGGGCGCGGGCGCAGAACGGCGCGGTGACGAGCCACGGAACCAGCAGGCAGCTGAGCCGGGCGGTGTGCTTCATGCGGCGAGAGGCGGGCGATGCATGGCCGCGAGGTTGCTTGATTCGGCGGCTCCAAGCAAACGTGAAGCGGAACGCAGCCTCATCGCGGTCCAGTCCGCTGTTCACCCGCCCGCGCGCCGAGGTTGCCGTAGCGGTGGTAGTCGCAGCTCATGCTCTGCTCGCGCAGATACCAGAGCAGCTCGATGCGGCCCTCGGCCAGCACCGGCGTGTCCGCGAGGTAAAGGCCCGTCTCCGCGGCGGCGGCACGGATCTCCTCCGGCACGCGGTCCGGCGCGGCGAAACGAACGCGGTCGGTCTGGTGGGCGCGGATGGCGGCGGCGAGTTGCGCATCCGACTCCTCGACGAACTCAATGCCGCCCGCCCAGTCTTCGGTCAGTTCGTGAAGCAACTGGATGCGCGCCGTCGTGAACGGCTCCGCGTGGCTCACGGTGACGCGACAGCCCGCGATGCGCGCCGCGCTCACGCGCGCGAGGTTCTCAAAGAATGTGTCCTTTGGCATGACGCGCACGCGCAGTTCCGCCACGGGCAGGTAGCGGCGGAAGTTGTCCTGACCCAGCAGCCGGAAGTGGTCGTGTATGTGGCCAAACTCAGCGTGGAAGTTCCGGGCATAACTGCCGATGGCGGCAAGCAGGTGCCGCACTTCCGCCGGCGAAACGCGGTCTGGGCTCAAGCCGTGCAGGCTCTCGATCAAGTCGGGCAGCAGCGGGTCAGCATGTGGGGAGACACCTTCCGGCAGGCCGGTCTCGGTGAACTTCATGAACTGCGCCACGTAGTTTGGCCCGCCCGCCTTCAGGCCGGGGCCGAAGCTCGACTTGCCCATGCCGCCGAACGGCTGGCGCAGCACGATGGCTCCGGTAGTCGGGCGGTTGAGATAGAGGTTGCCTGCGTGGATGCCGGCTTTCCACTCGGCCTGTTCGCGATCGTCGAGGCTTGCGAGGCCGCTGGTCAGGCCGTAGCCCGTCTGGTTCACGAGCGCGATGGCCTCGTGCAGTCGCTCGAAGCGCATCACGCCCAGCACCGGCCCAAAGAACTCCGTGCGGTGCGTGTAACTGCCGGGCTGCACTCCGTATTTGATGCCGGGCGACCAGAGGTGCGGATTGTCGCCGACCTGGCGCGGCATGAGCGCCCAGCTTTCGCCCGGCTCCAGCATTTTGAGCGCGTTCTCTAAATCACCCGACGGCGGTCGGATAAGTGGGCCGATGCGCGTCGGCAATTCCCACGCGCTGCCGACCGGCAGGCTCTTCACGGCGTCGCAGAGCATCCGTTTGAACGCCGGGTCGTCGTAAACTTCCGCCTCCAGCAGCAGCAGCGAGGTGGCGGCACACTTCTGCCCGCTGTGACTGAACGCGCTGTGGACGATGTGCTTGATGGCCAGTTCGCGGTCGCTCAACGCGGTGACAATGGTGGCGTTTTTGCCGCCGGTCTCGGCGAAGAGGTGCAGACCGGGCCGCGCCTTAAGCATCCGCAGCGCAGTGTCGGTGCCGCCGGTGAGAATGACCGCGTCCACATCGTGATGCGAGACGAGCCGCGCCCCCGCGCCGCTGCCGGGGCTGGGGACGAATTGCAGCGCGGCCTGCGGCACGCCCGCACGCCAGAAGCACTGACACAACTCCCACGCGACGAGCACGGTGTCGGACGCGGGCTTGAGAATAACCGTGTTGCCCGCCGCGAGCGCCGCCGCGATGCCACCGCATGGGATGGCGATGGGAAAATTCCACGGCGGCACCACGACGACCACGCCACGCGGCTGCGCCGAGAGGCCGGGAAGTTCATGAAACACCCGCGCGCTTGCCCGGTAGAACTCGACGAAGTCCACGGCCTCGCTTACCTCGGGGTCGCTCTCGGTCAGCGTCTTGCCGCCGTGGGCCAGTGCGGCCCACATGAGGTCGCCGCGCGAACGCCGCAGTTCCTGGGCGACCCGGCCCAGCACAAGATTGCGGGCATCCACGGTCATGGTCCGCCAGCCAGACAGGTCGGTTTTGGCACAAGCAATGGCACATTCGATATCCACTTCGTTGGCCAGCGCGTAACGAGCGAGCACGACGCCCGGTCGTGAAGGTTCGCGGCACTCTCCCGTAGCAGCCGACGTCAGGAGGCTCTGGTCAAATTCCACATTCCGTATTCTGCGTTCCGCATTGCTAGATGGAGCCTCCTCACGTCGGCTGCTGCCGATGACGAGGGGAATTTCCTTGGTGCGAGGTTCCTTCCGCGCAACAAGCCGCTCCGCCCACGCGCTGTTTTCCGGCAGCGAGAAGTCCGTGTCTGGCTCGTTCTCGAGGTGATTCCACGGCATTTCGGCGCGCGGCGAATCAAAGCGCTCCGTCAGCCGGGTTTGCGTGCGTCGCGGTGCATCGGAGAGTTCGAGGCTGAATGACTCGCGGAAGCCGCGCTCCAGTTGTTGCCAGTCGGGCGAGTTCACTTCCAGGCAGAACGTGTGGCGCAGAAAGTTTTCCGGTCCGGTGTTTTCGTCGAGCCGACGGATGAGGTAGCCGATGGCGTTGAGGAACTCCTCCTTGCGGCACGCGGGCGCGTAAAGCAGCAGGTTGCGCGAGTGTTCGAGCAGGGCGCGCCGCTGGTGGTTCGCCATGCCTTCGAGCATCTCGAACTGCACGCGGTCGCCCGCGCTGGCGTCCTTCGCCAGCACGAGGCCGTAGGCGAGGTCGAAGAGGTTGTGCGACGCGACGCCGACGCGCACGGCGGCGAGGTTCTCCGGGCGCATCGCCTCGTGGAGCATCCGCTTGTAGTTCGCATCCGTCTCGCGCTTGGTCTTGAACGGTGCCTGCGGCCAGTCGCGTAACGCGACTTCCACGCGTTCCATCTCCAGGTTCGCGCCCTTGACGAGACGGATGGTGACGGGTGCGCCGCCTGCAGACACGCGCCGCCGCGCCCACTCGTTAATCTCGCGTTGAACGCGGGCGGAGTCCGGGATGTAAGCCTGCAAGGCAATGCCTGCGCTCACTGCTTTCAGGCCGGGCCGGGCCAACGTCCGCATGAACGCCTGTGCGGTCAGGTGCAGGTCACGGTATTCCTCCATGTCGAGGTAGAGGAACTTCGGCACGCGCGAGCCGTCGGGGCGAGTGAACAGCGTGTGCGCCGTCGCGCGATAGAGCAGTTCCAGCCGGTCGCACAGCACGCGCAGCGTGTGCTCGCGAGCGACTGGGTTGATCTGCGAATAGATCGTTGAGATTTTCACCGACAGCACCTCGACTTCGGAGAGTTGGAGCGCCTCAAGATACTTCTCCAGGCGGTGCGTGGCCTCGTCCTCGCCGAGCAGCGCCTCGCCAAGGAAATTCAGGTTCATCCGCACACCCTCGCGCTGGCGGGCGGCGAGATGCTCGGTGAGCAGTTCGCGCTCGGCGGGCAGCACGACGTTGGCTGTCTCGTGCTGCATGTGCTCCTTGACCAACGGCACGGCCACGCCCGGCAGCCAGCCGCCGAAGGTCTGGAAGCCGCGCAGCAACGTGCGGTCCAGCGGGCTGAAGAAACGTGGCACGCCCTGCACGTCGAGGATGTGCGTGAGGTGCTCCGCCGTGCGCGCAGCCGTGCGCGAACGGAAGGCCTGGTCGGTGAGTTGGACAAGCGTGACCTTGTCGGCAGGCGTCTGGAGCATTCGGTCCAGTTCCGCCTGTTGCCGCGCCTCGTGTGGTGTCTGCAATGCTCTCGCGCGCTCTTGGAGCAGCCGCGCAAGCGCGATGGCCTGGTCAATCAAGATGCTTTGTTGAGCGGAGCGCACGCGCTAACCTCCGTCACGCAGCCAGTTCTCGTTTCACTGCTGCGAACGCGTTCACGGCCCCTTCCAATGCCTCGCGCGTGTGCGCGGCGGAAATCTGGCATCGGATGCGCGCCTTGCCCTGCGGCACGACGGGATACGAGAAGCCGATGACGTAAACGCCCTTCGCGA
>Ga0194131_10005994_pt1 | contig 17140 bp, 12 predicted proteins | sample TA2KigO120mmetaG_FD_148631 | JGI IMG/M metagenome (GOLD analysis project Ga0194131, IMG submission 148631) | Freshwater microbial communities from Lake Tanganyika, Tanzania - TA2015053 Kigoma Offshore 120m | ecosystem: Environmental > Aquatic > Freshwater > Lake | place: Tanzania: Lake... | reverse complement strand
TTTCCACACGCCGTCGCCCGAGTGATACCAGTAGGCGACCTCGGCGCCGCCGTCATCGGTGACAGGCCCCCACGTGACCACGACCGACCCCTTGGCGCCGACGGCCTTGGCCCTGGTCACCTTGGAGGGAGCCGTGATGTCCCACCAGACGCGGGTGGGATCGGTGCAATCGAAGAGCACCGCGCAGAACTGGGGAGTCCCCGTTACCTCGATGCCGGCCTGCGACATGACCCCCAGGACGCGTCCGCGGTTGTCCATGACTGGTGCGCCGCCATAGGCAGCGTCGATGGCCTGGTCGAGGGTGAAGGTGTCATCGCCGACGGTCGCGACCCGCCGCTGGAGTAGGTCCAGAGGTTGTGCGCTTGCTCCACGCGCGCCCACGGCGAGCCATTGGCCCACCCTCGGAGACGGCACGAAGTCCCAGTCGGCGTAGTAGCGCTCCCCGGTGAGCAAGACCAATCCCGCGGCGGCCGCGGAGTTCCAGCCCTTTGCTTCGAAGGTGTCGTCGCCCTGCTGCACGGTGGGCGCCGCGGTCAAGCACGCCCGCGCGACCGACGGCGTTGTGACGAGAACGGTGTCCCAATCCCCGACGGTGTCGTTGAATGCATCGGCGGACCAGCCGGTGGCGGTGAGACCACCGCAGGTGACCGTATAGAGAATCTGCGGCAGGCCTTCGCGCAACAGCGCCAGTTCACTGGCAGAAGGCGGCACGAACGGGCTCCAGCCCGCAGTGCGGGGGGTCATGGCCTGAGCTGGAAGGGCCGTCGCGACCACTGCGGCCGACACCAACCCGATGACCAAAGGCCGCTTCATGTGCCGAGCGTATGCCGTGCAGGATCGCGAAGGCGGTCGAGGACGGCGAGGGTCCAGGCGAGGACCTCGGCCTCCTCCTGCAGCGCGGCATAGCGCGCCACCTGGCCGACGTGGGAGCCCTCACCCAACTCGACCTTGAAGGTGACACTGCCGCGATCGGTGATGCTGGGCCGATGGCCGTGCTGGGGATCGGAGTGCCGAAGTGCGGCTACCCACTTGGCCGGCTCATGCACGAGCACGCGCGGGTCGTGCACGGCACCGGTGACGAGGAGCGCGGGGCGGAGTTCGGGCGCGGGAAGGTTGGAGTAGGGCGTGTAGGACTCCATGTAGTCGCGCTGCTCCGGGATCGCGGGGTTGCCCCACTCCTCCCACTCGGTGATGGTCAGCGGGATCTCGGTGTCGAGCATCGAGTTGACGCAGTCGACGAACGGCACCTCGGCGATGACACCGGCCCAGCGCTGCGGCGCCATGAAGTAGACCGCGCCCTGCAGGAGGCCGCCAGCCGACAGGCCGCGACTGACGATGCGCTTGCCGTCGACGATTCCGTCGGCCAGGTGGTCGGCTGTGGCAATGAAGTCGGTGAAGGTGTTGCGCTTGGCCATCAGGTGTCCGTCGATCCACTGCCGTCGGCTCACCTCGCCCCCGCCGCGGATGTGGGCCTTGGCGAAGACCACGCCCCGATCGAGCAGTGGCAGCAGGCTCGCATCGAAGCACGGATCGTCCACCGACTCGTAAGAGCCGTAGCCGTAGAGAAGGCAGGGCGCCGTGCCATCGAGCGGGGTGTCGCGGCGCCGCGTGAGGACCACGGGGATGCGCCAGCCGTCGGTTGCCGTCGCTTGCACGACCTCGCTGACGTAGGCACTCGGATCGTGATTCGGCACGTCGCGCCGATGGCGCAACGTGCGCTCGCCCGTGCGCAGGTCGACGTCCCACCACGCGGTGGGCGTCGAGAACGACTCCGTCACTACCGTGACGAAAGGCGCCCGACTGTCCTCGTTATGCCCGAGGCGCAGGCTGCCACCGGGCTCATCGGGGGTGATCTCGAACCTGAGGGAGCCATCAGGCTCGAGCACTCGGATGCGGCACCCGCCGTCGACGCGCTGCTCGGTGACCAGGCAGTCGGTGAAGCCGAGCACGTCATGCACGCGCTCCCCCGGGTTGGCGATGCGGAAGCCGTCATCGCCGACGATGGCGAACTCCTCGTCGTCGGCGTTCGTGATCGCGAGCCAGCGGTCGCGCTCGCCGTCGTGCTCGACGCGGTATTCCACACCGGGCGTACGCCCGCGCAGTGACGCGGGGACAGCCGCCGGGTCGTCGGCGGGGATGACCCACACCTCCGTCGTATTGCGCGACTGCGCGGTTATGACGATGTGGGCACCACTGCGACTGCGCTCGATCACGAGCTCGAAGCGCTGATCGGGCTCAGCGAGCACAAGGTGGCGATCGCCGGTCGTGACATCGATGCGCCAGACCTCGCACGGGCGGTTGAGGTGATCGGGCACCGTGTAGAAGAACCAGCGGCCATCAGCCGACCATGCGCCGGTGTAGTAGGTCTGCTCCACCTTGATCGGCAGGTCATCGCCCGTCGCCGCGTCGCGGAAGCGCAGGGCGTAGACCTCCGCGCCGGTCAGGTCGACCGAGTAGGCCAGAAGCGCATCGTCGGGGCTCGGCTCGATGACGCCGGCCGCGGCGTAGGACGATCCGAACCCCGCCATGTCGAGCAGGGTCTGCTCGCGACCGCCGCCGCTGCGTCGCATTTCGGGCAACTCCCGGCCGGGGGGTGTGAAACTGTAGTAGGCATAGGCTCCGTGGGCCCAGCTGACCGAGCGTTCAGCATCGGGAGTGCGCGCGCGCAACTCCGCCACGATGCTCGCCGCGGCCGGGGCCACGGTGGCAGTGCGGTCGTCGAAGTAGGCGCGCTCCGCCGCGAGATAGTCGGTCGCCTCGGGCGATGGGTGACGGAGCCAGGCGTAGGGGTCAGCGTCGTCATCGCGACGGGCGAGGGGCGGCTGCACGGACCGACACTAACGAGGGAGTGAACATGATCCGCAGGCTTATCGTCGGAATCACTGCCGGGGCGATCGCCCTGGCCCCCGCGGCCGTCGCGCCATCGGCCCAGGCTGCCGACCCGGTGGTCTTCACCGTCGGCATGCTCAGCGACGTCGACTCCCTCAATCCCTTCACCGGCATCCTCGCGGAGTCCTACGAGATGTATCAACTGCAGTACTCCACCTTGATGCAGCCCAGCAACGCCGACTTCACGCCCGCACCGGGCCTGGCGGAATCGTGGGAGGAGTCGGCCGACGGCAAGACCTGGACCTACACTCTGCGCCCCGACCTCGTGTGGTCCGACGGCACGCCGCTGACCGCCAACGACGTCGTCTACACCTTCAACCGCATCCTGGATGGCCGATACGAGAAGACCAACTACGGCAACTACCTGCGCAATGTCACCGGCGTCTCGGCCACCGACGACCGCACCGTCGTCGTGACCGTCAAGGCACCGTCGCCGATCATGGAGCGACTGGCCGTCTACATCCTCCCCGAGCACGTCTGGAGCGCGATCGACGGCAAGGCGGTGAAGTCGTTCGCCAATGAGCCCGGCGAGGGCGAGACACTCGTCGGCTCCGGGCCGTTCCTCGTGACCGAGCGCCAGGCGGGGCAGTTCATCCGCCTAGTGGCCAACGACACCTACTACGGCGGTCGGCCCAAGGTCGACGAGTTGATCTTCCGCATCTACAACAACCCCGATGCGCTCGCGCAGGCGCTGAAGAAGGGCGAGGTCGACTTCGCCGAGGGCCTCACCGCCGATGTCTTCTCCACGCTCGAGGGCGTCGAAGGCATCACGACGTATGCCGGTGCCTATTCAGGCTTCAACGAGCTCGCCTTCAACATGGGTGCCGCGCTCTCCGACGGCACGCCAATCGGCGACGGCAACCCGCACATCCAGGACCTCGCCGTGCGCCAGGCGATCTCGCACGCGATCGACCGCCAGCAGCTGGTCGACGCCGTGCTCGACGGCTACGGCACTCCGGGATCGACGATCATCCCGCCGCTCTACACGACCCTGCACGTCGATCCCGCGACGCAGCCCTACGACCCTGCGCTCGCCAATCAGATCCTCGACGAGGCCGGCTACGCCATGGGCCCCGACGGCATCCGCATCGGGCCGGATGGCGTGCCGATGAGCTACCGCTACTTCGTGCGCAGCGACTCTGATACCTCGGTGAAGTCCGGGGAGTACATCAAGTCGTATCTGGCCGAGATCGGCATCGAGGCCAACATCAAGCCGGTCACCGATGACGCGCTCTACGAGATCATCGGCCGCGGCGAGTTCGACATGTTCGAATGGGGCTGGGTGGTCGAGCCGGATCCGGACTACCAGCTCTCGACATTCACCTGTGCCAAGCGCTCCTACAAGGACGGCGACACGATCTACGCTGACCTGTCAGACTCGTTCTTCTGCGATCCGGAGTACGACGCGCTCTATGCCGCGCAGTCCGAGGAGACCGACCAGGCCGCGCGCGCTGAGATCGTCAAGCAGATGCAGCAGATCATCTACGACAACGTGGCCTACGTCATCACCTTCTACTACGACAACCTCGAGGCCTACCGCTCGGATCGCTTCACCGGATTCCTCGGGCAGCCGGAGGGCAGCGGGTCGCTGCTCTTCCAGTACGGCACGTATTCCTACGCCAATGTCGCTCCCGTGGGCGCCGACTCCGCGGACACGGGTGGCTCGGATGGTGCATCGGCGTCTCCAGGGGCCACGGATCAGGGCAGCGCGGGCGGCGAGACGGAGCCGGCGTCGTCGGGTGGCTCCAGCACCGGGCTCGTCATCTCACTGGTGGTCGCCGCGCTCGTGATCGTCGTCCTCGTCCTTGTGCTCGTGCGCAGTCGGCGCTCAGCCTCAGTGGACAGCCGGGAGTGAGCCTTCTCCAGGACGCCGCGGTCGGCGAGCCCGATCCGATCCGTGCGCCCCGGGTCTCCGGGTCGGTCCTGCGCACCGTCGGCGGCAAAGTGCTGCGCGCCTTCATCACGCTCGCCTTCGTCGTGGTCTTCAACTTCTTCCTCTTCCGCCTGCTGCCTGGCGACCCGATCGGCCTCTACACGCGCGGTCGCAACCAGGACGCCGAGCAACTGGCCGAGCTGCGCCGCGCGCTCGACAAGCCGATCCTTGAGCAGTTCCTGACCTACGTGCGCAATCCCTTCGACCCAGGCATCGACTCCACGCGCTTCTCGCGGCCCGTGTGGGAGATGATCGGGGAGCGTGTGTGGCCGACGCTACTGCTGCTCGGCACGGCGATCGTGCTGGCCTCCATCATCGGCATCTGGATCGGCATCCGCGCCGGATGGAAGCCCGGCAGCCGCTTCGACAAGACCTCCACCGGCACCACGCTCACGCTCTACTCCATGCCTGAGTTCTGGCTCGGCATGATGCTCCTCATCGTCTTCTCGGTGGGGGCATTCGGGATACCGGGGCTGTTCCCCGTGGGCGGCATCGTCACGCCGGGGGTCGACACGTCCACGCCGCTGGGGTGGCTCAACGTGCTGTGGCACATGGTCCTGCCGTGTACGACCCTGACACTGATCTACCTCGCCGACTACTCGCTGGTGATGCGCGCATCGCTGATCGACGAACGCAAGCAGGAATACCTGGCGCTCGCGCGTGCCAAGGGGTTGCGCGATGTGATGGTGCGGCAGAAGCACGCGGTGCCCAATGCCCTGCTGCCGACGATCACGCTGATCTTCCTGTCGCTGGGCTTCGTCGTGACCGGCGCGATCACGGTCGAGACGGTGTTTTCGTGGCCGGGGCTGGGGCTGCTGACCTATGAGGCGTTGCGTGGGCCGGATATCCCGCTGCTGCAGGCCACCTTCCTGCTCTTCTCCATCGCGGTGATCGTCGCCAACCTCCTCGCCGAGCTGCTCTACGCCATCATCGATCCCAGGGTGCGCTCATGAGTCGGGTGCGCTCATGAGTCGGGTCGCGACGCAGCGTCGCAAGGCAGCGTTCGGTCGCTTCTGGACGACGTACCGGCACGACCGCGCGGGCATGGCCGGCCTGATCATCCTGGTCTTCTTCGTGCTGGTCGCGATCCTCGCGCCGATCCTCATCCCCGACGATGCACTCGACGTGACCAAGGCCGACGGCGAGCGCTTCGACGGACCGTCACTGGCCTATCCGCTCGGCACCGACGACTCCGGGCGATCGCTGATCCTGCTCCTCGCCTACGGCACGCGTATCTCGCTAACGGTGGGCATCGCGGCGACGCTGGTCGCGATGATCATCGGCACGGCGGTGGGCATCATGGCCGGGCACTTCCGCGGGCCGGGCAGCCACGTGCTGGTGGGCGCGACCGACTGGTTCCTGGTGATCCCATTCCTGCCGCTGGCCATCGTGCTCGCGACCGTGCTGGGGCCGAGCACGCTCAACCTCATCATCGTCATCGGCATCACGTCGTGGGCGGGCACGGCACGGTTGATCCGCGCGCAGACACTGTCGATCGAGGAGCGCCCCTACATCGAGCGGTCCAAGGCACTCGGCGCGGGAAACTGGCACCAGATGACGCGGCACGTGCTGCCCAACGTCCTACCGCTCGTCCTCGCTAACACCACGCTGACCGTAGCCATCGTCATCCTGTCGGAGACGACGCTGTCGTTCCTGGGCCTGGGCGATCCGCTCGCGCCGTCGTGGGGTGCCCTCCTGGACCGCGCGTTCTCATCCGGCGCGGTCAGCCGTGGCGCGTGGTGGTTCGTGCTGCCGCCCGGCATCTGCGTGGTGCTGGTCGTGCTGGCCTTTACGCTGGTGGGCCGGGCGTTAGAGAGGATTCTGGATCCGAGAGGAGCGACGGCATGAGCCTGCTGGAGTTCCGCGACGTCACGGTTGACTACGCGTCAGCCGAGGGGCCGATCCCGGCCGTACGCGGGGTGACGCTGTTGGTCGAGCGAGGCGAGGTGCTCGGCATCGCGGGTGAGTCGGGGTGCGGCAAGTCGACGCTCGCAGCCACAGTTTTGCGTTTGCTTCCAGAGAACGCTGCGATCGGCGGCGAGATGCTGCTCGACGACGTCGACGTGCTGACCATGAAGTGGGGCAAGCTGCGCTCAGTGCGGTGGGCCGAGGCGGCGATCGTCTTCCAGGGGGCGCTGCACGCACTCAACCCGGTGCAGTCGATCGGCGACCAGATTGCCGAGCCGATCCGCCTGCACAAGACGGCCAAGGACGTCGATGCGCGCGTCGCCCAGCTGCTGATGCAGGTCGGCCTGCCGGCATCCCGCGCGAAGTCGTATCCGCATCAACTGTCTGGCGGGCAACGCCAGCGCGTGATGATCGCCATGGCCTTGGCGTGCTCCCCCGATCTCATCGTGGCCGATGAGCCCACGACGGCTCTCGACGTGATGGTGCTGGCACAGGTGCTCGACCTGCTCACCGGTCTCGTGCGCGACCTCGGCATGGGCATGGTGCTCATCTCGCACGACCTCGGCGTGCTTGGCACGACGTGCGACCGCATCGCGGTGATGTATGCCGGGCAGGTGGTGGAGACAGGCGCGGCACTGGAGATCTTCGACCACCCGAAACACCCCTACACGAAGGCGCTGGCGGGAGCGTTCCCGCGCGTGGGCGATCCGGCAGCTCGGTATGCGCCTGTCGGTCTGCCCGGCGATCCGCCGTATCCGGGCGACATCCCCGCGGGCTGCGCGTTCCATCCGCGCTGCCCGATTGCGGTGGATGAGTGCACGAGCGCGTCGGTGGCTTTGGTCGACGGCGTGCGGTGTATCCGGGTGGGCGCATGATCCTGTCGACACGCGACCTCACGGTGGCCTTCGGCCCAGTGCGGGCGGTCGATGGTGTCGACCTCGACCTCGGTGCCGGCGAGATCCTCGCGCTGGTGGGCGAGTCGGGATGCGGCAAAACCACGCTGGCGCGCACGCTGCTGGGCTTGGAGAAGCCGACCGCGGGCACGGTGTCCTTCGAGGGTCGGCCGCTGGACTATAAGAGGCTCAAGGGCTATCGGCGGCAGGTGCAGCTGGTGCTGCAAGATCCGCTGGGCGCGCTCAATCCGCGCCACACCGTCTACGACGCGGTGGCCGAGGGGTTGCGCATACACCGCGTGCCCGGCGACGAGCAGGAGCTGGTGGCCCAGGCGCTGTCGCGCGCGGGATTGCGGCCGCCGGAGAGATTCTTCCTGCGGTATCCGCATGAGCTGTCGGGCGGGCAGCGCCAGCGCGTGGTGATCGCGGGGGCCCTGGTGCTCGAGCCGCGCGTACTCATCGCGGACGAGCCGGTGTCGAGCCTGGATGCATCGGTGCGCGGGGAGATCCTCAGCCTGCTGCTGCGGCTGCGTGATGAGCTGAGCCTGACGGTGCTCGTCGTGACGCACGACCTGGGGCTCGCGTGGAACATCGCCGACCGCGTCGCGGTCATGTATCTCGGGCGCATCGTGGAGTGCGGGCCGGCCGCCGACGTGCTGCAGTCGCCCGAACACCCCTACACGCAGGCGTTGCTGTCGGTGGTGCCCGACGTGGGTCACACCGAGCAGATCGTACTGAGCGGCGAGCCGCCGGATCCGGCGCGGATCCCGTCAGGCTGCCGCTTCCATCCCAGGTGCCCGGTAGTGATGGCGGAGTGCGCGACCACGATGCTTGCGGTGCTATCACCGGATGCGGGTCATCACGTGGCGTGCCTGCGTCACCGATAGACATTGACTCGCTGGCTGGTGCGTCAGACGCCGACCACCCCGGCACTGTGCTCCGACACCAGCCCGTCGCAGGGCCACATCGTGGGATTGACACCCTCGGGCGCGAAGTGGCTGCCGGCCATCAAAGTCCCGGGGAGTCGGCGGCCGGAGATTCGTCGGCGCCGTGGCTGGATAGAGAGCTCGGTGACGACCTGCTTGCCTTGGGCGAGGAAATTGCCGCAGTCCGATCGCAGTGCTGCCCGCAGGGAGGAAACCCTCGGTATCGGAGCACGCCTCAGGAGGCGTCGTGAACGGCGAACGCGCCAACCCGCTACCCTAGGCCTTTCGCCTGACCTTGAGGAAGTTTTCACATGGAGTCCTACCGCGTTGTCGTCATAGGCGGAGGCATCACCGGCACCAGCGTCCTGTACCACCTAGCAGCGAAGGGGTGGAGCGACATTGCCCTCGTCGAACGCACGGAGCTGACGGCGGGCTCGAGCTGGCATGCGGCGGGTGGGTTCCACGCCATCAACAACGATCCGGTCGTCGCCGCACTTCAGAGCTACACCATCGAGATGTACCCAAAGGTGGCCGCTGAGAGCGGCGTCGACATCGGCTTGAAGCTCTCGGGTGGCATCGAGCTCGCGTGTACGCCGGAGCGCATGCGCTGGCTCCAGGCTGAGGTCGCGTGGCACCAGATGATGGGCCACGAGGGAGCGCGCCTGATGGGCGTCGACGAGATCGTCGACCTGGTCCCCATCGTCAATCCCGATGGACTGGTCGGCGGCCTCTTCGATCCAGATGAAGGCAATCTCGACCCCAACGGTGCCGTCTACGCCTACGCCGGCGCCGCACGCAACCGCGGCGCAACGATCATCACGCACAATCGCGTGCTCAGCATGAAGCGCACCCGCGATGGCTGGCAGCTCCAGACCGAGAAGGGGCCCATTCGCGCCGAGCACGTCGTCAACGCCGCTGGCATGTGGGGGCGCAAGGTCGGCCAGATGGTCGGCATCGATCACCCGGTGACGCCGATCCTGCACCACTACCTGGTCACCGAAGACGTGCCGGAGATCATGGCCATCGACTGGGCGATGCCCGCGGTCACCGATCTCGAGGGCTGGACCTACCTGCAGCGCGAGCAGAACGGCGCAGTGCTCGGCGTCTACGAGGCCAACCCCAACCACTGGCATCCCGAGGGCGCGCCGTGGGACTTCGGCGCGACGCTGCTGCCTCCCGACATTGATCGCATTGCCGACGAGCTCACCATCGGCTTCGCGCGCTTTCCCGCGCTTGAGGCCGCGGGCATCAAGAGATGGGTCCACGGCGCGTTCGCCATCACCCCCGATGGCAATCCGCTCGTGGGGCCGGTGCGCGGGCTGCCCGGCTACTGGGCGGCCGCGGGCGTTATGGCCGGCTACTCCCAGGGAGCCGCCGTTGGCCTGGCCATCTCCAACTGGATCGTCGACGGCGACCCCGGTGACGACGTCTACGCCATGGACGTCACGCGCTTCGGCGACTGGGCGGCTGACGACTCCTACCTGCTCCCGACGACCCACCAGTTCTACGCGCGACGCTTCCTCACGACCTACCCGCATGAGCAACTGCCCGCCGGCCGACCCTTGCACACCACGCCCGCCTACGACGACCTCAAGGCGGCGGGCGCGCAGTTCGGCGTCACCTGGGGCCTGGAGGTGCCGCAGTTCTTCGCGCCCGTCGACTTCGTGCATGAGCCGTCGCTGCAGCGCGACAACGCCTTGCCCTACATCGCCGCCGAGGTCGAGGCCGTGCGCACCGACGTCGGCGCCTACGAGACGGGCGTGTACTCGCGCTACGAGGTGACCGGACCCCACGCGCAGGTGTGGCTGGATCGACTGCTCGCCGGGCGGATTCCCGCGGTGGGTCGCATGGGGCTGACACCCATGCTGCACCCCAAGGGCACGCTCATGGGCGACCTGTCGGTGACTCGCATCGCCGATGACCGATTCTGGGTCATCGGCTCGTACTACCTGCAGGAATGGCACATGCGCTGGTTCACCGAGCACATGGTCGACGGCGTGGAGATCGACAACCTGTCGGGCAAGTGGCTCGGCTTCGCTCTGTCCGGGCCGCGATCGCGCGAGATTGCCGAGGCCGTCATCGGGGAGCCTCTCGAGGGCTTCCGCTTCATGGACGCCCGATTTTTCGGCGACGTCCTGGTCGCTCGCATGTCGCTGGCCGGCGAACTCGGCTACGAACTCACCGTCCCTGCCGAGCAGCAGGCGACACTGTGGCGCCGGCTCGCCGATCTCGGTGTCACGCCCGTGGGTGACCGTGCGATCGACTCGCTGCGCATCGAGAAAGGGTTCGGTATCTGGTCGACCGAGTTCACCCAGGCCTACACGCCGGGCGAGACCGGGCTCGACCGCTTCATCGACTGGGAGAAGGACTTCGTGGGCAAGGAGGCGGCGCTCGCCGAACGCGCCGCCGGCCCCAAACGGCGAATGGTCACCCTCGACCTGGGCGACTGCGATGCGGATGCCGTGGGCGATGAGCCCGTGTGGGTCGGCGATCGCGTCGTCGGCGTGACGACGTCGGGTGCCTACGGCCACCATGTGCAATCGAGCCTGGCGCTGGCGTTGGTCGATGCCGACGTGTCAGGCGCGGTCGAGGTGTCGGTCATCGGTGAACGTCGCCCCGCCACTGTGCTTACTGAGCCGGCGTACGACCCCAGCGGCTCGCGCATGCGCTAGAGGTAGCGCTTCACCAGATCTCTGATGTAGGGGTTGAGGATGTCCTGGGTGTGCCCGTATATCGAGCAGTGCCCCATGCCCTCGAACATGTGCAGTTGCGCACCGGGCACGAGCGCGGCGACCTCTTCGTTGTCCTGAGGCACTGCCTGGACATCCTGGTCGAAGGCGATCACGTGCATCGGCACACGCACGTGGGGCAACTGCTCACGCTGATCGAAGAGCACACACGGAAGCCACTGGGCGATGAGCGACTCCTCCGCAGTGTCTGTCTCGTAGTACTCCAGCAACTCATCGCGGAGCTTGGGCCACAGCACGGGATCACCGAGCACACGGGCCGGGTAGTACATGGCCGCGTAGTGCGTGACGGCCATCATGCCATCGAGACGATTGCCCGCGCGCCGCCACTCGATCTCCGCCATCTGGTAGTCCCAGGTCCAGCCGCGACTGACCGCACCCGTGCCCATCGGGATGCACACGGCCAGGAGATCAGGACGGTCGATGGCCACCTGCTGCACGATCCCGCCACCGAAGGACAGCCCGACCAGGGCCACCGGTGGCGAGCACACCGCCTCGATCAAGTCGATGACGTCGACGGCGAAGTCGGTGATATCCCACGGTTGGGGCTGATCGGTGGTCGTACCGCCCACGCCTCGGCAGTCGAACGTCGTATTGCGAAATCCGTCGCGGAAGTAGGGCACCTGGTAGGCGTCCCACGAATCTATCGTGCCACCGGCACCCGACACCCATACGATGTCGGGTCCCTCGCCCTCTTGCTTGTAGTGGATGCGAGCGAGGCGGCCATCAACGTGGCTCATTCGCGCGAATCCACACCCGCCGATCGCCGGTTGCGCACCACCAGCAGGACGAGCACCGCGATGACGAGCACCGCGACGAGCAAGCCGACGATGAGGCCGGTGCTCACCCCGCCAGAACTCGTCTCGGTCGTCGGAGTCGACGGCGCGGCCGCCTCACCGCTGGCACTCGGTGACGCTGAAGCATCGGGCGCTGCGGACTCACCGCTAACCGGCTCGACATTGAAGAACGACCAGGTACCCCACTGGAAGACGAGGGTTCCGCCGTCAGCTGGCTGCGGGACCCATCCGGTGAAGCGATCATTACGGTACGCCTGCAGACCATTGGCGTAATAGGTAATCAGGTAGGGCGCATCGTCGTAGAGCATCTGCTGCATTTGCTGGACGATCGCCTGCCGCTTGGCGAAGTCAGTCTCCTGCGCCTGCTCATCGAAGAGCTTGTCGTATTCGGGGTTGCAATAGAACGAGTCCGACAGGTTGGCGTAGATCGTGCCGTCCTCTTCGTAGGAGCGAGACAAGCAGGTGAAGGTGGAGAGCATGTAGTTGGGATCGGGCTCCACGCCCCAGCCCCACTCGAACATGTCAAAGTTGCCCTGGCCGACGACCTCGTAGAGCGCATCCTCCGACACGCCCTCAAGGCTTATCTCGACACCGACATCACTGAAGTAGGACTGCGCGAACTCCGCGGACTTCTGCGAATAGGGATCGTCGCTGCGGTAGGTGAGGCGGAAGCTCAGGCGATTGCCCTGCGCGTCCGCGCGTACTCCGTCTGATCCGACCGGATACCCGGCAGCATCGAGCAATTCGCTGGCTTTCGCTGGGTCGTAGGTGTAGAGATTCGAAGGATTCAAATGCCACTGCGTGTAGAGGGGCGGGATGATCGTCGTGCCGGGCTGGCCCTGACCGCCGAGCACCTTGTCGACGATGGCCTGTCGGTCAACCGCCCAGTTCAGCGCCTGCCGCAATGCCTTGTCCTTCAACAGCGGATTGCCGTCACCGATCGGCGTGCCGTTGTCGAGCGCGGCACCCATGTTGAAAGCGATCTCACTGTAGCTCGCCGGCTGCGCGGAAACGGTGGTGATCTCGGGGATGCCCTGCAATGATTCGTAGACGCCCAGGTCAAGGCCCACAGCGAAGTCGATCTCGCCCGTCTTCAGCGCCTGGCCAAGGGCATCAGGGTTGTTGTAAACCTTGAAGATGACCTCGTCGACCGGGCGCTCGCCACCCCACCAGTTGGGATTGACCTGCAGGCGGGTGAACTGGCCGGGCTGCCGCTCGACCATGACGAAGGGGCCGGAGCCAACCGTCGGGGAGTCCGGCGTACCGACGTTTTCGTACTTGCGTACCTCCTTGCCGTCGATGCCCTCCCAGATGTGCTTGGGGAGGATGAAGACGAAGAGGTGGTCCATGACCGGGCTTGGGCGCGATACCTCAATGCGCACTGTCACGTCGTCCAGGGCCTCAGCGCGCACCATGCTCTCGGTATAAGAGCCGAAGTTGGTCTTCTCGTACTTGCCGTCGATGATGCGATTGAAGGTGTAGGCGACATCCTCAGCGGTGAGCGGGGTGCCATCGCTCCACTTCATGCCTGGTCGCAGCGTGTAGGTCCAGAACTTCTGGTCGGGGGATTCCTCCCACGACTCCGCCAGGCCCGGCACGATGCCGAAGTCCTCCGACGCGTACTGCGTGAGCGTCGGGTACTGCAGCGTCGAAACCTCATAGGAGAGGGATGACAAGCCCGTGAAGGGGTTGGCCGAGTCGATGTCCTCGCCGACGCCGATGGTGAGCACGACCGGCTCCTCGGCCTGGGCCGGCGTGGCGAGGGCTGTGGCACCGAACGCGATGAACATGGCGGCGGCAGTGGCGAGGAAACGGCGCATGGGGGACTCCTCGATCTGGGTTCGATGCTTCATATCACAATTGGAGACGTGGAAACAGCCAATGGCGAATGTCAAGGGAGTCGTCCTCCATGGGCGCGTACCAGCCGCCCTGGAAGTAGCGCGATGACATGCCGCGCTGCACTGACTCGCAGATGGCCCAGTCCTGGCGATTGACCAGGTCCCACAGGTCGCCGGCGTCAGAAGGGTCGAATGTGTCCTTGACGGTCTCGACCGGATGGAAGAGCAGGTCGCACACGACGTGAGTGCGGTCGATCGCTTGCGGGCTGAGGGTGTAGGCCGCGACGTGCTCGGCGGACAGGCTGAGCAAGAGGTTGGGGTAGACGAGTTCGCCCTTGTGCTTGACCCGCTCGTGCTCGTCGAGGTTAGGGAAGGGTGCGCGCTCAGTGGTGCCACTCATAGTGAACGTCCAGGCCCCCTCACGGTGCGGGACGCCGTCTTCCCAGGGAATGTCCTTGCCACCGCTGGCAAAGGCGGGCACGAGGCGACTGAGCTCGGGGTGCACGGGCCCGCAGTGGTAGCACTCGTTGTAGTTCTCGGCAATAACCTTCCAGTTCGCCTGCACGTCGTACTCGAAACGCAGTCCAAGGCGCAAGTCCGCGAGCGGGTAGCGCCTGATGCGCTCGGGGATGGGGCCGAGTTGGTCGAGCAGTGTGGTGCGAGGGGACTCGGCCACCCATAGGAAGCCGCCCCAGGTGTCGGCGGCGAGCGTGGTGAGGGCGAAGTCAGCGGGGTCGATTCCGTCGACATGCGGTGCGTGCATGAGCGAGCCGTCAAGGGCGTACGTCCACGAGTGATACGGGCAGCGGATCGCCCTGGCGCCGCAGGGTGGTGAGTCGGCGGGCATGAGCTGCGATCCGCGGTGGCGGCACACGTTGGCGAGCGCGTGGAGTTGTCCGTCGTTGGTCACGAGGATGGACTCGCCGTAGAAGTCCACGACGGCGACGCGATCGGGCTGGGTCAGGCCCAGGTCATCGAGGCGACCGAGGCAGGTCCACTCGTGGCGGAGCATCTCGCGCTCGCGCTCGAACATCGCCGCGTCGACGTAGTGCTCGCGGGCGAGGGCTGCCTCCATGAGCCGATCCTGCCCTACTCCCCCTCGCCGTTTGTCCCACAATGTGGGAGAGGCGGTCGGAAGTTGGGGCTTGAGGGACGGAAACCGACCGTTTGTCCCTGTCTCGGCGGGGGCGAGGTGGCCGCGGCATCCCTGGTCGACGTTCGGCTGGTCGGCTAGGCCCGCGGGAAGGACTGCTCCCAGGTGCGCTCGCGGATGGTCTGCTCGCCGTCCTTGACCGTGAGGTGGATGCGCATGTCGTAGGTGTCGCCCGATGTGGTCAGGTCCATGACCGAGTGCACCGTGGAGGTGACCTCGGGGAATCGAAGCGTGAACTCGACATCGGAGTGCGCGTGCTGGGCGAAGGTGCGGTGGTCGACGCTGACCCAGCCGTCATACCGCTCGCTGCCGGAGCCGAAGGGCGTCTCGTAGGTCGAGCGGCTGCCGACGACCGCGCGCGTGGCGTGGTGGGCGACGTCTCGCTCGATGCGCCACGTGACGCCGTCGGTGTCCTCGCTCGACTCTGCGTTGCCCGGGGCGAATGCAGGCACGGGTGCGTGCGGATCGGGCTCGTAGATCGGCAGCGTGAGGGAGGCGTCGCGCAGGGTGAGGAATCCGGGGCCGCCGGGGGCCACGACGTTGGGCCAGTCCGCGCCGGCCACGCTCACGCGCAGGGTGCGACCGGGTAGCCAGCGCCAAGCGGTGGCCTCAAGCTCGACGTCGACGACGCCTTCGGCACCGATGAGCAGCGTGCCGCGGGTGACGAGGGTGGATGTGCCATCGGGAGCGACATCACACAGGCGCACAGCGATGACGGGATGCGGACACGTGGCAGTGACGTGCGCGCGCAGGTGCACGTGGCCAGCGATCTCGATGGGGTCCTCGACGGGGAAGTCCCACGTCATGGATGCCGCATCGTCGAGCCGCTGATCGTCGGGCTGGCCGTAGGGCAGGTGGCCGGCGCACGAGATCCACGCGGCAGTGCCGACATCGGGGCGCACGGCGTAGGTCGGTCGATCGTCGAGGGGCAGCTCGCGCGTGCCGGAGTGCGGCGACGGCCAGGTGTCGGCGCGCCACTCCCCCGGCACGGTGTCGAGGGTGGGGCTGGGCGCGTGCGAGAAGCGGCAATACCACGTGTGCGGCAATGCCCACGTCGATGGCGCGTCGCGCAGGTGCTCGTCGAAGAACGCCGCCATCTGCGGCACGTGGTCGATACGCGGGCCGGGCGCGCTCGACGTAGGTGCGGCGTGCGACCAGGGGCCGGCGAGCAGGCGTGTGGGGGCGCTGAGTTGCTCGATCGTGCGGAAGGTCGTGTTGCGATATCCGTCAGCCCAGCCCGCGATGATCATCGTCGGGATGTCGATGCGGTCGTAGTCGGGCCGCACCGAACCGTGTCGCCAGTAGTCGTCGTCGTGCGGATGAGACATCCAGATGAGGTGCCAGGGCTCGTTGTCGTCGATGCGGCGCATCCACTCCTCGCGCCAACCCTCGCCCCAGAGCTCGGGCACGGGCGGCTGCGCATTCATCGGCGTCATGTAGGAGCAGTAGTCGACCTGGTCGATCCACTTCAGCGCGCCACCCATGTAATGCACGTCGTCGGTGAATCGATCGTCGGTGGCGTAGATCGGGATGATCGCTTCCAGATGAGCCGGGCGCTCGCAGGCGAGCTGGAACGAGTTGAAGCCGCCGTACGACGTGCCGAACATCCCGACGCGTCCGGTGCACCACGGCTGGTTGGCCAGCCAGGCGATGGCCTCGGCGAGGTCACGCTGCTCGGCCTCGGGGTACTCATCGGTGGCCGGGCCGCTGCTGCTGCCCGTGCCGCGTACGTCGATGCGCGCGACGGCATAGCCGAACTCATCGCAGAAGCGCTGGTATTCGGGACGCCAGCCCGACGTCATGTCGTCCTTGCGGTAGGGCAGCGCCTCGAGGATGCAGGGCGCGGGCTGATCGTCCGGGATGAAGAGCGTGACCGACAGGCTCTCGCCGTCGGACAGCGGAATGCGCTCGCGGATCATCGGTAACGATCCAGGATCACGCGTACCTCGCCGAGCGGCAGCGCATGCAGTGTGCGGCCCTGGTAGCCGGTGGTCGTCGTCGCATTGACCATCGATGAGATGACGGCTTCCTCGGCTGCGTCGACGGTGGCCTCGAA